>ERZ1027247.11-NODE-11-length-175165-cov-50.251939_pt1 | contig 175165 bp, 188 predicted proteins | sample MGYA00519262_ERZ1027247 | MGnify/ENA primary metagenome ERZ1027247 (study PRJEB26926, sample SAMN06164776) | human gut metagenome | biome: ENVO:00009003; feature: ENVO:2100002; material: ENVO:00002003 | host: Homo sapiens | place: USA | collected 2012 ... | reverse complement strand
ATAATGAGCTGTACTATAACTTGCCCGCTTTTAATTACGTCCCTTGGGCTTCAGGACAACCAAGGATTTTTAAAAGAGGAACTATCCTCTCACCTTGGACTGGTTGTTTTTAGTCCATAATAAATCCATTTCAAGTTAATACACTCTTGGTTGGATTATTTCCAAAAGTATATACCAATACAATAACTCAGCAACGGCACAATACTGTAGGCGTTATACATTTAGGCTATATTATAAGTTTTATAGTTAGGCTATATTGTTATTATATAATAATAGAGGGAGATTATTCTCCCTCTTTTAAATTGGTTAAGCATGAATAAACAGCGTTTTTGTATTCTTTCAGAAAGCTATCAATCCCCATATAATAAGGAACATTGAATTTCTTTGCGTCTTCCCAAACTAAATATTCCGCTATTAATGATTTGCGGTTATCTGGGCAAAACACGTATCTATTAAATTGCTCATGTAACATTGACCAACCACGTGACTGAACCCCATAATGTTTAAAGTTGTGGGCACTATGTTTCAAGTGCCCTTGTTATTATTAGTTGTTTGAAATAATCTCTTTGTATTCTTCCAAAGTGATTAACACGCCACAATATAATATATAGGTATTCATATCTTTTATTTTTGATTGTTAGTAACTTAGTTATTTGCTATGATTTCTTTGTATTCTTCAAATGTGATAAGAACTCCGCAATATAAAACGTATGTAGTCATAATGATATATCTTTTTTAATGATTATTCTAATTTAATGTAAGCAGTTTAAAGACTTGCTTAGGTCTATTTGTTTACTCTGCAAATTCAAACCCAATTAAAGCGGCTGGAACTTCAAAAGGTCTGCCCGTTCTAGTTGGAATTGAACGTGCGTAAACTTGCCTATGGCAAACTAATTCTTTGCCCTTAGCTAAGGAAACAAACATTTCGCCCAACTCTTTGTTAGTTGTTTGTGCGGTTAGTTTATCCCTTAATTCTTTTGAAATAGTGGAGTTATTAACAACTTCCACCGTTTCACTGCCCTTGCGTTCAAACGCCTTTTTCAACAAGGTAGAAAGCCAAAGTTCTTGCTCATTGCCTTGCTCATCAATAAGCAAAGCAACAACACTAACACGATTTGAACTTTCAGACCTTGCAAAGCAATATCCTTCCGCCGAAAGTTTGAACTTTCTACCCTCTTGGTATGGTGAAAGGTCATCATTCGGAACACTGGCTTTTTGGTTTGCCAACTGATTGAACATTGCTTCATTGTCTTTGTTAATTCTTGTAAAACCTTCTAACATGGCTTTAATGTTTTGACACATTGGATGCCTTTTTCATCCGCTAATGGTTTGTTCAGTGGTTGTGTCAATTCCACCTAACGACAAACCGTTTTCCCTCTGCACAGGGAGCTACGCCTTTGTCGCTAACTTTATGTAAGTGTTATAAATTTAGGCTTGATTTTTCTAACGAAACCCCCAGGGGGTGTTTCGTAGAACACTACTCTCGCCCACACACTACTCACACTCCAACACCACCAACACCACCCACCAACACCACCAACACCACCCTCTCGTCTTTTCTACCTATTCCCATTTTCCGATTTCAACTATCACACAGTTTACACTAAAATTTGCAATTCGTGAATCGCGAATTTGACATTTATCAGCCAATAAAATTAAATTTCCAATTGACTGGTCACCTCAATGGGGAGGGGGCATATTTTTGGAGTACCTAGTACTTGAGTTCGCCTATATTAAATATATTTAAGTATATATCATTAGGTAGTCTATTTGGAATATACTATCTTTGTATTATTAAACAATAAGGAAGAATAAGTATATTAATAACAAATTTTTAAATTATGGCTAAAGAAGTTAAAGAAAATCTAACAGAATCAGTTGATGCAAAATGCCAGTGTGGTAGTGCAGAGCCTAAAGAGGAATCAGTTCTTTGGGGTAAAGTTACAGTAGCTAAATTAACAGTATTGGATAAGATTATACGTGGAATGGAAAATGGTGCTAATATTGAGCATTGTTTAGTATTATCTAATATCTATAAGAACCTATGCAATTAAAATCTATACTTGATAAGTATGATGTTATAGAGGCACAAGTACTCTATAATAAGGCAGTAGAGCTATTACAGCTCATTAGTGATGAAGAACTAGAGGAGATATTTACTAAATATCCAGCATTGTTCTCTAAGATTACTAATGTTCACCTTACCCATGAACAGCTACTAAGGGATAAGCAATCTATTAAAGATGCTATTGATGTATTTATAGAGACTATTGAATCACGAAACCTTACTAAGGATGAATTTGATGCAATGACTCTAGATGATATTAAGGATTATATGAATAGCATTATTACAACTAAACTCCCTTGTTTACATAGAATTATTAATGAACTAGAGGATAAAGTAAATGATTCCAGAAATCAGGCAAATTAAAATGAGCTTAACTCTCTTCGAGCAAGGCTTAGAAGAGTTTATGAAGAAGGCTGAGCAAGTTAAGAATGATAATATAGAACTAGCTAAAGAGAATGATAAGTTAAAAGCTAAAATTCTTGAGCTAGAAAATAAATTGAAAGGCTAATGACTATTAACGAAATTGAATTATATGATGTAGAGGCTGTTGATGAAGTATTATCACACCTATCTAATGGAGATGCAAATGTAATACAAGAAGCAATATCTTCTTTATGTGGAATGGTTACTATTAGAGATAAATACATCAAAGAGCTAAAAGAAAAGATATTGCAGGCTGGTAATATCCTAGATGCAAAGACTATTACAGAATATGAAACCAAACGTATTCCAGGTTGCATCCAAGATATTGCTCCCAACAAAAGATGGTCAAATACTTTTGGAGGATGATATACTACAGAGACAGAATGTGCTATATAGTCCTTAAAGAAGGGGAATATATGGTACAGATTGCTTATACAGTTCCAACCGACCCAAAGGTTGCAGAGGAATTATTACATATGAATGTATCAAAAGCCCATGAACAGATGGCTGAATTAATAAAGACAGAAAGAAGACGGACATTAGAAATTAAAGTATATGGTGAGGATAACTGATGACAAAGAAATAAGGGGAACTGTATTAGCTGGCTTACAGAGGAATAAGGAGAAGTATGGTAAAAGATACTGTCCTTGTTCCTTAGTAAGGACAGACGATACAGTATGTATGTGTAAAGAGTTTAGGGAAATGGAAGAAGGTACTTGTCATTGTCAACTCTATATAAAGACTAAGGGTGTAGACATTCCTTCCCATGTGGATAATAGTACACTTGGATATACATCTAAGAGTTTTAAAATAAACTTTAAGGAAGTAGAATAATGTATATCAGAGAATATAGTAACTGATATAAAAGTTACAGCTAATAATTTCAAGAAATACATAGAGCTAGATGCAATGGAATATGAAGTTAAAGGTTGTATAGGAAAGTGGGTATGAAAACATTTAAAGGTCGTAAACAAGAAACTCTGTTACTAATTGAGGAATCCGATTTAGATGATAAGATTGCAAGCAAGCTGAGAGGTAATCACGTAGATTATATAATTGCACCATTGTCAGCTAAAGATAATGAGGATTTTATGAAGCAGGCTCTATGTTGTATTTCTATTACTGGGGTCAAATATTATATTACACATGAACGAATTACTTAGTATATTAGAGGGACATACCTCTATCGAGGAAGCCTTAGAATTTTATCAGTTAATATATAGAGCTGTAAAAGAAAATGCCTATATACATCCAGGTTGGGATTATCTTAGATACCCTTCTGTAACATTAATAGGTGATGAGATTTGTTGTAAGAGTTGAAGGATATGGGATTACCTATGGAGATTCCATTTAATGAGATAGAATGTACTACTGATAGATTAGGAGAGATTGTCTTATATGCTCTAAAGAATTATTCGACACAATGGGAGGATTCAATATTATCTATAAAATTAAAGGCGAGCCTAGCATCTAGCTAAGTTCGCCTTTTCTGTTATGTAATATAATACCAATCATTTCTATCTCTTACATTCTTATCTTCTAGTTGCTTACTATCCAAATGATAATCACCATCTCTAAAGTTTAGCTCTTTAGTACCATAATTCCAATAGAAATATCCATGCCACCCTGGAAGCATTAATATCTTACCAGTAGCAGCATGAAGAGTAGCTTGATTATAATTCATTCTTATCCTTAGATTTATTATCAAACTTCTTCCAGATTCCTGTTATAGAATCAATACCAAGTAATGCCATACAACAGACTAGGAATGTATCTATCATTAATGGGGCTTGAACAACGTGTACAGTACAGTATAGTAATACAGCAATAGCTACGAACCATCCCAATACACCACACACTCTTTTACTACTAATTCCAGAGTGTGAACTGAACATTCCCTTTATAAAAGTTATAAACCTCATAGTATTAGAAATTAAACATCTGTATCCTACTAGCTACATCAGTTCCACTTCCAGATTTACTCCAATGTCTATCAGATGGGTTAGCTAATCCTTGTAAGTATTTCCTAACACCACCATTACCTGCTAACCATGCTCCACCTAACAATCCAAATTTAGTATATCCTTTTTGTGCAGCTAGCTCTAAATCTTTCTTATTAAATCCTCTCTCAAATGACTTAGCTAATTTAATTGCAGCCTTAATTTGTAATTTAGGATTATTTCTAAATGTCTCTATATCTGTACCTGCATAAGCGGTAATATTATTATACTTCTTACCATCTTGCATGAATTGGAAATATCCGTAAGCAGGAGCACCAGCTCTATTTTGAATTGCACTATTAAATCCAGATTCCTGTTCTGCCATTTTAGTAAGGAACTGTCTATAATGCTTAGCTTCTGGGTCTTCCTTTTCTACTTCATCATACCACTTATTAAACTCATCTAAACCTTTAGATGGCTTGATATTGAATAGTTCTCTCTTCATAGGTGTGCTTACAGCTGATTCTATAATAGGTTCATCTACTCTAGGCTCATCAACCCTGGGTTGTGAAACTACTGACTCATCTCTAACAATAGGAATATTATATGTGCTAAATACATCCGAAGACTCAAACTTAGGTATGTCAGGAGTCTCCACTGGAGTATATGATACAAACTGTAATCCATCCTGACCTTTTCTAACTCTATTAGTAGAATATGTAGGTCTATCGGACTTCATAAACTTCTTCCTCATATCTCTCTTATTATTAAGAGTTCTTGAGTTTCTTACTAGGGGAGAATCCTTGAATTTAAATCTCCTTCCATCTGATACTAGGCTACCACCCTTCTTCATAGTTAATAATGCACCTTGCATTAAGGGTTGTCTTCTTATATATGGATTTCTAGGAATACTTTTTATGCTATCCCAAACTCTCCTACTACCTATATAAATAGGATTCTCTTGCTGTAATATAAAAGGAGTTCCTACTTTATAAGCTGCAACCCTGGCAGGAGTTTTCTCTACGTTAGATAAGAATGGCATTACTCTATTTATAGATGCCATAGCCATATTAGTAGGTGTGCGAGCTTCCTTATTAAATACCCAATGGTCTTTATTAAGAGCACTCCAACCTAAGTCAGCATCTCCCTTAATAAACTTAGTAGCTAATTTATTCTTAGTAATATTTAAGCCTTTACCTCCGCCATATACTGCTCCTGGATTTAGATACTCACCAATTTCTGCTGGAATAACTGGTTTAGCTACTCTAGTATTATCCTGTCTTAGTACAGTACCTTCCTGTGCAAACAGTGTGCCGTTGTTGGTTGGTTGAGCCACTGTATTCATTAATAGTTCAGATTTCTCCTTACCATAATCTAATCCATACTTGTCAAGCCAGTATTTATAATCCTTGTACTTATAGTCAGTTCTAGCTGGGTCCATCTTAGCATCCCTTCTCATACTATTAAGTCTGGCTTTAACTTCAGCAGCATTATTTATGTAGTTATTATTGCCTCCTTTAAATATGCCTCCCTTAATAATATCATTCACTTTAATAAGACTAGGTGTAGCTGACTTTATGGAATTTTTATCGAACTCTTCTTGAGTTTGTCCCCACACATTCATATCTTTAATGGTGGCAGCGTGGTCTAATTCATGTGTCAATATAGACCCTAATGTATTTCCAAACGATTCAGCCTTCCTTTCATAAGTTGGGTCTGCATTAGCTGTAATAATAGCATCTTTAATAGTAGTTACACCATTAGCACCGTCAGCTCTGTAGCTAGCTCCGTCCCTAACTGTTATAGGAGAGTTAGTTATTCTATCAATCATAAAGTTATATGTAGTGTCATCTAATTGGTCTTCAAACTTACCAGTAGCTTTTCTTCCTCTATACCAATTAGCCTCCCTAGCCTTAGCTATTTCATCACCCACACTAGTAACTCTATCTGGGTCTCCAGTTCCTCTATTGATATTACGGCTGGGAGCAGATATATATCTTACCCTCTTTGGTTCTCCTCCAGATTGGAGTTTCATTACGTTACTTATTATCCTCATATCTAATTATATTATTATGTAGTTTCTTATGACAATTAGAGCAAACTACTATACACTTATTCATCTCCTTAATAAAAAGAGGTGTGGGAAGGTTCTTAACTGCTTTTGATATTGTATAGAGTTTATTTCTTATATGATGTAACTCTAAACAGCAGTAAGTAGTCTCCCCACATATACAACATTCTTTTTTCCTCTCCCTTAATAAACTCTTGTTAATTTTAGCTGTTTCAGCATTCTCAGTCATAATTAATCATTAGGGATGCCACTTAGCTGCATTTCTAGCGAAATTAGCTCTCTTCTTTTGTAATGGTGTAGCATTGGGATTATTAAGTACAGAACGAGCGTGCTCTTGTACACTTTGACCTGCTTTCTTAGCGGATGCTGTAAATTTACCTCTATTCTCCTTCTTAATATGGATACCACTTCCATTTTTACATCTTGGTACTAGCCTACTTCCCTGCCTAAACATAGGAATACTATCACAATCTACATTACTACACATCTCTTTTAAAGAGACATACATTGCCTTCAATTCTCTCTGATTTAGTTCCATAATTAAATAAGTTTATGTTTCATTTTTTTATTTACAAAATTAAGGCTAAATTTGCACATTATCAAATGAAAGATAGTAAATTATAAATAATGGATTGATGAAAATGAATTAGAGTTTAATTTTAGACGGACTAACATTCAACAATTAAAGGAAATAGATTAATGTCGTTAAGTAGACTAGAAGCAATTTATGCCTGGATTAATAACTTAGGTCCAAATGTTAAGACTATCATAATTATAATTTTATCAGTGATAGTTGTGGAAACTAGTTTTAGAGGGCATACGAAACTCGTTTTACAAGATTATATTGAACAAGTCCAGCAGGAAAAGTACCTAGCTGAGGAATATACAAAGATAATTGCTCCTTCTATTAATGAATACATTGAAAAAATATTAGCACAGGACAAGGATGCTTCTAATGTTATTTTATTGAATTATCATAATACCTTGGTTAGTACTCATGGATTATCTTATAAATACCTTACAGCACTAACTGAGAAGAAGAGAGGTCTGGATACTAAGAGCTGTTTGAGAATATGGGAGGAATTAGAATATATAAACTATGGAGATGAGATTGAGAGAATAAATGCAAACAAGTTATTAAGAATGGATAGTATCCCAGAGTACAGCTCAAGGTTGCCAAACTTAGTAGAATTGTTGCAACGTAGTAATGCTAAGTCAGCTGCCTTTTACCCACTAACTGGTGTAGAAGGACCTGTAGGAATGCTAATAGTTATTTATCCTATTAAGAAGCAGTATTACTTAGGATATTATCAATCTGTAATATCACCATCTCTACAACCTCTAACAACATGGTTAGATTATAATTTAGTAAAGGATAAATTTAAAAGGCTATATGAAAGTGGACAAGCAGAACCAGAACGTTTGCTACAACGATGAGAAGCATATGTACTGGGATGAAAATGGAGTATATGTATCAGTAACAACATTAATTGGCAAATTCTGCCAAGACTTTGACAAAGAATTCTGGTCAGGCTATAAGGCATTAGAGAAGATGTTATCAGCGGAGGAATTTAAGGCTGAGAAATCTCAGTTACTTAATACCCATAAGATAGATGTTGAATATTTCTGTAATATGTATGGATTTACCCGTAACGATTACAATAAGGCTCAGCAGGACATCTTAGATGAGTGGCAGAAAACTAATGCTGAATCCTGTGAAAGAGGTTCTAAAATTCATGCCGAATTAGAAAGTAATTATACTTCTAAAAGGCAGTGCGAGCTTAAAAAGTTTGGACTTGGAGGTAAGTTTGAAGTAAATACCAATGATTCATTAATGCAACACAATCAGGATTTACTTGACATTGAGAAGGGAGTGTTCCCTGAGTATATGATATATAGGAAGTCTGAGGATGGCAAGTTTAGACTGGCAGGACAGATTGACTTACTTATTAAGGATGGTAATGACATCTATATCATAGACTATAAAACTAACAAGAAGTTAGACGACAAATCATTCTTTGATAAGAGGACTAAGAAATGTCAAATGATGAAGTATCCTATGAACAACATTATGGATTGTAATAAAATGCACTACGCATTACAGTTATCAACCTATGCTTGGATGCTTCAGAAGTTGAACCCCAAGTTCGTCATTAAGAAATTAATGCTTATACATTATGACCATCAAGGTAATGTTTCAGAACATGAATTAGATTACCTAAAAGATGATGTAGAAAGAATGTGTAAGTTCTACAGGAAAGAAGCCATATTGGAGGCAAGAAAAAATAGCAGAAGACCTATAGAATTCTAATATACCTATATGAGTATCTTTCAAACAACTAGGTTTGAGATATTAGCAACTTTATGAACTAAATAGAATAAATTATGGGTCTTAGTGCTATTTTAAATGGGCATACAAACGAGATGTTAGGGCTTAACAAGAATATGTCTGAAGCCCGCATCCGTGTATGTAAGGAATGTGAGCTCTATAAAAAGAGTGTAATATTGGGGGAGATATGTAACAGTAAATTGTGGCTCAACCCTGATAATGGAGATATAAGTACAGAGAAGAAAGATGGTTATATTAATGGATGTGGATGTAGGTTGAGAGCTAAAACAACTCTACCTAATGAGTTCTGTCCTGTAGGAAAATGGTAATAAATTAAAAATTTTGAATGTATTATGAGAGGTAATGGACAAATGGATTTAATGTTTGGTGGTAAAGCTGTAGGATTTGCTGGAGCTGAAAGTTTTGATGACATGAAGAAGAACGCTGCTGTAGAAGCACATAATAAAGCAGTAGATGCTTATACTAGAGCTTTGAATGAAAATCTTAAAGATGAATTACAGAAAGCACAAGAAGTGACTGAGAAGATGCAGTCTATGGAGATTATGCCTATTAACTACTATGTACTGGTTAAACCATACGCAAAGAACCCTTATCAAAAGATTGAGGTTACTAGTAGTGGCTTAATTATCCCAGAATATACTGGTAAGTTTAAGAATCCAGATTCTGGTGAGGAAGACCAAGAGGAGAATCTATCAGTTGTAGCTAATGTAATTGCAGTGAGTCCACTATGTAAATTCATTAAGGAAGGAGATGATATTTATTACAGACGTGCTTGTGGAGTTCCAGTTCCATTCTTCAGACAAGGGTTTGAGGTTGTAGCTGAACAGCAAATTCAGGCTGTAATTAATGAAGGATTAACAGAACGTTTTAAGAATATTGAATAATGGAAGAGAAGGTTTATTTTATGCCAGGTGAGGTGGTAACTCTTAAACAAGATATACCTAACAAACCTGTAATGATTGTGGTTAAAAAGGAAACTATGAACATAAGGACTCATGGTGTTCCTAATGTTTCAGAAGATTATTTTAAAGGTATTAGATGTAGATGGTTTTCTACGGAAGGCGTTCTACAGGAAGCAATCTACAATACTAAGGATTTAGTTAAAGTATGATAAGTATGTTTCAACAGGGTGGGCAGATGAATGACGAGCAAAAAGCATTCACTGCCTATCTTATTAAAGTCCTAAACCCTAAAGATGCAGCGGACTTTGAGAACAAAGTAGCACAGCTATCAGAAAGTGATTTAAAAGAGTTTTATAAACAATACAAAGCAATGGAAGGTAATCAAATTTCAATGGCTAAGTTAGGAGCCAAATTAAGTTATGTTCAAACCCTTAGAGGTGAATGCCCAGAAGGATACGAGGTTGAGAAGTATATGGCTGGGGGTTGTGTTAAGTGCAAGAAGAAAGCTGAGGGTGCTAAAGTAGTAGATATATTTAAAGATAAGTGTGGAGGTAAGGCTAAGAAGAGAGTTAAGAAAGACCAAAAAGGTGCTGTAGTTAATAAGGCTGATACTGTTCATACAAGTAAGGGAATTTATAATGTTAGTAACAAGAAACTTCCCTACAAGAAAATGACTCCCGCTGACTACAAGAAGTTACCACACAATGAAAAAGTAAAAGTTGACCTCAAAGACCAAGAGAATGGTAGAGGTGCTCATGTAGTAAAGAATAAGGGCATCGGTAAAAACTTCTTCGGAGGCTCAATCCAAAGACGTATAATTAAACAATAATTGTTATGACAATATTTCTATATGATAATGTAAATCACAAATTAAGGCTAAACGAACCAGAGATTCTTCTTATTAAGGAGTTCTCTGAGTTATGGACTAATGATAGAAATATCACCAAAGAAGACCCAAAGGGCACTAAGAAAACTAGAGCCTTTAGAGAGTTCACGTATATGTACCTAATGATTGATTGGCAATCACACTATTCACAATTTACTGAAGCTGAACGTAATGAAGCAGCTAAACAAGATAGTGGCATTACAGAGGAGGAATTTAATGACCCTCTATTTAGGGCAGCGTGTAGAAAATATAGAGAGATACAGGAATCAGCAAGAGACATTAAATTAATAAGGGCAGCTCAGAATAAGGTAGATGAACTAATTGATTATTTCAATGAAGGTTCTGATTTACAAGAACGTGACCCAATTACTGGTAAGCCTATATTTAAAGCTAAAGATGTTATTGGGGAAATGTCATCTATATCTAAAGTACTAGATGAATTAGATGCTTTAGAAGCTCGTATTAAGAAGAAACAGAAGGCTGCTACAGGTCTTCGTGCTGGTGCAGTTGAAGGATATGTACCTAAACTAAAGTAACATGGCACGTGGAAGGAAACCTAAGAATAAATTACCAGAATCCCCTACTGTCCAAGCCTTAGTTGAAAAGGTTACAGAAGTAGGGGAACCTACTGGTGTACTAGAAGAGAAGCTCTCAGAGTTTCAATGGGATGTACGAATCGGAGACCCAATAGACTACTTTGACTCTAATTTATCTTATGAGCTTACTGGTTACAGACCTATTGATGGAACAAGAGGACTAGACTTTGACCCAGAGTGGTTTATGGAAGCTAGAAGAACTAAAGCCTCTACTGGTAAATATTGTAATGAACCAATGTTTGGTAAGGCTTATGGAGAGTTTTGGGACCAAGAATATGATAGGTGTAGAAATGGTATGACTGTAAATGGTTATACTATTACTGGTGATAATTATTTCTTTATTAACTACTATCAGTTACCTAATCTATCATCTGCAACTAAGGCTGGTGGTGGTCGTTCAGTAGACTTTCCCAATTTCTTTGTTAAACAGTATGAGTACTTCCATTACATTGAACTATGCAAGGTGCTGAGAAAGAATGCTATTGGATTGAAAGCTCGTGGTGTTGGATTCTCTGAAATAGCTGCTGCTATTCTTATTAATGGCTATATTACTAGACCACACTTTAGAGGAGTAGTGGCTGCACAGCAAGAAGGTTATGTTGATGACACCCTTAGTAAATGCTGGATGCAGTTATCATACCTAGATGATAATACCGAGGATGGTATGAGAAAACTAAGGCAGGTTCACAACACAGCCAAATGGAAGAGAGCTTCTAGTAAGAATGTAGATGGTGTGGAATCTGGATGGATGTCTGAGATTGAAGGAATTACAGCTGATAAGCCTAATAAGATTAGAGGTGACCGTACTGATATTCTAATGTACGAGGAAAGTGGTTCTTGGCCCAATTGGAAGAAAGCTTTCATTCAGGGTGATGCTCTTATTGATATTCAGGGACAGAGATTCGGTATTAAATTAGCTTGGGGTACAGGTGGTGATAGTGGTCCTGCATTAGAAGGTGTGGCTGCTGCATTCCATGACCCTAAAGGATATGATGTTCTTCCTTATAAACATAACTATACCAAGGAAGGCACATACGTTGAGACAGCATATTTCATTCCTGCATATACTATTGTTACTGCTCCAGGATATGTTGATAAGAGAGGTTGGACTGACCCAGAGAAGGGTAAGGAATTTTATATGGCTAAGAGAGCTACTAAGATTGCTGACCCTAAAGGATTGATGTTATATTCAGCTGAGTATTGTTTTACTCCAGATGAAGCATTAGCTTTGGAAGGTGATAACCAGTTCAACACTGTATTATTAACGGAACAATTAGCTGCAATTAAATTACATAAGGTTACTCCTCCAGAGTTAAAACCTAAATGGGGACAGTTGGAATATACGTTCCAAAACAATGTGCACTCTGAGGAAGCTAAGAATGGGGTAAGGTTTATACCAAGTGATAAGGGTAAGGTTTGTATTATTGAACATCCTATTAAGAATGAGAATGGTTCAGACTTCAGAAACTTATATGTGGCTGGTATTGACGGTATTGACATGGGTATGAATGATACATCAGATAATACAAGAGACCCGTCAGACTTCTGTGTAGTAGTAAAGAAAAGGTGCTTTGGTTTACAAGAACCAATGTATGTTTGTATCTACAAAGACAGACCTAATAATCTTGAAGAGGCTTATAGAACAACCCTCAAGATTCTTGAGTACTATAACTGTAAGGCTTGTCTTGAATCTACTCGTATTAGTGTTCTTACTTGGTTTAGAACTAAGAAGAAAGAGGAGAGGTTCTTAATGAGAAGACCTAGAGCTACACAGTCTGATATACAGGCAGGTAGAAGTAGACAATTTGGTGCTCCTGCAACTGAAGCTGTTATTCAACATCAGTTAGACCTTATTGATTGCTATATCAATGATTACTGCCACAATATGTGGTTTGAGCCAATGATTAATGAACTTATTACTTATTCTTATGAGAATAAAAGAAAGTTTGATATTGTAGCAGCGATGGGTATGGCTGAGTTAGGAGATGAAGAGTTAAGTGGTATTCCACCACAGGGGGCTGATAACGGAGGGAGAAAGTTAAGACTATTTGGCTACTGGACTGATGAATATGGAATTAAACACAAAGGGGTTATTCCCGATAAACAGTCTATAGTACCTAAGTTTAATCTGTTCCCAACACAATACTATGACGACACAGGACATCGAACAAGCAATCCGAGATTTAATTAAATCTCTATATTGTAAAGAATATCAGGGAGTCCTAAAGGTTTACGAAACCACTTACAAATTTCCAGGAGAAGAACCTGAGCACGTGGGATATAGAATGGACCTTGGACTCAATAAAGATGAAAAGCCACTGTCCATTGCGTGCGATGGTACAGCTGAAGAATTTATAAAGTTTATTGAGAAGGAATTAAAGGAGCGAAGTTTAGTTAGAACTAAATACTTCACTGCTATACAATTATATGATTACGAAGATGGGTGCAAACAAAAGAAGTGATGATTATTTGATAGAGAAGATTGACAAAGCTGTAAATGAGTTAGTCTTCAACAAATGGAAATTACAGAAGGCATACAACTATTATAACGGTAAGAGAGATGCCGAGCAATTTAGGTATCTTGAAGAAAACTTTGGAATAGGTAATCCTACTTCTATTGAGTTCACTCCTCTTATAAAGAAACACGTTGATGCTTTAATTGGAGAGTATTTAGATATTCCAATTCTTCCGAAAGTATCTTGTAAAGACAAGGAAACAATCTCTAAGATTACTAGGCAGAAGGAATTAGAGATAAGTCAGCAAGTATATACATTCTTACAAAAGCATCTAAATAACCAAATACTGTCCTTTATAGGTGGGGGTAATGTTAGTGATGCATCTGTTGAGGCTGATATTGAGAAACTGATTGAGGATATTAATAATAACTTTATTAGTGACTATGAAATAGCAGCTCAGAATGTTATTGAATATGTAATTCAGTCTAGAAATACTGACTTAGCTAATAAACTAAAGGCATTACTGTTAGACTTACTTGTTACTGGCTGTTCATTCTATAAGGTTAAACCGTCAGCAAGTGGTACTAATATTAGTATTGACGTTCTCAATCCATTAAATACATTTGTTGATAGAAATCCAGAGTCACCCTATGTAAAGGATAGTTACAGAGTTGTAATTAGGAAATGGATGACCAAGCAGCAGATACTAGTTGAATATGGTAAGGATTTGAGTGATGAAAGTAGGGCTGAGTTAGAGGATATGTATGAACACTACTCTGATAGTTCTTATATGTATATTAGAGCTATGGAGAATCAAGTTGGATGCAGACCTATTATGGAAGGCGAAGGAGCTGGATTAGATGCTGGTAAAGGTATTGTTCCAGGATTCCCAGCTGATACTTATGAGTCATTTAACTATAAACTATTACCTGTTTATGAAATAGAATGGATTGACATTGACAAAGAAGGAGATGAATATGTTCAGAATAGATATGAGGGGGTAAGAATAGGACAATCTATATACGTTCTTACTGGTAAATCAGAGAATGTTATTAGGACTAAGGATGCTCCAACTAAATGTGGATTATCTGTTAATGGTGTATATCTTGTTAATAGAGACAATGTTCCACAATCCTTAGTACTACAATGTGCTCACCTGCAAGATAAGTATGACTTAATTACATATTTCAGGGATAATATTCTTGCTAATAGTGGCACAGATGGTGACTGGTTAGACTTATCGATGCTTCCCACTATATTAGGTGATGACCTTACTGAGAGAATACAAAAGTGGATAGCCTTTAAAAAGACTGGAGTTGCTTTAGTAGATACAAGTCAGGAAGGTAGAGCATTTAATAACAATACCTCATTTGCTGGATTTACTGATACTATTAAGGTTCAAACTATACAGGCATTTGACCTAGCCTTACAAAGAGTAGAAGACCAAACATCATCTATTACTGGTGTATTTAGGGAAAGGTTAAATGGTATTCAACAGAAAGATGCAGTTAGTAATGTAGAAGCTGGAGCTAGAAACTCCTATACTATTACTAAACCTTTCTATCAGACTATGGATACGTTGTCAATAGATATACTTAGAGATTGTATTGACATGGCTAAGATAGTATGGAAGAAGGGATTAACTGGAACTCTAATTCTTGGTGATAAGCTGCAGAAGATATTTACAGCATTACCAGAGCATTTTACTCATACTGATTATGATGTACATATTGTACCAAGTACTCAGATTATGAAGGAGATGCAAAACATACAACAAGTAATTATAGAGCTTATTAAGAGTGGTCAATTAGACCCCGATATGATTGTAGATGCTCTGACAGCTAGAAGTCTTACTGAACTTAAAGTAAAGGTTACTAAAGCCTTTTCTAAGAAGAAAAAGGAGATGAATGAGATGGGGCAATTACAACAGCAGCTTGAACAATTACAACAACAGAATCAGCAACTTCAACAACAACTTCAACAGGCTCAAGGTAAGATTGAAAGTCTTAATGAGGCTAAGTTGGAAATTGAAAGACAGAAGGTTCAAAACGAAGCTGATATTAACTGGTATAATGCTAGGACTCAAAGAGACAAGTCACAGAGTGATGCTGAGAATGATACTAAGAGAACAGATATTGAGTATGCTCAACTGTTTGATGGTAATCAAATGAATAACGAAGTTAAAAACGCATAAGAATGATAAATCTCAATCAAAATGAAAGACCAACCTCCCTGCAAGTAAGTAGACTATATCTACTGCCTGCAGGTGACTTTGAGTTACCTTATGGAAGTAATGCTGTTCTTGTTAAGAACATTACTGATGATAATGTAACTGTAGAGGTGTTATTAAAAGATTCGGAAGGTCAGTATGTATCTACTGTATTCTATCCAGGATGGAATCCTGAATTAGTTATAGGGATTAAAGCTGTACCTGAAAGTACATTACAAGTAGGTAACTAACATGGGAATTTATATTGGCATTGGTAACCATATTGGTAACCATATTGGGAGGGCTAATTTAAAGGTTATCTCAGTTGTAGTTAGAATTATAGACAGAGGTACTGGATTACCCTTAGTAGGTGCTATAGTCATCTTTAAGGGTAAAGAGTATATAACTGATGCCAATGGACAAGTAATATTAAAGGGATTTGAGAATAGTAGTTATCCATTAATAGTTAAACGACAAGGACATGAGTCCTATATAGTGGATAAGTGGAAACTAGAAAATGGAGATATATATCTCACTGATGTTACTAGAAATATTCTTGCTGAAATTGGCGTTAATATACTTACAGAAGATGGAGGTCTAATCTTTAGGGATTTGGCAAACATTATATTAGAAGATGGTAAATTTATGGTTACAGAAAATGGTGATTTAATTTTATTTGAATAATGGCAGCAACTGACATTAAAATCTCTCAAATGACCCCTGCTACAACACTAGCTGGTGATGAGTTAATTCCTATTGTTCAGAATGGGGCTAATAAGTCAACTACTGTTAATAAAGTAATTGAAGGTTTAGCTACAGAACAATGGGTAACTGATGCAATAGCTGATGCAGGAGGTAAGGTTCTTGTTGTTACAGAACTACCAGCTAAGGGTAATCCCAATACCATTTACATGGTTCCTAATGGAAGCTCTGGAGCTAATGATGTATACGATGAGTATATATGGATGGTTACTACTGAGAAGACAGGATGGGAGTTCTTAGGTAGTAAGCACGTTGAGGTAGACTTAACAGGTTATTACAACAAGACACAAGTAGATAAAGCTATTAAGGATTCTGAGGCAAGAAGCACAGCTGCTATTGCTCTAAAAGTTGATAAGGTAGACGGTAAGCAGTTATCTACAGAAGATTATACAACAGCTGAGAAAACTAAGCTGAGTGGGATAGCTGACAATGCTAACAACTATACACACCCTACCACAGCTGGTAATAAACACATTCCAGCAGGAGGTAAACCAGGACAAATTCTGGTAAACACTGGAAATGGCACAGCAAAGTGGCAAGACAATCAAGGTGGCGGAGGTGGAACTATTGATTACACAGGTCTAGAAGATATTTATTCTTATGGTGTAGAGTGGGATACTACTGTAGCTGACCCTGCATTAACTAGAATTGGTAATCCTCTACTTCACAAGTCACTACCTATACAATCACAATACAAGGGTTGTGTAGCTAACAATGGTGTGGTTAACTATTATCTAGACCCAAATGATTGGAGTAAGAAGATTACAGGTGAGGATTCAGTACTTGACGGAACTGATGGTACAGTAAGAGTACACACACCTAAGTTCTATGGTAAATCTGGAACTAATGTACAGGACTCTAATAAGAAATGGGTAAGAATATCTACCATTAAGATGGATGATACTTGGATAGAGATTCCTGAAATGTTAATTGATGCTTATAGAAGTACAGTCGACACTACAACTTCTGCAACTCCAAAAGCAGTCTCTGTAGTTAATACTACTGCCCAATTTAGAGGTGGAGGTAATAGAACTGCTAATGATACATACCTAGATACAGATGCATTCAGAAGTGATTTAGGTAAACCAAGAACCAATATCTCAAGGGCTAATATGAGAACCTATGCTACCAATGCTGGTTCTGAAATGATATGCTATGAGTATTACAAGTGGATATTCTACTGGGCTTGGGTTATTGAATATGCAACATTTAACTCTCAAGCTGCATATAATGCAGAACTAACTGCTGAAGGTTATCATCAAGGTGGTTTAGGGGATGGTGTTACTACATGGGGTGGAACTGACTGGGATAACTATAACAGTCATTATCCTCTGACTCCATGTGGATATTGCAATGAGTTTGGTAACTTTACTGGTGTTAAGGATTTAGTAATTCCTGAGACTGTAGTAAGTGAAACTGTAACAGTAGCTACTAAGACATTTAAAGTTCCAAGATGGAGAGGATTTGACAATCCATTCGGAGACATCTGGACTAACTTAGATGGTGTCATTCTTGAAAGAACGGCTGCTAACCAACCAAGTAGTGTATATACTACAACTGATACATCAGCATTTGGTGATGATAACACTGCTAAGGGCAAGATGACTGTTGCAGGAACAGAGGTAGCATCTGATGATTACATAAAGGCATTTGACCTTGGAGAAAAGGGTGAGGTAATCCCTTCTGCTGTAGGTGGGTCGAATACGACATATATGTGCGACTACCACTATTGCAATGCATCAAGCACAGCATTAAGAACACTCCTCGTTGGCGGCAGCGCTTATAGTGGTGGTGGTGCTGGTCTTGGCTACTTCTATTCTGTTAATGGGGTCGGCATTGCTAATGCTTATGTGGGCTTCAGAACACTAAATAAAGTAGTTTAATAATTATATAAGATAACAATACGAGATTAAGGGTGCTGTTTACCTATATTCTGTTGGTGCTGGACAAGAAAATTATTACAAAACACTCATCGTTAGCAGCAACGCTAATAATGGTAGTAATGCTAGTCTTAGCTACTTCAATTCTAATAATGGAGTCAGCAATGCTAATACTAATGTAGGCTTATTATATATTTCTTTAGGTAATTTGTTTTATTTTACAGTCTAAACAGCACCCTTGCCTCTTGGCAAAAGACAACGTAGTATTTAATAACAGGGTGTTAGTAGGTTAATTCTCGAAAGCTTCCATAATAAATATATAAGACTTGAAGCGTATAGGCTATTTACATGAACAGGTATATGATATAGAGAATATTGAGAAAGCAGATGATAAAGCTAGAAAGCATAAATCAGTAAGATGGGGAATCCTCAAACATGATAAGAACAGAGAGGAAGAGAATAGAAGACTTTCAGAATAGCTAAGAGATTTAGTTTATGAAACTTCTGAGCATAGTACATTTAAAATATATGAACCCAAAGAAAGGTTGATATTTAGATTACCATACTATCCAGATAGAATAACACATCATGCTATTATGAATGTAATGGAGCCTATCTGGACTAAGATATTCATCAAGCAAACTTATTCTTGTATTAAGGATAGAGGTATTCATAATGTAGCATACGATTTAAAAGCAGCTTTGGTAAAGCATCCAAATGAAACACTCTATTGCTTAAAGATGGATGTAAAGAAGTTTTATCCTTCTATCGACCATGACATATTATGTGATATAATCAAACGTAAGATTAAGGATAAAAATTTATTAATCCTGCTCATCGGAATCATTTATTCAGCGGACGGTGTTCCTATTGGAAACTATCTTTCTCAATTCTTTGCAAACTTATACTTAGCTTACTTTGACCATTGGGTTAAGGAAGAATTAAAATGTAAATTCTACTTCAGGTATGCTGATGATATTGTAATTCTCAGCAGTGACAAGAACTTCTTAAGAACAGTACTTATAGCAATTAAGATGTATTTGAAAGAGGTTCTAAATTTAAGGTTGAAATCAAATTACCAAATATTCCCAGTAGATGTTAGAGGTATAGACTTCGTTGGCTATAGATTCTATCACACCCATGTATTACTGAGAAAGTCAATTAAAATTAGGTTATTTAGACTTGTTAGTAGATACCAGACTGGTAAAATAGACAGACAAGAAGGAGAATGCAATCTTATTTTGGTTGGTTGAAATTCTGTAATTCAAAGAATCTATTAAGAAAGATTCAAAGAGATACTGGTTTAAGATTCTCTAATTGGGATGGGAAGAAATCTAATATTTCTAGATTTTATAACAAGTATATTCATGTTGTAGACATGGTTAGCTATAGTAAGTGTTTCAGAGTTAACTTTGTATATAACAATAAATCATATTACTTTGAAAGTAAAAGCAGAGAGTTGTTTTACTCTCTAACAAGATATTCATTCCCAGTAAATTTTAAAATAAGACCTTATGTTAGAACCAAAAAGAGTAGAAATGAATGTACAGCCTAACTCAATAGAAAAGCTAGGTAACGGCACATATTACTATAATTATGACATTACGTCAAAAGAAGTTGATGTTACTGACCCAGAGACAGAGGAAGTAACACAGGAAACAAGGTGGACATATATACAAGTTCATCTACATGGTCAACCAGACCACAAAGAATGCATTAGAGCTATTATTAGACAGTATGTAGACCAAGATGAAGAGTTTGATTTAATTAACAGCTCCAATAGTATTGTTTTAGGTTTATCTGATAATCAAACTGATAGACAGAAATACCTAGATTATCTTACACTGGTAGGAGAAATCAAAACTAAAGTAAGAGCTGACTTCAACGTATAATTATGGATTCAGTATTTAAAATATGCAAGAAGGGAGCTTGTGGTATTACAATAACTGGACTTGAAAGGGATAATGACGAGTACTTAAATGAGACTGATGAAATCACAGTAAGTACTCGTAACTATGCCTATAGTCAAACAGTTACCCTTAATGCTATAACAAGTATTAAGTCTTCAGGAGATGAAGTAACTCAGAAGTATGATATTGTAGAGCATGTTATAGACTGCATTGATGAATCCGAAATGGAGATGCCTATTGATGGTCTATATGAAGTAACTCACATAATCTTACCAACAGACGTATGGCTTAAATATGTATTAGAGAGGAATCCTACTGCATTGACAGCTTACCATTCTGTTTACTACTACGATACACAATCCAAGTCATTTATGAAGTATGTTGATGAGGAGTCAGTAGGAGTAACCGTAGAGGAAGTATTGGAAGTTAATGCCATGCCACCTGCTACTGTTACTGAGAAAACTACTACAATCATCAGAGGAGATAAGAATACATTCTGTGTTTGCCATATTAATGAATGCTTCTATAGATTGTGTAAGAATCTTTTAGGGGACTTACCAGGAAGATGTAAGAATAAAACTGATGATGTTAAGATGTTAATCTATAATAGAGATATTATATGGATGGCAATTAATGTTATTAAGTACTTAATTGAGTTAGGTCAGTACTACGAGGCTCAGAGAGTCTTAGAGGACATTACTCAGTGCGGAGGAATTTGTAAAGATGTTATGATTGACAAAAACACTATAGGAGGAGGTGGTTGTGGATGCAATAACTAACCTAAAGTTGAAAGTAATCAAAGACTTTGACAAGTTCCTTAAAAGGCTAAATAAGGGATATATTGAGAACTACGATATGATTCTGCATCAAATATCCTTTATTCAGACTTGTCAATACTTTGATAAAATAGATGGAATATACGAATTTCTAATGAATAATTAACATGGCAATAGAAAGGGATACAAGACGTTATGCCTGTATTCATGATTTGAATAATTATTTCAAGAAGAAAGACTTACTAGGTGGTTTAACTGATTTAGAGCAGGAACAGTTAAGAAAGAATATAGGTATCATTGATTATACTGGAGAAGGTGGACAATCCAAACCCTTAGAAGTCACCTATGCAGTACTCAATGACAATATAGGTAAGAAGAGTTTAGTAACAGGGGCAAGGTATGTTATTACAGACTTTCAAACTATATATTCTTCTAATGTTACTAATAGTTCTGGTCAGAAGGTTACGTGGGGCATTAACAGCTCCACTAACCCCTCACTTATTTGGAAACTGATTGTTACAGCTATTACTAATAATAGATTAGACCCAAGAGTTGTTATTGATGATGATAAAATGAAGGATTGGGTTATAGAATATGACCCGACTCAGGAAACTCTCGAAGATGGTGTTACTACTAAAGGCAAAATAACATTTCTTAGGGACAATCATTACAACTCAGCACACTATGACTTTAAGAATATAAAGTTTAGAAGAACGGCTGAAGAATTAGATAATACTAATCTTAATCTTGGGGCGGCATATGGAGACTTTTATACATTCTCAGATTTAACTGGAGGAGTTATTACTGATAGTTCAGAATTACACAATACTAAGCACAATGAACTAAAGCAAGGATGTACTAATAATATATTCTTGGGAGATACATATGACAATGTATTGGAAGCTGACTGTAAAGGTAATACATTCCTTAGAGGTTGCCATGATACAACTTTAAGGTGGAACTCAGTTAATAATATGTTTAATGAGAATGTATGTTACATGGAAGGCTCATTATATAATAAAGTATTTCCTATCGGTGATACTAGTTTATCAATGACAATTACCAAAACCATTCATAAGGTTAATGAAGCAACTATTATATCCTTCTTAGACCCTATGACATATGCCTATCAAATTATACAAATCTAAAATATGGCAGAGTTTATACGTCTTGACGAACAAGAACAAGAGGCTCCCATTTTACCTGATTACCCACATTCTATCTCCAATATAAAGCTAGATACCAAGATAATAGATGGAGTTATAGAAAAAGAAGAAGTTGAAGGAATCTGTGCTGACTATGGTGTTATTACTATAGAGAAGATAGATGGGGTAAAAATAGAAGAGGAAGGAGTAGAACACATCTGTATCAAGGATGATTGTGATACTTCTAAATATTATGGGTGTACTGGTGGAGACGATGGGTTTCAGAAGGAGAATTTATTCTCAGAATTAACTGATGAATACCAAAGAACAATAGCCAGAATTAACCTCGGTATAGCAGATGAATATGCTCTAAAGTGGGGAAACATCAAAGGTAACTTGTCTAATCAAAAAGATTTATATACCTTTGTAACTGATTCAATAGCCTTCGACATTAATAAGGTTATTGATGAGATTAATCTTAAACTCGCTCAATGGGCTTGCGAGATAGAAATTAGATTTAAAAACAAAGCTGACATATTCTCTCCTAACTTTGCTGGAACTCCAACTACTACATTACCCCTGATGACAGATAATTCTAATAGAATTGCATCTACTGAATGGGTTAATGCTAAAATTGCAGCTGCATCTATTGATGATAACGTCAAGGCTATATCTCTAGACCCAGAGTATATGTGTTATGGAGACGAACCTACGGATGTAACCGTTACTTGGGAATATTATAAGGATGTTGTAGAACAGTCTATCAATGATGTTGTACTAAGTCCTGATGTAAGAGAGTATACTTTTACTAACAGGACTACATCTATGGTAATTACTCTAAAGTATAAGTATGAGGATATTAGTGCTACAAGAGTTGTTACATTCGATATTAAATATCCAAATTACTTTGGAACTTCTCCAGACTATACTAAGTTAGACAGAACTATTGATAATGTTTATACAGTAAATGCGGGAGCTAATGAATATATATATGTTATGATTCCTAACGGGGCTAATACAGTTCTAGGAGTTAGTAGCATTATAGGCGGCTTTAAATTACTTGGAACTCAAGAAATATTTAGCAACCTATATTATATATTTAAGAGTGCCCAACCTGGATTGGGAGAGACAACTGTAGAAATACTTGACCAGAGTGGATATAATCCAGAGAGTATTGATACAACAACTATACGAGAGCTATTAGCTGCAAAAGCTGACAAACATACTGTATACACTAAAGAGGAAGTAGACGATAAACTTGCAGCTATTGAGGGTGGTGATATTCAACTCAATAACTACTATACTAAGAAGGAAGTAGATGATAGGATTCCAGACGTTTCTAATAAAGCTGATAGGAGTGAGATACCTACCAAAGTTTCTCAGTTGGAGAATGATTCTGAATACTTATCAGAAGTTCCAGAAGAGTATGTTACTGATGAAGAGTTAGAGGCTAAAGGTTACTTAACCCAAGAATTAGAACCTCAGTTTGCAGCCAGTGCTGCCAAGAACATAAATCAGCAAGACATTGATAATTGGAATAATAAGGTTGATAAACAAGCTGGTATGGGTTTATCAGAGCAGAATTTTAGTATAGAGGAAAAGGCTAAATTAGCTGGACTGACTAACTACAATGATTCTGCTGTTAGGCAACTCATAACAAACTTAGGCTCAGAAGTTGAGAAGAAAGCTAATAAAACTGATATTCCAGATATTAGTGGTAAGGCTGATAAGACTGAAATACCTACTAGAGTTTCTCAATTAGAAAATGATAGTGGTTATTTAAATTCATTACCAGAGAACCTAGTTACTGAACAGGAATTAGAGGATAAAGGTTACTTGACGGAGTTTACAGAAACAGACCCTACTGTTCCTTCATGGGCTAAACAACCTACTAAACCTACATATACATTAGAAGAACTTGGTGCTGAGTCTGCGGGTGCGGCTGCCGATGCTTTACTTAGTGCTAAAGAATATACTGATGGAAGGCTTAACATAATCTTAGAAGGTGCTGACCCATCTTACAATACATTCAAAGAGCTAAGCGATGCTATATTAGCTCAGAATACTACCATAGGAGGTATTAACACTGAGATAAGTAGTGTGAAGAATACTTTGAATAGTAAGGCAGACAAGTCAGAACTATTCTCTAAGGATTATAATGACCTTATTAATACACCTGTTATCCCAAGTATTGAAGGTTTAGCTACTGAAACTTGGGTTCAGCAACAAATTACTGCTATACCTGGAGTTGATTTAAGTGGTTATGCTTTAAAGACCGAGATTCCAGATGTTAGTATATATGTTGAGAAGGTCTCAGGGATGGGGCTAAGTGCTAATGACTTTACTGATGTCTATAAAACAAAGCTTGATGGATTGCAGAATTATAACGATTCTGATATAAAGTTTAGGCTCTCTGGTGTTGAGCAAGACATTAATAGGCTAAATGCAAATATTGGCTATGATATGTATTCTAGTACTAATCCATCTTCATATTATGAAGACTTTAACAATGCTATTGATTTTGCAGAAAGGTTATGCTTAGCTAAAATGGTAACTATTGAATACCAAAATAATGACTTTGTAACATCCTACAATAAGGTGGGAACAGATACTACAGACATAAATAGTATTAGAACTATCCATGTTGAAATTTATGCCCACTATGATTATAATAGGGATTTAAAGATGGTATTTGATTTAGTAGATGGAGAAACTGAGACCTTTAATTATACTAAGGAATTTATTACTGTTGTAGCAAATGACCTAGTAACTAATAGAACCGACATCCCCTTATCAGCAGCTCAAGGAAAAATACTAATGGACAAACTTACAGCATTAGAAGAGATAGTTAATAATATTACTACTAATGCTTCTATAATACTTGAATAACATGGCAGATGCAATGGTAAATAATAAGCAGGTAAATTTCTGGAGGGGTGATATGACTCCTCCAACTATTTACCATATCTGGATTAAGGATAACAGTAAGATGCTGTTATATGATGGTGAGAAATGGGTTGTATTCCTTGATAATAAGGAAATCATTGACATGTTAGACAAAATCCAGGAGATGTTGGATAATATGCAAGATAAGATTGACGAGATTGGGAACAAGACCGTTAATAAGAAGCCCATTAAAACTAATCCAGTTTTAGATGGTACTGACATACTTGTAAATGCAACTGGTAACTATGTGATTCCTACTGAAACGCTGGCACAAACAGCTTTAAGATTAGACAACTTACTAAGTACTAAAATAATTGAATAATGGTTATAGATAGTAAGTTCGCCTATATTAAGAGGAAGGAAGTATTTGAACCATTAATTGACACTATTCCTAAAGGATTAAATCCGATTGTGTTTATAGAAGATACAAGGGAAATGTGGACTTGTGGAACATATTTTAGTATTGGATATCCTAGTATTGAAATATCAGAGGTCAGTGGTTCAGTAAAAGTACAGATTGGTAATTCATTCTTCCTAATGTCTACTGCTGGAGAGAGTATTAGTGTTAGAAAGGGTGATGGTAATAGAATTATTATTAGTAGTAATGCTCTTAATAGAGTAGATACTGAACCACCATTGGAGTGGGATGCAGCTAATAGAAAGCTATTACATAAAGCTAGTGGTGTAGTTCCAGGTTCATATGGACAGTCTACTAATCTAGGTAACGCAAGTATCTTTGTAATACCTAATATAATAGTAGATGCAACTGGACATATTACATTAGCAGAGAATCATAATATAGAAATCAGAGATTATGTAGAACAATTAGCCCCATCAAACTTAATGGGAGAGAGAAATCTGTTACTATCTTATAATGAGGCTAGTAATACGGCAGATACTTCTCAGGTAAGAAAGGCTAACGGTTTAACATTTAATGATGCTACACAGAAGATGACCATAGCTGGAGGTATGAACTCTAACGGACCAATTAGTGTAAATCATGGAGACTTATCAGTATTAGATGGCTACATTATTGGTAATCTAAAGGGTGATGTACAAGGTGAAGCTACTCCAAAGATTCACTTGTCTTTAAAGCCTGAATATGGTGGTGCATCTACTAAGTTGTATGGTCATGTGAAGCTTCAAGATATTCTAAATACTAGACCTGACCCATCTAGTGATAATGAGAACATTAATGATACTAATATAGTTGCTGCTATTGCTGCTTCTCCTTTAATGGTTTGGAATGCAATTCAAACAGCTAAGGATTATGCAGATAGTATTCTTGGTTCTAATAATGCTATGCTTTATAAAGGTGCAGTTGAAGCTGGAACAACAAGTCCAGGTAAATTTACACCTTCAGCAGATGTGGGACATACTTATGTAGTAACATTTGGAACAGGTACATATACTGATAGTATTGGTTACATTAATGGAGAGCCAGTAGAAATTGGAGATTTACTAATATGTAAGGAAAGCACTCCAGCTGCTACTTCCTCTACTTGGTCACAAGTAAAGAACAAGTGGACATTTGTACAAACTAATACTACAGGTGTAGTAAGTGGACCTTCAAGGTCAGTAGTCGGACAAGTAGCTGTATTTGATAGTACTACTGGTAAATTAATTACTGGTTTAACCAATGGTAATGTAGGACAAGTACTTACTATTAATAATAGTGGTACTCCATCATGGGTTACTCCAGTATCTCAAACATGGCGTGCTATTAATTATCAGAACTCTGGACAGGCAGCATCCCAAATCCTTAGTAACTCTACAGATTCTGGAGATTTGACTTTTGGTGCAGCAGGTAACATGAGATTAAGTTGGGATAATGCAACCAATACATTAACCTTTACTTCAATATCTGATAATAGTTGGCGTGGTGTACTAGCTTATACACCTAGTTCTCTATTACCTCAAAGTATTGGAGAGAATGCTGACTTAATATTCTCAAGTGATTTCTTGTGGATAGAAGGAGAATTAGTAACTGGATGGGCATCTGTAGACTCAAGTGGAAATATAACATATTCAAGATAATTCAGGAGGACTTAGTTCCTCCTTTTTATTAACTTTGTGATTACACAATATGCTAATTAAAACAAAATACATTGACTGTGCTAGTAAGAGTGTGTTTAATACATGGAAGTTACCTACAAGTGCAGCAGATACCAGTGGAGATATATACTGGTCAGCCGTTGTCTATATAAAGGACACTGGCGAAGTGTGGACTCATGGTAAACTATATGGAGGATTCTTCTCAAATGCAGACAATAACAAAGTTAGTTTAACCATAGGAGGAACAACAAAGATATTAGCATTAGATGGACATGTCCAATCTTATACTACATTAACAGGTAGTGGAAGTATAGCTGACCAGGCTATCCTATCTACAGGAGAGGCTAATAAATGGACTCTGAAGACTTTGGGTAAAAATGCCTTTAGTAATGTTGATTACTTACCTGCCGATGCTACTGCTGTTGCAGCCGAGAAAGTTGTACATGCTTTAGCTTTCCAATATAACGGGAAGGCTATACATTCTTTTGATGGTTCAGTAGCTAGAGTCCTAAATATTATACAGGGTGATAATGTGTTTATTACTGGAGATAGTCAGGGTAATGTAACTATTGCTGCTGACCCAGGAAGTGATACAGTAAACACTGCTGGAGCTACTAATAAGGTTGATACAAAATTGTTCCTTATTGGTGCCGAATCTCAGACTACTGCGCCTCAAACTTACAGTAACCAGTATGTATACATTGGAACTGACAACTGTTTATATAGCTTAGGTAAGAAGGTATTAACTGAACATCAAGCTATTTATAATTTAGATTTACAAACTCAAGTAGGGGAAACTGTTACTAAGGTTACTACATTTGACCCCAATGCAGCTAACAACTCATTTACTTTAGTTCAAGGCACCAATGTAACTCTAACCCCAGATGCAGCTAATAAGAAAGTAACTATTAGTAGTAAGGATACAACTTATGATTTCTATAATTTAGTTTTCAAACAAGGAGAATCTGTTATAGATACTTATAAGCCAACTACTTCACCTAGTAAAACTCTTAAAGCAGGAACTAACGTTACATTTACAGGTAGCAATAATGAAGTATTAATAACAACTCAAGACACGAGGAATACAGCTGGTGCCACTGAAAAGTTAACTACTAAGTTATTCCTAACTGGAGCATTAACTCAAACAGATAACCCTCAGACCTATACCAATTCCAAAGTGTATATAGGCGCGGATAACAAGTTGTATAGTGATGGTAAAGTAGTTTCTACTGGAGACCATACGCATAACTATGCGGGAGCTACTAGTCCTGGTGGTCCAGCTCTGAAAGTAGATTTAAACCCATCTGGATTATTGGATGCTACTTATGGAAGCTACGGTGGAATATTACAAGACTCAAATAAAGGTCCTGTATCTGGTTCCTGGTCTAATAGGATTAAAATCTTATATAATAACTCAACTGGTTATTACACTGAATTAGCTCAGAATTTCACAGGTACAGCTGGATTGTGGCATAGAAGAAATGTAGCTGGCACAATAAGTAAGTGGACTCCAGTAATTGATAATGCTAATTTCCATACATACCTTGATAGTACTTATGTTATTAGGGGTAACGACCCAAATGTACTTACTAATTATGTGAGATATAGTATAAATACTGGTCTTACAATGAATTGGGAGTGGGGTAATGCTACTCCAACTCATATATGGGGAGCTAAGGCTAGTGATAGCTCTAAGGCTTATGTATTTAACGGAGATAATATTAGAGCTTTTGCTAATGCTGTAAATAGAGCTGGCGACACAATGACAGGTACTTTAAAAGTAACTGAAATTCAAGCTACTAATGGTAACGGACTTGTAATGTGGAATGGTACTACTTATACATATCTTGGTATGCAGGCTGGTACTACATATATTAGAAGTGGAAAAACTGATTTACAGCATAGGTATAATGGAACTGACTATAAGATATGGGATGCCAGAAACTTAGTAGGATTAAGAACTGAACACTCTCATAATACTATAAACTTTATTGATAGTAGAGGAACAGTATCCACACCACAAGAACATACAGCAGGTGTTTGGTTAGACTTTAAAGCTAATGCTAAAGCTAATCTTAGTGATGGTGGAAACTTTACTGGACTATTAACTGTCAGAAAGTATGGTGGTGCTGCAGACTGGTCAGGTGGTAAAAGTGCACAGCTTGGATTTACTGATAATTCTAATGTATGGGTTAGATTTGGTACTGGTGCGTCTTGGGAGGCATGGAAACAATTAGCTACCACTGGATGGGCTGATGGTAAATTCTTACCTTTAGCTGGAGGAAAGATGACAAGTGGGGCTAGAATATCGCACGATGGAAATCTTTATATAGGGAACTCTGATAATGCTGGATGGGTAGCTCTCCAGGATATATGTTCTCAAAACTCAATAGGAGATGGAGTTTGGTCTATTCGAACTAATGGTAATGCCATATTTACCACTATAAAGAAAGTAGGTTCTAGTGACTCGTATGTTCTACTTGGAGGAGGTGGACATAAGGCTTTAAATCAGTTTATCTATTCTACATATGGTTCTTATGGTGTAAATGAAAGGACTGGTAATTCCGATGACTTGGGCAGGGCTGGATTCTGGAGAGATAATAAACTCGGTGCTTATGGTGTAACATTAATGCATTCAGATAGTGCTAACTATCAGTGTAAGATATATCATGACTATGGTACTGGTGGAAACCTTTACATGAAGTCTAGATCTGGTGGAACTTGGGGAAATATATATACCATATGGAACTCTGGTAACTTTGACCCTAATACTAAAGTAAATAAAGCTGGAGACACCATGACTGGGAACTTAAAAATGACTGAGACAACAAACATCATTTTGAGATTTGCCAATACTGGGCGCACATCTGGAATAGGTTACGATACAAGTGGAAATGAATGTATTGCTTTATGGGCTAAGAGTACTATTACTAGGTTAAGGTGGTATGCTGGGAAAGATATGTCTAACATGGTAGCTGGTTCGATGATGGGTATTACTCCTGATTTTGAAGTGAGCAAGGCTAGTGGTTCTGCTGTGGGGTATATAGGAGGAAGTACAATATGGCACTCAGGTAATTCTAACCTAACTTCTGTAGCATGGAATGCCAAAGAGATTACATTTGGGTCAACTAACTTCCCTAAGGATGGTGCACCAAGAGCTAATATATCACCATATTCTATAAAGGTTTGGGACTCTTATGGTCAAGTAGTGGCAGGGTCTTCAAATTATGGTGTTGTATTAGAGGTAATGGGTCGAGGTAGACATTGGGATAACCAATTATATTTCGAAGCATATGGTCATAATATCTGGCATAGAGCTTCTGCATACAACGATTCTTCATGGTCTTACACGTGGGAGAAGTTAGCAGTCCAATCTGACTTATCCAAGTACCTCCCACTGTCAGGAGGTACTATGTCTAGTGGTGCTCGTATCTCTCACAGTGGGCATTTATATATAGGGCATCCCTCAAATTTAGGTTGGGTAGGAGTGCAAGATATATGTTCTCAGAGCAGTTTAGGTGATGGATACTGGTCCATACGTACAAACGGAACTGCTGTATTTAAAGGAGTGACAGGTTCTGGATTTACCAAAACTGGTTCCAGTGATAATTATGTACTACTAGGAGGCGGAGGTCACAGAGCTTTATCTGACTTAGGAGGAACACATACTCACTCACAATACGTGGCAAAGACAGGTGACACTATGACTGGAGCATTGAAGGTAATGAATATCTTACTACAGAACAATGATGAAATAAACTGTGAGACTAATACCCTATTTTTACAGTATCGTGGAAGTAAGGGAATATGCCTATGTAACAACAATCAACCGTTGACCTATGGAAGTTCTAACTATACTATTTATCATACTGGAAACTTGTCGTTAAATAATTATGTAAAGAAGACTGGAGATACTATGACAGGGAACCTTCAAGTTAGGCAGGTAGTTATAGGAAATACAAGTGAAGTCAATGCTACAGATAGTGGTAATGTTTTATATCTTGGATATAGAAATACACCTGGGGGAGTAAATATTTGTTATAACAATGCCCCTTTAACTTACGGAAGTGCAAAGTATACTATATACCATTCTGGAAATATTAGTTCTGTATTAAATAAGAGAAGAGTACCTGGAGAGGTAGTAGATTTCTATGTTTACCAGGTAAATGGCTATACTTGTACTAGTACAGACTATACTACATTTAGGAATCAGCTATTTGATTCAAGTGGTAGAGGAAAGTCAAGTGTGTCATACAAGGCTACTTCTAGTTCAATGACCTATACTGTAAACCTATCTGACTTCGTATTAGCAAGCAATGGAATCCGTACATATAGTAATGGTATGTATACAGCAGGTGGTGGTGAGATTGAAACTAATAGGATTGGTAAGACAGCTGGTGCTAATAGTAAAACCATTACTGGTTACGAAATGCCTAAGCACGCTCACTGGTTTGGACACCGTAGGTCAGATAATGCTAACGATAGGGACGTGTTCGGACCAGATGGAGGTCAGAATCACTCTACAGATGGTACAACTCCTGCTGGACAAGGAGGTAACTGGAGAACTGGTTACTCAGGTAATGGTCAATCAAAGGATTGGAGACCAAAGACAATCTTTGTATTCAAGATGGTGTATGCTCCTCAATCATGGTAAGTTATGAATATTTAAGATAATTTGTTTTGAATATTAGTAAATTATCACTAACTTAGCACCCGAAAACTTAAGAGAAGATTTTAGAATAAAATTAATTTTAAATAAATTTAATTATGGAATTACTTAATAAAAGAGTAATGTACACTGTAAAGAATCAAGATGCACACCTTAAATTGGAAGGCGATGCACAGATTACTGGAGATAACCAAATTACTACTTTCTCAGGGTCTTTCTTCACATTAGAAGATGTTTTCACTGGAGGATTTAGTTATTCTGAAGAAGGAGAGGGACTTATTAGCAAGAGTGTTAATAGTTATCCTAGTTCTTTAGAGGATAAAGGTATGGACTTGTTAGATGCAACAGTAACGGCTTTAAAACAACAATTAACAGTTTAATTTTATGACAGTAAATGAAATGATGGTTAAGCACAACTTTATCACTAAGGTACTGCTTAGAGACGGAGACAAAGAACTCAGCAAAGACCTAAAGGTAAGGTTAATGAGTATGAGAATTGAGTTAGGTAAAGTAAGAAAACAGCTTGAAGAGGATTTACAAGAGGCTGTTAAGGAACTAACTCCTAAAGGTTATCAAGAACTGATAATGAAAGAGAATAAAACTGAAGAAGATAAAGCTCAAGTTGAGGCTTGGAATAAGCAAATCAATGAGGAGTATAATGCTTACGTTGATAAGAGAGGAAAAGAAGAAGTACAAATTGATACTACATTGAGCGAAGATGATTTTGCTCAAATTATTGAGGTTAATGCAGGTAACGATGTTGAAATTAATGGAACAAAGTTGAATGCAGCTGATTTCTTAGAAGTACTTTATAGCTTATTCGTAGCGTAATGTAATAAACGAGGGCTGTGTAGGTTATACATAGCCCTTTTATTTTATCAGCATGAATGAATATATTGAGGTAATTGGTCAATTAAAACCCAAAAACAATGCTAACTTTCCGTTAGCTGACGTTAATGACTTACGTGGTGGTTACATCCAAGTTACCAATATGAGTGATATGGAAGCCTTCCTAAATACCAATAAGCTAAAGGAAGGTATGCTATGTTACGTTAAAAATTCACCTGACGACAACCATATGTACCAATTCTACAGTGGGGTATGGAATGTATGGAAAGTACAAGGAGGTGGAGGAAGTGGAGGCGGAGGAATGTCCATAGTGGTTGTAGAAACCTTACAAGAACTATTAGACAGAGACGATTTAAGAGTTAAAGGACAGATAGTATTCGTTGATGAAATCAATGAGATACGTTACTTTAACGGCTTCGTATGGGAGTCCTTCTCCAAAATTTACATACAGGATACACCACCTGAAGATAAGGGAGGTATTTGGATAGATACTTCTGAGAATAAAGAACATATGACAAGTAGTACTGTAATTCAAGACCTGCTGAAGGTTATATCAGTATTGCAAGACAAGGTACGTAAACTAGAGTTTGCATTTAATTGCCAGATAGATTCGGGTGATTTTACTAACAATCAGAGATATGCTTATGATGGTATGCCTAATGAAGAACCTGATTATGGTACTTCAGAAGAGGAGGATAATGCTACTCAAGAAGCTAATAAGGATATAGTTCTTACTGATTCACCTGAGCCAACTGAGTATGAAGAGTATTTACCTAATGCTAAGCATATATGTATTAAAAGTGGTACGTATGCAGAAATGCAGGCTAATAAAGGTGATTTTCTACCTAAAGAATTGTTATGGTGTTATGATACTCAGACATTATGGATTAAAGACCCTAAGACTTATAAATTAATTAAAATAGGTAGCACAGGTGGTGGAGAAGACCCAGGACCTGGACCAGACCAAGAAACAATGGATGGAATATTAACCGAAGTCATTGGAAGTGGTAGTGGAGCTAAAACCAAGATTATTGGTATTGAGTTCGCTGACATGACGAATAAAGAGAATACATTCCTTATTCAGGTTAAGGATGGTAAATTAGATATACATGATTATAGATTAGATAAGAATACTTTGGCTGGTAACGCTCAGACTCAAGGTACTGGAATTTACTACACTACTCCATATTTCCCTATCATCCCAGAAGAGGTAGGTTCTAAAGATTCTCCAAAGATTTATGTTAATATGGTGTATTGTGGAGGAACGTCAGAGGATAAGGACTACAATCCAGTATCTCACAATTTCGTAGAGTTGTGTAACCTTGGTAAGAAAGACTTAAATCTAAAGGGATTGTTCTTACATTATACAGAAAGAAATAGTGGAGATTGGGTTACATTACCTCTAGTTGGTACTCTTAAATCTCAAGGTACATTCTTAATTAAGGGTGCTCAATGTTCCGTAGAGAACATCAATACTACACTAATTAGAGTTGGTGAACCTGATATGTATTGGACAAAAGATGCAACCCTTAACAATACAAGACTTGAGATTGCTGGAGATACAGGTGCTGGAGTACAGCCTCATAGTATATGGTCAAGTAAAGATGACTGTATCAAATTTAGCCATGACTGTGCATTCTATATTAGTAGTGAAGAGACTACAGACTACTTCAAGACTACTGTTATGAATAGTACTGCACCTTGGACTACTAACGGAGTTATTAAATGGTATGTTGATTTAGTCGGAATAGGTAGCTATAATGATAAGTCAATGCCATGTGAAACATCTCCTATTGCCACTAAGGGAAGTAATGTATTATTAATGCGTTACTATAATATGGACCCAGTAAAGCAAGCTACTAAAGCTCTGAGTGCTAGGAGTAATGTTAAGGATTGGACATATATTAATATGGACAAAATTAATCCTGCTATTGACATTCAAGAGTATACTCCGAAGAACTCATCACAGAATAAGAATATATTCTTTAACAAGCATCTACTAGTAGAGGGTGCTCCTAACATAGTTACTTGTACATTGGGACATGATGCTCATAAGACAAGATGCTTTAACTGGGTGTCAGTAGGATACTATGATGAATATATCTGGATAAGAAAAGATAGTGAAGAATATACTCCAGAAAATAAATTTGAATCTTTCAAGAAAGAAGACTTCAATACAGAAGGCATTAGTCAAAATCCTAACAGACCTGCCAACCACAAGAATTGGACTAATAAAATTTACAATAGGATTAGAAGCATAACTACAGATGGCACTCCATTTACAGTTCATAAGTTCATTAAGGACTTTGATGAACCTACTGATACACAGAAGTATTATTACAAGGTAGGTAGAGATGGAGCATGGACTGAGGAAAGGTCATTTACTCTTAGAAATAGAGATAGGGTTATTGAAAGGGGATTTAACTTCCTACAAGTAAGTGACCAGCAAGGATTTAATGCAGAGGAATATGAAATGTGGAGAGTTAGTGCAGAGTACATCAACTCTGATAAAGCTGAGAATCCGTATGAATGGTGCTTAAATACTGGTGACCAAACTCAGAATGGTAATAGATTCAATGAATGGATTGACTATTATAAAGGTGGAGATGTTATCTACAGAGACACGGAACAAATGTATTCAGTGGGTAATAATGATTTGACTCCTGTAGACGTATACACATTAGGAGATGGTGAAGATAAGAGTAAGACCAATCCAGCAAATGTAGAATTTTTCTTTACATTTGAACACCCTTATACAGTACCCATTTCGTCTGCTGGAGTGTACATCCCCTGCTGCTATAGTTTCGTATATGGCAACACCTATTTCTTGTCTATGAACTCTGAAATCACTGAATTAGCGAGGACAGACGTGTTCGGAGATATAACTGGTGTGAATGTATATAATGACTTAAAAGACTGGGCAACTGCTGATTTGGCACAACACGCAGCTGATGCTAAAATTAAGTGGAAGGTTGCGTTCTGTCACGAAGCTCCATTTACTATCATTACGGCTGACTTAATTATGAGTTATCTAAAGAAAAATGAGAGTGGAACTTATGACAAAGACCTAAACATCAAGAGGGGTGGTAGCCACTTAAATACAGTAGGCAGTTATTGGTTCAGCCAATGGATGCAAGATAATGATTTCAAACTATGCCTATGTGGTCACAAACATACATATGCCAATTCAAGATATATAAGAGAGAACCCAAGTAGGACAATGGAACCTATCGTTTACGATACTTCCTTAACTCCTTCATGGTATACTAGCTTACCAGATAGAGAAAGACAATGTGTTCAAATCTCCACTGATGCAAGCTTGAATTATGTAAGATATGTAATGTGTCAGGCTACTGGATATAAGTTAACTTCTAATAAGGAATTACCTGCAAAGAATATTCCTTGGTTGTTAGAATACTACCCAGTATCTAGTCAGATTGAGAACAATACAACTAATACTGCTACAGTAAAGGTTAACTCAGCACAGCAATATCCTAATTACATTATATGGAATATAGGTAGTGGTGATGAGGTTGAGACTCCTTCTATGACAACAGCTTCGAGGGAGAGAATACTTGGTAAATCATACAAGCTTCAACTAAAGGACAATACTAAGGTTTGGGCTTACAAGTATAATGTACCTATAGCTTATACTGACCTTAAAAAGGTGGGAGGTAATGGTTCTACCAATCCAAGCAACAATATAGTAATTGAAAAGACATTACAATGAAAATAAAACATTATGATGAAGTAACTGGAAGATGGGTAATCGACGGTGCTTCTAATGCTTCAGAATTGGAACTGACAAACCCTGGCTTCTTAAATGAAGCTGGGGAATCAGTTTCTATTGACAATGGCTTTACAAAGCTAGATAATAGAATGACTAAGTTAGAACAAAACCTAGCCTGGGTGTACCTTAATGGTGCAATCGGAGGTGGTGACGGTGGGGGAGGCGGTGGTGACGGCTCCGAATATACTATTGATGTAGCTGAGGGTAGCACAGTCTACACAGCCACTAATACTGTTACACTTAATATCTTGATTAAGAGTGGTGGTGTTAAAAAGTCATTTACTGTAATTGCTAAAGATTTGGCTACCAACAAAACATTAGGAACATGGAAGAAGTACTCTATGGCTAGAACAGATATTACCATTACTGGATTATCTGGAACTACTGACGTAGAACTATCTGCCTACGATAGTGACAATGTATATGCTACTCCTACATATGTAAAGATTGTAGCAGGAGCTATCTCCTTAGAGATTCAGTCTATACCACCTAAGACTATGTATATGGGTGGTGTTGCAGAAGTACCTCTTAACTATACTGTAACTAATAATATCTTACAAAGTCCAGCAGAGTTCTGGATGACTATTAATGGTATTGAAGTAGCTAGAGTGGGTAACATTACTACTGCTATTAGAGCTTTAAGCTACGATGCTCGTAAACTGTTATTTGAAAGCGAACATTTTAATCCCAAAGCAGGTCAAAGATTCTACTTCATAGCGCAGGCTAGTACTACTCTTAATGGTGAAATATTATCATCTGAACAAATTAAGTTTGATGTTACGGTAGCTGATAGTAATAATCTGGTTATTGTGACTGAGGATATTACAGAATTTACCCCTTCTTCAAATCCTGGAGAGACTATTGATGATTTAACTAAGTATGGTCAAGGTTCACAGTTAGGATTTAGCTACTACTTCAGTTACGGTCTTAGTAAGTATAGTTCATTCAATATGGATTACAAGATTCATCTAATGAATGACAGTGGAGAGGTAGAGTTACTTGACACTGGTACAATTAAGAATATCAATAAGAGCGAGACTAATAGGTTCGTATATAGTACTGTAAACCTAGCTGTTAATAAAGCTAATGAGTATTTAAGAATCACTCTATTTGGATATGCAGTAAATGACCCTGGTGATACTTCTGCTCAATATACTAAGACAGTTACTTGTCGAATAGTAGAAAGTGTAAGTACAGAGCTATATGCAAATAATGACATGCACACGTTACTTGCTTACTTTAGTAAGATTACTGGTTTTCCAAATACTGCAACTGGTACATGGAACTATCCTATCAAGAATAGTGGTGAGTTTATATATGAAGGTGCATTTGCATCTAAGTTCCCAGATGGAGTAAACTTTACTCTAAAAGGTGTGAATGGTAAGACTAGTGGTTTCATACAAGACATTGATGGAGTGAACCAGATACCTGCAACAAGATTAAGTGGTGAAGCTTATGGTTATCTTGAAGTAGCTGACCAAATGTTCCCTGCTGTTGATATTGGTGCTGGTGTATCATTCTTCCAACCTATGGGATTCCATATCTCATGCACTTATAAGGCAGATGCCTCTTCTTATCCAGAAGAAGTAGTATGCGGTATAGGTCAGTATGAGGATGGTGAATTAAAAACTGGTTATGAAATATCATTAGAGAAGGCTGTATGTAAGATTGGTTCTGCTGATACACTTACAGTTAAACTTCCGCAGAATGAGTTACTTACTGTAGACTTAGACGTATCATTACTATCAGGTAATGCTTGGTACTTTAAAATCTATGTCAACGGTGTATTATCTGCTGTAAGTAGAGTACTACAGTCAGATATTGACTGGATGTTTGGTACTGATTTCTATTTCGGATGTAGAAACGACAACGGAGTTAGAAGTAGATTCTCTGATGTTAATATTTATGACATTAAGATTTACACGTCATCACAGAGTGAGTATGCTATTGTACAGAATTACATATCTGCAACTGAACAAGCTAGACTTGTAAGAGGACAAATAGATGCATCTTTAGATGCTGAGTTAAGAACTAAGAATCTATTTGATAGTGCAGGTAACTGCTTAATGTGGGATAAGACTCTGGATGGAGGTAAGGGTGGTTTCCTAACAGGTGAGTTATTATACTCTAAGTTAGTAGAGCAAATGGAAATTAACACACCTTATCCTATTGTGTTAGTAGAGGAAACATCTAACAGCCCTACACTATTTGAACCATATTCAACTGCAATATTCTCTGCATCTGATAAGGTAGAAGTAATGGGCAAGAAATTCCCCGTTAAAATTACTTATCAAGATAGTAAGGGTAAGGTTGTTATTACAACTCCAAGTGGTGTATCAGAGAACAATGGTGTTACTATTGGTCTACAAGGTACATCTTCACTATCTTATAATGCTAAGAACTTTGAGATTTATATGGGTGATGTAGACCAGACTGGTAAGAAGATGCTATTCCAACCTACTGATGATTGGTTGCCAGAGAATGAGTTTACATTAAAGGCTGACGTAGTAGACTCTGCACACGTTAATAACGTAGTAATTGGTCAGATTGTTAATGGTAGAGCTAAAAACTCTTCTGGACAGTCTATTACACCATTCGGAGCAACTCCACCTATGTCATTAGGTAATGATGTTTGGGGAGGAGATGCTGATAAGGCTAACTCAATTAGAGGTAAAATTAAACATACCTCTGAAGGTTTCCCAGTTCTTCTGTTTATTAGATATGCACCTGATGCTGATGGAACTATTAAGCAGCCTAAATTCTGTGGTATCTATAACTTTAACTTAGGTAGGTATGCCTTCTTTAATCTTGGATTGAAGTTACTTACTGACTACACTAAGATAAATCAAGACGGACCAACATTGGTAACTGATTATACAGAGAATATTGACAGATGGAATACTGGAGTTAGTAATGGTGTATATTCTGTTGAAATTAACCAGAACTCTTCTGCACAAGGTGCATTCCAACAAGACGATATGAAGATTGTACAATTCATGGGTGATGTAATGTACACATCTAGGGATGAATCAATTGGTTATAATCAAGTACAGAAGTTCTATACTCAGATGGCTAATATGGCTCTTACTCGTATCCAGAAATATACAATGGACGATGCTGGACAGACTCCTACTAAACCTATTCCTGGAGAGTTCTATGATTTGGATAAGAATGCTTATTATAACTTTAGTGCTTGTGACCAGCATCTAAACTGGGATAATGCTTGTGCTTATTTTATGATTGCATTACTATTTGGTTGTGTGGACTCTATGTGTAAGAACTTAACTATTCGTAGTTGGGGTACTGATGTATGGTATTGTTGCTTCTATGATATGGATACGGCATTTGGTTTGAACAATGCTGGACAAGATATTGTAGAATATTGGGCACATCTACATAGATGGTATAATATCTCTTCACAGGATACTGGTATTACTCAATATACACAGGAGAAGAATTATGTATCTACTGATAGTTATAAACAATTCTTTGCGTCTTGGTGGAATAGAATTTGGGAAGTATTAGAGAACTTAGCTGGTATAGATAGTGGTAGTACTGAGAACAGAACCAGCTTGGAATCATTATATGTGAATCTAAGAACTAACCTATTCCCAGACCCTGATAAGTTCATCAAGGACTACTATCAGTCATATACTGAAAAAACAGGTTCTATTATGTTTAATTATGATTACAAGATTAAATATCTTGCTATATCTAAGACATATGACCCAAATACAGGTAAGTATGAGGATAGTACTGACTTTAGCCAATTAAAGTTCTTACATGGTAATCGTGTGATGCACGTTAAGGATTGGTTCAGAAAGAGAATCATGTTCTTAGACGGAGTGTATGGTTATAAGGATAATACTAACCTATTACCTACTACTATTGAATCACCTATTACTGGTCTGTGGGCTTCTAACAAAGCTACTGGTTCCGCTACTGAAATTAGATTTAGTACTGATATTACTGCAAGTAGTCAGATACTTTATCACTATTCACATGATAAGACTACTGGTGCATTCTGGATTACAGACACTCCAACATCAGTTATCTTACCTATGCCTACTGGTGAAACAGTAGTATATATGTATGCTAACAAGTACATTACTGACTTTACTAAGTTTAAGAGTTACCCTTGGACAGGTTTGGACAATATTAACCTACCTATGTTACAAGAGTTAGATTTAAGTGGACTAAGTAATGTGGATGCTGCTTATTTCTTCCAGGGTGGAGTATATAATGAGGCTAATGATATAGGTTTGAAGAATATTAAGAAGTTGAATCTAAGTAAGGTGAGACTTATTGGTTCTACTGCTTCTGCATATACATTAGACCTGAGCGGTTGTCGTAAAATTCAGGAACTTGATGTATCATACTCTTCTATTACTAAGATTACATTCCCAACATCTGCTGTGTTGAAGACATTAAATATGTCTGGAACAGATATTGCTAATCTGAAGTTAGAGAACCAATCTTTCCTTGAGTCATTACTTATTGATGATTGTTTAAAGCTAACTTCAATAGAAATTAATAACTGCGGTGCATTAAGAACTCTGAACATACCACCTAATGTGAGAACGGTAACTATTAGGAACTGTGAGAAGATGGAAACCATTCAGATTCCGTATTCTTCAGTTAATAACTCTATCAGTCCGTTGGCTCAGGTTACTATTGATAACTGTCCTGGTATGAAGGAATTTAGTATTCCTGGTCAGAATAACCCTGCTCTAAAGTTAGAGTTAACAGGTGCTTGGAATCTTGAGGTTCTAGACCTAAGCTATACTAAGACTAGTGATATTACACTTGCATCTCTATATGTTAATGGTAAACCTAACTTCTCTAGCCTAAGAAGACTAGTTATTTCTAATACATCATTATCTACATTAAAGTATAATGATAGAACTCCAGAGTACTTAGACTTGACTGCATTCCCAGACTTAGAAAGTATCGAGGCTATTAGCTGTAAACAATTAGTAGAGGTCAGATGTAAGAATGATAAGACAAATCCTATAGAAATACCAAGAGGTGCATTTAGAGATTGTATTTCATTACAGAGAGTAATCGGACACCTATCTCTTCAGGGTGGCGAGATATTTAGAGGATGTAGTCAGTTCTATCTAAATCCAGATAGTGTGTATACTCAGTATGGTACTGATGTCTTCCTTGAAGGAAATAACGTTACCAATGTATCATTTGGAGAAGAATTGACTGATGCCTACTTCTTATTTGAAGGATGTGCTAGAATATCCTATAATGACTTTAAATACCTAATGGTTAGATTAACTGATAGGGTTGTTTCATTAGAAGGTATGTTCAAAGGTTGTTCAAATGTTACTGGTGATATTTGGTATGACTTATTTAGATTATGCCCTAATGTAAATAGCATCAAGGGAGCATTCAGTGGAACAAGCCTAACTGGACCATTCTTCTCTAGGGCATCTGATTACAGTACATCTAAGGATTCTACTTGGGGAGTATTAGACTTCTTACCTAAGCTTACTGATGCAGAAGCTGCATTTGATAGCACTAGCTTAGAGTGGATAGACAACAATGTGTTTGCCCCAGCTAATGGTAAGTATAGTCCTCTAGTAAAGATTGACTATATGTTTAGAAACTGTCAACAGTTGAGAAGCTGTGCTAATACAAGAGCAGCTGTACCTACAGATGGATTACTAAGTTCTAAGACATTCTTTACAAACCTAAGAAATCTAGTAAGCCCTTATCCAAAAGGTGTATTCACTGGATGTAGTTGGGTTAGAATGACTGTAGATTCAGATAGTAATGGTAATACCTATCTATTCCATACAATTAATAAGGTTGCTCAATCCTTAATTCTAACGGACTCTTTATACTCTGGTATTAAGTTAGTTGGAAAGATTGGACCTAATGTGTTTGGTGGTATAAGTCAAACTATCAATGACGGGGGTACTACATGGCACATCCCAACATTTAGCTCTATCCAGTACCCATTCCAATACAGTGGTGGAGAAGTATTAGTAAATCTATCAGAGATGGGAAATATGTTCCAAGGCATTAGCGGAACATTAAGACAGGCTATAGGTATACTTACTGGACTTAAATGTTCTGATGAAGCTGGTGCTCAGAGTATTCCTGTTAATATATTCAAGAATTGTAAAATATTGAATAGTATTGAGGGATTCTTTAAAGGAATAGACTTAAACAACGATGGTAAGATATATCAATTCCCACCTGCTGGTATGTTTGATGATTGCATTAGTTTAACTAGCATCAAGAGTCTATTTAGTGGATGCTACAATCTTAAATTAAAACTAGTGGGAGAAGGCTTTAAGAACTGTCCTTTACAAGATGTGTCATTTGCCTTTGAAAATAGTGGTACTTTTGGATACATTCCTTACAGATTATTCTTTATGAGCCAAGACAACTCAGATGGCTCTAAGTCTATTAGGCATAGCATAACTAATATGGCTGGAGTATTTAAGGGATGTTGGTGTCTAGGCTATGATGAAACCAGAACTATTGACATAGGTTCAGAGTTAATTCTTAATAGTACATGGACAACTTGGGATGACCATATTATTAAGAATGCTGGTAACAGAGTAACATTTAAACTTGATGTCAGCAACATGAAGAAGTCATATAACTATGATAGGAACGAAGATACTTCAAGTCCTGACTATAATCCAGGAGAACAAGCATTTGATGTTTGGTATCTTGATGGTTATGGATGGGAAGGTGCTTCTAGTACTGAGAGTGGTTTAGCTGATGTTAAGTCAAGACTTACTGAGAAATACTTTAAGTATGATACTCAACAAAAGACTGCTATTAGCCAGGCAGGTAATGGTCGTGCTGAGATTGGATATCAGAATTATATGATTCCTACTGACCTATTCAGGTATTGTCATGCTGACTGTACGTTGGAAGATTCTATGATTGATTTCAACTATCCAGAGCAAGTTAGGAAGTTCTTGCCTGATTCTGGAGATTGGACTATAGAACAAACTGGTAAATGGGATGGTATGATAGGTAGAATACCATGTAAACTATTTGAAGCACTTGTAGATACACCAAAGCTGCTTGGAGTGTTTAGAACTACAAGATTCTGTGCTTTCGTAAATCTACAAGGAGATACGTTCACTAGAGGTATCAAATACCCACCAGACCTGTTTAAATATAATACTAGGTTGGAAGATATTACAGGTATGTTTTCACAGACAATCTTAGAAGTTGGTGTTGATGTAAATAGTGACCTATTTGCTAATAATCCTAACCTAAAAGTTATTACTGAATTGTGGGCTAATTGTAAGTTTGATAAGAGGGCGTATAATGCTGCTGGAACTCAGGAGATATATCCTCAAATTGATTTCGCCAACATATTTAAGAATAACAATAGAATTGTTAATGCTTCTAGCTTATTTGCTGTATCAACTGCAAGTACAGAGGAAGACAGTAATTACGGTTTACTTTTAATTACTGAAGACCTACTGAAGACTTGCTACAATATTAATGACATTAGTAGTATGTTCTACTATTGTACTAAGTTACAAGGTGCAGTACCTACGTTCACCTCTGCAACTTATCCTGTGTTAAATATTGTATCTGGATACTTAACTGGAGTTAAGAAGAGTAACATTACCAATGCTGACCAATTAGAGTCTAGATTAGTACCTGCTGAATGGCTATAACAGATTATATAGGCTAATCATACCATAGGAATGATTTTTAAATATTTTAATACAATTATTTTGTAGTTAACATTGATTAACAATATTTCTTTGGTATGACCTTTAAGAATCATTAACTTTGCACTATGAAAATTAAGAAAGCGCGCTTTAGAGATTGGGATTAAAACACAACAAATTTATGGCAGAATTTTTGACAATGCAAGAGGCAGAGGACAAATTTGGTAAGAAAGGTAAAACCAATGCAGCCCTTACTCTAGGTATTATTGGAACAGCACTTGGAGCTTTTTCAGGTAACAACGGCTGTGGCTGTGGTAACAACGGCATTCTTGGAGGTCTGTTCGGAGGTAACTGTCTAGCTGAAAGAGCTATGCAGACTGCTATGGCTCAAGGAGAGATGTCTCAGAATCTAGCAACAGAGTACAGTCCTTACAAGATGATATTGATTTATATACTTATATCAATGGTAGGAATTTAGCTATCAATGAAAGAATTGGAAACGAAACTCAAATTCTAACAAACCAAATCTGGAAGGGTAATGTAAGAGTAGCTACAGAGGAAACATCTACAATAATAGCTTCTCCAGCTACAAGTGAAACTACACTTGTGCCAGAAGTTAATAAGGTAATTGATGTAATAATTCCAAATGGGGTTAGTATAGTAAATCAAACTATCTTAGATGAACTACCAACATCATTACCAGTTAAAGGTAATTGTGCATACTCAGTATTTGAGATTCAGCTACAGTTACTCCATCAGCATAATAATGTATTATGAGCTTATTTGGTCAACCTTTCGGTACTAACTATACTGATTTACAAAACCAATATATGCAGCAACTACAAGTGATGCAACAAGCTCAGCAGGCACAACAAAAGACTCAACCTATCCTTGATGAAATAAACAGGGAGGTTGGGTCATTGTCTGTTGATGAGCAAAATGTATTGGCTAAAACTCAGGAATATCAGATGGCTAAACAAACCTATGAAGCAGGATTTATGTCTTTCTTAGGTACTAAGTTTAGTGCAGAATATGTAAATTCTCCAGACGGTAAAGTGGCTGCTGAGAATTTATTGGCTACTATCAGAAAAAGTAAAGAGTATACACAATCACAGATAAAAGCTAAAGAAGAGAAGGTCAATACATTATTAGAACTAATGGAGAGTGACCCAGAGATGAAAAAGAGATTTGATGAACTCATGATGAATAAAACAGCTAAATAATGAGTGATAAAGAATTGATATTTCAAGCAGCAAACACATTCACTAAAAACTTGGTAAGTAACTTATTTGGTATAAACACAATAGGTACTGATGCTCTCATAACTTACGTAGTTAATAATATGGAGGACAAGTATGGAATGTATTTGGAACCATTCCTTGATAAGGGTGGTAATTTAAATATAGATTTATTTGGAAATGCGCTACGTGACGTTATGAAGACTCGTGCTAAAAATGGTTATGTCGTTAAGCTATTTGGGAAACCAATCAAGTTTGGAGAGGCTGACATTGATGAGTTCGAGAGAATATTTAAAACGTTGAAAGCGAACAATGGACAACATTAGAACAGAGTCATTCTTAGGAGGTGACAAAGTAATAGTTGGCAATAAGTACACTGATTTAGTACTAGAAACTCTTGGAAAGGTTTATATTAAAACTGGTAACAGTTCAAGGGTTCTTAGTGATGTGTTAGCATTACTTGACAAGGTTACTGAGTCAGAAATTAAGAGTCAAACTATCATAGTTGGGAGCTTACTTGAGATGGAGCAAATGGAGTATCCTGGTGATGGATTCTTCGTTTACAATACACTTACTACTACACTATATATTTCTTATGATGAGAGATATATAGCCCTAATTGAGGCGGCAGAAGGTGCTGGTGATGGGTATGTAAGACGTAAGGGAGACACGATGACAGGTCAGTTGGAAATCAATACTGTTGGACCTCCTTTAATAGTGGCTTCTTCTAAGTTAGTTAACAACCTTAATGCTGAGTTTATAGGTGGCTATGCCGCTGACGATTTGGCTAAGAAAAGAGTAGATGAGTACATCACAGGTAATTGGACATTTAAGGGTAAAGGTGTATCAGAGAATAACTGGACATTTAACCAGAATGTTCGTATGTATGGTGATTTAGTAACAAGCGGAAGTCTTACTTCTCCAGAATTTGCATCAGGGTTTGGTGGTTATGGATGGAGATTGGACGCTGATACTAATACATTAACTGTGGATTATCTTGTAGTTCGTAAGGCTATGAGAGTGTATGAGATGGTTATTAATAAGATTAGTGCAACCAATGGTAGCCTTTGGGTTAGCAACTCAAGTAAATGTACAGCTGTATATCAGCCTAAAATTATAACTCAGAACGATTTATCTGGGATTGGTACGTGGGGAACTGAGGATGCCAAAAGTAATCTTGAGAAATTAATGCCATCTAATAATTATTTCTTATTTAACGATTTAAAGAGTAATTATACTGTAACTGAAACCTTCACTACGGAATTAGCTAATGCTAGTGGTAGTTATACTGCTAAATCTTTCGTGGACTATAACTTTATAATCTATATAAAAGACATTACCGTAGTAATAAATAGTCCTCTATTTAAAGGCACGAGTAGCTTATATGATTTGAATGTTTTAGACAAGTCATGGGAAGAATACAGTGCTAGCAATCCAGGCTCTGGAATAACTGAGAAGGAATTTAATACTTATAAAGGCAACATCAAAGTAATATTTATTACTAAGTCAAGAGAAGTAACTGAATGGGACACAGAGGGAGAAGGACCTCTTGCAGGAACAGTTCCTAAAAAGTGGGCAAATATAGACACCTTTAATAAAAGAACTAAGTTTTTTATGGTTCCTAAGAGTAGAGAGGTGAACTATAAAAAGGATGGAAAGACATCTAGTGATGGTTCTAATTTATACTGTGCCTATCCCTATTATAAGTACTTTGGACTTGAAGGGTCAAGTTCTAAGCTACCCTCAGTATCTAATATACGGATAGTAGAATGTAAGAATGAAGGCTATCCTTATTTTAAGCCAGGAGATATAATTAGATGTCAGAAGTATAATAATGGAAACATTAAATATTATGATGCCATAGTTACCTCTCAGGTGGATTCTTATACTTATATAATGCAGAAGGCTCTATCAGTATTTGATGTTTATACAGAGTACCACTATGATGATGAAGGTAAGCTTACTGACTTTGAGCAGAGTTATAATGATACTCAGTATAATAAGACTGAAACATTATACAACTCGAATACTAATGAGTACGAACCTGCAAGAACAACTGATAATGGTAATGCTACTGCAAAAGAGGATAGACTCGATGATATAGCTAAGGATGATGATATGGTTCAGATGGGTAATATCTATAATATTGAAAGGCAGAATGCTGTTTATATTACCTCTACTGATGATTGTGGTCCTTATATAGATGTATTGTCAGGACTTAATAGACCTGACTATTCTGCGTTGTACATTACACCTACATGGGCTACTAAGAAAGCCAATATTAAGAAGAAAGGTGATATATATGTTAGAGAAAGTGCCAGTGATTTCTATTATCAAACAGTGAATCCAGGTAGTGTAAACCCCGATAATTTCGGAGGCAATATTGATAAGAAGCATCCATTAATCTTCTTACAGACTAAGGGTAAGGATACAGTACTTATAAATGATGGAGAAAACGCCCAAATTACACAAGATATTCTTAATAACCCAGCTGAATATGGCTACTTCTTAACCGAAGTTCCTACTATAGATTCTGCAATAGTACTTAGGGATAAAGAGTATAAGTGTACATACACTAAGACTACTAGAGTAAGACTTGGTAACTTATCTGGAATATATAACGAAATCTTTGGAACTAAGCAACCTTACGGATATGGTCTGTATGGTGAGAATGTATTCTTAACTGGAGAGTTCTACCTTAATAATGGTACTTCAGTTATTGATTTCTCAGAAGAGAGTGTGTTACTTAAGTTTAGAAATGCTGGTTTAGAGATTAGAGATGTTGTAAACGCAGATGGAACTATCGACCAAGTTCCAGCTCTAAATCTAGAGGGAGAACCTATCCTAGATGAGAATGGTAATCCCACATATAGAAATAAGACTGAAATCTATATGAATGCAGACCAGTTTGTGTTTAGTATTGCAGGCAATCCAGCTATGAAACTGAGTGGACTATTTGACAAGGAGACAGGTAAGGTTGATAATATCTATCTCGATGTAAATGGATGGGTTAAGGCATATGGGTTAGAGATATGGGGAGAAAGGTCTGAATGGCAAAATGGAAATAGAGTTATAATTCCAGGTACTCACCAAATGAATGCCAAGATTGATTCTAATGGTAACATTTATGGATGGGATGCATATTTAAATAACGCTTATATGCTGAATGCTTATGTTCAGGGTACTGTTGTGGCAGATTCAGGAAGAATAGGCTCAATATATATAAAACCTGTATCATACAGCCTGTATAGTGACGCCAAGCACGTTTTATGGCAAAAACTTGAGAGTTATATGTGGGGTTCAGCCTACGAGAGGTCGGGATTCAAATTAGGTGCTGGAAAAAAGCCCCTATTTGACTCCAACGCTGCGTTCTTTGAAGTATTTAACTATGCTAACTCTTTTAGTTATAAAGATAATAGATATGGCGTAAAGGTAGCAGGACACATGAATGCTGCATTATGGTCGGCTATTACGGATGGGATAGACCCTCCAACTAGGAAACCGAATGATGACTTAATGCTAGCTGGATTCTTTGACGGAGGTATTTACTGCACTCGTAATATCCACGTAGGTACTGGTATTACAACTACGTGTTCTAGTAGCTATTCTGGAAGCGGTGTTATGGCGTGGGGTGATAATAATACTAACAATCAAGGTGAGAAAGTTTATGGAAACGATAGAAATCCTGTGGCAGGTCGAGTGTACGGAGGTGTAACATTTAACGGAGGTGCCGTAGACTTAGATAAGGTTAGATTTGTAGTAGTTAATGGATTAATAGTAAATGTATATAAAGAGTAATATGACAGTAGAATTAAACGTAAAGGATAGGTTAGTGTTAGTTTCTATTTTACCAGTGCAGGGTAAAATGACAGACTTGGTTGAAGTGATAGATTTAATCAGACTAATTAAATTAACAGATGATGAGAAGACTGAAATAGGCTACACAGAGAAAGAGGGCAGAATATTTTGGGATATAACTAAGGAAAATCCTAGAGAATTTGAAATCAACTTTGAGCAACTTAGAATAATAAAAGAATCTATTAAAAAGATGGATGATGAAGGTAAGATAGACCTATCAATACTAAACACTTGTCTAAAATTTAGTAAACTATGATAATTCTATTGGATGCAGGTCATGGAGAGTCTACACCTGGAAAAAGAAGTCCAGACGGAAGGCTTAGAGAGTATAAATACTGTAGAGAGATTGCTAACGAAGTAAAGAAACAATTAATGGATAAAGGTTTCGATGTAGAATTGGTAGTTACAGATGATACTGATGTACCACTGATGCAGAGATGCCGAATAGTAAACCAATACTGTGATAAACATGGAAAAGCTAATACTGTATTGGTGTCGATTCACTGTAATGCTGCTGGTAGCGGGGCAGATTGGATGAATGCTAAAGGTTGGAGTGTATTTGTCTCCAACAATAGCTCAAGTAAGAGTAAGAAACTGGCAGAGTGCTTGTTCGAAGCAGCACGTAAAGAGGGTTTAGCACTAAGGAAATATTCACAAACACAAGTATATTGGAAACAGAATTTAGCTATATGCAGGGAGACTAAGTGCCCAGCAGTTTTAACTGAGAATCTGTTTCAAGATAATAAAGAGGACGTAGAATATCTACTATCAGATGAAGGTAGAGCAACTATAGCTCGCCTACACGTAGAGGGTATATTGGATTACATCAAGGCAATACAGGGATAATAACTAAGGGTGTCCTTAAATATTAAGGAATTTCAATCTTTCATTTTGGGACACCCTAAAAATTCCTTAATTTTGCAAATAACTTTAAAAGGGAATAATATGAGTATGAAATTAGAGGATTTAGACATTGACGATGTAGGATTAGACGAAGACGTAACCCCTCAAGAAGAGTTCGATGAAGAGACCTATGAAAAGCCCTGGCTTGATGGTTCTGTACCTCAAGACCCAGAGCCTGATAATGGTGAACCTTCAGACGAGCCAGAGGATGATGACCTCATCTCTAGTCTACTAAAAGATAAAGGAATCAATCCTAAAGCAATCAAGTTTGAGAACGAGGCAGGAGAGATTGAGGAGAAGAGTTTTGATGAGCTTTCAAGAGAGGAACAGTTACAAATCCTAAACTATGATGAGTCAAATGACGATTATGGGTTAGGAGAGGATGAGATTTCTCTTATTAATGAGCTTAGAGAAAATAATCTAAACGTAGAGGAATATAAGAAATATATTGCTCAGCAAGCCATTCAAGACTACTTAGCTAATAACCAAGAAGACACTCCTGTGTATGAGGTTGATTCTATTCCAGATGATGAACTGTATCTTATAGATTTAAAAGCTAAAATCCCAGAACTTACTGATGAAGATGCTGCTGCTGAGTTAGAATTGGCTAAGCAGAATGAGACTCTATATCAGAAAAAGGTTCAAGGTATCCGCAACGAATATAAGAAGAAAGAAGAGTTGCTAGCTCAACAAGAGGAAGAAGAACAAAGATTAGCTGCTGAAAAAGCTGCTCAAGAGTTCGAAGATACTATTGTAGCTGCAATTCAAGAGAATGATACCATTGATTTGGGTGAGTCCTCACTAACCTTGTCTGAGGACGATATGAATGAAATTGCTAGCTTTATCTTAGATTCAGATGTTACAGGAGTGAGACACATCGCTAAAGCGTTGAATGACCCTAAAACCTTAGTGGGAATGGTTTGGTATGCACTGAAGGGACAAGAGGCATTTAGTCAAATTACTGATTATTACAAACAGAAGATTACAGAAGCATCCAAATACAATTATAATAAGGGATTTGAAGATGCTAAGGGTGGTAAAGCCCCTAATGCAGCTAAGACAGTAGTCAAGAAACCAGCAGGTGGTAAAGCTGCTCCTGCTAAAAAAGTATTAACAATCGATGATTTAGATTAAAATTTAAATTATAAAGTATGATAGTAGCAAATTTCGTAACCAATCGCCCTACAATGAGCGAAACTAGAACTTATGAAGATTTCTATAAGTTCTTAGGCACAAAACCAACTAGACTTGGTATAGTTTCAAGACTCTACCCTAACTTAACTGCTTCTTACTTAACAGAATCTCTAAGAAATATCTTCTACATGGATTCTAAATCAAATAGCAAGTACAGAAGCATTGATAGTATGTACTTCGAGTGGGAAGTTGAAACTAACTACATTAAGAGAGTTGAGTTCGCAGATGTTCCAGCAACTAATGGTGAAGGTGGTACAACCATCGTAATGGCGTTCAAAGAGAACTATTACCAGAAGTATGACATTTTCAAGATTGACAAGACTATGCAGCAATGCCAAGTTATCTCTAGACCTACAAGAGTTGCAGATAACTATTGGACAGTTGAGGTAAGACTAATTGATAACGACTATTCTTCAATCCTAGACTTAGACGGATGCCAAATTGGTGACACTACTCGTTTCCAATCTAACGCTATGCCTGAAGCACATGAAGAGGGATATGTTAAGTATCAATCTAACATTGAAAGACACAGAGGTTACATCACTACACACCGTGTTGATGATAGCTATACTTCTCTATTCAAGCCACTTGAGCAAACATTCATCAGCATTGGTAAGGGTGAAGGCAATGGTGCTGTAAAAGAGACAATGTATAAGATGGATACTCTTGAGAAGAATCTATTAAGAAACTTCTTGGAAGTTCGTAATCAAGGTCTATTATTTAATAAGACTAACGTAGATAAGAACGGTAAACCAACAATCTCTGACCCTGACACTGGTCGTCCAATCTATATTGGTGACGGTATCATCCCACAAATCGAGAGATTTGCATCTAAGTACGTATATAACAAACTTACTCCAGAAGCATTCACTACTGCTATGGCTATGATGAATGAAAAGAGTGAGAACCCAACAGGTAACAAGTACGTATTTATCTGCAACGAAAAGATGTGGAATGACATTCAGAGCTGTCTATCAGAGTGGCTTGCTAGATTCAAAACTTGTGGTACTTATCTATGGTCTAAGAAAGCTAACGGATATGTAGACGTTGGCGCTACATTCAATAGCTACGAAATCGGTGGTAACACTATTTCTTTCAAGGTAGACAGAACATTCTCTCGTGAATGGGGTTCTGAAAAGGGCTTTGGTCTAATGCTTGACCTTACTGCTGATAAGACTAGCGGTGAACCAGCTATCCAAATGTTCACATTAAAGGGTGGTGACTTCATTACTAACAAGTATCCTGGTGTGGGTGGTTTAGATGGTCTAAGCTCTGGTATTGTTTCAAGTACTACAGCTGCATCTAAGGTAATCAACTGGGGTTATTCTGGTGTTGGAGTATTCTCTCCATACAGAAGCTTCATTATGAAAGAAGCATAATAAAAATATATAATCAAGATGTGTTGGGAGGGGCTAATCTATAGTCCCTCTCATACTCATTATAAAGATGATGTATGATATACAATAAAAATACGAATTAATATGGCTGATGTTTTAGACGATATAATTATTTTAAGAAGTGTGTTCGGTAAAGTTGGGCAGAAATACTTCATGAATCCTGTTAGAGACCCGAAGACTGGTAGATTTCCTGATTGTGTTAGACCAGTAGACAGTAAGGGTGATATGATTATTTCTGATAAGGATAGAAATGAAGGTAAACCACTTATTCCTGAGAATAAAGTATTCATTATAGAAGATGGTACTACATTCAATCTAAATGATGAATGGCAGGCTGCTGAGTGGCACTCAATACAACATTGTCCTCTCATTGCTCTATCAAGAGATGCGAGAGACTCTAAAGGAAATTTACTAATTGATGGTGAAATAGCTGAGGGTAAGGCTCGTGCTCGTTATGGTACGGCTGAACTATATGTAGAAAGACCTGGATATGATACTGCTAAGAGAATCTCTAAGAAGAAACTTATCCACGATGCTGACTCCTACATCTATGGTGACCCTAAAGGTGCAGAAGGTAGAGCACTTAAAGCTAGATTGCTTGGTAAGAATATGCGTAATGCACCAGACGCAGATATTACAGACTACTTACTTGAAATTTCACATAAATCTCCAGAGAAGATTATTGACCTGTACACAGGTGGTGATATTAATCTGAGATTGATGTTTATTGACGCTAAAGACAAAAACGTCATATATGTTAAGAACAAGGTTTATCTATATGGTGATAGCATTGTATTAGGTGCAACTGACGATGCAGTAATCACTTGGATGAAGAACCCTACTAACAGTAAGGTACTTGAACTTATTAAGAGAGATACTTATCCTGATATGTACTTAGAAGAAAGTGCATCTAAGAAATAACATTACCTAAATGACAGCAAAACAAGTGTACCGTGGAGCACTAGTTGAAATGAATAAAACTGCTGCTCCTAGTATTTTACTTGAGGACTTTAACTACTTATTAAATAAGGCTATATACCAATACATTAATAAGAAGTATAACATTTATGATGTAAATCAACAATCAACTGATGACATTAGAGTTTTAAAATCTACTGCCATCCTCCAGCCTACTCTGGCTACAAACACATACGCTGCTGTTAGTTCCCAAACTAACTCATTGTATGGTGCTGTTTATGAAGTAAATCTGCCATTAGACTATTTACATATTTTGAATTGTGTATGCAATTTCAAAGTAGTAAAGACTTATGAGTGTTATGATGCTGGTACTTATGTACAAATAGGTGCTAAGAGACTAACCTCAGATTTATGGTCTCAGATAATAAGGAACTTCTATATGCAACCCTCTTATAGAAATCCTTATTACTTCATACACAACGTAAATAGTGCTACAACGATGCCTACTAATCCAGTTAGACTTACTGCTGGTGAGGGAAGTATATCAGCAAACACAACTATTCAACAAACTACTGGTACAGATGGCTCACTTCCAACAAAGATTACTATTGGAGGTAAATCAGTCGATTTAGTAGAACAGCCAGGAGTTAATAGGTATGGAAATCCATCTCAAGTTAGACTTGAAATTAGGTATGGCAAGGATTCTTCTGTATTTCAATTAACTGATATATTCGTTGATTACATTAAGACTCCTCAAAAAATTAGACTTACACAAGACCAGATAGAAATGGTTGAAGATACATCACAAGTCATGGAGTTTCCAGATTATGTGTGTCAAGAGATTATAAATGAACTGGCAAAGCTATTATTGGAGAACGCAGGTGACCCAAGGCTTCAAACTAATTTAGCAGTTAATCAGACTATTGCAAATCCAGTTCAGCAACAGTCACAATCAAAAAATTAATTAATTTATGTTTCAGTACACTAACACTATTGTATTAAACTCACTGAAAGATGTAACCACTGGTTTAGATAAGATTGTTAAAGGTTCTGACTACGTTGAAGTTAGACGTGTTAACAAGTACCTAAAGAGCAATGTAAGCGCAATGTACAAGAGAGCTGCTTCTGACCCAGTGATTGGTAAGGCAGAGTTTACTATTACTAACCCAGGCGTAGGCATCTATAGGTTGAAGTTATACATGAGATTATCTGGAAGCCAAAACTCTTACTATGCTAATGACTTCGTATTCAAAGGTAAGCCTTTTGTTTATGAGTTCAGAATTACTTCTGCAAGCACAGAAGCTGCTGATGTAGCAAAGGAAATTAAGAGGGTTATTGACAAGATTCAGGCTTTCTATGGCGACAAGTATATTAAGGTTGAGACATCTGACGCTAAACTAACAATTCACGGAGTCGACGAGTATCAACTATTCACTGAAGCTAAGATTCAAAAACTTAACACAGCAGCTAACAACCCACTTACTAATGAAGTATTTGAGGATGTTATTGAAGGTACAATCACTAAGAGTGTAGAAGGATTCGGTACTTATACTCATATCCTTAAAGACCTTAGATTACCTACTATCGAAGCTAGAAGGTTCGAGGCTGTTAATCAAGAAGAGCTTCCTGTTCCAGGAGCTAAGTACAACCAGTACATCATTGAGTACAAGGTTGATAGAGGTCTTTTCGGTGGTGCAGCTGTAGGTCAGCAAGTAACATCAAAGACTACTCACGTATTCTATGTACTAGATTCATTAGCAACTGAATTTGAGACTGCTCTGAAAGTTCTTGGTACTATTACAGAAAAGAACGCTCCAGTAGCTTAATATAGACTACTAATACGAAGGCGAGGGCAAATTAAGCCTTCGCCTTTTTTATTTTGTATTTATGGGATATTATTTTAAATTAGCATCTGCAATCTATAACGATATAGTATCTGGACTTAGGGGATATACCACTTCCAATACATTATCAATAGAACAATTAGAAGATGACATTGTAGATGAAAGACTTCAAATCATTAAGGAATATTCCATGAAGGGACTTATTCCTAAAAGGGATTTATTAATGTCTATAAACTGTATAAATGTTGATTGTAAGGATATAGAGAACTGTACGTGTGGAAATAAAGCGGATGGGACTCCTACATTCCATTTTGAAATACCACAACTAATAACCGAATTTGATGGCGGAATTGAATATATTGGTTCTGTGGATAAAGGTCAGCCGTTTATATGGTATGTAAGTCCTACTGTGATGCAGTATCATAAATATAGGAAGAGGGCTAAGAACAAGCCTTATGTATATGTGGATGTAACTCCAAATGCTAACAATATGTATGACTGCTGGATATTCAATCTTCCTGTTATTAAGCAAGTATCTGTAGTCGGTATATTTAAAGACCCAAGACAGTTACAAACATACGGATGTTGTTCAGCATTAGACATTAATAATATGACTTTCATTGATGCAGAAATAAAGAAGAGATTGACAGAGAAGAAGCTACGTTATTACAGACAATTAGCTGCTCCAATATTACCTAATGACCAAACTCCTAAATAATGGAAAACTTTCAATCAGCATATGCTCAGGCTAACCTATTATATGGAATAGAATTAGCTCCAGAAGAGTTCGAAGAAATAGGTCTGATTGCCTGGAATAAAATAGGTAATAGACAAACTAAATTATATAGATATAGATGTAAGATAGATTGCGAGACACTTACTGTTACTCTACCTTGTAATTGTGACTTTGTAGAGGCTGTAACATATGATTTTGAGGATTGGAAATATACTACTAACGATACAGTTAATGGAGATTACCAATCACAATTTATTGAGAATTACATAGAGGGACGGAAGCTATACAGTAATCCTTTATATATTAGTGGTAAGTTGGCAAAGTATGAAAGAGTAAATGATACTCTTTATTTTGATAAGGACTATGGCTCTGTCAATATACTATATAAGGGAATACTACTGGACGATGATGGTCTTCCCTATTTAAATGAAAAAGAGAAAGATGCAATAGCTTGTTATTGTGCTTACACTAAGAGATTTAAAGAGGGATGGATTACACATAGCCAGAATATGCTACAGGAGGCACAACTTCTTGAGCAAAGATGGTATAAACTATGTGATGCTGCTAGAGTTCCAATGTATATTAATCAGAATGATATGAATGAAATCCTAGATGCTAAGACTAGCTGGAATAGGAAGATATTTAATAAAACTTGGAAATTTGGAAAGTAATGAATTATGCTACAGGGTACGCCATGAATATAGACGAATTGTTTATCTCATTTCCTACTAAGAAGATGAAGATGACATCAAAGGCGTGTGAGGAATTAATAGGTAATAGGCACAAGGAAGTTATCGCTAAGAAGATATTTAAGAGTGCCTTAAATATGGTTTTAGAAGATATAATTGAAAATAATGCTACATTTATTCTCCCAACTCAGTCTAAGAGAGCTGAACTAAAAATGAAGAGATTTGAAAGGGATGAGTTCTCTAAGGCAAGAAGAAATGGCAAGTGGGCTAAAGTAGATTTCCTAGCATCTAATTTCTGTGCATACCAGATGGTATTTCACTTCCAATCTAAGGGGGTTATGAGAGAAAAACTAATATATCTTGACCCTGAGCATAGAGATAGAGTGTTAGAATATACTAATCAAGGTAAACAATATTATTAATGCTTAAACGTGTCAATGATTATTTACCCGACCTAATAGCCCAATTTCCCACTGTACCTCCAGAAGATGTTAAACGAGCTGTTGAGTATGGATGGAGAATGCTATACTATTACAATCTTAGAGGATGTGATACTCTTATTAGTAGTACTAAGTATAGATACTGGTTCTACTGTGGACAGCTTACACGTGATTCTATAAAACACTATAATTATTATAGAAGAATGTTAAGAAGAAAGCTAAGAGTATTATACTCTAAGAAAGTTACAGAGTGGGACGGATACTATTATATAGGATTGACTGAGGAAGAATATGCTTCTGTTATTAAGTCAACCACTGGAAGAGGAAGAAAGAAGAAGAATTTCACATTCTATAATAAACTTGGAATGAAGGTCTTTGATGAGGCTAAGGTGTTCTATAGTTGGTCTAAATACATTGTAAGGTTTAGATATATTACGGATATGGGATATACATTCTTTAAAGACAAAATGAAATGCAATGATTTAGAAATTGCATTAGTGAGAGATAATCCAAGTACGTTCAAGGACATACTTATTAGTAGTAACAACTATGAACTTATAAAATATGAGAAAAGAAGCAATTAATACCTTTGGTGAGGGTTTAATAATGGATTTACACCCATTAACCACTCCCAGCAATGTATTAACAAACTGCTTAAATGGCACTATAATAACATATAATGGTAATGAGTTTGTGTTACAGAATGATATGGGAAATGGAGAAGTTCATACAGCTTATCTTGATAAAGGATATGTACCTGTAGGAATGAAGGAACATGGAGGTATTATTTACGTTGCAGCTCATAACCCAATTACAGGTAAGAGTCAAATAGGCTCATTCCCATCTCCCCAGCAATTGTATGAGGGAGAGGATTTAAACGTTACCCCGATTGAAGTTGAATTTTCTGATTTTATAATGATGAAGGGAAGTGTTCCTTATATAGAGTTAGAATATCAGAAGCAAAAACTATTCCAAGTTAATAACTCTGATGAAGTTAAGATATTTCATCCAGGGGATAGATTTGTAATAGTTACTAATGCGATAGACTCGGCTATTAAAGAGGCTATTAATAAGGGAGTAATCAAACTTAGATTGGGTGTTATAAATAGTAGTGGAAGCATTGATTATATAGATGAGAAGAATCTAAAGATATATAAGAATGGTCTGTGGATTTATGAGAATAGTAACACCCCTATGGTGGATGTTATAAAATCCAAAGAGTTAGTACAGGTATTTAGTGCTAAGTCATCTGGAGCTTTAATATTAGTAGTTGAATTAAAGACTTTCGATACGTTTAACCTTATTAGAAAGTATTCATGTAATGATGAATCAAAGGTTATTAGTGTAGAATTTTCGGGAGAAACTACTGGAGTATTCAAAGGGACAACTAAAAACAATCCTGATGAGGTGGGATTAATTGAAGCTGATTCTTCTTCTGTTCAATCTACTATTGTTAAGAGTAGTAAAACAGGCAAAACCCAATACAAGATTATGCCAGCTTGCCCTTATGGAGTTCTTGAAAGGATGGCTAAAAGTGGTACTATCGACTTTGACGCTATTAGAACTAATTCGGAAGTATTGGGAGAGTGGCGTTTTTATGTTACTGATACGTATCTAAAGATAGGTTGGGGATATGACTATTACAACCTTAATGAGGATTCTGATATAGAAAAGATAGAGTTTACATTTATAAGCCTTACTGATTCAGCTAATGCAAAAGATGCCGCTAACTTAAATGGTTCCTATAAATATGCAATTTCTAAGGAGTATTATAATGGAAGTTTTGAGGAAATTATTCCATTTGATGATAGTACAATACAGAAGAATTGGATTTATATAGTCAGAATTGATAGATATGTGGCTGGCGTTAAAAAAACTGTAGGATATAAACTAGTTTACACTGGAGGTTATTTCAATGAGTTTTACGAAGAAGTGCCAGACTTCAATACTGGTTTACCTAGTGGAAGTGCAAGGCAGAAGGTATTGCTAGAAGTTAAGAGTGAGGCAAATTCATCAGTAAAAAAGGTAGGAACCCCTTCTTTAACATTGAAGGCGGGAACAGCTACATCACACTCTTCTATTACAAGGGTAAATACATCCCAATTTATTTCAGAAGTGCCCTCATTAGATACAGACGTATCAAACTATAAATATGAGGTAGGTAAGACTGGAACTTACGAAGTTAAAGTAACACCTGCAGCTGGATATGATTACGATAAAAAGATGTATGCTGGTACTCCTGATGCTAAAATTGTTGATAACTATTTTGGAACTACTCCAAGTGTGTTTTCTTGTGATTTTGACCATTCAGAAGTGACTACTAATAACAATTCTACTCTAACTGCTAGTATATCAGACCCTACATCTAAAATAGCTACTAGGTTCTCCTGGACTAATAATCAGTTAGTAGGTCAGCTATCTACTACTAGATATATTTACTCAAACGCTGGAGCTGTAGCTTCCAAAACCTTTAGCCAGGAGGTACTTGACCAAGCATATAAGCCTTCTATGGACTTGACTCAAAAGGAGAAGTTATTCTCATTTGGAGAAGAGAATGGTAATCTTAGATGTGTACTTGCTAGTGATAAGAATATGGAGTATAACTGCTCTGTAACTGCCAGTGGTGCTGCTGTTGGTAGTGGTCAAAATAGTGGTGCTGGAGTTGATGATACAGGACTCCAAACTAGCTTATCAAACATGGGTAACGGTACTGTAGGTATATTCGGAGGTAAGGATGGAGATAGTGCTTCATTATGGTACAATGCTACAAGGAGGACATACAATGGTTGGAGTTGTAGTAAGAATGAGGTTGATGGAGGAGATAACTTTCTATTTGCGACATGGAAAGACACAAGCGGAGTTCATCATCCAGTTAATCTTGCTTCTAGACGTACTGAAAGTACTTCAACAAGTAGTAGAAACCTCATTAGGGTAGATAAGATGGTTAGATGCCTACTAAGTCAGCTGTTAATACTTCAGAAAGGAAACAGAACTATTTATTTTGTAGGTCCAAATAATCTCGACTATGTATACCATGTAGCTTCTGGTACCTTATGTACTATTAATATTAATATCCCGAATGGTGGTACTAATGTGGATGTAAATTTCTATTTGGGAGGTGATACTACCCCTATAGAAACTCACATGACAAGATGGATGGCTGCTGTAGAAGGGCTAAATAATTATCTACCTATATTTAATATCCATAAGAATCAGTCAATGTCTACCGTAGTTTCTATTGGTGGTGATTTGGACTATTCTAAGGATGCTGACATTCTTAACTGTTACACTAACACATACTCTGCATATACTATAACTTCTGATTCATTGTCTGGAGTAGATAAGGGCAAGATTTATATCGCTGATTCTAGTGTTGGTTATACAGTAAATGCAGATGGTAGTATAACATTCAACTCTATAAAGCCGAAAGCCTTATCTGTTAAGACTATGATTGACTGGACGGGTAGCACCTGGACGTTTGATAGAACATTTAATGATGTATTTGTCACTTCCTATGCGTATGAGAATCTATCTGGAGAGATACCTGATGGTTACTATAATGAAATCTTAGTTAAGACGTTAGATACTCGTCTAGGAACTTGGAAGAAAGGTAAAAATAGTCATGCTCCAGATTTGGCAGTGAATGTTCTAAAGAGTAATAAATCAATATACACATAATATGAATTTCAAATCACTAAGTGGTAAGGTATTAGACCTTGACTTAGGATTGAATCAACTTCAACAAAAAGGAGCTTTAGTGTATGAGTATAATCCTTTAAGAGTACTCAGAACTAATGAAGATATAGTAGAAGATGGAGTAATTCTGTATCCAAAGGGCAGTTTAATTAACTTAGATACAGAATTACTTAGCTTCGACCTAAACCATCCTATTGATATTGTAACACAGCAATCTTATGATGGTTCAGTAAATCTTATCCTTAATGATGGAAGTAACTATCCTAAGCTAATAAACACAAGATTCTCATCTACAGGTATGAATACTTATCAGATTGTAGACAGAGAAGGAGATAATGACACCAATATATACGATATAGATTCCTTTGAGTCTGATATATCTCTTTATAAGAAAACTAATAACATAGCCAATCTTACATTTATGGGATTGAATACCAGTGGTAATTTAAGAGTTGGTAATTATGTGTTTTACTTTAAGTTATCAGATTCAGATGGGAATGAGACGGATTTTATAGCTGAGTCAGGCATAGTAACTTGCCATGTTGGTAATTTGAATGACCCATCCTCTATACAAGGTGGAATTAGAGATGAGAACAGTTATAAATCAGCTTCATTCTTGTTAACTAATATAGATTCATCTTATAATAATGTAGTAGTCTATTATACAAGGAGTACATCAGATATTGATGGAAATGAAATGACTACTTCATTCAAGATTATGAAACAGTTTGCTGTATATAACAATGTAGCTAAGATTAGTATTACTGGATTTGAAACAGTTCAGGCAGTTAGTATCAACGATATTAATGTGGCTTACAATGTAGTTAATAGTGCAGCTGCACAAACTACTTGTCAGAATATGTTATTCTTAGGTAATGTAGCTAATCCAGACATTGAATACAAGGAGCTTACTGACCTATCTCTGCATTTTCTACCTGAATTGAATGTAGAGAATAACATAGGTAGGGTAGATAAGGACTATAAGGATGAATCAGGACAGTATGAATATTATAATGTGATGAACATCTATAATAGATTAGGATACTGGAATGATGAAATATATAGGCTAGGAGTAGTATACATCCTTAATGATTATACATTATCTCCAGTATTCAACATTAGAGGTGTTAGCAGATTAACTGTACCTGGAGACCCAGATAGAATACCCTGGGAAGACTATCCTTTGTTTAAGGAAGGATTTGACCCCGATAGTACTACTAATATAGCTGTTATCCAAGCAAATAGGGAATATATTCCTATCAATAAGGAAACAAGTAAGTTAGACAGCCAGAATGAGAACTCTAAGGGTGTAATCAAAATTAAGTATAACGGTAATCAATTAGCTGAGAGTGGTACAATTCCTATCGGATTTGACATTAAAATCAGTAAGGACGCTGTTAGAGAATTGAAGAGATATACTAAAGGATTCTTCTTTGTAAGACAAAAGAGAATCCCTACTACACTAGCCCAAGCTGTAACTATAGGATTAGAGAACACAAGTCATTTACCAGTTCTCCCATCTGGAAATGATAAGTATAGGATAGAGAGATTCTTGGACAATGATGGAGTTCTAACACATGACTTTGATAGAAGATGTGAAGACATTGAAAAGGATAATGTATTAGAAGGATATGCAGCTCTGTGTCCAGAATTTGAATTAAGACAGTCTTATTTTAATCAGCTATTTACTGGTACTCAGTTTGAGGTTAAGATGGCTAAGTCTCAGTTTAGTAAGAAGTACTTTGATAGAAGTGGCACGCATTTCTACAATCTATCATATACTACTAATGATTCTACCCAAGATGAAACATATAACATTATGGCTATTGGTGATAATGTTAAGGCACTAAAAGGTAAGAAACAACTATTTAGTGCTAGAGCTGGAGAAGCAGAAGAAGCATGGAGAGTTTCTTACTACAACTACACTAATAAGTCTTCTAATGCAAGGAATCTATTAAGAGGTAGTTGGGGACCTTATATAGGCTTAGAGGGCTACAATACTAATAAGATGAGTCTTATTGATATTAAAATTCCTAACTATGAGGAGAACCTGTTAGACACATACTTCGAAATTAGATATGAGGATTCCTCTGCTTTCTATGCAATCTGTAACAGAATGTTATGGGATGATTTGGATGAAGATGAGAATACTATGATAGCTAAAAACCTATTTAGAGGTGATTGTTATATAGGTAATTATACACACAGGATGTGTAGAAATTTCCAAGACTCATCAGCTCCTATCAATGACGATATTGTAGACCAAATGTCATGGAAGGATAATTATACTATCGGAGATAGTGAGAAAAATGGCAAAATCAATAGAGGTGATGTTAATGCTATTAAGATGGGACACTGGGTTACTATAAAAGTATGTAGCAATGTTAATTTGTCCATGAGAAGCATTGATATGTCTTATACTTCTGAGTTGGGACTTACTGGTAAAGCTAGAGGATTCTATCCATTACAAGCTATGTCAGTAACTGGAGAATCAAAAATACCTGAATCATTTGTTACAAATGCTGGTATTAACAGCACAACATCTGATAAGTATTATTATGAATTACCTAATGTTCCAGCTATTAAAAATAAATTCCATATTAGAGTTATGTACTCTGACATTAATGTAAATGATTCATTCAAAAATGGATATAGGGTATTTAAATTAACTCATTATAGGGATTATCCTCTAACCTATGGTAGTATTGTAAAGCTGGTTGAATGGTTTGGTAACATTATCTGTGTATTTGAACATGGTGTCGCTTTGATACCAGTCAATGAAAGAGCCGTTGCAGGGGAAGGTGCGGGCGGAAATATCTTCATAAACACCTCTAACGTGCTGCCAGAGAATCCAAAAATGCTTAGTGATACATTCGGTACTCAGTGGGGTGAAAGTGTCATAAAAACTCCCTATTACGTTTATGGAGTGGATACCGTTGGGAAGAAGATTTGGAGAACTAATGGACAAACCTTTGAAGTTATCTCAGATTTTAAGGTACAGAAGTTCCTAAATGATAATATCTCACTTACTGAGAAGGAAAAGACTCCTATTATTGGTATTAGGAATGTAAAAACACATTATAATAGGTTTAAGCAGGATGTAATGTTCACATTCTATGATGATATTAACACATTAGAAGAGAATGTTTGGAACTTATGTTATAATGAAGTTATGCAAAAGTTTGTTACATTCTACTCATGGGTTCCATCATATTCTGAAAATATTGATAATATATTCTTTAGTTTTGATAGAGATACATCTAAGACTATTACTAAGTTAACTTCTAACTATCCTCTTATTGGTATGCAAGGAGGGGCAATAGTTGATAATGTACTAACAGTTGTAGACGGTAAGGCAAAATTGGGAAATCTTCAATTAAATCTGGATATTAGTGGTTCTAGTATTGAATATAGCATTGCTGATGATAGAGTTAGAAACAAGTTCTTTATTACCAATGGTAATCAAGTATCTGTTAATGCTAACTCTGTAGGAGATGGTAGATGGACAATACCTATTAAAGCTGTTGTTTATAATCAGGGAACTGACTTAGTTGAAGGTGAAGTTAAGAACATAGTAAAAACATTGTATTCTAATGTAACTGTAGTTACTAAGATGAGATATGATTTACTTACCACTTCATTCTGGAAACATGGTCAAGCTGGACTAATGACTACTAAGAAACCTATTAGTTCTTGCTACTGGTATGGAAAGCAACATCCGTTTGAGTTTGAATTTATTGTGGTTGATAATCCATCTGTACATAAAATCTTCAATAATCTGCAGATTATAAGCAATAAGACTCAACCTGAATCCTTCCATTTTGAAGTTGTCGGAGAAGTATATAACTTTGCCAACGATAAAAGGAATGCTTATTTTAGGCAAGAGGCTACTAAACATCTATACCAATACAATGGTGCAGATATAGTTTATAATCACGACTACTTGGATATTATACCCGAACAAAGAGACATATTATACAGTACTACTAAGTATAAAGATATGTCGATTATGTTCCCACTATTCTATTCAAGGGTAGATAGTCTGAATGAGATTGAAGACCACTATCAGTCTGTAACCTCAGCAGGTAGGGATTACCAATACATATCTGGTTCAGAAATTGTGCATGATAAACAACTAAATGAATTTAAGATAGCTACTCATATCAAAGCATGTCCTTTTAAGAAGAGATATTTACAAGAGATAACTCAAGATAGATATAGCTCACTTGTATCGGCTGGATATACAAATGTACTAGTTCAAAATGGTAAATGGTATGAGGTTATGGAATATGGTAGAATAAATGGTAACATGGACTACCTAGAGGATAAATGGGATATTCAAATTCCTTCTATAACTTACTGGGCTAAGAATGAATTAGCCTGGACTGTTAAAGACAAGGATGGTAATACTTATCCTCCTCTTAACCTAGTTAATAATCCATTACCAGAGAGTATGACTGCTCTTAACATTACTAGTGATTCTGATATTCCATCTGAATTAAGAGACCGAGGTTATAGTGCTGACTTCTTATCATTAGACGTTAATAAATGGTCTGATGAAAGGAAAGAGACTAGAATTAGGGACAAATATGTAAAGATTAAGGTGAGGTATACTGGTAATGAGTTAGCTATAATAACAGCTTTAAAAACATTATATATTGTAAGTTATGCGTAAACGTATACAGAAATATCAAAATTCAGGGGTATTAACAGGGGGGAGTAATTTAACTCCTCCTTTACCTCAACCTGCTAGTCTTACATCTATGATTCAGACTCCTTCATTTCCCACTACCCTGGAGCTTCCAGATAGTGTAAAACAATGGAACCAGAATCAAGCCTCTAAGATACAGAGAGCATACACAAAGAAAGCTAATCTTAATAAGGGGTTTGGTATTGCGGGAAGTATAGCTGACGTAGCTGGAAGTTTAATTCCAAAGACAGAGCAATCAGCTCTTACAGAAGGTCTAAATCAAGGTTATGATGCTGCTGCTAACGCTGCAATGGCTATTCCTGGAGTTGGTACTATTATTGGTGGTGCTATGAAGGTAGGTGGTATGCTATCTGATGGATTAACAGCTTTGGGAGTTGGTACTGACCAAATGACTACAGCAGATAAGATATTGGATAGCAAGTTCCTTAAACTGACTCCTCTGGGATTAGTAAATGCAATAGGAGCTAAAAAGGCAGATACTATTACTAAAGATAATGAAGCATTTGAACAGGTAGGTTCATCATATGGAGGAACTCAAGCCACAGTAGATGATGCTCTTACCAAGAGTGGAAAGAAGTATGGTCTACTTAGTGGGAAAGCTAGAAATAAGGCTAACCAGCAAATACACAATGCTCAAATGCAGCAGTCAAAAATGAGTAACATAGCTGATGAAGCACAGATGGCATTTACTGCTTCTAACAATCCACTAATAGGATTGGGCACTCAGCTTCAACTAAATGGAGGTTATCAGCAAAGTACTGTAAGAGCTGGTAAATCTGGACTTAAAATGGATAGAGAGTTTGCTAAGAGGGTAATTAAGTTATCCAATGGAAAGAAAAGCAAAGCTAAGAAAATCCAAGAGGAAGTTAGAGCAGAAGAGGTAGCTGGATTCCAAAAAGGTGGAAGTATAGATGGTATGACAGGAGCTGCACCTAAGATTACCTTTGAATCATGGTATAATATGGTTCCAGAGGATAGAAGGGATACTACTTCTTATAACCTCAGGAGGGCTTTTGAACTAGCCCCAAGGGAGGAACTGGAAGCATGGAGAACATCTAGTGTATCTGATTTAAAGGCAGGAAAAAATCATCTAAGTTCAGTCTATTTAGACCCTAAGACTGGTGTCTACGAGTTTATGAAGGCTAAAGACCACCCAACTCTTAAATATGAGTTAGATTGGTACAACTCAAATGACCCAGAAGCTATTCAATTTAGAAATAGCTATGACTTAGATAAGTCTGGAGATTATTATAGATATGTTCCTAAGAAGTTTAAAAATGGTGGAGCTGTTAATGTAATACCAGACGGAGCATTACACGCTCATAAGCACCATTTAGAGGACGTAGATGGAAAGTTTGAGGAGGTAACTACTAAAGGTATTCCAGTTATTACTGAGGAAAAGGGTGGCGATATAAAGCAACACGCTGAGGTAGAAAGAGAAGAAATCATCTTTAATCTTGATGTTACTAAGCAATTAGAAAAGTTAATGCAGGATGGCTCTGATGAAGCTGCTATTGAAGCAGGTAAGTTACTTGTACACGAGATTCTAGAGAATACAGTTGATAACACAGGATTATTAAAGACAGTTGAGTAATGAAAATTGAAATAGGAGACAAGGAATATAATGTGACTTGTGCTAGGACTGAGGAGGAAAGAATCAAGGGATTACAGGGAGTCACAGAACTAAAAGATGATGAGGGTATGCTATTCTTCTTCGAAGAACCTCAGACTGTAGGATTTTGGATGAAAGATACTAAAGTTCCTTTAGATATTATCTTTATTAATGAAGATATGGAAGTAATATCAGTGTATCAGGGAGAACCTGAGAATGAGAATATAGCCGAAGAAGATAATGTTAAGTTTGTATTAGAGGTTAATCAAGGCTCTGGAATTGAAGAGGGAGATGAACTCGATATTGAAGAGGACGAGGAATTACCTAAGATGAAAGTAATTGCGCCTGATGGTTCTACTCAAATGGAATTAGAAGGTGGGGAGAGAATCTTTAGTAGAAAGAATACGAGAACATTAATTAGAATGGCTAAGAGGGCTTCTAAATCTAAAGAAGATAAAGATTATAAAGCATTAGGTAAGAAGATGTTTACTTATCTAAAGCAACAGGACGAAAGAGAACCTGAATATGTAGAAAAGAAGGATTAAGAAAAAAAAATAAGGGCGATACCAGTGAAATTAATCACCAGTATCGCCCTAATTGTTTATATGAAGTAGTTTTCCTTCATTATGTTTTTTACTTTTTCAATAGTATCATCTAAATTATCATTGGTTATAATATAGTCAAAGTCCATATAATCATCCAATGCGGTTTCAGACGGATGGTTATCTACATATCCTGTGTCCCTGTTCACCCTTATTAATATACCACCATGTTCTCTGATAGCATCTGCTTCAGACGGAAATCTTACATCCGTTACAACCCAAAAGTCATCTTCTAAGGAATAGTTGGAAAATAAAGCATCTACCCATACATTAGGGCTAATGTTTCTTCCGACCTCAGTTCCAAACTTCTGCAGTAGTTCCCTATATGTATAGAATCCTCCCTCTGGCTTAGCAATAGTACTATCTGACATTTTGAATATATTATCTTCAAAAGCTTCTACCTTTACATCAAGTATTACAGCTAAAGCTTGTTTTAGCTTATCTGCAAATGCATGTTTCACCCATCTTTCATCTAATGCTTTAATTATTTTGCATATAGTGTCTTTACCACATTGTTTCTTACCAGAAATTCCTATTAACATTATCCTATTCTTCCTTAGTTGGGTCTATATAATCCCAGATTGGCTTAGTAGCTCTAGTAGCTGCCACAGTATTAATTAAACCCTGATACAAAGACTTATCTCCTGATATTACACTTGAGAATGTATCTACTGTTCTGTTAAGTGTTTCAAATGAGAATGGAGTCCATTGTGTTCCTCGTCCAGCAATAGCATCAAGGGAGTTAAAGTCATAAGCAGAGTTGGTAAGTATCTTACTACCAAGAGATAGAGTTGTGTTTATTACAGCATCATTCATGGTATCATTACCTCTCTCCTTAATATCATCCTTAACAAATTCTGCCAAAGAGCCACTGACTACTGCCCCAACGAATAATAACATGAACAAGTCATAGAACAATTGACGTAAATTAGACCTATACGCCCTTCTAAGATTCTCATCTTCATTATTCCAGATGTCATTAGTCATTAGCTTCCATCCCTCTCTTATACTACCCTTTTTATAAGAACCTACTACTAAGTCATTTAAAACCTTAGTGAAGGTCAATAAGATACCTTCCTCAAATCGTCCTTCCCATTTATAAAATGGAAATCCTGTATCTTCAGTAGTTGCTTCATCTGTAAGCTGTCCCTTATCATCTAATTTGTGATAATACTTTTGACCATTCTCTTCATAGTGGACTAGTCTACCCTGTAGTTTTATACCTTCAGGGGCTAGATATTGATTCTTCTTAGAAGACCAATATGTACACATTTGGAAGAATAGACCTCCAATCAGAGTACTTTGAAACATAGATTTCTTCTCATGAGAATAATATCCATATATAGAGTCAGCTAAAGCCTTATGGCTCTCCGACTGTTGAACAGTGTATGCCTTTGGTAGAGCATCACCCACCCTGAATAATGAACCATCTGCATTCCTAGTATGCTCCTTAACTAACTGGTGTGCCATAGTGTAGTACAGTGCTTCTTGCTTCTTGTAATCGGGGCTAGACGTATTACCATTAGCATATGCACTAAATCTGCTATCCTTCTTCCAATCATAAACTAACTTACCATTCACCACAGAGTGCGCTTCCCAACATCCGTCACCTCTCATTTGTGCTCCGAATATAGTCATTCTGTTATAGAAGTCAGGTCTTGATGCAAATCTAAATGCTAAAGCCCAAAAGTTCCATATACCTGCTTGGTCTGACTTTATCTTATCAGCATAAGTATTCATGTCCATATCATTAAGACCATATTGTTCATTTAATAGCTCTGACATGGATTTGGTATTACCATAATGGATAGCATCAGCTATAGCATACTTATAAGCCTTAGTCATATTCTCCTTAGTAAAAGCTAAACCTCCGTCTGGTTTTCTTATTACCAATGATATATCCTTCCAGATTCCATCTAAATACTGATACATTTGAACTGGAGAGAATGCTAATGCAATCTTTGATGCAAATCCCATCAATCCTCCAGTTATTGCTGCTAAAGGTTTACGGTCGTCAGAAATTAGAGACTGATTAAATATCTTGTTTCTAACGTAGTCACTTAAATACTTTAAATCATCTTCAAACTTATCATTCAGAATAGTACCCATGTCACTTAAATGGATAGCTAGAGCTTGAAGTGATGGGAAGATTTCATCTAAGTGTTCCTTAGCTGAGTATGCAGTAATATGTTTAAGTAACAGGGTTTCAAGGTTTGCTTCAAAGAACTCTGGTTTCCTGTCCTCTATTAGACTTAGTCGTATCTCTGAACCCTTTTCACCAATATCAAATGAGTTGGTCATCTCCCACAGCTCACCCTTACGGACTTTCTCAATTTTAACGTCAGTTGGGTCTAAGAAGCCCTCTACCTTTGTTTTAGCCCTTTCTACAGCCTTCTTTAGATTCCAATCCTGGAGCTTGTCTTTTATTGCAGATAATAGTCCCTTACTTGAGGCAATAGATGTAGCATTACCAGCAGCTAGAGGTAGCCTGTAATATCTAACATCACCTGACAACCTTAGTTCCTCTAATTCCTCCTCAGTCATATTCTTAAATCTGTTGGAATTAACCGTTTTAAGAAAATACTTCAGAAATTTCCTCTGTGCCTCAGATAGCCCAGTTGTCGGGTCGTCTGGATTCTTTAATAGTATATCACCATCATCTGTATATACTATCATATCTCTGTATAGAGTAGCCTGATTACCTATTGTCCTTTCCTTTAAATAGGTGAAGTTCTGGTCCTTCTTTAATTCATTGACTAAATTCCTGATTTCTCCCTGAGACCTATTTACGGTATCCCTAATATTCTGATAAGCCACAGTTACTAGAGAGGTCAACTTATTTAGGATAGGACTCTTCATATTACCAGGATTATCAAGATATGTACCTTCCATACCAGCTTTCCATACACAAATTGATTCTAACCACTTATCATGGTCACTAAGCTGCTGTCTGAAGTCAAGACCGTCTATTTCACCAATAGCCATTTCTAGCATCCTGTATACTTGAACGTGAGGCATACCTATTACATCATCGTTAGGTCTAGTATCATTAACGTTAGGGAATGCTTCCAAAAACTCTTTTCTAAGGTTAAGAAGCTCTAGTCTAAGCTGAGTTGGGTCTCCAATGCAAGCATCTAGAGCACTGGTAGATTCAGTAAACTTTCTCCACTTCTTGTTTATCTTAGTATCATCCTTAACATTAGATATAATCTCCCTAAACCTGTTATAGAATATATCATACCTATTTGCCATCTTAACAGCAGCATTTCTTCCCTTCATATTATTTACGCCAATAGGAGACAGCTTATCCAACTCATTGAAGCAGTATAACAGCTGTTTATTGTCTGCAGATATACCCTCCTCTCTAAATGGGTTATATACACTAACTTCTCCTACTATAGCATTCTCCTCAAACAGACTAGGTAAATTATTAAGCACTAACATAGCTTCCATTAGTTCTATATTACCATTAACGCTTTCCATCATCAAAGAGTTAGGTTTATTCTGTGATATAATATCACTTTCGAATGCTCCAGTAAGACCATGTCTTCCCTTTACTAACTCTCTGGACCTTTTTAGCATTGATGTACTAATTTTCACTACATCTATTTGATTAGTAAATTTATTTCTAAGTAGTATGCACCCTAGATATTCTGCAGGTTCACAGTCGACCACTTCCCAATTACGGTTACAATACCTAGACATTCTTCTTTGGAACCATCCATTAACTCCACTAGGATTGTCTGGAATTTGTGCTTTTGTAAACTCATAGTACGGATTCTCATCCTCTATAGCCTTTATTAAACCCTCCTTAATAACCTGAGTGGTGTTTATCTTATTGTTGGCTATACTATTCATCCTTCTTTTTACCTTTACAAATAGCTCCTCATATGTATCTCCCTTAAGAGGGTATCCATTACCTTTTGGAGAGTATACATACTTACCTGTTTCAGGGTTAGGCTTATCACCCTTTCCTTCTTTTATAGTTTCAGCTACCATGTCATCCGTGATTTCTCCTGGAACGCTATCATATTTAGGGAACCACTTTGACATTACACTGGTTACAGTTTGGAGTAAGTTTTCCGTTGTAGCTTTAGTAACAAACGGTGCTGGAAGGAATTCATCAATATTCTCTTGTATATTAATATTTGTCTTAATATCTTGAGTCAAGTCTTCTACATGACCTGAATATTCTTTTATACCACTGTATACCCAATCATCACCTTCTCTCTTAAAATCTGATAGTTGAATGGGAGCTACAAACAACCTAGAACCACTGGTGTTTATTCCATATTTTCTTAATAGACGCTCATACACACCTAGCTGGTATTTAAAGGTCAAGATTTTAGCAGAATCATACCCAGCTTCAGAAGCAGTTCCTACATATGGTCTGGGTGATGTCTTGTAGTCAATAATGTGGGCATTTCCCCTTCCATCAATTACTAGTAAGTCAATAACTCCTAATAGCTTATTGGGATTTCCAGATTCTCCTATCTGAGAAGTAGTTCCAGAAACTGCAACTTCTGGGAGGTATATTAAGTCTTCACCAAATTCTCTCTGTAATGATTTCTCTAGGTCTCTACAGTATTTGACGGTTTCTGCAATAACCTTGCTTGGAACTAGCTTAGTGTCTAATATAGATGGGAAATACGTATTGATTAGGAAGTTATCATCTGATTCCCTTATATTCCTACCACTCTTTGATTCACTGAAATACTTTTGTATTGCCTTATGCAATTCAGTACCAATTTTACCCTGAGCTTTCCATTTGTTTTCAATAACCTCTCTTGCTCTAGCAAACTCCTCATCACTTACAATAGGTCTAGTTTCTACTCCCTCACCAAATATTGCATCAGCCTCCTCTTTGTCAAATTTACCTCCTGCCCATCTTGGCTTAATCTCCTTCCAATAATTTTCAGGTCTAAATTCTGGGAATAATAAGTCCCCCTCCAAGTTTCTAAGACCTTGTAGAAACTTATTCACACCAATATATCCATTTCCAGATACATTAATGTTTTCAATATCATTTTTTCCATCTTCAACCTCAGAGATTATCTTACTTGCTTTAAGAGCCTCAGTATCCATCTTTAAGTTCATTACGGAGTCATAAGTCTGGATAGCTCTATTGCTTTTACTAAACACAATGTCCCCATACTTAGATACTAAATGTCCCCTTTCAAGTAAGAAATCATCTAATTCTAATTCAGATTGGAAGATATGTCCTTTGTAATCATAAATGCATCCCATTATCCACAAAATTCTTTTAGGTCTTTATTCTTCATTAAATCTGATTTAACGTTAGCTAATACCCTGTGAACCTCAGCTGACTTAACATTAAAGGTTCCTGAATATTGATTATTAGTTAGTGCAGAACCCAGATATTCAGACAGTTTTACTAAAGAGGAGTTGAATAGACTCTTTGTGTCCATAGTAGCTATACTCTGCTCCCCAAATAAGATAGAGTCTAACACTCTACCCATATTGTAGAATGTTTTATGTAGCACATTAACTGGCAACTTACTAATAATACTATCTTGTCCAGTTATATATTTTGAAAACTCTGACACCAACAATTCCTCATTTATGTCAGAATCTGTTCTGTCCTTATAATTTCTAGCCAATAGTGCTTTGTTAGGTAATTCATTCATAGCCTCCACCATTGAAAAATATAGTTGAGGGTCACTGTACCTAACTGAACCCAAGAATAGGTGTAACATTTCGTGCAATGGGGCATCAATACTAGAATTATCTATATTAATGTATATATCACCATTGTAGACGAAAGCGTTAGTTGTTTTAGCATCATCTACGACTCCCTTCCATTGTTCTGAGGATAGTTCCCCGTTAGTAATGCTAACAAAATTAATACCATAGAGGTTTGCCAACTTCTCTAATATACTATTAAAGACTCCAACATTCCTGGAGGAAGATGTGGAGTCATCAATAATTATTCCTCCCTCATACACATTGTCCCATTTATTTGGGCGTTTCCTAACTTGTATCGTAGACACCTCACTAGAAGGGGTTAGCTTAACCTCCAAGTCTCGATACGTGTTATTTATTCTAATATTAGCCTCTTTGACATCTGTTGTGCCAGTTTGAGAAAATATCTTATCATTCTTTACGAAACTCGTATCATCTATTGTTTTGACTGACAAAGAGCTATTCAGATAAGGTCTAGAGTCAGCCCCAGGTATCTCATCAAGTTCTGGATACCTACCAAATTTATCTACAAATGTAGATGTAAAAGCATTAAATTTAAATTCAGAGAGACCAGACATCTTCAACAATGTCTGGTACTCTACTGAATTTTTATTAAGACATACTGCCATATTAACAAGGATTGTCTAATAGTTGAGTTATGATTGCAGAATACTGTAAGCCATCAATAGCTTTTACGTTTATGCCATCAACAACTCTGGTTACATAAGGTATATCTAAATCTGATTCAGAGCCACCTAGTGATTTAGCTAGACTCACTAGAACCTCCTTACTATAGGTTTTACCCTTATAGCTTATAGATTTCAGCTTCTTGTCAGCATCAAGATTAATTACAGAATTTGAGTCAATTCTTATGTTGTAGTCGTTATATATGTCAGCTGTATCCCAGGGATTAGTATAGTTGGTATTTTCAATAACCTTTATATAATCCTCTAGGTTAGGACCATATTGACGTCCACCCATGTCTCCATTATCATAATCATCTCCAACCCAATCCATATAATCGGAATCATAGTCAAAATCTCCATCTACCTCACCAACGTCAGCAGAGTTAGATTTTCTTACAAATAGATGATACTTCATATCTGCGTTGTTATAGTCTCTGACATAATAACTAGTAGAATAATTAGTATCCTCAATAGGGGCACACCACTTTTGAGCTTCTTCATAAGAGAAATCTACTCCCTCAACTAACTCTGAATTAGAATCTAACACTGATGTGAATTTATGAAATTCCTCAACCAGCGGGGATGACTTTGTTCTAATGATGTCCTCAAAGATTGTAGTCAAAGAACTTTGAGAGACAGTGTTGTTAAAGTTTATCAGATTATAATAGAAGAATAAATCAGTTAGTGGATAACCTTGATATGTAGGAGCACCTTGTAATTGATTAAAGGCTCTCTTATATCTGTTTAAACGCTCTATCTCTGATGTAGACTTAGGCAACATATTAGTTGGTAAAGAATACACAAATGCAGAGTTACCACTAAGTGTTCTATCTAATCTAATAGGACTTAGAGATTGAATAAATTCATTAGGTTCTATATCCTTTAATTCGGGAATCACCACAGAATCCATCCACATCTTAAACGACTCATTACCCCACCTTGTTCCTAACATAATAGGGGTGTCACCTTGAGTAGTAAAGGTATTACCAATACTATTCATAATAGTTACACCTGCTGGGACTGTAATTACCTTTTCAGAAGTTTTCATCCAAGTGTTTCTAAGAGTCATATCACAGAATGATTGGAGCTTCTTATAAACATTAGACCTTTCCTTACTGCTATAGAAGCTACCATCTTTGATGATTCTAGGACCTAAATCCCTCATCATTCTGTACTTAGACATAATCATGTAGTTACCTTCCATATCCATGTGGAAAGTTTCTAAGTAGCCTCTATAGTGAGGTACTGACCAAGCTGCATCTAACACATTGAATGAATGCTTTAATCCTCCATATAGAGCAATTAAGGTATTTCTATACTCTTCGTCAGACATGAATCTGCTAAAAGAAATTCTGTATGGATTACTTTCATCGTTAGTTAGATTCCTTAGCTTTGAGATAACGTCAGAAACTTTCATAACCATTCCATTAACCATTACAGTTGATTCCTTCTCTTCACCTGAAATCTCCCTTATTCTATCCTCGAAGATACTTTCAAATTTATCGATAAACTTAAATTTATCCTCTACTTTGTTAGGAAGACCTTGATTAAGAGCATATATACCCCTCAACCTACCCATCTCAGATGCACCCTGAACTAATTGTTTTATTGAATCAATGGCTCTGTACTGTACTCCTTCAGAGTTAGTGATTACATCATTATTTATGATATAGACGAATCTAATATAATCAGATAACTCTTCTAGAAACTTATACATTGAAACCTTGTTCATAGACGCCTCCATAGACCTTATTCTCTTTCTTAAGCTATCAATCAATTCGTGACCTTTAGATAAGTCAGAGAGTCTATATTGTAACATCTTACCAATTACGAAGTCAGATGCATCTGTGCCAGACCCAAACTCCTTCTTTAGTATAGAGATGAATTCAGGGTCTAATTCCCCAATGCTAGGACCATTTTCGATATACTTAATAGCACTGGTAATTGACATACCATCTTTCCTATTAAATACATTAGAGTCCATAAGCTTAGAAAGGATACGAGCAGTTTTAGACATCATAGTACCAGCTAAATCATTTAAAGGAATACCAATAGCTGTACCATAAGTATATAATCCCATCATGTTAGGACCAGCATTGATTTTAGCCAATATCGGGTCTTTAGCATTATCAGTTGCAGCAGACATTAATGCAGAGAATATTAACTTAGCATCAGTATCATTATCTACATTCTGTAACGCATCTAATACTTCGGGATTTCTTACGGATTCTAGATTACTAGTATATGAGTTAGCTAACAGTCTAAAAGTTTTACCACAAACAACTCTGTTGAATAGTAGTCCAGATTGCTTCATTACATCACCGCTACCTAGTGTAGTGTTATAATAATGGGTTAGACCATCATACACTTTAATAGCAGATGCAACTATACCAACGTTCTTCTTACCAGATTGAAAATCATACATAGACTCATACTTATTTACTACATTACCTGGAGTAAATTGTAGAGTTCTCTGACCTTCTGTTGACCCTTTAGCTATATCCTTTAACAATGCCACAGCATCATCAATAGATGATTGTGATTGCATTAAATTAATAGGATTATCACTAATCTTGAACATATAAGAAGATATGAAGTTCTTAATCATATCCTCTGGGTTACTAGAGTCCCTTACGTATAAATTATGTCGGTCAATCAACTCCTTCATTTCGTTAAAAGGAAGCCTAGAACCTTTAGGGATATACAATTTACCACCGTTTTTCTTAATCATTCTTAAGAAGTTCGATAAAGATTGTATTGAACCTAAAGAATTGTCCAAGTCATATTCTGGCAGGAATAGAACTTTTGAACCACTAAAGTTGAACAATTTCCCTGAACCTACAAAATCATAAGCCCAATTAGTCAATGCTGTATCATCAGTCTCAACCAACTCTAACTCTTTATTTGTAGGGAATGGCAGCTTCTCAGATTCCACTAATGCACTCTGAGAACTCAAATTAAAGTATGGACTCCATCCAACATACTTACCTGTCCTGTCAAATGAATATCCTAACAAGGAAACTTTATCAATATCCAAGTCAGAACCCTGCAGCCAAAACTGGAAGTAATTAACGTAGGCGGAGTTTGTGTCAGTCTCGTCAAATCCCACTACTCTCATAGGCATAAATGATTGCATAGATTGAGCAGGGATACGAGCAGCTAGAACATCCAAAGATTTAATAAAAGACGTATGTAATTCAGCAGCAGAATCTCTGATTGCATCAATACTTGGGTCTTCTATCTTAGCTCTAGGATTGGTTCTTAACTTACTAATACTTTCTGAGTATAGCTTATTCACATAAGTTATAATATCGGTAGGGTCATTCTTACCTATATACTTGGCAAATCTACTCGCCACCTTAGACTTTGAGCTTAGTATAGGCTGAATAATCTTACTAATATCCTTACTCATAGCAGCACTATTAGATACCTTTATAGTGTGATAATTAAATGAATCAATATAGAACTGAGTATTATTAGTAACAATTACTTCATTACCATTAACATCAGTGTATATTCTATCTGATTCATCAGATAGTCTGTGTAGCTTCTCTCCAGAGCTATTAACTCTGTAAAGCTTAGCTCCATCCCACCTAGTCTCAATTTCCACAGGAGTCAAGTGAGTATCTTTATAAACTCTCTTGTCTACTAGATATACGTGCTTACCATTTAACCTCTTCAGTTCAATGTCGAAATCAGCATCATTAACTTTACTTTCCCAATTTGATAACATTCTCTTTAGGAAGAATGTGTCATCATTTTTAATAGTTGCTAGACTATCACCCCTCTTCAGCCCAAATCTACTAGCGTAAATCTTAGGCATTATTAGCTCAAATGGCTGAGTTTGTAGAGAAGATTTATCTACTTGTACTATTGCCCCATTAACGGACACAGAATCAAGTGTACCATTACTAACTGCACCTAAAGCATTCTGAAGCTCTCTTCTTAGGAGTATTCTTTCTTTAGAGTCAGTGGTAGAGTAAAGATTTTTAACTACATCTAAATCCCACATATTGTAGAGGTTTCCATCTACGTCCTTGAACGTGAAGTTGTAAGATGCTAAATTACGACCTGCTGTAATGTTTTCAACAATACTAAATGGTATTCCCATTAGTTCAGACTGAGTTAGTCTGCTTCTTAAATCCCAGTATTGCTGAGGAGTTTCTATAAATTCTGTAGATGTAGTGTCACCTACAGTAATTGTATAGTGTCTACCAAGTCTCAACTCCGACAAGTTAGTTATAGGTTTAGAATTATACAACTCCTGTAACTTCTGAATTTCTTCATCATTATTAAAAGAATCATACATTCTATCACCATACAGCTTCCAAATCTTATGAGAAGGATTCAATACAGCAAGGCTACCATTAAATTGTAATCTAATAGCTGCCTTAGTTAGAGTAGACGATATAGCAGAACAAAGTCCATTAAAGATGCTTGGGTCACTAAATGGAATTACCCCCTCAACATTCTTATACTTTACCAGTTTACCTGCCTTAGTATCAGATATTAATGTATCCATAACAGCCTGCATAAGATTTCCATCTCTGCTAGTACTATTCCGAATAGACTTAACTATTGTGGAGATTATAGCATCCTTGAACTTAGTAGGGTCACTATCATCCATGTATTGTCTAAATCCTTCAACGTAATCGTTGATTCCAGCCTCAGTTAGGGCAAACATAGCTTCATAAACTTCCCCAGCTTGCTCTGAAGTGTAACCTCTAGAAGACAAAGCATTAACTACCTGAGTCATAATAGACAGCGTAGATTCATCAGCATTATGTTCTGCATCTAGCTGAATACCAATATCAGTAGTCTTAAACTTCATAGTCAGATATGGATTATCATCAAAATAAGCGTGCTTCAAATTGACATTAGCTGCACCTTGCTTAATAGCACCTGCTGTCACCACGTATTGAATAGATGCCCACTTTAATGGCTGAACCACATCTGATTGGGAAACAACGGAATCAGACACTTTAACTCCCACACCGTTAACGGCTTTAACAACATTCCTTACTGAAACCTCAGATGGAATTAAACCATCTTCTGATTTAGAATAGGAGTTCCAGCCTCCAAACATTTGATATAAGCCAAAGTTGGTTGTTACTGGATAAAGAGTTGTTCCACTAGCTGTAACTCTCGGACCTTCTCCAGGTTTGGGAGTAATCTCAGCTGGAAGTTGTCTTACAATAGTACCATCAGGTTCAACTTCAGATTTAATAATCATATATGTACCGTCCTCTGGCACATATGTAATACTATTAATCATATAAAATTTACCATCAGTTCCTTTGTAATAAACATCCTCATAAGGTATAAGATTGCCCTGGAAATCTACCAATACGTTATCATTAAACAGAGAACCCTCAAACTCCCATGTTTTGCCCCACATCTTCTTTACCATTCTCTGATAGAACTTGCTATTTCGCATAGTAAAGTTGGTTAAGGCAAATCCAGCAGTTTTAATAATACCACCAGTAGCACTACCCTCCTTATAGAAGTGAATAAATGGTTTCTTATCCACACCTACCTTAGCACCACCAAGAGAATTATTCTCCAGATACATTGTCTCAGGGGATACAAATGTACTACCATCATATTGCTTAACACCATGTTCATCATGGTCTCCCATAGGATTATAGGTTGGGGCGGTATCATCCTCAATTACAGCAATTGTATACTCAGGTAATATACCATTTATCAGACCTTGAATCATAACTTGCTTAGCAGCTGTATATGATACATTTCTCTTATGCTGAGCAATATATCTTGCAGCTTCTTCTACTAAGTCATTCGGACTTGAAGTAGCCTTCTTAGCTGGATGATTAGCATGAGTTCCAACAGTAGAGAGTACGTACTCTTGGCTAAGTAGATAGTCCATTACATTAAATCTAGCTAAATCAGGATGTAATTGCAGTTCTCCTCCTCTTATCTCTAGGAATTTAGAAAAACTAAATCCAGGAGTTCCCCAATTATAAGTTATTCCATTCTCAGTGTAACCTCCTATGGAATATAGGTCTGACCATTTAGTAATGTCGAAAGTTTTACCAAAATTGGTATACTTAGCCAATATTACTCTTTTGGTAGAGAACTTTATCCAATCCTTGTTCTTAGCTAGATATGCTACCTCTGGAGTGGTAAGAGCATTACCTCTTTCATCAGTAGTTTCAATCATGAAGTCACTGTCAAGTAGGTCAGTTAATAACTCTACCTCTTTAATCCTCCAAAAGTCCTCGCCATTAGTAAGCTTACCAAATACTTCTTCTACGTTAAGACCAGCTCTAGTAAAATACTCTGGATTAAACCTATTAGTAAGAGATATCAAAGTTCTGTTGAATGATAAAGTTTTACTACCTTGGAATGATACTTCATCCTTAATTTCAAGGTCTTTACCCCTAACAATGTTTTGATATACTCTCAATACCTCTTCAAGAACCTTTCTTGAATCATTCCCATAGACTGCATTCACTTCCGCAAAGTTGGTCATTGGGTTAAATACAGGAATTACCTTCTTGCTTGCCAACAACGGATACTGAACTGGATTGTTAAACACTAAAGAAGTATCAATACTCCTAAGAGCAGAGTTTAATTGTTCCCACTCTGAGGTTATAGAGTTTATTATCTTTACATAACAATCTCCAAGCTCCTTGTTTATAATAGCTATGGTTTCATCCTTAGTTAGGTTCGCGTAGGGCTTGTCTAATCCACTAGTAGACTTTAGATTTTCAACCATGTGAATCAGAGAGGATTTATCTGAGATAACAGAAGGTAAGAATGCTGCATCTGTATTACCTACTATATTACATAAATAATTACTTACAAATGCAGTATAGAAAGACTCTGACATATTGAAGTCAATGTGCTTCTTGCTATCTATTTTACCCTTGTACTCTCTTGACACTACCATTCCTCTATGAAGGAAAGAGCTATTTAAAAGGGAGAAGGCATTAGTGGCAGAACCTGGATTCATGCACTGATTTACCCATTGGTTTCTATAATTAGTGCCAAGCATAGACATAGCAACTCCAGATAGTGCACGACCCTCACCATCTCTAGCAATACCACTTACATAAGCATCAGTAGTCATAGCATAGGCTGCCGCAACATCTTCCATTACTGGCACATAGCTAGGTAGAAGAATACCAATATCCTTAGAACCTCTCTTTATAGAAGTTAGATTCTCAGCACCAAATACCTCTTCTTGTCTCCTTCTAAATTCCTGAGTACTAGTTTCCTTTGGAACTAGATTATGGGAGAAGTATGAGTTGAAGAAGATACTTGTACTAAGTTGAAGTAAATCACTAATAGCTGACTCGTACTGGATATTACCATTTTTTGTCTTCAGAGCAAGATAACTTTCAACTAAAGGCCCATCCGAAACAAAATCTAGATATAGGAACTCTTTAAAGAAAGGAAGTGCTTTTTCCCAATCCTCCTTACCATTAAAGGTTGTTAAAGGCTTTCCATCTCTAGATATTGAAAAAGCATTAGACCTCTTCGCCTTTGGGTTAAATTGAACAGATATATTTAACTCTGGTATCTGGAATCTAAACACAGAAACAGTTCTCAATCCTTCTTTTGCATCCGTAACCTTATCCTCTTCATATCTGGGATTATACTTAGCAACTTTAGGCTCATACTGTGTAGGAGCTGTAATACTTAATGCAGAAGAAATACTTCTCTCAAGTTGATTTCCTAATTGTCTATTAAGATTATCTCTCAAAGTTGCTCTGACTATCTCCCCATCTTCGTTAATCCTATATTGCACAAAGTCAAGAGGACTAGCAGTTGCCACTAGCTGGCAGATAAATGAGTAATAGTTAGTGTCAAGAATATTATTCTTGTAAATCCCAAATAAGGAGTGGGTATCACTACTAAAGATACCCTGCCTCAGTGAATATACTAGGTTCTTTTCTATACTCTTGAATCCTCTAAGTAACTCATAATTGCTATTGAAGAAAGACTCATCACTCAGTAATTCGAACAAAGCGTGATAGTTTTCAAGTACATTACCAGTACTAGCAGAAGATAGTAGTGTATAAAAAGACTTACCTCCAATTGAAGAGCGTAAATGCTCAAATTGAGGGTATTTAAGGAAGAACATTCCATCAAACGTGAGTGCAGGGTTATGAATATCAGGAGAGTTAGCTAATCCCTTAATCTTGGATATGATATAATTGAATGCATCCAACTTAACCTTTTTATCGGCAACAGGCGTACTACTTCCCCAAGTGTATACAGGAGTAGTCTCAACCAGTAACTTAGTTACATCAGATACATGGTCATTCATATTCACATCCTTCTCCTTGTCACTCCAGTTCCTACTATTGTTTGCTCCAGTACCAGTAAGAGAATATCTATCCTCTGGACTGTATTTAGGGAAGTTCTCATTAATTTTAAGAACCTTTCCCAACTTGGAACTAAGTAAGTCATCGAAGTGATTCAGGATAACTAAGCTATTATAGGCTTTAATAAACTTCTTATCAATAATCCTATTTCTAGAATATATCCTTCTAAGGTCGTCAGCTGTGAAGTGTGAATGATGAAGAAACCTTTCACCTACAGCATTAAGTTCTCCCACTGCATTTAGATACACTCCGTCCTTCCACATGGTAAGATTAGATAACTTCTCAAGAGCACTTTGGGCATCTTTAGATGGAAGTTTAGAGTATACATCCTTTAAATAAGCAACCACATCTTGTAGAAGGGTTTCTTGGTAATTCCTAAGTGCCTCATTGATTTCATGTTCAGTTTTTATAACTTTACCAGCTTCTCTGTCTACAAGGAAACATTTAACTATATTATCAACAACACTAGCTTCCATTGCCGAAGCAATTTCAGTTGCAGTGCCATAATTAGTTACTATGAATCCTCTAATTCTTTGTTTTGCATCAGCATTACCCTCAGGGTCATCTAAGGCATCCAGTTTTGTAGGATTTTCCTCAGCAGTATCATCAATATTACTACTATTGCCAGAAAGGTAAGTAGTCATATTAGATGGAACAACATCATGCAATGCTGGAGCAATCTCCATAACGAATGCATCAATAAAGTCCGCAAGGTCGGAGAGGGATGTGATGTCATACCCCTCTCCAATCTCTTTCAGACTATTAATAAACATCGCCTTTCTACTAAATTCGTCTTTTTCCTCCCAAATTTCCTCTAATGTATCTTGCAATACATCTTGTAAATCTAAGTTGGAATCATTCTTGTTAAATTTACATTTACCCATGATTATAATTTAATTTTTATGGTTATTGGACATGAATTGTCAGTAGTGTTTAGACGAGCCTTTTCATCTTGCTTAGACTGCAAGAAATCTACCAAATTCTTAAGCATGTCTCTCTGAGACCCCTCGAATTGGTCAATTTCCTCACTCATCCTTTTTATCATTTTAGAAGTTGCTCTCATAGCATTAACTTCTTTATTAAATGCTTCCACACCCTTTGCAGATTGAACCTTACCAAGTGTGGCAAAGTTAAATACACTAAGGATGTTTTTATATTCTGCAACTTCTGACAGTGAGTTTACACTGAATGAAGTAAGCGGAGTTCCTGTAGTTGCATCCGCCTGCTTTATTAAGGTAATCTCATTATCACTTAGATTTAGCTCTGCACTAAAGATTTCATTCCCCAAAGTTAAGGTAAATTTGTGAATATTTAAACCTATTTGGGAAATATCTGAAACAACAGAGTTAGACACATCAATGTTTGTAGATTTTGCACTTATATAGATGTCAGAACCTATAGGTATTACCAGATGGTTTGTCTTCCTATACGCATCCAAAATCTGCTCCTTAGATAGTGTTTGTAAGGTATCTATATCCATTTCTGACATGACAGAAGTAGACGCCTTAATATTCATTGACTTAAAGACAGTATCAACTGTTGGTTTAGAAATTACTCCTATACGGGAGTGTCCAGCTAGATACTTACTGTTATCTTTACTACCCTTAAAACTACCTTTATCAGTCATTTTATTGACTATCGTTTCTAGTAGTGGGCTTACATTACCATAAAATGAAGGACTGTCTATCTTACCATTCACCATAAATGGATTATTGTCAATAGAATAGTTACCTACATCATATACTGCATCCAATGCAATAGCATCTGTAGAAGACTTATCATATTGTATATTGTAGAATATTCCAGGAATCTTATTTTGACCTAGAATATGTTCTACAGAACGTAAGTTAGCTTCCTTAAACACTCTACTGGTATTATCAGCATTTGGCGGATATACAGAACCTAATAGATAATTTTGAAGAGCTTGTCTACCTGTAATGTTGGCATTCAAACCTTTAATATCTACTGGGTCATTAAGGATTGCCATTTGAGCCTTAGTATCTCCTTCTGCATTATTAAGCTTCCCAATTAACTGCATGATGCCTTCATATGCGGTAGTGTTGTAGTTTAGGTCACTTTTCTCAAACTCTGGTTGGGCAGATAATATGTTGATAATTCTATAAGCAGTAAAGTCATTACCTATTCTTTTGATAGAGTTCTTATCTCCAGAAACTATGCTTAGCAAGTTATCAAAATATTCCTTAACTGATGCTTTTGGAGGAACTACATATACTAGCTTTACCTTCTTCTCTACAGAGCCATCCTCAAGTTGTTTGTAGTAATAAGTTTCAAGGTCTGAACCCTGTAACATTATATCATTGCTAACAAATACAAAAGGATGTCCTGGCTTGGCAAAATTGATAGTCTTTCCACCGAATGTGTACACACCTTTAGGTGATAACTTTACTTTAGAGATGGTCATGCCTGGAACTTTCGATAATTCGTCGAGTGTTATCCATTTACCCTCATACTTCAAGTTTCCATTATACTCATAATCCATACCTTTAAGGACGTTAGTTATAGTTGGACCTTGTGATTTTAGTCCTCCAGCTAATGTCCAGTTATTGTCCTCTATGTAGAATATACCATTTGAGTTAAAGGTATATACTTTCAAAAAGTTCACTAGAGCACTTCCCCCCTCGATAGATGGATTAGCTTGTATAAACTTAATAAGTTCATTGAACCTATCAAACATAGTAGCACTAGGGTCTCTCCTTGAGATTTCATTATACTCATCTCTAATTGCCTTAAACTTATCATTCTTAAACACAGTCACAGGGTTAGGTAGAATGGCTAGAGGTAGCTCTAATACATCATTAGTACCCTCTCCTATAATAATAGATAGAGTCTTCAATTTAATGTTCTTGCTCTCTTCATCTTCAGAGAACATATAGCTTAGAGATTCTGAGCCAGCATCCTTTCTAAACCTGCCCCATTCAGCATTATTGAAAGTACTTGCTGAACTCTTAAATGCGAATGTACAGTAGACATCATTACCCAGACCTAACAAAGTCTTGACCTTTTTAATAAGGTCTCCCTTGTCAGAGGTATTAAATATAATACTTCTTAGATTACCTATTACTTCATCAAAAGTCTCCTTGTTCTTTACTTGGATTCCAGGTAGCCTATTCAATCCGAAATAACTATCTAACCTCTTACTATTTTCTGGAGTTACTATTAAATTACCTTTCTCATCAAATGTAGTTCCAGATTCAAATGTCGGGAATGTGTACATTAGTAAGTCAAGTATAGCTTCAGTCTTAGTACTAGAGGTATGGCTAACACTTGTTGCAGGGGGTGGAGTTGTATCCTCACTAGACGCCAAGGTCTTACCCCTTATATCTTTCTCGGTTGGAAGTCCATTATTTGTGATAATCACTGTTTTCTTAGTACCGTCATCAGTTACTGTTGTAGCAGTCTCTGAAGTTAATCCCACTTCTGGAACCACAGTAACAGAGGGTATAGTAGTATCTTTCTCTCTCTTAATTAGTTCAGTGGGTTTACTGTCTAATGTAAGCTTATTTAACATATCCCTCCTTTCAGAGGAGAATGTTTTAATTCCATCCCTAGACAATTCGCTGACACTAGTAGAAGAATCTTGAATAGAGGCTAATTGATTAGAGTTACTGGTTCTATAGCTGTCCTTAGTATGTAGAACGATACTTCCCTGTATAGCTCTAGAGATACCAGTATAAAGGTCGTCCCAGTACTCTTCGTTTTCCAAACCAGCAGAATCATCAATTATATAATACTTACCTTCAAGACCTTGTGAAGAGTTACCTTGTTTAAAGTCTATTCTATCCTTATAAGTAGCACTTGAAAGTAACTTGTATATTTCAGTATCAGTATCATAATAGATAAATCCTATCTTCTCATCAGGACTCATACTACTAATCATAAGGTCAATATCAGCCTTAACTAATTCTATGCTATATGGTACAGAACCATTTACGTCTTTACTATTATAGACTTTGGTTCCAAATAGTCCAGAATTATCTTGGTAGTAATGCATCGTTATGTCAGAACCATAATTATTGCTTCTTAGGTCTGACAGAATACTCTTAAGATTGTTAAGATTGACTGTCACTTGCTGATTGTTAGCTCTCATTGATACTCCCAACTTAGGACATCTCACAAAGTTTCGACGTGCCAGTTGTATGGTATTCTTAACATTTGTTCCCTTGAAGTTAATCAGGTGTCTACCAATAGCTTTACTTTGGTCAAAGTCTCCCGCTGCAACCACTGGAGTACCATACTTCTGTGAGAACCTATTGGTTAAGTCCATATCGACAACTGTATGTCTTGATACTTCATCAATAAGGATTAGGGAAGGTGCTTCAGAAATCTCATTAATTTTGAAGTTTGACCTTGTGATATTGTTATCATCGAAGTATATATCATCGTCAACTATAGACACCATAATGTCTTCTTCCCAAGTTGGGTCTACCTCTTTAGATGACTTTTGCGGATAATCTTTGAAATCCTTCCACTCTTGAGATATTTTTCTCATATAATGCTCCCTGTCCAAAGTTGTTGCTGTATCAAGACCTAGGTTCTTCGCAAGGTCTTTAGCACTATCTTCAGTAGCATGAACTATCCAAACATTCTTAAGAACTTCTGGATGATATTTCTTTAATAATACTATAAGATTATTAAATACTCCAGTAGTCTTTCCACTGCCAGGAATACCCTCAATGAATGCAACCCTAGCAAATCTTGGAGATACTAAAGAATCTAATATACCTTCTCTTGGTATACCTCTACCATACTTAGACTCCCACTCAGAATTAGTCATAGAATCCGCGTGGTTCTTTAGAGAGGTATTTACAGCATCACAGAAGTTCTCTATCACACCTCCGTTAAGTATAGATGCATATCCCAAATAAGTAGCTAATTCCTGAGTTGGAATAGGTGCAATCTTATCACTGATAATAGACCTGTATTCTTCATAGAAATCAGAAGCTCGAACTGCAGCTCTAGAGGCGATGTACCAAACTATAGCATTATCATCTATACTAGTAGACTTAGAGTTTAGAGATTCTATACTATCATTTAGGGTTATAAGTCCAAAGTTGTCAACACTAATAAGCTTAGACAGAGCTTCTGGATTTTTTACTTTATCACTATTAGCTTTAAAGAAATCATATATGGCATCATCTAACTTAACTATTTCTGATTCAACTTGGAACCTCTCCTCCTTATTAAGATTAACCTTCTTAGCAGCAGATATTTCCTCTAATTTACTTAGACTACTCACTACACTCTCAAACTCAGCCCTTCCAGACCAGTCATTGGGGATGCTAAGAATAAATCTTTTTATCCTATCATAGATAAGTATATTCTTATTGTTAGCAGTTCTAGTTTGTTCCCCTAATTTCTGAGCGTTGTTAGCAGCAATAATTTTTTGGAATGTTTTAAGACGTAGTTCAATACCTTCCAAATCTTGCATCATTGCGTCAGCTACATTTGATTGCAGTTCAGCAAGGTTAGCCTCAGAATCTAACTCATTTATAGTAACATTCATACCATAAAGATTAGATAAATCAGCATTGTCAACTCTAGCACTAAGTAGCTGAGCTTTAAATATGTTAATCACTGAGAGAGCTTCAGCAATTTGGTCTAACCTCTCATTATTTAAGTTAAAGTTAGATAGGTCTTCCATATGCTCCTTTAAAGAAGCATCTGTTTCTTCAAGAATACTTGACACCTTAACATCTGAGTCGGTAGTACTTAAAGAGAATTGGTCTAAAAGTTCAATGATATTTGAATGCTTCAACTTATCAATTTGAGCTTTAGCTGCTTCCATCTTGGTTGCATCTATATAACTGTTCTCATCCCCATAGTATTCAGCCTGATTAATAAAGTACCAATATGCTGAATTTAGGGTACTGCTCAGTACTCTCTTTAGTTCTGGATTAATGTAACCTTGATTTATAATAGGCTTAGTAATAGCCTCTATGTGAGACACTAAGAACTTACCTACCAACTTGTTACGCTGCTCCGCTTGTACCTCTGCTGTATAATCCTCAGTTATTGGAGTATTTATAATATCGGTGAACGTAGACTTCTCAGATTCAGTTCCAAAAGTAGCTAATAATGGGTTTATAATACCCATTGATGAATGTACATTGAACTGAGACATCTCTTCTGAGAATGACTCTGAGTCTTTGGTTTCGTTAAGCCTATTAACATACTCATTCAATCCTGATTGTAAGACACCCAACGTAGAGCGCAGATTTTCATCAAAACTTTCATAGTATTTTAAGCTATGATTTTGGAACAGTGGGGCGACTACTTTAGCTATAGACTTATGGATAGAAGCTGCAGTGCGTACTGCATCTTTAAACCCAGAGTTCTTCCATCCCTCATACTCCTTAGATATTTCCTCTAACTCGTTTTTCGGAATATCTGTTACTTTCTTACCAGTTTTATTCTCAGCATACTGTATAAGAGTTGGAGATAGATATGCACTACTAACAGCGGTAGACATCTCGAATAAAGACTCATATATAAGCTGAGGAGCTAGTTCTCCTTTCATATATGCTTCTTTCCTCTCAATAGCTGCCTTAAGTTCCCCTTCTAGTCTGCTTCTCTCAGCCTTAGTTGCTTCATCACCATTTTCTTTTACTTGTGCATCTGTGGGACCTCCATTTTCCATTCTTTCCTGAGTTCCCCTAAGAGAGTTAAGCTGATTGGTCAAGGTTACAATCTTCTCACAAACACTATTATAATCCTGTAGGTAACTAGCAGCTACACTACTATTTCTTAGTGCAGAAAACCTAAGGTCATTAAGTGTTTGTGTGTCGAAGAAGGCATCATCACTAATAGTAGCTCCTTGTGCAGCTAATGTATCAGTAACAAATTTAGCTATTCTCCTAACCTCAGATTTGGCAGCAAGGTCTTGATTGTCAGAGTCTGTGCCCTGTGCCCATATTTTCTTACCATCTACGCCATCTACAAGTTTAGTGGCAGATAAGTACTTGTTTCCAAGCTCCATCTTGTTTACCAGCTTTAAGAAATCATTCATTTTACCATTTCTAGCCATATAAACAAGTTGTTGCATAGCTTGTTTGCTATCCATACTTCCAAGCTGCCTAGCTGCCCTAAGATTAGGTAAGGCATCAAACATAGCACCACCTAGCATACCTCCGACAAAGGACATACCATATCTGTCTAGCATATTATCCCATGCTTGTAAAGGAGGAGTATCACTACCAGCTAACCACATACCGAGATTGGTAACAGATTTAGCAAAATCATACAATACTTCCTCAGATACTTCTTCTATACCTTCACCAAGAGCATTTGCAGCAGTAGCCTTTAGTCCACTCTTTCCTATTGAATAATTAGCTTGGGCAACATCCTTACCTAGCTTAAATATTTTCTTCATCCATTCAGTTTTCTGAACCTTAGAAGCATTATCAATAGTTTTTCTAGAACCTTCTGTTAAAGTTTTAACCACCTGCTTCATCTGCTCTTTATCCATCCTAAGTTCTGGAAGTATCCATTCTCCTAGCTTACTATTAATAATAGCATATTCACCCGCAGCGTATCCTAGTGTAAGTAGTGCTGCTTCCATGTCAGTAGCACCCTGCTCCTTAGCTTCACCATAGGCATCTTGAACTGTAATGCTGGTCATATATGCCTTAGATAGAATTTCTCCTATCTTGTTATAGCCCTTCATATAGTTCTCTAAATCATTCTGAGCCTTTAATGCTGTAACAGCTTTAAGCTCTTCTAATTGTCGACCTAGTTTAGCTATATCCTTTTGAGACAGTTTAGTGTAATCCTGCAATGTAGCCCATTTTTTCTGGAACTCTAATTCTTTCTTAGCTATTCCAGCTTCATCCATTAGATTACCTTTTACTATAGCTGGGGCATATTTAAATATCCACCTCTGTTCATATAGCTGCTTAAATACATCTCCAGCCAGGTTAATAAAGTTCTCCATAGACCAGGCATTACTTTGACCATATTCAGAGGTTGTAGGCTCTAAGGACTTAGTAAATCCCTCTACAGATGAAAGGAACTTATTGTCACTTCCAGAAAACACTTTACCTAGAGTAGCTAGAACCTTAGTTGTTTCTAAGGCAATTCCTGCACCTATATACCAGGGACTAATGCCAGGAATAAACATAGGAAGGATTGAAATTGCATTCCTAGCTAGAGAGCCAGCAACACTTTTATCAATTCCGTCTGAATCAAAGAAGTCATATTTATTAATTGCAGACCCGTCAGTAGTTAGGGTATTTAGCTTAGATAAAACTCTTCTTCCATAAACATCACGTCCGTCTAAATTCTCATAATAATAGGTTCCATTTTCATTTAGCTTTAATTCGCCCTTCTTGTGTTTAACTAGCTCTTTAGATATTGGGTCTACGTGTTCTCCATCTTCATCCCATTGTGCCATGACCCTAGTATCCCAGAAATCAGTCCAGAATGAATCGTTCGGAGAATCATGCCACACTGGGCTAGCACCGTTGGATGCTCCTATAGGATTAGCCAATACTTTTTGGGTCTGGGCAACTTCATCCGCTGACATAGTTGGAGCGTCCAACAAGTTCAACCTTCTAACTCCCCTCTTTTGTCTAAGAGGGTTAGCCTCCCTAGACAGATAAATATCTGGACCTTTCCTTCTTTGTTCAGGTTCTGCAAAGATATTATCTCTATGGAACGTAGCTTGGCTTACAATATCCTCCTGATATGACTCATCAGCCAACTGGTTGTAAGTCTCAGCCATGTATTTATATATATTATCAAACTTGGCTTCATCAAATTTGCCATCAGTTTGAAATGCAGGATTATCTTGAATTTGTGGAATGTTCTTATAAACACTTGCATCTTCTAATGAAGTGTTTGTGGCATCTAATCCTACTGCCTTAAAATCAGAGATAGAAAAGGTAGGATTAGATACTCTATTCAACAGCCAATCATTTTCCTTTGAATTTGTCATATTACTAGATTTTATAGTGTAGATAGAGAAGGACTTGGCACATAGGTTTGTAACTTTTGCTGCTCCTTAGCTTCTATATCCATAGCATCATTACCCTGCATTGTTGGATAATGACCAGAGCCAAGAGAGGCATTAATAAGATTCTGTCTTACAGGAATATAAACTGAACCAGAATATACGTTGTTACCACTAGAGAATAGACCTGGCTGACTCATCTTAAATGATGCATCAGCAGCTTTTAGTATTCTTTCTATACTTTCTCTTTCATTAATGTCAGTAACCTCACTAAGTGTATCGTCCATTGTTGGGTCTTCCGCAAATGCAGATTCATCAGCTGATGCATCTAATATAGCAAATCTTCCGTAAGCAGAAGTATTAATTTGACCATTTACATATTTGTAAGGCAATTTATACTTAGCATAAATCTCATTTTTCTGAGCTTCGTCCTTTATATCTCCCTCTCTAATCTCATTTTCAGCTAATTCTAATCTCTTTAGAGAATCTATATCAGGTTTAAGAACCCCAGACTGTAATGCCTCTACGTCAATAGGTAGGTCTACAGCCACCACATTTGAGCCATCTATAGCTACTCTACTCCTTTGTGAAGAGTTTAATAACTGTCCTCCCATTGTAGCATTCTTAAAATCTAATACTCCAGAGAATGTACTCCTTGCAGCATCCTCTAACGTAGCACTTCCTATAGTCTTACCAGATGTGTCGACCATTGGGGCACTATTACCAGGAAGATTCAAACTATAAGAATTTCCATTGTTAATCTTATGGTTCTTAATCTCACCCAATCCTAGTAGGAATGCTTTAGCAGGGTCTGTAATATTGTTATCCTTACTACCAGATGATTTGGTATTCCCCTTAGCATCCATTTTCTCTTGTAGGTCTAGTTTTATAGTATGTTCCCCACTCAATGCTGATTGAGTTAAGGACATCAACAACTTCTTAACCCCTTCTCCAGAATTATCTCCTAAGTACATAGCTGCCTTAGCTTGTAAAACCGTCCTCATATTTCTTGGCAAGGAAGCTAACAAGTAGCCTAATGCTTGATTAGCTTGAGCCTGCTGGGACTTGTCTAAGCTAGACATCTTATAAAGACCATCTACTGACATTCCAGATAGGTCTTCCCTACTTGGCTGCAAAGCAGTTAGATACTCTATACCTTTCAATATTTTTCCAGATTGCTGACCTACATACCCCTCTCTGGACATAGAGGTAGTTCCCAGCTTATTAATTACTGACTGTATATACTCGGTGATTTTAGGAACACCTATAGCATTGTTTATAATACTTGTTAGGTCAGTATTAAAGGCTGCACTAATACTATTGGCACGATAGTTAGCTAACTCAGAATTAGTTAATATTTGTTCAGAATTGAGGTCTACATCATTTAATGACTTCTTCTGTAACTTACCTTCAGCATTAACCGTAATTACATGACCACCGTCGGTCACTGCAATTTCTCCAAGTCCACCATTTTTGTCCGCCTGTGTCATAGCACTTTTAAATCTTTCATTTTCTGCCTTTATTCTAGGAAGCATTTTCAATATTGTCTTATATTGGACGGTGGCATCTTCCTTCTTAAAGGGGTTTTTATATATATTATCTGAGAATATACCTGAAGTTTCTATAAATGCTTCAACATCACTAGGTATACCATTCTCATATAAAAACTTTACCATATTCTTGTCTAGTAGCCCAACAGAACCGTCTGATTCCTCCTTACTAGTTGTTGCAGGTGGATAGGGAGCAGCTACTTGAGGTTGGGGTACATTAGTGTAGCTAACAAAGGCGGGCATACCCCCGCCTTGTTGTAGCTTATCAATTAATTTCATAGTTGCATTCCTTTCTTTATAAGTGCAGCAGTGAGAGCAGACATATTTGCAATCATCTTATTATGCTCCCTCTTAGATTCCATTATATCTTTATGAAATTGTTTATTATCATCTGATAGTCTCTTATTGAAATCCTTAGCCCTTTGAAGCATAGCTTTTTCAGCATAGGACAGCTTAGAACCCTTTCCACTAAATCTAACTAACCAGGGAGTATCTATCAGTGATGTTCTTTCCTTCAGTGCATCTGACTGATACTTGGAGCGTAATTTAGATATTTCTCTCTGTGCCCCCACTGGGTCGTTCTTGTAAGTCTCTCCAATCTTAGCTAATTCAGTATCGTATTCTGAACCAACTCTGTTTAGATAAGACTCTAAAGCTAATTGGTTCTTCATACCTCTAGCTTGTCTGAATCTATTCTCCACACCAGCTAAATAAGGAGCAATAACTTGCTGATAATTAGCAGTTATTCTTCCAGCATCAATCTGCTTCTTAGCTGCATCTATAGCATTCATTGAAGCTCTATTCCTGTTAGCAACCTCTACTCTTCTTGCCTTAGCAGCATCAGATTCTTGTTGTCCTAACATCCTAGTCTTATAGAACATTTCAGCATCTTGAAGACCACCTTGGAATCTAGCTTGTCCTGCTCTATTACTAGCCTCTAACTCTCCAGCTAACTGCAGTGAAGCATCAGAAGTTCTAGGTCTTGCGGCTACAGATTCTAAATTACCTGCTTGTTGCTCTGCATTGGTCTTAGCTTGGAAGTTACCTTGAAGTGGGACAGTATTTTCAAATGTATCTAATAAGGTTGGCTTTAGTCCTTCCTTATATACTTTAGCTGCCCTGTTGTTAGCTGCCAAACCTCCAACCATCCTACCTAAAGCTAATACTTCCTCTGGAGCTACATTAAGTTTAAGCTTCTTCTTAGGAGTACTTGTTACGCGCTTTATACCAGATGGGTTAGTTGTGTCACCAGCTTCTACTTTAGGAGCTGTAACTACAACCTCGTCTAGGTGTTGAGTTGGTTCTTGAAGTGCTCTTAGTCGATAGGTTCCATTACCTTTGTCATATAATTCCATTCCTCTGGTTGCTAATTGCTTATTAAAGCGAGCAACGTCTTCGGGAGTCATTCCGCGGGCAAGTGTTCTGTTACCAGTTCTATCACCAGCATATACGTCAAATCCAGTTGTACCTTCTGTAGTACCATAGCCTACGATACCATTTCTAATTAGGTCATCAAAGCCTTGATTAGTTCCTCTAAAGGTGATTTGCCTTTGTTTAGCTAATGGGTCTTGTACTGAGTAATTATACTTACCACCGAAGTAATCTCCAGTCTTATCAGTTAATTGGTCATATATATCTTCTCCGCCATTAAAAGAGAGCATATAAGAAGATTGCCAATCATCTGGTCCAGTATGTGAAGTTCTCCATCTATCAATATCGGCTACCCAGTCATAATTAGCTAGAGCAGATGCTCTATTCCAGTTAGACATATCTTTAGCCTTGATTCTTCCTACTGTGTCACCACCTTGTAAGAATTGAATTAATCCACCCTCTGCTTTCTTAGTAACTCTATCATCTTTAGAAGTTTTCTTCTTTTTATTTGACTTTTTATGAGGTAAGTCTGCCCTCTTAGTATGGTTAGTATTAGGTTTCTTGTTTATAAGTTCCCAAAGATACCTTGCATTAGGGTCTTTCATAGCACCTTCTGGTACTACATACACCTCTGTAGGAGTAGCATAAGGACTTCTCTTAGGGAAAACTTCTTCATATCCAAAGTCCTTCCTATTTCTAACTGCTTCGTCCCAAACTGCATTATACTCACGTTCTGCTACAGGATGGAATACATCTCTATATTCCCTCTCAGTTTTAGCTCTTTGTTTACCAAACTGCCTTCCACCTGGTATTTGTCCTTCAATAAACTGGTCTAACCTCTGTGAAGGTTGTATAGTTTGTGAAGCAACTACTTTATTAGCATTTCTAGATGCAGGGATAACAGCTGGCAAGTTTGTAGTCTTAGGAACAAATGGCTCTAAAATAGAATTTATAGTCCTAACTGTCCTTACTGCGTTAGCATTTGGAGACTCAACTGGAGTACCTCCTGTGTGAACAGCCCTATCCTGATATGTTCCTGGCTTACTTAGTTTAGAGGGGTCAGTTTTATCTAAAGGCTGTCTTTGCCTACCATCTCCCATAACAAACACCCTATTAGATGGGGTTGCTTGACCAGGTGCAGGAAGTGCGGTTCTGTATTTGGAAGCATAGTTAAGAGCTTGAACTAGATTAGATACTCCTTCCACACCCTTCTGAGCTATTTCAGAGTCCCTCTTGTTCTTTATTTCTCCAGCTCTTTTTCTACTTTCAGCCCATCTATTCCTAATATCGTTCTTCTCTGCTCTTGTTCGTCCTCCAACTATTCCATTCTTGTAAAACCATGCGTCTGAGAATGGTATGTTAGCATTACCTCTAGGCTGGGAAGCATCTCTATAACCTAACCAATAGTTACCTATCTTTGTGTCTGCTACCCAATTTCCAGCATTCTTTGTTCCTTCAACCTTCTCGGATTGAGGTCTTAGTCCGAAATACTTAGTATCTATAGACACACTTTCAGGTTTTATTGCATTATCCCCCTCAAGATTGTTAGCCTTATTATATTGTTGTGCAAATTTAGCTTTGAGTTCACTTACCTGGTTTTTACCCTTTGTATTCTGGAAGAAAGCATCATCAACTTCTAGTGTTTGTTGCTTACCGTCAATCATGGCAGTAACTTTCCTTTTACCAGAAGGTGTAGTTGAGGAGTTCCACCAACCCTTCTTAGATTGAGCATAGTTCTTTCCCATCAATACTGTACTAGCAATAGCAGAAAGGTTCTTGAAGTCCCCAGTATTAAGACTCTTAATATCACCCTTAGTAAGTTTTGATAGAGTTTTACTATATTCTGCCCTTAGTGTTGGGTCTAGGAAATTAGCAGCGTTAACAGCTGTCATAATAAGAGGTATACTCTTTCTTATTTTTCCTAATGCTCTAGTAGCTTTCAATGTTTTTCCAACTGGGATTAAGGATAAGGCATCCATTCCCAAGTTCATTGCGAGTCTACCAGCGTCTCCTAAATCTAAACCATCACTAGCCCAATCTGCGCCAAACTCTGCTAGAGATGAACCTACACCTATACCTGTAGAAGCAAGGTTAGCTCCAGGGACAAACCCAAGTCCAACACTAGCTAAGTCAGCCATAGCTGCTCCCAATCTAACTTTATCAGAAGTCTTAATAACTCCACCAGCATCAGTTATATCTTTGTCATTACCTAGTGAAGCATTAGACCTACCAGTGAATGATTGATGTGCAGCCTGATTTTTCTTAGCCTGCTCTTCACTAATTTTAGGTCTTGTCACACTTGGGGCATCCTCTACTTTAGTGAATTTAGTACCTAACTGAGCAGTTATTACTCCGCCTTCTTTTCTGTATCCACGAAGTCTTAATATCTCATCATTTATTTCCCTAGTTCTTTGGTTAATTGGAATGCGAAGTAAGGCTTCGAGACGTTCATTCTTTTGGGTTTGGGAATTATCAAATCCCTTATTGAAACTCCATTGCCACTGTCCATCTGGTCCCTTCCTAACATTCATAACATCATCGCCACTTTTCCACTGGTACTGACCCTTATAACTCACAAAAGGAGATTGACCAGATGAAATCCACTTAGATAAGGTACTCTGAACCATTTTATAAGCATCGCTGGCTGGGTTGTTTAATCCAGAGTCATTCATCCATGCACTGAATAAATTATCTCTATTGCTTTCTGAAACATCACTGTAGTCTATAAAGCTAGTCCCTTGGTTACTCCTAGCTCCTGCAGGATTATATGTTCCTAGGTTCACAATGTTACCATCGCTACCAACAAATTGATATTGTCCTAAGGATTTATTAAATTCTACTGAACCGTTGCGCACTTCTCCAGTAGTAGGATTTTTTAAGTAAAACTCTGATTTTCCACTTACATCTGATGGGTCTGAATATGCCCCATACAGAATATTATCACCAGCCCCAGATGCAAATTGAGATAAGTTAGTAATATAGTTATAACCCCTACCTCTCAGCATCTTGGTAAATGGGTTATTGTCAGTAAGTCTAGTATACTCATTTAATTGGGCTTGTCTTGCTCTAGTAATGTCTTGTCTATATTGTTCAGGCAAGTTTGAATCATCATAGATATTTCCATTAAAGGCATACTTATTACCTACCCCCTCAAACACGTTACCTGGAAGTATCCCACTAACTTCCTGGTTAGTTCCCTTTTTATATATATGATATTGACCTTTCTCATCAATTGTTCTGCCATACTCGGAGTTAGACCAACCTCTGTCAGTTCTTCCCTGTTGACCTTCTACCGCAGGAGCTTGTGCTGGCTGTGCTTCAACTGCAGCTTTCATAAATTTATCTAAACCACTACCACCTAGTGTGGCAAATGTGTTGTAATCGTCATTGTCTAGTTTATTATTAGAAATAGCAGAGCCAAATGCCCTTCCACGAGCTATTAAGTCTTCTACGCTATTGATACCAGTATCGGTCCAATCATGCTCTTGGTACAATTTGTTATAATCTGCACTATTAAAGATGTCAGCTATGAGTGCATTACGGTCTTTCTCTGACCTATTTTTAAACCAGTTGCCAAAATCTATATTGTTTCCCCCATACCATCTTTTTGAAATCTCCTTAGTTAGATAGTCATTGGTGTTAAATTTCTCAGCCTTTACCTCAGGCTGCTTATACTGCGGTGCTCCTTTAATGATGTTGTATAGATAATCAGCAGCTAATCCATAGGCATTATTCTCAGTATTCTTAACCCCTGTTTTTATACCCAAGAATTTCTTTCTATCTAACTCACCAGTACTTGATTTTTGACCCGTTGCATCTTGAAAGTTGCCCATAGCATCCATAGTTATAGTGCCATTGTTCATTCCCTCAAGCATATATTGCACGGCATTCCTAAAATCAGCTGCAGCAGCATTCTTTAACCCCTTAGATGAGGTATATTCATCCACATCTCTATAACCTCTCTTTATTAGGTCATCTTGGTTAAAGTCACCTAGCCCTTTTATACTTAGAAGCTTAGGTTTGTCAGTTTGACCTCCAGAGTTGTACTTTCTTATTACTTGTGACATATACTATGTATAATAAAAAAGGAGCATATAATTAATATACGCCCCTTCTTACCTTGTTGACTAATTATCTTACTCTTACTAGTCTAGCACCTTTTCTTGCAAAAGTTGGTTCCTCTTGAGGAGCTTGTTCTTGAGCAGCACCACCTTGAGCGATTTGCATTAGAGCTTGACATACAGCCATTGCAGCCTCACAATTCTGAGTCTGAACTGCTTGTGCAGCTACTTGTAGAATCTGTGCCATTGGGTCTTGTCCCCCTTCAGCAGGTGCACCACCCTCAGCAGGTGCTCCTTCTGCTGGTGCTCCGCCTGCTGGTTCAGCACCAGGTTGAGGTGCAGCACCACCTTGCTGGAATTTTCTAAATTTCTCTTCGATTTTCATAAATTAATACGTTTAAACAGTTTAACCACTTAATTTCTGCAAATATAAGCATTATAAGCTGCATCACCAAATCAATTTATGAATTTCATGAAAATAGATTAGAGTTTGATTTAAAAGTCAAATATCACATAGTACAACCACTCACATCTTATCTATGGATGATTATTATACTCTCATTATCAATAGCCTTCCTAATATACCTCATTAATGTAATAGGCTTATAGGAAGCTACAAATGTGGTAGTACCAACATCATCCTTATCATTCATGTCAATAGGAAACTCTACAATTACATCATCTGTTATGATTCTATAATATAGAGTTCCAGCTATTGCATGAACAAACTTTGCTTCGCTCGGAAGAGTTACTATTTCCTTCAGTGTCATACAAGGAATGATTTAATAGTATCAGCAAGTAATTTACCATCTACATTATCAAGCTTTCCCTTGACCACCTTAATAGCTTCTCCCATAGACTTTTTCGGGATTTCTGGGCAGATTGTGTCTTCACTCTGTGGTATGTACCATCCCTTCTCCGTACAGATTTCATAGATTGCCTTATTGATGTCCTCAATCGTGGCTTCTCGCGGAAGGAAAGACTCCAGCACTAGAATCTCCTTAGATTCATTATCGGCCAGGTCTTTCCTTCCTGCTGCAATATATTGGTCTCTACTATCAAGTCTTTGCTTAACCATCTTACGAAGAATAGTAAACTCAGCTGCATCATCTAAAGGCTTAGCATTTTTAGCTGTTTGAAACACTAAGAACTCATTCTTAATAGCTCTTAGTACATCAGTTCTCTTTGTGTTCTTATCAAGCATTGATTGCTTAATAAGTGCATCCATTTGCTCTCTGAGCATTTTCGTTCTCCTTTCTTATTAAATGTTTTAAATACTCGTATTCTTCAATACTAATTATGCCCTTAATCCTTAGAGAGGTTAACTTACGAAGAAGCAACTCTCTGTCTAGGGTTGGGTCATTATAGATATGTCTAAGCGGCTGTATCATTTAGAATATGTATTGCTTGTTCGACATCTTCATCACTTAAACCCCATTTCAACCAGTCAGTTTGCTTATCCAACCACTCCTGTATTTCGGAACCTCTATGTCTACTCCTCATATAAGGTGTAACATCATATATAGGCTCTTTAATGCCAACTAGGGTAAATACCTCTTGGAGGTTACTATCACTTCTCCAAGTAGAGGAAACTACAATCTTAGCCTTAGTAGCATCTGTTATTCTATTCAACCTCTTATCTTGGGTTCTTTCAGAATAGAAAAGGTTACTGTTCATAACCCCATCTATATCTAGGAATATAAACTTATTCATGCTTTAGATATTCTTTAGTAAACTCCTTAGCCTTAACTACAATATCCTTATAAGTAAGAACCTCTAACATCTTGGGATGCTGTAAAAATAAACTAGTAAAGTGTAGTCTTAATCTCTCAAACTTCTCCTTCTCAGTTTCTTTTACTTTGTCCATCTCCTTAGAATGTTTTGAGCAGTTCCAGAGGTTTCTCTACCCTTACGGATAAAAGCAATATCATAGTCAGAGTTCTTAGTCATAGCCTCGTCTCTCTGCAAATCAGATGTGTAACCACCTATAGTGGGTATATTGTGATTAGCTAAGTATCTAGGTGCTTTTAGCATATGGTATACATTGATATTCTTTGGGGAAACACCACAAGCTAACAAATAGTCTTGAGCCATTCTATCAGCACCGTCACATTCAGCTACTACAAACATTGCTCCGTTATCCGTACTGAGTGTCCTACTAATGGCAGGAGCATACCATTTGGCAAACTCCTCCCATGTTAGGTCTCTATGTCCACTTATAAAGTAAATCATACTGGGTCTAAGTCAATATCATCCCAATCATTATCTTCTAAGTGCATCCATTTCACAAAGTCCTTGATAATTTCATCGTGACCAAATGCCCACTTATAATTATCAACGGTATCTACTGGAATCCATCCTATAGCTTCTACTTCATCCTCTTCTCCACCTCTATCATTACCAGTTCCAACACTAATATTTCCAGGCTGTGCATCGACTAAGGCATAATACCTAAATGATACATTCTGCCTGTTTTGAGTTGGAGAATCATTGAAACACCAGAAATGGAGATAATCAGGATTGACCTTAACTCCAGTTTCTTCATAGACTTCTCTTATTACTGCCTCAGCCGTAGTTTCATTGAAGTCCAAATAACCACAGGGCATATTCCACATTCCCTGAAAGTCAGGTGTGCCCTCACCTCTTTTATTGGCTAATACGCACCACTTACCATTCAGAAATGTAAATATACATCCAGTTACTGCAATAGAACGGCTTATCCACCATTCCTTGCCATTTTCGTCTAATATTGGAAAGTTCTTCATGTTAATAAAAATAACTCTTAGGTTGTTCAACATTAAGATAGTCCAATGGGTCTGCGGGCATTTCTCCTTTTAGATATACATTTCCTACGTCTGATATTCTAAATCCCTTTAGGAACACAGAATCATCAGCAACAATGTTTCCAAATTGTTCACTTATAATCTGGTAGAAGTTATCTGCAGTCCCAGCAACTCCCTTAAAGTTCAAATTGTCATCTATTTCCGTTCCATATATGCCCAATCCATTAGCAGATTTATAAGCTAAAAACATGGGAATCCTATGATTTATGCACCACAGTAACTCTGAGAGCATACCTCTTGATATATTCTCAAGTTTTTGTTGCCATGCAAATCCATCTAATACAAATACGACATAGTTAGATTGTTCAAGTTTAGAGAATTGATAATCTTCTCCCCTCTCACTATAAACTACCTTATCTTTTGATTTAGTCTTTATACTCTTAACTACTTGAAGTACTCCAGAGGAAAAAGACCAAGGACCTGAAACATAGATTTGGTTCATTTATATAGCCCAAGTTTTCTGATTATTGAATTAACTGCATCTGTTACAAATGGTAATATAATCTCCCCGTTATCAACCCACATTCGGATAGCTGTAGAACATATAGTAATATCTGGAGCATATACAATATCAACATCATCCGAAGATATATCTTCACTGTCAAAGTGAGCTACATCAACTACTAAGAATTTATTATTCTTTAGTATTTCTTCACCATGTTGCCATCTAGGAATTTCCTTATAGGTTTCTGCAGATGTAACAATAGTAAACTCTCCATATATCCCTTTTAATGCTTCTATAGTCTTATAAGTGGGTAAAGGTTCACCATTAGATATACGGTATTCTATACCATCTACAACTACTCCAGGAATATTGTCAAATGTTTCCTTAGCCATAGCAAGTCTATACTCCCATTTGGTTTCAGTATTCTTCCATACACTCTTATATGCAGGAACTACAATTACTTTATCAACCTTACCAGAGTTTAGAGCAGCTGTGACTACATTAACATGACCTATGTGCGGAGGGTCAAAAGACCCAAAGAATATCCCTACCATTGTGAACGTTCCTCCTTAACTACTTTACGGATAATACTTTCCAAATCTGCCTTACATTTCTTGCAAGTGCCAGAATGTGCAAAGCCATTACCTAACTTTATGTATTCATGTCCATCAATAACATAGCTGTACACATCTCCATGTACCTTAGATGTTCCTATAGTATTAGGACCACTAATGTTAGATGAGTTAGTACAACCCATCAATAGGAACATTACTAATAAAAATAAATAATATAACTTCATTTCAAACAATTTTATTCATACCTTTCCCTAGATATATAGATAGGAGACTTTTCACGCTTAAACCTAGAGTTACGACGTCTTTTGATAATCTTATCTATAATCTCTGGACCTATTTCAACAGTTAAAGCATCTTGCACTCTATCATTCTCAGGAGAAGCAGGGCAGACTAAAGTTTGCAACACCCTATCAACATCATTATAGCTCTTTGCACCAATCTGGTCTAGGTCACTATTACTAATGCCAAGACCATCAGTCGGAGTTAGCTTTATAGATTCTCCAATAGCTACAGCCTTATCAGCATCATCCCCATCTGTATAGTAGAAGAGTTTAAACCATTCGGCTAATTGATAAACCTCAGTCTTCCACAAGTCCTGAATTGGGTCGAAGTCACCCACATCACCATGAATAGTCCAGAACCCTAACTGATATTCAGTCTGATTATCAGTAGACATTACTAAACCATTATGAATGGAAGCAAGATTGTAGAGATATATCATTCTGAGCCTAGCTTGGATATTACCATTAGCTATAAGAGTTTGTTGTTTGGACTTCTCTGGGTGCATGGTTTCAGTGTCATCCAATAAATCAATTCTCTCTTCCCTCCATACTAACCCACTTAGAAAGCATTTATACTCATCATATAGATTAGCAACATCAAAGTTATTACAGAATGCCTCTCCTACTAGCTTGGATACATCAAACTCATCCTTCTTATTCTTAATTGGTAAACTCCGTCCAATTAAAGGAATATTAGTTTGTTTGTTTACCTCACAACAAATAGCGGCTACAACAGTGGAGTCAATGCCGCCACTAACCCCAAGAACCATAGCGCGAAGACTATGATTAACAAGATAATTTCCAGTCTCCTCAACGAGGGTTTTGAAAACCTTTTCATAATTTAATCTATTCATACTTTTAATTCTTTTTTAAAGTAATATATGAATCCCACTAGTTCAACATATACCACAGATACTAATTCCCAACCCTTATCCCCATAAGCATTTAGCTCTTTGGGGGTAAGTTTGGAAATACTAGATTTTAGTGCATATCGCCAGGTTGGCATTTACTTAAAACTTACTAATAGTTTGAATACAGTGCTTAACCTCTTCAGTATCACCAGTATGTTTACCTAAATCATCAGATAGTTTCACACAGTTGAATACTGGTTGGTTCTTATTCATACGGCAAGAAGTCAGCTTCATAACGATATTAGATGGTTTAAATCCAGTGTCATTAGTAAGGTTAGTACCTATACCGAACGCACATCGGATTCTACCTCTACAATATTCCTGAATTTCTTCCGCCTTATCGAATGTCAGTGCATTGCTGAAGATAATAGTCTTAGTAGATGGGTCAATTCCAAGTTCTTTATATCTGGCAATAGCCTTCATTACAAATTGGAACTCATCTCCACTATCCTGTCTAATACCATCAAATAACTTAGCCTGCTTACGAGATAGATTCTTAAAGAATACATCTGCAGTATAGGTATCAGTTAATGCAATACCCAAATCACCATCATATACATTAGTCCAATTCTCTAAAGCCATGTAGTTAGCTTGCTTATAGCCATACATAGCACCATGAAACATAAACCATTCATGTGGATGAGTTCCCATCATCTTCATATCATATTTCATTGCAAAGTAACAATTTGATGTTCCTGTACAGTAAATAGAATGCTCTTTGATGTATTTAATAACTTCATCCTGAACATTGAATGAATATCTTCTACGAGTGCCGAACTCAGAGAATGGAATACCACTCTTATTAGACAGACTAATCTTGGGAGCTAACTTCCCAATAACTAGCTGCATATCAATACAATGGTTTAGCATATGGTTTCTCAACTGAGACACAATAGCTAGGATAGGTACTTCATACAGAGTTACTCTATACAGATAATCTGTAACTGTGATGTGCAGATGCTTTTCTTCATCCAGCCACACTCTTACTTTTCCAGCATCAAGTCTTGTCCCAGACAACCATTCCCAATACATAGGAGGAATGAACCTACAGTTATTAGTCATAAACTCCTGTTCATCCTTAGTAAGTTTAAGAGAGCCTAAGTTACACAACTCAATTCTCAGGTTTTCCAGAAATTCATCGGAATATTCTGTACTATCCCTATCGAAGAACTCAAATGTTCCAATAGAATAAGGGAATAGTTTCATATAGGCATACGAAGTTGTAAATTTATACAAGTCCGTATCTAAAATAGATTTTACAACCATCTCTTTATATATTTTATAATTTTATGCATTACTACATCATCTAACTCACATAAACCAATGCAAACAACAATTATATTCATTATGGGAAGAAGACAACAATAAATGAATGAGAATACCTCACGTTCATTCTCCTTGTGTACCATGTTAGGTAAGTACTTACCCATAAGAATAGCTATTGCTGATATTGATAAGTGAACTAGTACTAGTATGATAATTTTTATGACCATACCCTAACTCCATTACTTTCTACATATTCATTGAGTTTAACTCCTCCATCTAGGGAAGCTACACCATCAAGGAATATCATAGGGTTAACAGGGGCTAGGTTCTTCAAAGTTTCAAGTACGCAGAAGTCTCCTGCCAAACCACAAATTACTACTTGCTCATCTGGCTGAACGTCAACTCCTACCGATGAACTATAGATAGTATGGTACTGGACTTTAGCTGGAGCAACTTTTATTCCATATTCTTCTGAAAGTGATAGAGTACCTTTAGTAATTACTTCATAAGGTATTCCAGCACCAATACAACCATACAGTAATAAATCATGTATAGCCGCACCCTTAGAGAACTGCACACAATGCCCATTCCACTGACCACCATTCTTCTTAAAGGAACAATGGTTAGATGGATGCCAATCGGCAGTAAATATCACCCGACCAACTTTGTTATTCTCAATTAAATGAGAGATGTTCCACAGAGCCTTATCAGACCCTGGAACATAGAGTGGTGCTCCCAGCAGACAGAAGTCATACTGGAAGTCCACAACTACTAGGGTTACTTTCATCTTATTGAACTTATAATAAGTAATAATACCGCAATTACTAGCACTACTACAAGAGGCATCCATAAAGGAGCAATAACCCAGAACCAAGTTATATTAGCTCCGAATAACTTACAGGCTAGTAGTACTATAAACAATAGAGGGAAGAAGCCTATACCTCCCCTTGTTGCAACTTTAGACATCGAGATATAAAGGTTTAAACGTTTCTGTATACGTTTCATCTACTAAAGACACATTAGCCATCTTCATATCGTCAAGGGTTTGCAGATTGTGCTCTCCACTATGGATATGTCCGCAGAATGTATATTTAGGATGTTTACGAAGCATCTCGTCAGCCAACCAAGGATTACCAGCATCCTCTTGGTTAAATCTCTGGTGGATAACACCAAGACCACATAATTTAGGAGCATCGTGGGATATAACAATATCACACTCTGCTGGCATAGATTTATATGCCTTGATTAGAGTTTCAGGCTCATACATATAAGCCCAATTGCCAAAGATTTTACAATATGGAGTTCCCCATACTAAATAGCATTTTCCACTCTCATCAATAATACAAGTCTCTTCATTATCTAACAACTCAAGTTTACCATTAGTTGGCTGCGTTAAGATTGAGTTAATCTTTAAAGGTTGCCTGTACATATTAGCTAAAGCAAAATCATGATTGCCTCCTACCATAATAACAGACTCACACGGAAGATTATTAACCCATTCAGCAAATTCAGTCTTTAACCATTTCTCACTCTGAGGAATGTTTCTCTGCATACGTAATGGCATAATATCTCCGCATATCAATACTGCTGTACACGGTTCTTCTATTTTAGGAAGAATGCCATGTAAATCAGATGTTACACAAATTCTCAAGGCTTCTTAGTTTTTAACGATTGGTCAATTTTGTGGGCTTTGCCATACACATTCTTAGTCCATCCATTCATGTGTCCTTTATTATTGCCTATTAAACAACCTTTCTCACTGTCTACTGCATAGACTTTATGAGTTACACATGAACCTCTAACCTTACAGAATACTACATCGCCCACCTTACAATCTTCCCATTTTATTGGAGTAACCCTATGCTTCTCATTACTCTTATATAATGGAAGCATAGAGTTTCCAGGCTCACTAGTGATAAATGATTCACCAGCTTCTAACCTTTTAATCTTCCTCAGTGTGTTGGGATTCATAACCTATTTTTAAATCCTCTTCATAATCTTCGGCTACCTCTTCTAAAGCATCCTTGACAGTGCAAGCAAGAAATGTCTGACCAATCATTAGAGAGCCAAATCCCTTAATTAGCTCAGCAGCACTTACATCATTATAAGGTATCTCCATAGAACAGATAGTTCCGTCGATTTCTAAAGTCAATTTAGTCATTATAGTTTGTATATTTCGTCAGGAATTGTATGCTCCTTGACTGATTTCTCCACTCCATTATCTATTTGGTTTTGAATCTTTTTCTTCACCTCTTCCCAAGAGATTGGAGTATAGTTATTATTGTCTACACCAACATCATACTGATATGGGAATAGATTACACAACCTATCACAATCCAAACCAGAACTATTAGGTCCAGAATGAACATGACCAAATAACTGCCATACAGCATCAGCTTCACTACGATAGGAACCACCATAGCACAAGAATGGATAATGATTCAAATAGATACTTCTTTTCTCTATCTGAATTTGCATTTGAGGTATTACAGCCGCAAATTTATCCATGTAACCTTGTCTTAGATTCTTCCTATCGTGATTACCAATAATCAAGTAGATTTGTCCGTTTAGACGAGGGATAACACTATTCCATAGTGCACTACCACCGAAGGCAAAATCTCCCAAATGGAAGACTGTACCGTCCTCTGGAACTACTTTATTCCAGTTCTCAATCAACTTTTCATTCATCTCCTCTACATCTTTAAATGGTCTATTACATAATCTAATTATGTTAGCATGACCAAAATGTGTATCAGATGTGAAGAAAGTCTTTTCAGGATTAAATTCAAACTTCTGTTCTTTCATCTTTATCAATTTTTATATCGTAACCAGTTTCTACAAATATATATGTAGACGGACTGAGCATCCTCCTATATTGAAAGGCATAAACTTTGTCCTCTAACAATATCGGAATTAGAGTGTGAGATACAACCAGAAATTTCACATTATTCCTAACTGGAATGTTAATAAGCATATTGTGTAATCCCACTTGATACCTTAAATCAAAGCCCTTATCAGCTTCATCAAGAATCAATAGACACTTCTCATTCCAGTTGTCTTGGTTCTCTTGAACCCACTTACCTAGATTCTGTAATTGACGTTCACCATTAGACTTACGTTTCCAATAGAATCCACCATTTGTAATAGCTGCTTCTGCTGTTGTCTAATGATAACGGGTCATCAAATTCAGAACTAATAAAGTAAAACTTCTCAAAGTCAGTGTCAATTTCTGCCTTATCTTTCATACCACTAATCCCTGCATATCCAAGTTTATCCTGACGGCTGTCGCATTGAAAGCTACGTATGATATTAATAAGTGTAGACTTACCACAACCATTTGGACCAACTATCAGATACCTATCTTGGTTAGTAAAGTCAAACTTATATTCCGTATCCTTCTTCAAGGTTCTGAAATCTTCCTTTATCTTAATGTTTAGGTACATAAAATCAGCTCTTATAGTCTAGACTCCTAGTTAGGTACTCGATAGCCTCCAATTCTCCTCTGGTTAGGAGTAGTTGCTTCTCGTTAATAGTAACATCCCAACCTTCACCATTAGTCCACTCAGTAATCTCTATGAAGTCACCATCCTTAGCCAGATGGTCATATTTCCTTAACTTGTCATTGACTGACTTTCTCTCAGCAAATTCCATATTCTGTCTCCTTATAAAACTCTATTTGGTAGTTATACTGCTTCTTTAATACCTCATTAATATCAGTAAATACACTAGAGGGCATCTTAGTACCCTTTCTAGAGAAGTACGCAGGGTGATATACTTCAATAGTCTTTAAACTATCTACTATATCATTCTTAAATAGCTGTGCTTGACTACCAAATAAGACATAAACTATGCCATTATTCTTATAACTAAGATTATGAATTAGTTTAGACACAAATGGCTTCCATAACTCAAAGTGTGACCCAACTCTTCCTACTTTACAAGTAAGGGCAGTATTAATCATTAATATTCCCTGTTTAGCCCAAGATTCCAACGTATTGTCAAACTCTATTCTGTTATGGGGAATTTCATAATTAATAGCTGCCTCTTTAACTATTTGAAGCGAAGGGGATAGCCTATCCTCTGGAGTATCTTCAGAGTTACCGAATAATATTCCAGTAGCTACTCCCTTCTGTGGGTAAGGGTCTTGCCCTAAGAAAACTACCTTACAGTCTTCATATGGACAAGCCCTAAATGCTCTGAATATGTTTTTAGGAGGAGGACATAGAGTAGCTGAATTAGTCTTATTAATCCAAGTTACTACTCTACGTAGTTCTTGCTTATCAATAACATCAATCCAGTCTCCAAAGTACTCCTCTGCTTTCATTGCAATAAACCTCTTCTGATAAATTCCTCATGTAATGGCGCAGCTAACTCTCTTGCTTGAGGATGTGCATCATTAGCATCTCTTAGCTTAAAGAATCCTTCCCATTGTTCAATAGTACCAGTCATAATTAACTCGGTCTTTAAACTGTTGGGAAGAACTGCTCTAGCTTGTTGGGCAATCCAACCCTGTTCCAGTAGGTCAAAGTAATTAGCTTCAGCCCAATACAAGTTATTTAGGAATATACCAACAACATTTCCATGCCTTTCCCTAAAGATAGGAATTTCTGGAGAACTAACAGAGCCTTCTGGTAAGCCCAGCCAACAAGGAATAATAAATGTACATTCCTTACCAAATTTGTCCTTACTATAGTTACAGTACCTAGTGCTTTCCTGAGCAAAACTAAATACTCTATGCCTTACGAACTCATGACTAACTCCCCTATCACAAGTAAACTTAACAGTTATACGTTTAACGTGGTGCTCTGCTGGTTCACATTGGTATTTAAGGTCGTCAAGCCAATCATTTTGCAATAGTACCCTGTAATTAGTAGTAATATATGCACATGTATGCCCATTGAACTTATCCTTATATTCCTGTGGCTCACCACCGCACAAAGGTTCATTACCTATAGTTACTGTAGAGTACTTATTGAAATAGTATTTGTTAGCCATATTCATGGAGCCTTCCAATGTTATACTATACTTCAGGTATACAGTACCATGCTCAACCATTGCAGTATGACCACGTTTGACAAGCATATCCACAAACTTAGGAGCACTTTCTTCAGTAATCTTGTCTTCTGACTTATAACAAGTCCTACCACATCTTTCTATATGTTGTAACAGCCCATCTAGTCCAGGCTTTTGTTCTAGTATTTCAAATGATGGTTTTATCAGTCTCATTCAGCTACCTCTTCGTAAGTTTTCTCAAATATATCTGGCTTACAAGGATAGAACTCTCCATTCACTCCCTTAATGATATAATCTCCTACAGAGGCTTTCATAGTACCTTCAAGAGTTTCAATATACATATAAGGATTGTCTGCATCCTCATAGCTTATCACTATGGTATCTCCTCCCAGAAACTCTTGAATTTCTATAATGCGGTCAGCATTATCTATGAATTGTATAGCTTCAATGATTACTGGCTTCTTCCTATATTTCATTTCTTAACTAATGAGTCTCTCCAATCATCCCAAGCCTTATACTCAGCACGTTTTTGCTGAATAGCTTTCCAAGATGTTTTAGAGAGTGTAGAGTTATAATAAGTAGTATCTTGTGTTACTTCTTTACCAAGCCATTGAGGTTTTTCAAATGGCGTATCCTTGCGTGGTAACTCTATCTCAGCAATAATTAATCCTTCATCCTCACCATGAAACTCATCAACTTCCCATTTAAGCATACTATCCTCACATGGAATAATATAACGAGTTTTGTGGATTACTCTGTCACAAGTAAATGAGAGCAATTCTTCTGCATCCTTTTTAGAAATTGGAATTTCATACTCCAATCTTGCTAAACATCCGTTGGACTTTATGATAACCCATGCTTTCTCATCTCTTATAGATACCCTAGCTTCTCCATTGCTAGAAGTTCCTACATATCCCTGACGAATATCCATAATTCTGACAGCACTCTGTTTAAAAGTACTGTCAGTAACTATGAATTTTCTTTCTATCTCAGTGTGCATCAATCCTCTTCAGATTCTTCTTGACACACCTCATCAATTATCTTCTTTATGATACGAATATCACTATCCTTACAGTAATCTTCAACGAAGACTCTAAAGAAATCTTCATCCATTCTCTGCCAGAACTCACTTAAGAGGTCTTCATCTTCAATAAGACCTAGAACCTGAGATACTTCAGGCTCCACATCAATTACTGTACACAAGTCTATATACTTACCCATATTAATGAATCCAATGGTCTCCAATCTCCACATCAGCACCTAAATGTGCTCTTGTACAGAATGGTTTACCTGCACTTACCATGCACTTAACTAATATATCTGCAACTTCTTCTGAAATTTCATCTGGAGCTTCAAGGTTAATTTCATCATGTACTGGAATACAATACTTAACCTTGAATAACAAGCCATTCTTCAATAACCAGTTGAATAGCTTTATAGATGCTAACTTAAAACACAATGCACCAGCAGCCTGAATCGGATAATTAATAGATTGCTTCTCAGACTCAGCTTTACGTCTGGCTAACCGCCTGACACCTTGTACTGTATCACACTCAGGATTCTCCTGCTTCATTTCTCTATAATATGCCCAGAAATCAGGGTCATCTTGCTTTTCCATCTGCCTTTTAAGCTCGTCATAGTCATAAATATATGCCTTATGACCAGTAATAGGACTTAGTAAGATATAACCTTTACGCATTACATCTACTCTTCTGAAATCTTGATACCTCTTCAAGCCAGCAAAACCTGACATATAGTTCTCATAGATTTCTTTAGCTCTCTTGGCATCAAGACCATAATTCCTTATTAAGGTACTGTCTTGACCACCATAATTGAAACAGAACTCATAACCTTTAGCTTCCTGCCTTAGGTCTTTAAAGTTCTTCTTAATATCCTTTAGGGGCATATCCCTTGGAATTTGTTGGAACACCATCTTGGCGGTTAGACTATGTAAGTCACCACTACCATTAGTTAGCTCTTCCAACATAGCTTCATCGTTAGCCACAGATGCCATTAGATATGACTCTTGACCACTATAGTCAGCTGAAATCCACCTGTTACCTTTATCGGAAACAAAGCAGGCTCTAGTTTGAGCGTCATGTGGTAGATTCTGAAGATTAGGTTCTGTTGAACTTAACCTTCCAGTATCCGTTCCTAACTGGTTGAAATTGGCATGGATTCTACCAGTTACAGGATTAATCAAGTTTAAGAACTTCTGACCAAAGGTATTAACAATGATTGCAGCTTTCTTATACTTTATGTATATTGGAATCAAAGGACTTTTAGATGCCTGTGGTTCTACCACTTTAATATCCACAGACTTCTTGTAGTGCTTAGTCTTCTTATCCAATACTTTAAGGTTTAATCCCAATTCCTCAAATAATGGAATTACTTGCTGGGAACTAGTCCAATTTATATGACATCTTGGCTTAGTGTCAAATCCATTGAACAAATCACCTTGTATATTTACAGAACAATACTTACTAGAATATTCAGATTCCCCTACCCATTCGTTCAATTCTGCTTCATATTTTTCAAGGTTGTTGAGGTCAGTAGCCATTTTAATTTTCCACTTATCAACGTCTAATTTAGCTCCGCAGTACTCTATATATGCTAAGCATTTAACAAACTCATTCTCAAAGTCAATAGCCTTTAATAAGCCTTTCTTCTCTAATTCAATAAGTTGTTTATCTCTAATCTTACCCAGATAAGAGACATCTCCTGCAGCATACACAATAACATCTTCTGTTAGTCCAGTCTGTATAATCTTACCTCGTACAGACTTATCCATATCTACTCCTAGATAATTGATACTAGCAGCTTTCAAACTCATCTCATGCATACCTGCTGGATAACCTAGCCAAAGTAACTTCTCGGCTAAATAACCATCATATACTCTCATAGGAATGATTCTTTGATGATATAGGAATTTCAAGTCAAACTTAATATTCCAACCTAAGAATATCCTTTGAGGGTTCTCCATATACCCCTTAAATAGGTGTATGTCCACAGATGTACAATCAATAACTACTTGAAAGTCTGCACAACCAAGTTGAACAGTTAATAGTTCCTTAGTATATGGGTCTAAACCTATAGTTTCAGTATCCAGCTCTACTACATTGAGAGGTGCTAATAATTCTAAAGCCTCCTCGGCACTGATGACTTTATATCTATCAGATGCCCAGAGAGACTGTTGCTTGGTTACTAAATATATCATTAATATATAGCTATGTCTACATCATTAATATCAATATCTCCAAGCTGTGATAAAGCTGCAATAAGACGCTGTTTAATAGCCTCTCTAGCTTCATCAATGTCTAAATAGCCATAGTATTCATACCATGCTATACCTTTAACACCTAAGTCGAATTTAAACGTCTCTTCTTGAACGTTATACGGAGCGAAGGGGTCATTCTCTGCTCCTAATGGTAAATTACTCATTGTGTTTTGCTTTTATAAATCCTAACGAGTAATCTAATACAGTACTTATTTCTAAGCCTTAAACAGTTGCATAATACAACAGAGTTGGATTATCTTTCTGAATATCAATCGGGTCCATGTTCTTAATAGCTAGCTTTTGGTTAAACTGCTGAACATCAAATCCAATAGTTATTAGATGATAACCATGTAGTGTAGGAATTTGATACCTTACTTTGTTCTCCTCAACACCTCTACATTCATTGACTAGTGTAATAATTGTCTTTAAATATTCGGGGTCTTTGGAGTCAACATCAACCACCCACAGTGGTTTATATCCTTTAGCTCTATTTCCACCACATGCACTATCCCATACTCTATAACCCTGATATGAGTTACCTTCTGAGACTAGCTTAGCATATTGCTGAATAGAAGCCAAAGCAACCTCTTGAGCATTCCTCTTATTAAGATGAATATACGCTCTAGCGTTGTTCTTTAGACATAACTCTTTAATCTTTTCTTTCTTGGTTAAGAACTGGTCTTTACTAAAGATATAGTAAGTCTTAATAGTTCTATAACCATTGTTCCCAATTTGAGTGATATTACCATCCTTCTTACGTTGAATGATTTGTAAGAAATAGAACTCATCCTGGCTATTAAATTCCAAGATATTTTCTATCATGTCAAAGTTATCTACAATGGTAAGATTACTTAAACACTGTTCACAGAAGTCATAACCGCTGTGTTCCTTACGATATTTCTCAAATGGAATATTCTGTTCCATAATGATGCTACATCCATCACAGACTACAGCACCATATCCTCCGTTAAACTTGTACATTACTTATCTCCATTAGAATACAACAATGTGTCATCTTTAGCTAGATAAATTTCGTGAGTAGGCTGACCTCTATGCTCATGTACTATGTCTAGCTCGCTAGTAAATTTGAGGAAGTCCATAATAGCATCCTCAATATTACTAGATTCAATGTGAATATTACCACATTTGATAGTCCAGCCACAGCCATCTAAAGATATGGACGTGTTCATTGTTGATATGGTTAGGAAGAGTAGTTATATCAACTGTCCTTCCCATAGATTTCTCCACTGTACTCATTCCATTCCTCATCATCTTCGCATTCCTCTATGGAAAAACTATAGTAGGCAGTTTCATCTATCCTACTCCACATTTCATCCCAATCCTCGTCAGTCATTTCATCTGGGTCATAGCCTTCTTCCTCAGCTATGTCCTGGTCATGACTAAAAGAATAGAAATTATCATAGGCTAACTGTTCAGCTATATCCCATAACTCTATCTCTGACTCAGCAACTGCTCTGAATGTGTCTTCTTCACCACACCAATTAGTATCAACGTGAATTAGAAACCTTTTCATAATTTAGAAATTTTTAAGTCTTCAATCATCATATAGTAATTAATCTCATCTTCTATATAATTTGCATTATCTAAGACTTCAATTATTAAAGCCTCTGGAATGTCGTCTAATGTATTAAAAGTGGGTTCGTTGAAACGCTGCTGATAATTATTAACTAGCATCAACAATTCCAAATCACCCACTTCCATTACATATTCAAGTTTAAATTTCACCTTATGATTCAGTTTCAATGTCAACTTCACCCTTATCCAGTGATTTAGATTCTCCTTCTAAGAATTTAATACACTTTAGCTTATATGCTTCGGATAGAGAGTTTTCAATCTTAATAACAACTCCCTCATGTGGAACTTTGTTGTTACAAGTTGGAGATTCACACTCCATGAAGAAATTCTTATCACTAGCTAACTTCTGAATGAAGTTCTCATTCCAGTGTTCTGTCAGAGATAGTTCTGGATATAAGTCTTTAGCATAGCCATAGTAATATTCTTCTACAGGCTTCAAGCCTTCTTTAGTACACCATTGTTGTACTTGACGAGCACTAAACTCATATACACGTCCATCAGGATTAGTATAGGTTAAACGATAGATTTGTACTCCAAAGTTTTCTCCATACTTATACTCCTCAACACTCTTCGGAGGTTCAAACCCATAGTCAAATGCTTTACCACCTAACTTTTGGATTGCACCACCATTAGGAAGATAACCTACTATTTCATAGTAAGCTGTCATACCTTTCTGTAGATGAGGTCTAACAACATCATCAGCAAACTTCCATACATCTACTCCATAGAAACCACCATTAGTAGTTTCATTATAATATGGATTCTTAACTACAGAACGAGAAGACCATAGATAATCATATCGAGTATCATCTATCTCTTTACGAGTTAGGAACTCAAATACTCTTTCATACCATTTCTTGGGTCGTTCACATAGTACATAAGCAGATATACCAGAAGTTCCATGAACTTTAGCAGTAATACTAATAATGTCATTAGGATGAATAACGGATGGGCACTTCTTAATAAGAGTAGTGTCATAGTGGAACCTAAATTGGGTATCAATTACTTTCTTTACCTTCTTTAAATTCCTTGTTATCTTACCTCCAACCTTTGGTTGACCAGGAGCATATGCACGTTTGGGAACATATTTCCTACACACAATCTCATTGTCTACAGAGTCAAACTCTGTTCCAGGAGCTACCTTGTGTACAATTTCACTGTTCTTACCTATTGCAGTAAGCCAGTTGTACAGGTACGTAACAGGAGTAATAAATCCTTCAGAAGGATAACCCTGCAGTTTAATTATTTTTACCCTACAGTTATCTTCAAAGAATCCAGCTTGTCCCTTATCGGCATTCTTCTCCTTGTCTCTAAAGAGGTTATTAGCGGATAAGAATTTATCATCAATAGCACATTCTATTGGGAAGTAAATATATGTACCAGGGTTGGTATCAATACTTACTGCAATAGAATAACCATCAATTGTGCAGCATTTTAATCTCTCACACTTTGGATTAGGATGTTTAATAAACTCCTTAATCTCTACAATCTTAGCAGCATAATTTCTGTTAAATTTAGGTGATTGAGTTAATTGCATTTAAAGCAAATTTAGAAAACCTATACTGATAATCTTTGTATTAGGTAATCTGATAGGATTGTGACTAATCTTCGAACAGAGTCCAATCGTCACGGAGGACAGCATCCCAATAGAGCTTTACTTCTTCTCTTCTGCCCTTAGGGTACTGGGCTTTAGGGATACAGTACACTTTATTGTTCTCCATGAAGTAGATGTTACCTCTTCCGTTAGTCACTTTGAGACCACTTTTCAGAAAGGACAATGCCTCTCCGAAATCAAATTGTTTAATTTCCATTATCTTTTAAAAATATTTACAAGGTAAAACTTAGGTGTTAGCTATGATATTTTTCTAGATAGTCATATAGTTCATCAGTAGTGCGTATTATCTCAACGTCTTCGCCCTGCTCGTTAGTTTCAAATGCCTTTAATTCTGGGTTGCGGGACTTTTCATATACCCACCATTGAGTCCATTCAAGACCCTCCTTGCCATAGGCATCTTCCATAACAGCATCAAATAATTCACACATACCATTCACTAATGTACTCTCACTTATATCAATGCCAAGTTCTTCTAACTTCTCTGTATCCTTACCTACATTCGATATAAGGTTTAACAATTTAAGGAATGTTACTTTTTTCAATGCAAGAACTTTCTTAAATGTTCAGCAATAGCTTTGTTATCCTCCCTAAATGCAGTAGAATCTAAAAGGGTTTCCCTTATTACATATTCGCCGTTATCAGGAGAGAAATACCTATCCATTACTTTAATTACATCATCTTCGTCACGAATCAGAGTATCATCTTTATAAACAATATCTGACTCATCCCTATGAGCAAAGAAAAGGGACATTAAAGCCCCTCCTCTTCTAAAAACTACAATATAATTCATTCTTGTGTAAGTTCAAATTCACGCATAAAGTTGGCGAATGTTTGTGCTAATGATTCATCTTGCTTATTACAATAATAGTATTGGAAAGCATGGAATACTTCATGCCAGAATGAATTCTTGATTTGTTCTTCGGTGAGGTGTATTACCTCTCCGTCATCTTCCTTCATACATTCTGCCACCTGAATCAATAACTTGAGGTTATCGTGCATCCCAAAACTATCCCCATTGTCTATAAATTGACAAAGCTCTACATTGTAATAATGATTAGCTATTCTAAACTTACTAGGAATCCCGTACTTATTCATAGCCTTTAAGTTTTTTCCACTCATCAACAAACTCTTTAGGCAAGCTGAAATCCATCTCTGCCTGGTCTATCTCTAAGTCTCCAACACTAAAGCTATCCCTTATCTCGTCATAAACTGAATCATTCAAGTCACATTCATCATTACAGTCAAGATAATCACTTGGATTAAGCTCAATGTTATCATTAATGTAACCCCAATGAACGTCATAACGATATGGTATTTTATAATTACTCATAATCCCTAATACACTTCAGAACTGGCTGCAGAGGACATCCTTCATCACTAAGATAGAAATACTTTACAGTAGCCATCTTACCAATAATTTCATCCATTCTGTCAAGGTATTCCCACTTTAATTCACGCGGACCCATAGGTTTAGCTTCAAACTTAATACCTAATTCAGTCTCGCATACGAATACCATGTCTTCTGGACGTAGACCATCTTCATAACCAACAATTTTAAATTCAGCATCTTTATACATCTTGACTTTAATCATAGCATTAGTTCTTCCACCAAAGTTATATACTTTAGATGGGTCACGAATAACTATGCCTTCAAAGCCTTCACCTACATACTTATCATGTAGTTTCTGTATATTAGCCCAACCTACTACCTTTTCCTGTGGAACCATTTGGAACTTTAAGTCACCTTCAGCCCAAGTTCTCTCAGGATTAAAGTCTAAGCCTAACTCATTAGCAATATCGTGAAGAACTTCTAGCCTTTCTTCAAATGTTTTAGAACTATCCATTACATCATAGATATAATATTCTAGCCAATCCATTCCAGCTGTATCCTTCTCCAATCTTGCAGCACCACTGATTTGTTGTAGAGATTTACCATGTTTATATAGTTCACCGTCTAAAACAATATCAGGATGGTTTTCAAAGAATTGAATTAGTTTAGGGTTATGGCGCATGAAGGAAGTAGAAGCATCGTAGTCACCACCACCCCTAGAGGCAGTTCTAACTTCTCCATCCCTATAATAGAAAGAGCATCTAACTCCATCTATCTTCCTACTTCCCCACCAGTATTTAATCTTGTCAAATACACTGGTTGCTACTTTGTCAGCTTGTTTAGCTAACATATGTTTCTTAAATCCATTGGAATCAGAAACACCTTCGCCCATCTGTTCTTGGACGAACTCAGCTACTGCCTTACTATCATCAATGCTAATGTTAGAAGGTAATAGCTTATAACCTTTATCTTGATACTTCTTCAAATGGGAAGCATATTCCAATTTTACTTGCTCAGTAACAGTTCTTTTAGCTTTGCCAGTAAATATCCAAATTTCTGGCTGAACTGATACTTTACCAGCATATTGGTAAGTACGTCTTCTTATCACGAAGCCCCTTCTCGAATCATCCCATTCATAGTCAATCTCAACAACTCTGATTTTACCCTTATTGTCTTTGCTAACTAGAATATCCATTAATAGAATTTCTTTTTATTAGTGGTTGACTTAGTATCTTTTTCAGGAGGAGTATCTGCATCGAACTCTATATCTGGAATTACATCAGCAATATCCCATAGGGTGTAATGTTCATCATCAGTGCCGTCTATACTTTGGTATACCTTACTAATGGACATTCCTCCCTGTAGAGCAGCACAAGCTAAACGAAGCAATATTTCCTGCCTAGTGGTCATTACTTACCAGTATGTCCAAATCCCCCCTCACCTCTATCTGTTTCAGGAAGTACCTCTACTTCTTCCCATTCAGCTACTTCATGCTTAGCAAGAACTAATTGCATTAGTCTCTCACCATCATTAATACGAACAGGAGTATTAGAAGTATTAGTCAAGATGATTCCAATCTCACCTCTATAATCAGCATCAATAGTGCCAATTCCATTAGTAAGAGTAAGTCCCATCTTTAATGCTAATCCACTTCTCATTCTACATTGTAGCTCATATCCTTGTGGAATAGCTACGAATAGACCAGTAGGGATTAGGCATCTACCTCCAGGCTTAATTTCAATAGTTTTAGCTACTGGAATCTTATAGCCCAAATCATTTCCCTCTTTATCTACCACATTGCATCCATCAGGATTTTCTTTTAAACCAATAGCTACAACATCAGCATCAAAGAAGAATTTCTCTGGCTTATTATCCACTAACTTAATTCTACTGAAATCCCCTCTGACATCCATGCCAGCTGAGAATAGGGTTTCATACTTGGGAAGTTCCCATTGAGATTTATTTATTACTTGTACTTTCATTCTTTAGTTCTTCAAGAATAGGACGATAATCAATCTCTTCAAATTCGAACTTATATCTTGAATTGAGAGTGGTAAACTCACCTTTATCCCAATAAATCTTCTGGATAACAGATGTTCTATACCACTGTTCCACGTCAGCTATATAAAGACTAAGACCTTCTCCAAATGCAGCAGTAATACCTTCTTCAGATTCTCCTGAAGATAAATACCCTCCATTGCTAGATACCTTAGTAATCTTAATATATCCGACTTTAGAATCTTGGAGTGCTTTATAAAGTTCGGGATTACCACCAACCCTTACAAAGTCCTTTAAACTAGCTTCTCTGTGTTTGAGAGTAGCCCTTATAAGACTATCTCCCCACATTATTGCTTCACTGAACCTCATTTAAATACTTGATAATTTTATCCACCTCACAATCTCCTACTTCGGAATAAAAAGCTTTAATTAGTTCTTTGTTATTGTCATAGACAGCAACGAAAGGAACTAATCTAGTACCACATGATGCTTTAATCATAATAGCTTTCTTCTTATCCTTATAATGTAGTTCATCATAAGTTTCCACCTCTATCTTGGGAAAATGTTCCCAAATGTAAGCCACTAACCTATTTTCAAAAGGTTGGCAGGCTTCGTTGTAAACTATTTTTATAGTCATGTTTAGCGGGATTAAACCAATATATAAGCATCTGTTTTAGTTCTTGACAGCGATACGTATTGCATCTGCCTAATCTCATCAATGTTCTTACAAACAAGTATGTTTGCCATGTCAATAAACACTGTTCCCAAAGAGCTTCCTTGAATTTTGTGAATGGTCGACGCATACCCATAATCGAATGTCTTTTTCTTGATAACCCTATTATCCCACATTATATCTTTAGGAGTAGCAAAGCTCTTCATCATCTCGAAGTACTTCTTCCATAAGAATGTAGACCTAGTACGATTACCATTCCTTTTGGCTTCAATAGCAGATATTCTAAAATTCTCTATTGTAGCAGCAAGGCTATCTATATAGTCTTTGTTGATGTCTCGTTCCAATATAAATACAGTCAATAATTTCTTATATACTGTATCAAATAGTTCCAGCTCATATCCAGGCAACTTCATAAAATGTGGAATATGCCTCTCCACTCTTTTAGGAGCGTCTACTATTACATAGTCCAGAGAATTGTAAAACTGAGCACTGTTGTACTCAAAATTCTCATAACCAGTCAGAAATTCAAATTGATTGTACTCATTAGCTATATTGTCTTCCCAAAGTAGCTTTCTCATACATTGATTGAATCCCTGCACCCTAGCATTGGTATATGCTATAAGTTTAACATCATTTACATTCTGCTTTTTAATTGCAGCTCTAAAGAAGTCGGCACTCTTTAGCATAAAGTCTTTGGCTTGGTCACATACAATTAAAGACCCTTCTGGAGCTTCAATAGGTTGAAATCTCTTCATGGGTCTTTCTCTTAGCTTAGATAGCAATGGCAACAATCCATTAGTATCAGCTTGTCTATGTATTTTAGTTAATGTAATAATATTAGGGCAGTTGAATACCAAACTTGCCCCTTTACTACATACAGGCTGTATTTGAGCCTTATCTCCAATGAATAGCAACTTAGTTCCATACTGATTACACATATCAAGTAGTAACTTATATATTTCATCATTAATCATAGACGCCTCATCTATGATTACAATACCATTGCTAGGTATTTCACTAAGTCCATTACATTGGAATTTTAAATCTTTATAATCCAATTCAAATATCTCTATGTTAGGAGCAAGAGACAATAATTTATGTACTGTCATCGCTTCCTCACCTGTTACCTCCTCTACTACTAACTTAGCCTTATGGGTTGGAGCACATAGTATGAAGTCTTCTCCATTAGACCTAAGATACTGGATGTATTCATTAAGGATAGAGGTTTTACCAGTACCAGCATATCCTTGTAATACTAGTACTGGCTCCTCTGTATCCAAAAACCTTTTCATCCTTTCTAAGGCTTCTATTTGCTCATCCGCTAGAGTAATGCGAGGTCTGTTAGGCTCTCCTATCTTCTTAGAGGAATACCCACTAAAGGGCAGTTTAATACTCATTTCCAGAACACGTTTGTAATGTCCATTAAACCATAGACTGGGTCTCCATTTTCGTCAATTTCTCTACTCATTTGAACCTCATAGAGTCGTTGATTAGTATTAGGATTTTTCAAACCACCTAATTCTTCAATATAAGGACCTAACTTTATATAGTTAAAGTTCTTAATATCAATATCCTTAGATAGTTCTTGTCTACCACTATACCAGGCTACTCTTATATCAGGATAAGCAGTCTTGATTTGGGCAGCTCTTAAGTTTACCGTAGCTGGCTCCAAATCTCCTCCCATAAAAGAAACACAGGTAATACCTATGTTTTTCATTATCAATTTTTGAATGGTTATCCAATCAAGAGGTTTTCCAATATCTTCTGCCAAGTAAGAACTATGACACCCCTTACAGTGACAAGGGCAGTTTGAGATATTAATAGCAAGTGTAGTTTCATTTGGTAACTCTTGGAAAACTATATCATAATTAACGTATTTCAGCATATTAATTAGATACACAATAAGAATAAGATTAATAAGAATACCATCTGAAGAACCCATTTATCTGGGAATTGGTATCTAATATAATACTCAAGGTCCATTCTCATAAGTAGAGATATTAGCTTATCTTGGAAACCGTTGTAGTTATACTTTACTGCTAGCCCTGCCCCTATTTCTAGGAGCAGGATAGCAATAAATATGATTTGAAATAGGACCATAGTTTTTATTGTTTATAGTAATAACGTTTGCTAGCTTCTTTTTGTCTAGCCTCACTAAAGTTACTAATCCTCTTTAAATATCCGATTATTCTTGTGGCGTAATCTATATTCTTGCTTCCACATTTAGGACACTCATGTAAGTATCTCTTGTCAATATGTCCACAATCGTTACAGATAGTATTCGGAATATTAAAGGTAAAGTAATTAGTACCATTAGTAGCTGCAACCTTTAATAGGTTTCTATATTGGTCTTTAGTAAGGTGCTCTTCAAGATTCATGTGCAATGCACTTCCTCCATCTAAGTACTTAACATACTCTTCACCATGTAACTTGAATTTATCAAGGATAGTTAAACTAGTATCCTCAACTGCATAGAAATATGAATTGTAGCAATCTCTAGGAACTACATATCCATCCTTCCTATCCCAATTAGCGTGCTTAACTCCTAAGTTCTCTGCTGGAACAAATTCAGTGTTAAACATCAACTCTTTGGTTTTGGCTTTACGGTTTTCATCACTGATAGTCTTCAATATAGATTGCATGAACTCTCTGTAAGTAGGATTATCACTAACTTTAATTCCTAAGAACTCAGCAGCTTCAATAACACCATTAACTCCAACAGTTAGATATTGCTTCTTTAAGTTAATAAATCCAGCTGTATAAACCGTTAATAAACCATCTTTTAGATAGTCCTTTAACAATTCATTATATGCTGTTTGGTATTTATGAACTTTCTGAACCTGAGAACGTAGATAGTCAATCATATCATATCCCTTATTAACTGCATCCTGCACTAGCCTGTTGATATTTAAGGTCATTACTGACTTACTACCAGTAGCAATACCACCTGCACCTAATGAATAGGAGAATTGATTATCGCTTACCTCATTTCTGAGTCGGCAACAAGAAGACAATGAGTCAGCACTATCGGAAGTATAAGTAAAGAATGAATGTCCCTTACTATACATTTCAGCAGTAAAGTCTGCCCATTCCTTATCACGAATATCCTCACCATCAGTAAGTAATGCTACAGTTTCTACTGGGAATGTTAAGATACATTTAGTACGCTCTTCATTAAACCAACTCATGAATTTCTTCTGTAACCAGTTTAGTGAATCCCATTGAGGTTTACTGCCATCAGGGAATACAAATTCTCCGAACAATCCCTCAAAGTAATACTTATCAAAGTAACTTATATTCCAGAATACTGATTGGAAGTTACGAGCAGCAGCAGGTTGATTGATTGAATATACAATCTGTTGGAATTTCTGCTCAATTACCTTCTCAATAGTAAGCATACTAGTTACCTTTGCTGTATTAATAGGCTTGTCTGCTCCTTCTGAGTTAGTATCAGTTGTAAACCTTAGTTGACAGTTAGCGTCTGCATATTTCCAATAATCTTCACCCCACTCCTTACGAGCAAAGTAATCGAAATACATTAGGAACTCACCAGTAGCTACTGCCCCAGCAAATTGTGAACTGATTGCAAATACTAGATTTACAAACATACCACAGAATGAATCCAAGTTTTTAGGTTTTGCAGATAAACCTCCAATAGGCTGCAAACCTTCCAACAAGAATGGATACATAGTAATAGCCACACAATATGGCATAATACTAGTCTCATCATGTTTATATAGTTCGTGGGATTCTAACTGACGGATATACTCCTTAGCTAAATCCTCACCATACATCTCTCTAATTTTATCGGTAAGTATAGTACGATTCACCTTAATAATATCACCTTTGAACAATTCACCATTTAAAGTTACTATATTCTTTTCAGTAACATTAGCATTAGAATCATATTTACTACCTGTAGCTGCATTACTAGCTTTAGCATAGTCCCTAATGAATTGCTTCTTGTTAGTTAGAGTTCTAAGCTCAGCTTGTTTCTGCCTGTATAAGATAAATGCTTTAGCAACATTATAATAATCACAAGCCATTAGAGCCTTCTCTATCTGGTCTTGGATTTCCTCTACAGAAATAATATTGTTAAAGTATAATTCATCTTTTACATCACTAAGAATATCCATATCAATAGGTTCATTAACTGCGTGGAATGCTTTAGTGATAGCTAAGTCAATCTTACCCCAGTCAAAGGGCTGTACTGTCTTGTTTCGTTTTACTACTAGCATTAATTAATTAAAAGTCTAAGATTGTACGTAGTAATAAGGTCTTTTCTGCCTTATTGATGATATCTTTTCCACCATCATTGCTAATTAGCTCAGTAAATGCATTGTAAACCTTAAACATATTGACATCTTCATCTTCCTTAACATAATACTTGGACTTATTGTCCACAAACAACGATTTATAAGCGTCAATGACTTCTTTAGTACCTAGCTTAACCTTGCCATAACCCAAGTCACAGTGTTGAGAGATTGCATTTCTCATCCACTTACCTAAGTTAGATTCAATAGCTGGTACAGTTCTCTCCCATTCTGTTTCATGGAGAGTCTTCAACCATAATTTCAAATCAGATGTTTGTTCCATCAGATTCTTGACTGGCTTGTAGTTTATAGCCTTCTCAGGCTCTAATTCTTGAATATTGATGAAAGAAGGGTCAAATACACATAGATTGGTACAAGCCCTATTAAGACCACCTCTATACATCTTTACTATCGGCTTACGAACATCTAGTCCATATAGGAATCCGATAACTTCGTCATGGTTATCCCACGCATATTCATCAGGCATTACTGCCTCAATAAGTACCCTATTATAGGTTACATCATCTGTGTTATATTCACCAGTAATAGTTCTGGTGATTTGGTCAGGGAGTTTAACTTGTACTCTGAAATCAGAAGTAAATTTGGACATAGTTTCTAAGAATGGCTCTACATAAGCCTCAGTTGGAAAATATGCTTTATCTTTGATTCTGGTTGCCTTTCCTTGCAATAACTCGTCTAATGTTATTTCCATATGCAATTTTATTGTAGTGTAATTCTGCCATCTAGCATATTTCCATTTTCATCTACAATAGAATAATCACAAGCAGCTGGTGTGTTACCAAAGTTCTTGTGAATCCATTCAGAACTACCAAATAGAGAGCTTACAGATTTATATGTAAACCTTCTTCCATAGGTAGTAGCAGACTGATGTAAGTCTCCTTTTACAAAGACCACATTGCCTTTAATTCCTTTATTGTCAAGATACTCATTGATAAAGTTTTCTGTCTTAATATCAAGAGTGAGAGGTAAGTTCTTAAACATATCCTTGTTATCCTTGCCATGACACAGGATATATGTTGTGTCATTTAGCTTAAACTCACCAATAAACTTCTCAAATATTGTAGCTTCAATATCCATACTTTGTAAGATATACTGAAGTGCAATATTGGCAGAATATCCGAAATCTCCATCGTGGTTAGATTCTCCCACACAGTAATAAGACAGATTATTACAAGGTATCTCTTCTGCAAGAGTAGTCATAAACCCAGTCATTACTTCAATGAAGCATTTGAGTTGCTCCTTATTATTCATGTTCTGAGCTAGTTGATGCCCACCTCTCGTAGTCTGACCATCATATCCGTCCAAAGAATCACCTAGATTACATACAACTACATTATAGAAGTTGCCAAACATTAGAGATTCTTTCTTTATTTGGTCAATTAGCTTCTGAAGTCTACTCTCGACCTCTTCTTGGTTATACTCATTGGCATAAATAGAATATCCAGACACGGATGCTCCAATGTGCATATCAGATAACCAAATAATCAAATCTCTATCCTCTCTACCTGTAGCAGTAGGAGTAAATTTGGGAAGATTTGACACATCAATACCGTCAAGTAATCCAGACATATCCTGGAGTTGGTCTTTAAGGTCTTGATTTTCTTTCATATATCTTTTGAGTTGATTCTCGGTTTGTTTAACCTTTTCAACTTCATAGCTTCTTAAGAAGTCATTCTCCTTCTCCCTAAATTGCATTTCTAGCAACTTGTTCTTGTCATTCTCCTCAATAATATGTGGAGCAAATGGGGCTGATGCTTTAGTAATACTAAATGCCCTAAGAATCCTCTTAAAGTCAGCTAAAGAATATTCTGGGAATACTCTTGAAACTTCCCTTTGTGTAATTCCACTACCATAGTTAGAGTACAACCTATATACCAAGTTCATTTCATCTCTACTGAATGAACCTATAATAGGTTGTCTATCTCTTACATAGACAGTGAACGCATACTTAACTATTTTACCTTCCTCATCCCTCTCAATGGAAACCTTAGATGTATCATCAGTATCTAATTCAGCATCATCCTGAAATAAATCAGGAGTTGATTCTTTCTTAGTTGCTCTTATTCTTGGTCTAGCATCTATCTGTCCGAATAAATCCATAATAGTATTATAATCTTCATCGGAGATAGTTCCAGCTTCTTTAGCTTGTTCTACCGCTTTCCTTTTCATACAGAAGTAGCTAGTAGGTAAGCCTATCTTTTCAGAATAGGCATTCATACTGATATTATCTGCAAGTACCGTTTTGAGGTGATTTGTAAGTTTAATAATAGTCTGTTCTTTCATCGTTAGATGTTTAAATTAGATAGCAGTTACGCCTTTAAAAATAATCATCTTGGTAGTCTACAAATCTATTATAAAAAAATAAGGGACTACCTTATTTTCATAAGATAATCCCTTTGATATTTAAAGTTGTAGAAGTCTATTAGGCTTCAACTCCAAAGCAGATGTAAGTTCCTTGTTTAGCACTCTTAGATGGAGTGTACTTAACTTCAAACGCACCAACTTCACCCTCAACCACATCTTTGATGTATTTGCAGAAGATGTCGCCCTTGTAATCTTTCTTGGTGTACAATTCCTTAGCTACTTCCTTAGCCTTGTTCTTTGTCTCGAAGTTAGTGAATAGAATTTCACCAGTTGCAGGGTTAATACCTTGATAACCAGTTTTATACTTTCTCTTACCCTTCTCGTTCTTAATATCCTTTACAGTGTAAGGACGCTCACGTGTATCAGCAGAACCTGCTTCAAATGTGATAGAACAGCCAATACCAGCAGCATACTTAGTGTGCTTTGCTAGATATTCAGCACAGAACTCTTTCAACGCTTTCTCAGCGACTGGCTTACCAGCAGTCTTCCATGCCTGAGTTGCATCACGAATAACTTGGAATGGTGCTTCTGCGATTGCTTCTTGTTTTGTGAAACCTTTTACTTCTACTTTCTTAAAATTCATTGCTTGCATAATTCAAAATTGTTAAAACATTATTTCATACGTCTAATCTTGTAACTTTCTATAGTACAAAGATACTACTTTAATTTGGATTGACCAAGTAGTATTAATAATCTAAAATTTGAATTATAATCTCTATATTTCCCTTGAGGAAAGTGATACAAAGATACTACATTTTACCTGACTGTGCAACTGCCAACCCCTAAAAAGTGTTAATTGTCAGTTTGAGATAAAATTGCACTAACTGTTGGGTTATTGATTAATGTAGTTAGAGTATCATAACTCTCTTCGTAAAACAAATCCTCTCCATCCCTGGAGGCAATATCTACATTTTGCAAGATTTGTTGAAACCTCCACTGAGGAAACCTCTCTACCAACTTAGATAGAATTTCAATAATCTTCTGATTTGATTCATACCTCATGGAGATTTTATCTCCCCATGAATTTACTTGATTTTCTGTCATTAGAATGGTAAATAAGTGTGTAAAATCTCTTTAATCTTGCTGACCATTTCCTTAGAAGACTTCATATCAAATGTTAGGAACTCATCACAGTGCTTCATCATGTCTGTACAAACAACAGACAAACCCCTAATAAATTTTAGGTCGTGCTGAGATACTTCATTATCAATTATCTTCATTATTACCAAATAACAAGTAGCATCGGGATTCTTAACTCGTGCCTGCTTAGTAAGAAAGCATATTAAGGAAATAAGTGCAAACTTACTACCAATATCACAATTTAAGTTCCCCAAGCTAAAATATTCTTGATAATATTTTTCAAGGTCTTGATACGATGGACTCCATGCTTCCATAAGAAGAATTAGTCATACAGTTCGCAATATGCTACTCGTTGTAGCAAATCTTTAAATTCTAAGAAACCTTTACGAATCTCACCATTAGTAACCCTAAATACTCCAGCTCTAAAATCTGGTACGGTACAAACTAAAAGCATATTCGCCATCAGACTAGATGGTTTCATGTTATATTGCTTTTCTACGTAAGAGCGTAGCATCCAAGCATACATAGCCATCTGTCTATTATAATGGTATTTCTTAAATGAATCACCAAAGTCAATCAACCAGTGTCCTGTAGTCTTTAAGTCATTAAGAACTACCTCTCCAGTTTCAGTATCAATGGTGAAATTATCTAGCTTACCTTTGAGTTTAAGGATAACTTCCTTACCCTCATGTTCAGCCTTCACATCCATAAATAGGGCAGCTTCGTTCATGGAGATAGGTTCCTCGAACATTCCCTTAGGATGTAATAGATTTTGCACTTCTTTATTAGCTTCTACCGAAGCCAAACAAAGTTGTAACTTCTCTCTAGATTTGGGGTCAAGATAAATCGGCTCTTTATCTGAGTTCGTATGCTCAGACTCCCAATCTCGTCTATCCCACCAATAATTTATACATTTGTCTCTAACATTCTCAATCTTAGCCTCGTCCATCTTGCCTTTGTAATAATCAATTTTGTCAGATGCAGCTATAATATCCTTATCGGATACAGTACCTTTATTACTAAGGAACGTCTTAAATAGTTCATCTGCCATAGCTCCCATCTTAGCAGTGGGTCTATCGACATTATTAATTATTTTAAAGCTTTCAGGTTGCAATACTAATTCATGAACTGCTGAACCAAATACAAGAGAGTCAGAATATTTAGGATGTTTACTTAGTCCCTCTTTATAAATTTGAGGACTTCCGTCTTGGTCTGGATTTATCAAAGCAAGTTTTGAGTTGCTTATATAATCAGCCCACTTATCACTAAAATACTCTTCGTCACTCATCTCAATGAGTTGTATAGTGTCAAGAAGTGGTGTCAGTTTAACATTCTTATGCATATTTCTTCATAAACAGATATGAGTCAATTATCTCGTCTTTGTTCAATGAGAATACTTTAAACATAGGAAAGTCAGCTGTCTTCTCTGTGTGGAATAACAGCGCAGGTAAACCAGACTTCTGGCACTTTAACACATTAGATAGTGAATCATCAATAAATATATCCACTCTACCTTTAATCATATCAGCCTTGTTTCCATACTGATAAATCATTTGATAAACTGGTCTGTCAGGGAATCCGTTACGTCTTAACCATTCCTTAGTCCATGCCTTATTGTTTACACGTTTAGTGCAATACAATTCAGGTATGAAGTCAGGTCTGTTCTTAACTTCAAGATTCAACCAAAAATCTCTGTCTTTACTTAAAATCTGCTGTACATTACGTGTTATAATGTGGTCTTCCAACATTTTAGGGTTGTGCTCAGTATCAAAATACTTACAATATGCTCCCCAGAAGTTAGCCAGACAATCGTCAATATCTAAACCTATTCTCATTTTCCTTGTATCGACTTAAGAAGAATGGAGAAACGAAAGTCATAAATTCCTCAAATGGTATTTTTATAGTACGTTCGTTAGGTCTAGATATTCTATGACATAATTTCCATAAGGGAGCACCATCAAATAAACAAGACTGTGCTTCTCTTAGTGATTTAACATCAGGCTGTATTCCTAACTTTTTACATATATAAGCTGTTACTTTGGCTCTGTTAACTACATATATTCCGTCTTTAGCACCGAATACAATAAAGTCAGCTTCACCTAAGCCCCAGCCAGCATCCCCATTTACATTGAGAAGTTCCCATAGAACATAAACTCCCCAACCTTTGTACTTATACTTGACCTCTAGCTTGTAATACCTCCACTTACCCTTATTATAGCACTTCCACCAATAATCGTAGTGGTAGTGTATATTCTGATATGCATTTGACTTACCAAGCTTAGTGCCAGGGAACATAATTGCCCATATAAGTGGAAATATGTAATCCTCGTACCTCTTACCATTGAGAGTTGCCTCTTCGTGATTCAAAACTCTTCTATGTCATAAATGTCTCCAATTACTATATCTGCTTGAGTGTTTAGAATCTTGATTAAGTCCTCCCAATCGGAAGGAACATCAATATTCTCGTAATCTTCTATGAAAGCATTAATAAACTTTTGCTGAGCATCGGAGAAGTTTCTTGCACGTACTTTCTCAATCCAGCAATAACTATCCCCACAACAAGGGAGTAGATAAGTTGTCATCGAATGTTATGCTTAATTTTAAGTTTCCTTTTGTCTTCATCTGTGAGTATGGTTTTCCCTCTACCTACGTGCCACTTATGACACACGCTACACTTATAAGCCTGTCTTTTATGAATAGTTTTATCCTGCACATTAATAACCATAGCAGCATGAATAGCTTCTTTCTCTGATTCATATGCAGTCTTATTCCTAAACACTGGTTCTTTAGTTTCTGGATTAATATAGAAGAGTGTTTGATGCTCACCTATATTGTTATTAAACTTCTCCATAACTGGACCAATTTCAACTAGTTTCAGTATAAAGCGTCTATCATCGTCAGTAGCAATAAATAGCTTACTATCCTCCCTAGAGATAGATTGTATTCTATCTGTACTAAACGGAAATAACCCTTTCACATACCCTAATAGTTCCCAATCAATAGGTAGACTCATAAGTTAATGGTCATTATAGGATTAAGATTGAAGGAACTTGGAGTAATTTGTACCTTATCCTTAGTAAGAATAATATTCTTACTTAACGATTCAGGTGGATAGAGATGTGTCTTAATCTTAGAGGTTTTCAAGTATTCTACAAAGTGTGCACCAAACGCTGCATTCTTTATATCATGCTCTTGAATTACATCCTCTAAATATTCAAACACACCAGGCTCAATACCCTTATTACTTCTTCCAGAAGGCATTAAAGGTAACAATACATGATAGTAAATACTATCACCATATCTAACCACAGTATCATAGAACTCGTCTACGGACACCTTATCAGATATAATATGATGAATATTTACATTCGTATCACCCCACGTTAATAGCTTATTAATAGCTCTATGTGCTTGGAGTCTTATACTTGGATTACCCAAGCTAACTGCAACTCCACCAACATATTCCTTAGTGTAAGCAAGGATTTCTCCTCCCTTAACATTGTCTCTAGCTAAAATAAGACCATTAGTAGTGTAATTAGGAACTACTCCAGTATTAAATACTGTTTCGAGGAACTCACAGAAATCTGGATGCATAGTTGGTTCTCCAGTTGAACCAATAGCTATTTGGAACGGTTTGTTAGTGTATGTAATCTCATCTTTAGAGATAGCACCATACATATCCATCCACTTTTTCCAGGTTTCACATATGTTGGGATAATTAATTCCTCCATGTCCTGCTGATACATAACAGAAGTCGCATTCAGCATTACATACGGTATTAATACCAACATCATAAAATTCAGCCATGTTAGGAGGTAATTCTCTAGCTACTCCAGTACCTACTCGAATAGTTTTCAAATTACCCCATATAGCCTTATAATTGTAGTAGGAGAACTCTCTTATTTTAGTTCCCCAGCTTGTCCAATCTTTCATTCATACTCTATTTTATAGTTATCTTTAAAGTGTTTGTCAAGTATTGCTTCTAATCCTGCCTTATAGAAATCTACAGGTTGCTCACCATAGGGAATCCATAAGGTAATAACACCATCCTCCATATATAAGGTTGGTTCCATATCAGAATAACCATATGATGATGGAAATAGAGGTTTTAGCAACTCATAGATAGAATCCAAGTCATTTCCAGTAATAGTACAGAATATCTCTGATGAGCTATTAGTAACTACGTCTGAGAACGATTGGATATTAATACTTAACAATACGCCCCTCTTCGTCCTTTGGTCTTTCATGGTCAGAAGATATGCACTTAAAATTTTCTACTAAAAACTTATCTACATAACTAAACCCGTAATCAACTCGGACGAATAAACACTCTCTGAGAACGTTCACTGGGAGTTCCCAAACCCAAGCAAGGTATTCTTCCTTAGATTGGAATGGAACACCATATTCATCATGGTCTTCGTACATATAGGACTCCCTACAAAACTCTTTGAAGTCACTTACCTCAATACCACAGCATTCTCCAGAGTAATATTCAGCATCCTCATGTTGTTTATGTATTGCCTCTAATGCCCTTTGTAATGCTTTAGCAGTATAGGAAGTATCAACTACGTAAGTTTCAGAAGAACTATTTGTTATTACGTCAGAGAATGACTGAATCAGATAATACTTAGTTGTAGCACGCTTCAACACAGAACAAATCATTTATTTTGTTCAATATAGCTGCATCGGATTTCTTATCACTGTTCTTAGGGATAATAGATACTTGAGTTGTAGGATACCTCCAATCACTGTCGAAGTTACGTGTAAATTCCTCGATAGTTTCTAATACATCACCCACTAAGCCCATCTTAACAAGTTCCTGATATGCTTCGGAATCACTTATATAGTGTCCATCCTCATCTTTACGATTTCTAACCTCTTCAATCATACCTCTGTACTCTTCATCAATATCCTCGTTATCAATGCAGCGTTCGAAGTAATCTTCAAGCATATCACTATAGTCAATACTAACTGTGAACAAATCATCGCAAGACTTGTCTGAACCTCCAATCTTTAAAATTACATTAATAATATCTTTTACTGCATCAACAGTATATTGTGTAGCTTCTTGATACACTTCCATACTACTGTTGGTTACTACGTCATTTAAAGGTTGTAGTCTAAATTTCATCCTAAATGTATATTCCAACCATTGAATAAACTATTAATCTTGTCCCAAGTATCATATGGGATACTGTTATCGTCATTGCTTACAACCAATACCTTACCATCCAGTCTTCTCACATCCTCACCCTTACTAACATTCCATACAGTGGGTTCGGGTCCATTGTAGTTCTTCAAGAACTCCTTAGCTACATCTTCAAGAGCATCTTTGAGCCAATAATTATGTCTGCGTAGAGTCTTCCAATCAATGCTACTAACAGCATCATCCTCTTCCTCTGCAAGAACTCGGTTGATGTCATACGCAACCTTATCCCAATTCTTGTTTAGATACTCAATAAAGGCGTCATGAATAGGTTCTTTATAGCTAGAACTGTAGCCATGTGCTATATACCCATTCCCATAGTCTATAGTGTCAAATGGGTCGAATAAGAAGTCCATTCTTAAATTAAGAAGGTCTTCTTCATCTTCTGGGTCTTTGAACCATCCATTAGCTATACTGAAGATAGTACCTGGATAACTCCAATCATCCTCAATTTCACCACTGCGGAGTTTCTTTCTCCACTCACGAAAGTCCTTTAACGAAAAAACCTCTGGATATCTAAACCCAGAGGTAAATGTGTTGAGGATAGTATTGACTTCCTCACACGTCTTTCCAGTCTCCAAGATAAATACCTCAGAAGAGCTATTAGTAATTAGGTCACTAATAGATTGTACTGGTATTGCTAATATGTTCATATCTAATTCTTTCTTATTAAATCATAAAAGAACTCTTTGGACATCATAACATACTGTCCATCAGAAGCCATATTGACTTCTTTATCAATTTGTTTATTCCAGACAATCACCAATGGTCTATCCTTACGAGGACATGACTTAATGATTTCCGAAATCGAAGGAGTGTTCTTAGTGCATTTACATTGCACATAACATGGAAGATGGTCTATAGTTTCTGCTATATCAATTTTATCATTATCCAGGTTCTTGGATTCTGACCTAGCTGATTTAAGCCCAGCGTATCCTAGTTCTGTAAGCTCCTTAATAATCTTCAACTCATAATTGTTTCCCTTACGTCTGGCATATGCGCCATTACGTTTCTTCTTCGGCTTTTCTGCTACTTCTTCTGGCATATTCTATCAATTCTAAAGTTTTCTCTCGTCCATACATCTTATGAAAGTCTGATATATCTTTGGCTCCATAACTACGAGGAATCCACATACATTCTACATCAAATGACTTTCTAATCTTATTCATATTATGAAGACCAGTTAAATCATTGTCATAGAATACAATAATCCTCTTAAATCTACTCTTCAATTTAGAGAATTGACTTTCAGTTAGGAATAGGTTCTCAGAATTTGGAGCTATGGCTGTTATTCCGAGAGAATACAGTGTCATTACATCCTTTAGACTCTTAGTTATTACTAAGACATCATCTTCTTTAGGAAGTTGTTTAGCACCCTGCAATAGAAAAGACTTCCAATTAGATAGAAATCTTAGCTCGTGCTTCTTATTAAAAGGAAAGTAGATTCTCCACAGTTCTGTTTCGTTTTCATTCTTACCTCTATAATATCCAAATATTGGACAACTCTTAGATGATGTTGTAAAGAAATTACCATTTAGAAATACGGTCTTACAAGAGAAGACCCTGAATTTCTTCAGAATCTTCTCTGTAATACCAAATTGCATCCACCATTCAAGTTCCTCTTTAGAGAACTCTTGAATTTCTACCTGTATATTAGCCTCCTTGCACTCCTTGAGTTCATTAGTACTAATAGTAACAGGTTTGGGATTCTTTTTAAGTTTAGGATGTTTAATGTAGCCGAAGTCATTGGCAATCATTCTTAGTGCCTTATAATAGGTTAAGCCATATTTGTACATGACTACACTAATAAAGTTGCCATAAAATGCACCACTAAAATCCTTCAGAACAATATCTCCACTCTTGTTCCTATAAAAAGAACAGGTGGGATTATTGTCTGCTCTCAAAGGCGACTTAAACAAACCCTTTTTAACAGGTATGCCTAAGTAATATTCGAGATATGTTTCTTGAGATGCTCTGTCTAATAAATATTGCTTAGTAATCGTAGGTTCAAATTCAAGTTTCATATTAATTCATATGTTTGTATTAGAACCACAAAGTTACTAATTATTTATTATACTTCAAAATCAAGGTCTTCGTTACCTGCTGCTGCATCGTCAGTAGCATCTACATTATCTTGTACTTCTGTAGGTTTAGCATTCTTCTGCTCATTCATCTTCTTAACTTCATAGTCAGAGAAAGCTACTGTTTCTCCCAACCAGTTGTTAGAGATATAAGCTTCACCTTCCTTGTTAATGCTAACAAAGCTAGGTAGAGATGCATAACCCTTGCTATTACCGATTAACTTCAATCTAGTGTGCTTGTTAAGAGACTTAGCCAAAGCCTTATTCATGATTTCAACCAATTTCTCAAAGTCTTCTGGCAATGAAAGTCCAGTTGCAGCCTTAGAGAATTTCTCCATCATTTCAGGAGCTAGGTTGGTCATTACGTGAGCAATAGTGAACTGAAGTTGTTCCAAAGCAGAAGGAAGCTCCCACTTCTTGCTACCAGTTTCACCAGTAACACGTTCTGCACCATTGTCACCAGGACAGAAGATAAGTGGTTCGAAGATACCTTCGTCGCCAGAGAACTTAATCTTCATAGCTTTCCATACGTTACCTTCCTTATTTGTCCCTTTAGACAACTCGATGCCCTTGAATACTACATCATAGATACCCCAAGCTTTCAGTCTTACTACTGCTGTGCCTTTAACGTTATTTAGATTGAATGTCATTCCTGCCATAATATATAAAAATTAAATTTCAAATGATAAGTCATCTATCTCATATGCTTCATCATTATCTAGGGTAGTGTCCAATGGTAAATCTTCCACTGGGTTTTCATCTTCTTTAATCTTTATATTCTTATCTTCTGTTACAGGCTCTTCAGACCTATCCTTGTTGCCAATTAACACAAACAAGCCTTCATGTCCCTTCCACGGAGTTACAGTAAATGTATCTCCATATTTGGACAATAAATCGTTTGCATTACCTCTACAACTTACTGTGAGGCTCTTAGTTAATTTGTTACCAGATTTGGTCTTCCAGGCAGTGTCAGTTCCTATAATTGGGAACATTAATCCGCCCTTCTCAATAGGTTGATATTTAATATCCAACCTGTTCTCCCATTCTACACCCATTAAGGATGCAGCTGCCCTATTAAGGACATATTTGTTAGATTCTAAGGTAATCTGAGGTTCAGTAGACTCCTCTGCTTCCTCAGCCTTAGTAGATGTTTTCTGAGCTTTCTCTTTGACCTGCTCCTGCTTTAGAAGTACACACTCCTTTGTATCAGGATTATAGTCAAAGGTAATCATCATTTTTATAATCATTCCTCGTCGTTGTTATAAGCATCAATTACCTTTATAATCTCGTTCAAATCATTGTCAATTAACAATTCATCGAACATACCCATTGGAGTCTTTGCTACACACTCCCCATCGGTATTAGTAAGGAATTTATACTCCATTCTGCCAGAATTACCTTCCTGCACCTTAGTAAAGAATACATAGGTGAATAGACCTTCCAGAGTAACCTTTTCTGCCAATAACTTACCAATAGTCTTGATTGAATATTTAGGATTTATAGCATCACCGACATTCTCACTGTGAGTTAAGAATATCATCTTGCAATCATCCCTCATAGATTCTGAATACCTAAGCACTTCCATAGCGTGCTGAGCCAACTCAGTAAACTTAGTGTAACCAACTTCAGTAGCTCTATCTACAAACTCATAGCTCAACATATATTGCCAATCGTCAATAATGACTTGCTTAATGTGAGGCATCTTTAGATTAACAATCTTCAAGATGTTTATGATTTTGTCATATTTAGAGCTTACATAATAGTTACCCACCCATTCAGAACCTTCTTTCTTTATCTCTTTATACTTCTTCTTATACCCTTTAAAAGGTAAAGGCTTACCAGTAGTAGAAATCAAGAAAGTTTCTTCTGGGTTCAAATTTCTTAAACAGGTACTTTTACCAGTACCACTTTCACCAACAATCGCAATAGTTTCTGCTGCCATTTACTATAGAACTAAAGTCATTTTCTTACTAGAATCTTGTTGTTCTTCAATCTCTTGGCATGAATCTTCTAATGAGTCAGAAAGTACCCAATCAGGGGTGCTATACTTCTCATAGTTTGTAATCTTGGTTGCAATTGGAAGCTCTCTAAACAAGCCAGTTTTACCATAGAATCCAAGACCTACAGCAATATCAGCTGCGCCCCATCTATTCTTTAATACTACTGCGCTTCTAAAGTTCTCCCCAATTTGTTTTATGTCATATCCTCTATATGTGGACATCTTCTCCCTAAATGGATAAAACAGTGCCATCACTATATTGGCATCCTCTGCTGGATTACCAGTTCCTTTTAAATCATCCAACTGGAGTTCCTGGAAGTTCAACTTCCTTCTCTCTACATTGGAGGAACCTCTATTCACCTGCATTACCACTACAGGACTAATCTTACATTTATTTCTAAACGAAACCAATGAAGAAGACATAGCATCCATTTCATCCTTCTTGGTGTTACCAATGGAAGGTCTAGCCAAACCAATATGGTCTAATACTGCAAGAATGATGTGATTAGGTCTAAACAGAGTATATTTATCACCTTCAAACTTACCAAATTGTTTAAGAGTTTCCATAAGGAACTCTACCATTCTTTGGTTGTTTAATGGTTTATCATATATAATCATGTGAGACTCAATCTTATCAAGCATCTCTAAGGATTGACATACTAATTCATAGTCCATATCGGACAGAGTGGTATCCTTACTTCTAGAAAGTAATTCTTTAAAGGATAATTCAACTCCAAATGTTTCATATATATAAATAGATAGAAGTTTGCCAAGCAGTTGCTCAGCAGTCATTTCCAAACTGAAATATATAATATGGAAATCTGGATTGTCAATATTTTCCATTAAAGGCTTATAGATAAAGGAATGTAATGCAAACGAAGTCTTACCTGAGCCAGTACCTCCAGCTATCAGATAATATGTCTCCTGTGCTATTCCATCTACAAATCTCTCTAGTTTTGGGAGTCCCATTGATAAGGCATGGTTTTCTCCCCTTCTACCTCTATCAATTAACTCTTTTAAATTCTTAGTTATTAATCCCATTAAATACTCTTGATAGTATCAAACCGCATAATACCATCTCCGTTCTTGAGTTCAGCAATATTCTGCCATATCTTACTTATCATAAAATCAGCGATGTTCATGTTAAGTAGATTGCAGTTATTATCCTTTGCCCATCTGATAAGCTCAAGAACTTCATTGTGTTTATCTTGCTTCCAGCCTATAGATTTACCATAAGCATAATAGAACTCCTCTTCTGTACTAAATTTCTTAGCCCAGTTATTGAGGGGAACTTCTACACCATTAATAACCCCATTATGGGGATAGGTCATTAGGAACTCTGCTCCCAAATCTCCACTAAACTTCCTATAGTTATTAAGGAAATTCTGATTGAATACGACACATTCAGGGTCAAACTTCTGACCCTTATCGGGAACTTTATATGATTTGGTGATAATTCCCTTAGCTTGAAGACTTAACAATAAGTCTCGAAGGTCTGTTCTAGTTACAGGCATAGTAAAATACTTAACTAGATATTCTTTATGCCCTTCTTCTATACTAGCTAGAAATAATAAATCAATTAGTAAAACTTCTTCTGCCGTAAGTCTATACTTCTCCATCATTACTAACTGATTATCTACTGTTAAACTTAGTTTTTCCAATTAAATAAATCATTAGCCAATAACTAACAATCTACTAACTGTAAAGTGTTTATTCTGATTTCTCAGCGTTGTCAATTACATACGGGTCTAAGAACTCTTCTTCTAACATAAGCCTTCTCTCCTCCATCTCAGATATACGAATTTTCTCACAAGTAAGTGCTTTAACTTGCGGAGACATATCTGTCCATGAATTTGTTAAGAATAATGAGTTCTAACATTCTTTCTGTTGTTACCGTGTTAAGAGTACAAAGATACTAAAAATCTCTTAAATTACCAAATGAATCTACTTAAATTGTAAGGATAAACATAGTGCACTTACATCTAAACGCTTACCTCCAAATGTAAGAGAAGCTATAATAATGTGCTTATCCTGTGCTTTCTCCAAATACTTCAATACCTCCATGACATCTACTGTCTTCGTAATGGAAGAAGATAATGCACTTCTGGATGAAATATCATAATAAGTTACTTCAAACATTAGAATCTAAATATCATTTTAGTTTGCTTTTTCTTCTTAGGATTAAATGGTCTTCCTTGAAGAACATCTATAAGATTTTCCTCGCTTATTGGAATATATCTTCCAGAATTGGTAGACTTTCTAAACCATTCTTCCTCTACAGTTCCCTTAAGAACTAAAGTAAATACTTCAGCAACCTTTCCCTCCTTTTGTCGGATAACTCGACCCACTCTCTGTTTCTTAGTAGTGGAACTACTATTGAAGCCCAATATAACTGAAACACTAATGTCAGGACAGTTAAAACCCTCATTCAACTTCATAACAGTGTTTAGTACTCCACCATCCTGCTGCACAAACTCTTGTAAACTCATTCTCCCTTTCTTAGCAGAATCTTTACCAGAATACACAGCACCATACTTAATTTTCTCTGCCATAGCTATAGTAGCACTAAAAGTTATACACTTCTTGTCCTGCCTATTCTCTAGGATTAAGTTGGTAAGTTCAATTTTCTTAGGATGATTATATATGTATTTCTTACGAGCCTGTAAGGTTCTACTAAATCCCATAGCATGAACTAAAATCTGCTTGTTAACAGTTTTAAAGTCTTCACTCTGGTCTTCTTTACATCTTTCCTTAGCTAACTCTGCCCTTCGCTTCCAGTCAGTTGCACACTTCATGGCAAGGTTAAAGTCATAGTTAAAGAAGGAGAAATGTTCATAGAACTCTTTATTGACCTCTTTATAGACATCAATATCTTCTGGCTCAATAAGCACCTCATATTCTCGGTAATCAGCGAGCCATTTATTCTCTATGGCTTCCTCTACAGAAATGGTATCCACAATCGGACACTTCTTGCTTATAATTTCATCTTTACCATCCAATCTCTCGAAGGTCGCAGTTAACCCCAAGATTACTGTATATTGGACGTTTTTAAATATGTTCAGCAGTGTAGGTGCTCCCACTTTATGAATTTCATCTATAACTAATAGAGTACAGCTGTACTTGTTAGTAGATGTATCATTCATGGTCTTAACTGAACACTGTTGGAATAAGTTCCAATCAATTAGTTCTTGATTCCATTGCCTTTGAATAGGTTCACTGGGTACAACTACAATAACAGATTTAGTTGGATTCTTCTTTAGAAACCTACTAATAGCCATTAGCCCACCTCTAGTTTTACCTACTCCAGTTGCCCAATTAAGTGTCCCACACAACTTGTTATCTACCCATCGTTGAACACCTTGTTCTTGGCGTTCTGTTCTACTTAGATTTCCAAACAAGTCTGCCATATACTATCAATTTTACCCTTGAATTTACTCTATAATTCTATTGATAGCTATGTAAACAAAACCCCTATAATGAGTGAGTAAAACTCAGGAGTATAAATGTAGAACCAATGTAGATGGGTATAGATGTTAAAGAGTAAATCCTTTAGCATCACAAACCATTTTGATTTGGTTCTTACGGGTTTCCCACTGATTGATGTGGAATTTAACCTCATCTTCCAAAGAGAACAGAATTCTGTTTCTCAATGTTTCCAGTTGAGCAGTAGTAAGTTCAGAGTATTTCTTACTCTTAAGGTTTACCATTGCACGAAGTTGAGTGAATGACAAACCTTTCGGCGTCATATACAGATTTGCAGTAGGATTCAAGCCAAGGCGTTCTCTTGCTACCTCAGCCTTTTCACGATATTCTCCATTAGGAGTTTTCTCGGTCAGGTCTTTAGATTCCTGCTGCGTAAACCATAGACCTTGTTTTAAGATAAATGTTAATGTTATGTGCTGCTTGTTAAATTTACCCAACTTATCAAGGCAGCCTTCGAGGACAACGTCAATAGGAAGTCTCGCGAACTCCGCAGGACAGTCCCCAACCAAAGCCTCAGAGATGAATGTTTCCTTGGTATCAATACCTTTGTTGTTATCAAGGAACACTCTCAGCGAAGGCAGGAATGTAAATCTTGGAATACCTCTATCTTGCTCTAACCAGCGAAGGAATAATTCAGTATTACATCTTTCTCTTTGGTCTTTAATAATGTCCAACAGAACATAGCGACCTGGATATTCTTTGCTGTCATTATACAGCATAGATTCACAATGGTTATAAAACGTTCTTAGTTCTTTCTCAGAACAATCAACAAGTTTCTTTTCTTCTTGTACGAGTTGTCCATTTACTTCAACCTTGCGACCTTTCCACACGAAAGTGTTAATGTCATTATTCTTCTTAGCAATAGCGGCAGCCAATTTTTCCTTCATCATATTGTTATTCTATATTAAGTCTTTGTCATATAAAATAATCTCTTTGTTCGTTCATCTATCTATTTCACAATATTAAATCTGATTCCGCTGGTTTCTCATAAACAAAGTCTATAAAATAAACTCCAGTAAAGCGGTAAGGAACTTTCTGACCAGATTCTCTGTCATACCAAGTATCCTCACCAGCTATTACTTCATTGTACTTTAAAAACCCCACATCACCTATCTTGAGAACTGGAGATTCCCACCCAGGTAATCGAGTTATCATTTCATAAGCCCCATTAGCTAAATTCTGGAAGACATAGATTATATAACCACCCACATCTTCTCGTAAGGTTATCAACTTGGCATGGATTGTTTCCATTTAATTCAGATACATCACTCCTACTCGTTCATCGTAAGGAATGTTATCAGTAGCAGTTTCTACAGCTAACCATTCACATTCTTCAAGCGGATAGCCATATTCATTAGCATCCATCTCAGAAATTTCCTGCGCATAGAGTTCTGCCTCCAATAGTGATTCGAAGTTACCAGTCTCCTGATAATCTATCCTCCCCTTACGTCCAGAGTAGATGTTACACTCTATCATAATGATTGAGATTTTAATAATTAATCTTCCTTATCTTTATATTTCCTACAACCGTATTTGGCATAATCACAAGTTTTCGTCTCTTGACCTCTGAAACAGGGGTACTTAGCACAATCCTTGCAGGTACGCTCTGGATGCTGATATCTAACTCCATCCTTGTCTTTATCGAAGGAACTACTTAGTTGCTTTGCCATTGAAATACCTTGAGTCCAGTATGAACTCCAGACCCTATTTAGCTATACCAGATAATATGATTACATTAACCTCTTAAATGGAATTATGATTTTTTCTTCCACCCACTGTGCAAAGTTCTTATTGTTACAGCCGAGTGCAAATATAACCACATAAATAGCTATCTTTGGTACTCCAAACACTGACAATAGAACACACACAATAACAGCAGCTATTAAAGCTACCAGGTTCTTACCTTTAAAAATGTCTGTGAAATTCATACTTGTCTTTTTAACAGTTTTACAATCTTGTTCGATATCCAATCTAAGTTCACTATTGCGTTCAGTATCAGTAATACCAGTAGAAGGTCTGGGATAACAACTATGAACAATAAAACCATTGCTCCTACGGTATACTTCACTTTAGTAATAGTGTTATTAGAAGGACCACACTAACAGTAACGCCACCAACTGTTAACCCTTTGTAGAGTTTCTTCTTGGATTCAAGTTTATTAATCTCTCTAAGTTGATTCTGCATTACCTGCTCAGAAGCTTGTGCATGAAGCATAAGTCTGTTTATCTGTGCATTCTTAACAGAGTCATTACGCTCATAAGAGTTAATCAAACTTTCATAAGATGTTATTTGCTTTTTAAGCTCTGGAATCTCCAGTTTAAACTTCTTATGTTCCAAGAATATTAAGTTAGTTGCCTTTAGCTGTTGAGGTGTAATTACTACTAACGAATCATTTACCAACTTCGGATAGGTATTCTGTGAAGAACACCACATCGTCGGCAATAGACTGATTAGTAATATCAGTAAGCTCTTTTTCATACCAATGTTCAATTACATCAACTTTAACTTTAGAGGAATCTATTACATTATGTAAAGAATCTCTCTGAAGTTTGAGCAAACTTATTTCACTATTTAGAGAGTCAATATGATTAACTAACTCATTATAGTCAGGTATTGGTTGTGGTTCCTTAGTTGGAGTTAACCACGTCCAGATTAGCACTCCTACTAAGCATAGGATTACTAACCACAGTAAATTCTTACTCACCGAGTACGTAGTTTACTGCCTCAGCCATGTTTTTCATCTCCTCATCAGTTGCATCTGTGAGGTAGTTGAATGTAGTTTTGGCTTCTCCTTCAAGAGAGTCAATATAGCTCTCAATTCTTGTGCTTCTGCGATACTTCTCAGCATCCCTATCATATCCAGCTAGATAACGACCAGGATTAACCTTGAAATATTCAGCTTCCTGCTGAAGTAATGCTTTTACCATTGTTTCGTTAATCAATCCAGCATCTACAGCATACAGTGCGTGATTACGATATTTCGTAGCTTTACCTTCGGCAATAGTCTTGCCAAGAGTTTCATTAAACTCATCATCGGGACGACATACAGATACTCCGATAGATAACACTTTCATGTCATTATCAATAATATCTCCATCTTCCTCAATGTAAACTTCTGGTTCACCATGAATGCTAACAGCAGCCATTACGAATTGACGTTCTTCACCAGTAAAGTCTTTGAAACTGTCTACGATATATTCTACCTTTTTCATATTAAAATGTAAATTATAAGATAATTTTTAGGCTAATCTTTGTAGTTTTAAATAATCTTATGCTTTACGAGATGGCTGTAAGCTATCGGGGTTACGATAGAAAGCTAGGATAGTGGATTGCTTACGCAACCATGAGCCTTCTTCTTTAGCCATATCCAGAATAGTCCTACTAATAGACTCTTCTTCTACTTGCTCTTTAACAAGTCTACCTTCCTCTTCATCCTCTCCATTCAACCACTGGAATGTAGCCCAATCACCCTCTTTCTGAGCCTGGTCTACAATCTTATTGATACTCATAGTAGTTTCAATCTCCCTATCAACAGTAGCAGCAAAAGGCATAACTCTATCAGTTATGTTCACCTTAATAGCTGGAACTGGTGGATATTGGAACAGAGCATCATTAGTAGTCAAATACTTATAAATCCACTCATGGTGAAGGTATTCCTCAGCTGCCCTACCGAGCCAGTAGGTAGCCAATTTGGGTAATCCTTCTACATCAAAGTAATTAGCAAAGGTTCTATACAGACTATGGTTAGCCAGCTCAGCTGATAGTTGCTTTACTAGCATTTCAACCATTACACTTGATAAGGTACACTTACGTCTACTCTCATCAATGTTCTTCTCTGTATATTGCATAGTAGGCATTGCATCCACTGTCTGAACACCTTGCTTAGTCTCTTTTTGTTCTGGATTTCCTTGTGCGTCTAGTACTCTCATCAGTAACTAATTTAAAGTTGTTTTGCATCAAGTAATCTAGAGGTGCCGATAGCCAAGTAATAAACTTAACTAACCTATAATCTTCCACCTTTTTACTAATAGTTTCTTTCTTAATAGTTAAAGGTGTATCGGCTGCATAGAACTGACTTCCCACACACTCTACCCTATCTTTCCATATCTTATATAGAGATACTTCATATAGGAACTTAGGATATTCAGTCAGCTTATACTGCTTGTTTGAGTAGACGTTCTGGGTCGATTTCTTTGCCATTCCAGAATACTCTCACTATAGAGCTACGTTCGCTCTTGTACTTACTCAACAGATAAGGTATATCTGTTTCTGGGCAGTCGTGACGATAAGTAGTCTTGTCAAGTCCCTTTACATGGACAATAAGACGACCTGTAAATCGTGATGTTCTCGTAGGAGGTGCCCAGCGTGTGTCAGGAGCTGGGAAACGACGCTGCTTCTTCCAAGCCCTACGTTCTTTCTCAGTCTTAGTCCATACAGATGGGTCACGAGGTTTTACATGTGGATTACGAATACCCAATGCTACCATTTCGGCATCATTGTTTACATCAACTCTCAAATCCTCTTCCTTCTTCTTTTTCTCTTCTTTCTTCATTTTATTTGATGAATTAGAGTTACACATTCTTATAATTTAATTACGCTACCACAAATAGTACACTTGTAGACTTTGTTCTCTGCATCATACAGAGTGTGAGTTGTTGGTAAACCACACCTGCCACAATCCAGAACTCTAACTGATTGTACGCGTCTTGTCCCCTTCTTAGGAGATTTCTTAATCGAAGCCATAGTTATGATTTTATAGATTTAGCTAGTTTAGAGTCAGCTACCATCTTCTCAACTTCAGAAGAATTGAGCAGCTCTTCCAATCTCTTTACTTCCGCTTTATAATCTTGTACATACTCTTGAAGAGTACCAACTTCTCTTTTGCAAGATATTCTGTGATGAATTACCTTTCTGATACAAGTAGCTAAAGGCATACCAAATCCTGCGTCTTTAAACTCCTGACGCTCAGGTTTACCTTTTGGTCTTACTGTATAGAGCAGTTCTAAATCCCAGAAATAATCACTTGCTCCAGATGTCATTCTAAAATCAGCTTCCTCGATAACCATATTTACTTTACAGGTTAAATTGTTTCATCACCATGTCCATATGGGCATAGTGTACATCTCTGAGAGTGTCTTTCTTGTACTCTAAATACTCCCTTGCACTCATAGGTTCATTAGGTTTAGTTAACCGACAACATTCCCAATCTATTACTGCTTCTTCATAATTACATTCATAGGCAGCTTTATGGTTTTGGATATGATGTTTGTTAATAGCTCTGTGTATTTTCTTGATTCTCTTAGTGCCTAACCAAGGGATAATAATATACATAAGAACTTTATCTAAATCATGAAACTTATACTTATAATAGCCAATATACTTCTTCTCAGTCTTGAGGAAGGCAATATAATGTCTAAGAGTATATGGAATATGTTTCCATGAATCTATAATATTACTTATAATCATTGCAAGTTGTTCATTTCGACTACAATGTCATTGTTTACTTTCTTAATAGCCTGACTGAAATTATTCATTTTATCTTTCATCTTAGCCTTTAAAGATTGAATAGATGTTTTCAGGTTATTAATCTCAGAGTTTAGTATAGACTCCTTCTGTTGAAATTCCTTTTTCATCTCAACTCTAAACTTGAGATGGTCAGGAAGAATTGAATAAAGGGAAATAAAGCTCTCTAAAACCTTTAATAACTCTTTATACTTTACAACTTTAGTAGTCTTATCTATCACGAGTACATATGAATCACAATCGTTGCCTGGTAAAACATTGATATACTTATCAGAGATAGTATTCTGCCTTCCTAGATGGTCACCCAGTCTAACTGTAATTGGAAATCCACTTAACTGAAAATATTCAGAGTTGGTATCTCCAACTTGTTCTACTTGGATAAATTCCTTCTTCTCAAGCCATGCCTTAACTTTACTTAGTCCTTTCACTTATTGACTTGTTCAGTTACTTTACCATACATCTACAAAAAATAAGGGTCAACCCATCTACTAATGTAGACAGAATTGACCCCTATAACTATTGTATGGAGTCGTTGGGAGCCAGAGACTCCAAATATCGGTTGACAGCTTTCATTGCATTGTCAGGTATCTTCTGCACTTCTTCACTATGATTTACATAATGTAAGGTTGCACCTACGCCAAATATGGCATAGCATTGGTTAGTTGAGGGAGTAAGTACACATAACACCGCTGCTATTGCAGTAGGTATTACAAAGTGTTTCCTCTTTTACACCAGACTTCTTTACCCCTTTAGCCACACAAGTTCTGGTGCCACAAACATCGCACTGTGAACTGCATACTGACATGAAGAATAAGATAGCTGATACAATTAAACCAACAATTGAAAGAACCATTAACAATGTATGAACTGAGTCAGCGATACTACATAAGTATAATACCCAATATTCCATACTATTTGAAAATTTTGCTTATTTGATACATCAACTCTCTAGCAACCGTAACGACGGAAGTTCCAGCTAAAATCAAACCCCAAGTCTCCATAGAGAGAGGTTCGGTTCTGAACATAGCACCACCATATTGTACGATTAAGAATTGACCAACGAGAATAACTAAAGCAATTCCAGCAAACGCAGGATTCTTTAGCAAGCCATCAAAGATACTTCTTCTTTGTCCGAACACTCTAGCATTAAACAGATTCCACCATTGTAACAATACGAATATTGTAAAGAACTCTGTTAGAGATACTGCTTTAGTATAGAGCAAAGTGACTAAGAATATGAAGAATATAATACCAACTCCAAAGATTTCACACCACATTGGTTTAGTGATAATGAATGCTTTAGGACTTCTTGGTTTATCCTTCATAACTGCATCGTTAGCTGGTTCAGTTGCTAAAGCCAATGCAGCGAATGTATCCATGATTAAATTAACCCACAACATCTGTGTAACAGTGAAGGGCAGGTCTATACCAATGAACGGACCAATACAAGCTATAAGAATAGCTACAACATTGATTGTTAATTGGAACAGAATGAAGTGCTGTATATTCTTGTACAGACTTCTTCCCCACTTAACACCTAAGATGATAGATGGGAATGAATTGTCGAGTAGGATAATATCTGCAGCTTCTTTGGCTACGTCCGTACCATTATTCATGGCTATACCTACTTCGGCATGATTTAAAGCTGGGGCATCATTAGTGCCATCACCAGTCATTGCAACAACCTCTCCTATGCTCTGATACATTTTAACCAGAGTTTGTTTATCCTCTGGTTTAGTACGAGCATATACATCAGTATTATTCAAAGTAGTAATTGACATTCTGTCTCCTACTTCTTCTCCTAATAAAGCTCTTGGGTTGTCACTTAGTCCTGCCTGCCTAGCTATCTCCGTAGCTGTGGCTGGATTATCACCAGTGATAATTTTAACTGTAATACCAGCTTCTTTTGCAGCTTTAACTGCATCAGGAACGTCCTTACGGATTGGGTCTTCAATAGCCATGAAGCCATTATAAGTGAAGCCATTCAATTTCTGAGCATCCTCTAAGGTCATAGATTCTTTATAAGCAAAGCCTATAACTCTACGTCCCTTGTTCTGCTCCGAAACACAACTTGGTAAGTCACCTTCTACTGTTTCATTACACATGGTAAGAACAACTTCGGGAGCACCTTTTACCAACGAAATAAAGGCATCACCTTGTTTAACAATGGACATCATAAACTTAGTCTTACTTGAGAAGTCCATTCTGAACACAGGAGTATTATCTCTCCTTATATCATCAAGTAAGTCCCCAGCATCCATATACTTAATTATAGCACCCTCTGTAGGATTACCAACGGTCTTATCGCCATCTACATATGCAGTAGAATTGGCAAGAGCATTGATAGTAATATATGCCCTATTAGGCATTACCTCATTTACAACCTTCATCTTATTCTCTGTTAGAGTGCCCGTTTTATCGGTGAGAATAAGAGTAGTTGCTCCTAAGGTTTCACAAGCGTGCATCTTTCTGACCAAATTATTTGCCTTAGACATACGTTTCATTGAATACGCAAGGGCTAGTGTTACAGCCATAGGCAATCCTTCTGGCACAGCTACAACTATTAGTGCAACTGCAATCATTAAGAAGGATAATAGGTCATTAGTAATTTGCATCCAGTCTTGTCCTACATAAGCTTGTTCTATAAAGAAGTACCTTACTAATAAAGCAAGAATAAGGAATCCAGCAGCACCAAATGCAATCTTATTGATTAAATCAGCAAGACCATTGAGCTGCTTGTTTAGAGGAGTCTCTGTATCAGTAATTTCAGCAGCTTTACGTGCTGTCTGTCCAAATGCCGTATTATCTCCAACTGCATTGACTACACCTACTACGGAACCTTCTTCAACGATAGTTCCTTTTAGTAATAGCCAAGAGGGATAAGTGGCATTTAATTCACCTTCCTCTTTAGGTTGCTTAGTAACAGCCTTAGATTCTCCAGTTAGAACAGACTCATTAACCTTTAAGTTATGAGATTCGTAGGCTGTAATATCAGCAGGAATTTCTTCTCCAGCTTCTAACAGCACTACATCATCAACAACTAGGTCTTTTCGAGCTACTTGGGTTACTATCCCATTTCTCCTTACCTTGACAAGTGTATCATCAGAACTTGAAGTAAGTACATCGAATTTCTTAGATGCACTATACTCATTTAAGAATCCTATGGTTACAGCTAACAAGATAGCAGCTATAATACCAATAGGTTCTAAATATTCTGACTTAATAACCCCCAGCACCAATGCAATAATTGCAGCGACACTCAATATTTGAATTAGGGGGTCTTTAAACTTCTCAAGGAAAAGTATGTACCAAGGGTCTCTTTTAGGTGGAGTTAACACATTAGAGCCATGACAATCTCTACTATGATTAACCTCAGCATCTGTCAAGCCCTTTAACAATTCTATATTCATCTTTTAAGTTATTTAATTATTAAAAGGTGGACAAGATGCCCACCAGTGTAGTTTTTACTCTTCGTCTTCTTCGAAGTAATCAGGGAATGCTTCAATAAGGATAACGGGAACGTTATGTCCTTCTTCACTTCCCCACTCGGCGATGCTTTCCAGCAGTTCATCTTCAGCGTCGTCAATATCATCATCTTCATTGATTTTGTCAATGAGATATTGAGCTTCTTCATCACTGATTTCACCGTCAGCCAACAGCCAAGCCATTACAGCTTCAGCAAAGAATGCATCAAACTCAGAAGTAGTATCACCTTCTTGAGAGTCTTTCTTCTCCCACAGCATTTCAACTTCTTCCTTTGTCACTACACCATCCGCCATAATTTCTTCGCGGAGTTCTTCTACATTTACTTTACACATAATTGTAAGTTTTTAATAATTAAATAAGATTGGGTAATACCCTTTCGATTTCACCTATAGATTGCCAAGAGCCAGTGTTACCAAGAGCCTTGAACTTCCACTCACCGTCCTTACGATAAGCATAGCCTAGAACAATAGCTTCACGACCAATGAATGTAGTTTCAGGGTCTTTACTATCATTATCCAAGTTATACTTAGCCAATACGTTAGGATTGGAGTTTGGACGGGTTACAGGACGTCCGTCAGTTGTCGTATAGATTCTCAATCCCATATAAGGAATCTTATCGAATCTTTGGTGACGATATGAGTTGAGGATAAATGCAACGTACTCAACTTCAGGTCTGATTCTATCCAGTTCTACTGAAATAGTTTCATTATCCATTCCGTCATCTCCATTAGTATCACCTACTAAATCATCACCAGAGTGATGGATTGCTCTGTCACTAGAGTCTTTATGACCAAAGTAAACAGTTTCAAGCTTACGCTTGTTAGCATCCATAAGAACCACAGAAGCATCAAGGTCAACAGCCTCAGTACCTCCACCAAAACCTAAGAAGCCACCAGATTTGATAGCTCCCCAGTTTGCTCCAAAGAATACTTTAGATAACTTATTACCGTTATCATCCTTAGACAGATTAACTCTGCCTCCCTTAGATAAGTTTATCATAGCTTACAGATTGTTTGGACCTGCGTTGATACCATAACTGGACAGAATGTCACACAGTAACACATTCTGATAGTTACCCTTACCTTCGTTCACAGCTTGGAACTTCCATGCTCCATCCTTGCGATACAGCTTGCAGAATACCAATGCTCTATCCATAGAAGCATCTTCTTCCAGGTCATACTTGGCAAGAACGTTGTTACCTTCTGCGCCTTCATACAGATTAACCTTGGCATTCTTTACCATACCAAAGTTCTGCTGACGATTCTTGGCATCATGGATATTGACAAGAACTACAATTTCCTGAACATTGGCAGGAACCTTAGCAGTGTCAATAGTGATAGTTTCATCATCGCCATCACCTGCACCAGTACGGTTATCACCTGAATGATGAATACAGCCAGTAGCAGCTATAGCTTCAGGACCGTCCAACTGCCCAAACAGAGCCATTGCATCGTCACTTACAGCTTTACCATCAGCACCAAGCAGAATAGCCATAGCATCCAAGTCAAATTCTTTACCAGGTTGTGCTGCATCCCAGCCCAAACCAATTCTAAACACACTAGCTGTGGACTCCTTAGAAAGGTCAATGCGTCCACCTTTTTGCAAGTTAATTGCCATAATAAATGTAGTTAAGTTATTAAAAAATTAATTGAAGGAATATCCTTCAAACACAGACGATTACACGCCTTTTCGCTTCCAACTAAGATAAAGTTGAGGAGTTTCAATCCTCTCATCTATCTTGTTATCCAAGACGAAGCAATTAAATCCTAAATCAGTATAATACTTAGCTAAGTATATTCCCAACTCAGGAAGATTCTCGTCAAGGTCGAACACCAAACTATAAGAATTTCTTGCAGATTTAGCTTGCATTAAGCTAGCTATTTCTTCAATACATTTCTGATGTAAGGTGCTACTATCAAGTTTTAACCCATATTTAGTGATTGTATAAGCATCTAAGGCACTTAGTGGCTTAGGCTTGGGAAACCACTTATCCCTAAGCTTTACTAACTTATTCATACTTAGTTATTTAAGTTTGTAGTCCTACCCAGAATCGAACTGAGACCTCCATATCCGTAGTATGGTATTCTATCCGTTAAACTATAAGACTAAAGAATAGAGGGTGTGTTGTTACACCAAATGCTCTAAGGGCAGTTATTGACGTTGAACGTATGTGCAGTGACTTAACGTACACATTAGCCGACTTTTGTTCTCCTACTAACAGCTAAGGGTATCACGTACCCTCCCAATCTTAATTTCAGGTTCCGCTTGTACTGTTGAAACTCTGGATTAAACTCAGGGATATTATCAACCAAATCCTTATAAGATGGATGTCCCTTTCTGTTCCTCTCCTTAAAGTCAAATCCCTTGACTGCTGATACTTTTAAGCACCAACACATACCTGGATAAATAAGCCTACTAGTCTTACTTATATAGGTATCCTCTGCAGTCTTTATAACATCATATACTTTCATAATCTAATAAGTTAAATTAGTGGTCCAGACGAGATTCAAACTCGTGACCTTCCCTTTAGGAGAGGGACGCTCTATTCAGCTGAGCTACTAGACCAAAATAAAAATGCCATCTACTCTCACGAGCAAATGGCACAACATGGATTACTTCTCTTTTATTACTTCAACTTTTACTGTGACCCCACAGGGATTCGAACCCTGGTCTACGGATTAAAAGTCCGCAACTCTACCTACTAAGCTATAGGGTCAAGTTGGAGAGTCACCACTGTCCTCTCCGCGGTAGGTTTATCTACAATGTAGAAAGGTTTTAATACCTACGATATGAAGGTATGCGCAAGTCCTACTTTACCTTAAACTCGAAGTGGTTATTTACCTCTATTAACAGATTTGCATTTAACTGAGCCAGGACGTGTAGTTGCTTTCTTGAATGATTCAGGCTGAGCATCCCACCATCTCTTAGCTGCTTCTAAGTTAGCTACCATTTTCTTGTATTTCATATAGAAGAATTTACAAATATATTAATCAGTAATCTCTATAGTCCTACTAGCTTCTTGTGCTAGCTTATCACAAATCTTGTTATATTGGTCGTCTGCGTGTCCTTTAGTCCACTCAAACTCAACCTTAGTATGGAAAGCAATTGCTGCATCAAATCTTTTCCACAAATCCAGATTCGCCTTTCTCTTCCAATTCTTAGTATATGTGCAGACCACATACTGAGAATCAGAAACTATGGTAACTTCTGAAGGTGTTGTAATAGATTCAAGGGCAACTATAGCTGCCATTTGCTCCATCCTTTGGTTTGTACTGTTCTTGTACATCTTAGAATATCTAGCTACTTCTTTATCATCCTTAAGGATAACAAATCCAATGCCACCTTGATTACGAGCACTTGAATATGCCCCATCAGTATATACTCTATATGTACTCATGCTTCCGCCTTGCAGTTATACAGATAGTCTGTGTAGATTCCTAATATATAAGCAATCTTGTAGATGTCACCTTCCTTCTTCGGAGTTACCTTCCCAAGAACATCGTTGACCATATCTAATACCACAAATCCTTCTGGACTTTGCAAGTAAGGTTCCATTAATCTGGCTAATTCCTTAAGGTAAGGTTTTGCTTCTATAGAAGCTCCGTCAATACTCTTAAGCAATGCAATTCCTGTACCATCCTCTCTATTAGTAATTTCCTCTATTTGGTCAGCAAACTCATGTCGCATAAAACCTAAATAGAACGCCTTAGAAATATCATCGCCAACCCACTCTGAGAAGCTATTACACTCCTTAATAGTAGACAGGTCAATGGGATGTTCCATCAAATTTTCAACCTTCATAATCATTCAAATAATGCCTCTAACTTGGAAGCTAAGTTATTGGCTTTAGTCGCTGCTGCTTTCTCAGCGGTAGCTTTAAGTTTCGTAATAGTACTCTTAAAAGTAGACATTGCACTGTCTATCTCCTTACTAAACCCTGTTGATGTGTTACCAAAGATATTCATACTAAGTGTAATTTAAGGATTAAGAGTAAATTCAAGGGTAGTAGCCCGAGTGGGACTCGAACCCACACGCCCATTACTGAGCATCAGGGCTTAAACCTGACGTGTCTACCAATTCCACCATCGAGCCATGACTAAGAGGGTTGCAACTTATATATCATATCCTCAAGACTTACGCATATTTCAGCCGCTAAATTCTACCATCCGATATATACCTCTTAGTTATACTGAAGCAGTGATTGAGTACCATTAAGGTACTCTAAAGAGGTATTCTGCATCCACCCCACTCCTTGTACTTCGGAGCACGTCTTATTACATACGCTCAACTCGCTTAGTTGTCATCGCCAAACCTAATATTTAAACTCCTTTGATTTGGGAGCTACTTACAACAAAATCTTTTCAACTCAGCTGGAGTATGGAATTGTTTCCAGAATGGATGTCTATAATCAAACTTCCAATCACAAATATCCCAATCATTCACCAACTCATTTGGTTGAGAGATTTCGTATTCTAAAATATCATTAAGCTGTGCTTTACTTGCATTCTTTGAACTCTTCTGACAATTCTGTTATACCATACATGGTTACTCTTGTCTTTCCAAATCGGCTTCTTTTTGCTCCTGCTCATGGATTCTTAATGCTTTCTCATAGTCATACCTTTTAACCATAGGAAATTTATCCATATCCCGTCTTGGAAAGCCACTTCCTTGACTACATCTATTATGGCTTCCGTGATTATTTTTTCTCTTTTTAAACAATAAGCCTTTATCACTCATACATATAAAATTAAGATGTGTGGCGACAGTTGGATTCGAACCAACCACCTTGGGGTTATGACTCCCACGCTCTAACCAAAATGAGCTATGTCGCCTTAAAGAGTGTAGAATTAACTACACTCTGATAAATCCGCCTGATAAGTGTTAGTAGTCCTTATCAATTTTTCACCGCAACTGTGATTGTAGCCTATCACGTCTAATAAGCATCAACAGCCTCTAGGTAATTTTCTCACCCTTACTAACTCTAAGTGGTGGATTATTCCTTATTACAATGGCAGTTTGGATTATGTACTATACCATCCCAACCTCCGTTCCTATGATGAAACCAAATATAGGAATGATTCTTATAGGTAAACTCAGTAGCATACATCTCTCCATTGTTATCCTTAAATACTACGTTCTGATTTATTTCAACAGAAGGAGTACCAGCTGGAACTCGTGTACATGAACACAATCCTATTAGCATTAATAACATGATAACTACTTTCATCTCTTACCTCCTTGTTTAGTTTGGTTGGCTTGAAAGTTTATACCTGCTACATAAGCCTCAGACACCAGTCTTTTAGCCTCATTGATGTCAATTACACCTTGTGCTATTTCTAGCTTCTCAATTTCTTCAAAAAAGTCTTTAATCTCTTTCATATTCCTGTTTGTTTAAAGTTCGTAGGGTAGGTGAGACTCGAACTCACACACCCGAAGGTACTGGTTCCTAAGACCAGCGCGTCTACCATTCCGCCACTACCCCAATTATTGTTTCTTTATCTTTACTTTAGTTGGTCGTAACATCCCTAATGTGTTTCCACTAGGAGTTAAGAAATCTATCCTATTTCTATGTCTCTTGTGCATCTTATCCATAACTACCCATTTACCTCTGAGTTTAGGATTATCGGAGATTACTGTGATAGTATCACCATAGCTGTAATGCTTCAACAAGTCATGTGATAGGGCTACCCATCTTAACTTTTTAGCATTTAGTTCCTTAATACTAATTTTATTTCCACTAGCTGTATACCATGATAAACCATGCTTTGGTCCAGCATGATAATATGTTGCAGTAACATTGTGCTGTCCATATAAGAATAATGGAATAAACATTAGAATTAGTAATAAATGTTTCATAAGCTCTATTTTTAGTTACTAAGTAAAGGCATAACACCCCATAGTCTGTTAGCTACTCAGATTTAATCTTTATGTTGGGCTACCAGGATTCGAACCTAGACTACAACAGTCAAAGTGTTGTGTGCTAACCATTACACTATAGCCCAATAAAACAGACGACCTTCCCACTAACTCTTTAACCTCCGCAGTGGGGTTCACTATTTTAAAGTCATAATATTTTCTTTGCTGTGAGTCGTCTTACAATAGTCTATACCATGAGTTCGTCATAGTAAGATAAATTCATGCCGCTAAATTGTCCTTCCCAATTACCAGAAAGTAGTTCATCGTTGAACTGTGATGTAATTTCGTCCTTATGGGTGATAACTAACATCCTCCTGTGTATATAATGGTTTGGAATGAAAGTAGAATCTACTAATAATGCGTGTTCGAATAATTTAACATCGAACTCCACAGCTCTAAGAGTCTTTTGGAACTCATTGAACTGATTATTAGGGTCATCTACAGCTCTAACAGGTTTAGAAGTAGGAATTGGACCATTACCATGTCTGGTAATATATGGTCTGATAACATACACATGGTCTGTTATCTCTTCCGTCATTCTATCTAAGTGATTCTTAGATACTTGCTTTATCCTGTTAATAATTTCCATAGCATTTTGACAAGTAGTGTTACTTGGAGTACAATAAGGCATTATACCAAATCTCTGGTCTAGTAATATACCTTGTGAACCTTCAAAGACCTTGTACTTATAACGAGTAAGAATATTCTCGTCATATATTGTTACAGATTTGAAGTATTCATGCACTCTAACACACCAATCATCAATATTATACATTGGAAGGCTGGAACTGAAATCATAGTAGTTCTTAATAAGTGATGCAATCTTGGCTCTTAGAACCATGATATTAGCACAATCTCGAACAGTAATATGATAACCAGCGGCTACTCTATCAAGAGCAGATTTGAATCCTGTACCTACAGTACCATGTTTAAGGTTCTCCTCATTGTTCCATTGATTAATAACATCAAAGGGAGTAACAACCTCACAGAGTGGATGGTAGATAATCTCTGGATAGACTCCGAGCTTATTTAAGTCTACCAATTCTCTCATAGTAGTAATAGGGTCTACAGTACAGTATTTAGACCAGTATGTTGGTATGCCAAGTAAAGTTCCACTACCATAATTACTAAACGTGTGTTCAAGTTTGCCATGCCTTACAGTATGACCAACTTGATGTCCGCCACTGAATCGAATAACTATTGTTTCTTCTTTAGGATGTGCCTTACATAAATTATGGACGGTTTGCCCTTTACCCTCGTCACCAAAGAACGAGCCTAGTACAATTTCATTCATCTTTTCTTAATAGGTATAAGTTCCACTTTCTTCACTGGTCGTTGGGGCATCCACTACTGCTTCTGCTTCATAGGGTATTCCAGTGAGGTCTTCGTGTTGCCTAATGGCTTCAGCAATTACGTTGTGAACATTGTGCGAATCACAAGTAAGTACATTCTGTCCAAGTAGATTCTTCCAACCTGGAGCAATTCTTGTACCATAGTTACCATTAGTAACATGAATATGATAGACGTTATATTGCTCTTGAGCTTTCTTAACAGCCTCTTCCTCGCTAATAGGATTAGCAGGGTGTTGATAGCCTAAGAAATTTTCCAAAGCACGTCCACTGATGCCGTGCAAGTTGGGTTCATCACCAATAGTGAATAGATAACCCTTCTTGTGTCTTTTAAACCATGAGTCTGTTTCAGTGTGATAGCCAGCGATTATATGAGCTAATAAATAGCTCTCGCCACTATTTCCACCTCCACCACCTTCGAGTACAAACTCTTCAAGAGAGTTTACAATCTCCTCAGTATTAGATTCAAATTGTCCAACTTGAATAGGATACCTATCATACTCATGGTCGCCAACAGCCATAAATAACAGCTGCGGGTCTTTGACTCCCAGTTGCATTAGAGCATCCATGAGTTTAGGGAAGTTATCCTTAATCATTTCATGGGGTATTCTACGCATTGAACCAGTAACATCAAGAGCAATGATAATCGGAGTAGTTTCAGGATGTTCGTTGCTATCTCTACTTTCCCTAACACCAGTGTTAATCATTTCTGGTTTAACCTGTGTATTATAGTTTCTTGCATTTACGTTAGACAATTTAATGTCTGACTTTGCTGACAGAGTGTGATTCGTAAAGACAGCATCAGCTGACTTGGTTGCATACCCTCTATCGGTAGATAATGCAGAATAAGCTGCAAAGGAATAACTTCCACTTCCCATAATTACTTCAATTTAGCATCGTCTTCTAGCACTTCTGCTACATTAATCATCTCCTCAGTTTCGTCAGCTGGGAACTCTTCACCATCAACTTTAAGTGCAAGAGCATATTCAATGTTAGCAACTCGTAAGTCACGTTCCAATTGATGTCTCTTAGCTACCCAAGCCTTAGGGTCAAAGCCATTACCAACTTCCAACGAAGTAGTGGATTTTACAGATAGGTCTCTGTGCTTGTTTAACTCATTCTTGATACGAAGAACCTTCATCTTACATTCTTGGATGAATCGTTCCTCTTCAATTTTTGTCATTTCATACAAGTTCTGCGCCCTTGCATCAAGTACACTCTGACCACTTCTCCTTAATCCGTCTTTAAAGCTACTCATAATTCATTTTACATAATAACATTTGCAAATGCTAATCTTTGTAGTACTACTGAGAATCTTGCTATTTAGAAAGAATAAGTCCTACTGTTATTGCTAACAAATAGGACTAATTTTGAGCCTCCGATAGGAATCGAACCTACAACCTTCTCATTACAAGTGAGTTGCTCTGCCTATTGAGCTACGGAGGCAAATTAGCACACATACTTAGATGTGTGCTCAGAAGGCATGCCTGTTTTCTAATACATCTTACCACTAAACGACTATACCCAACAGGACTTTGACGGTATAGGCAAGGATTCGAACCCTGCGTCTTTCACTTACCAATTGAATACTTAGAGATAAAATTTGCTGTAAGCCTTCTTGTACTAATGATAAATACAAGCCGAATGTGTGGTGACTTGACCAGTTCGTCTAACCCAACATTAACTCAGTTTAAACTCTAAGTACTTGTCCTCACCCCTACTTATTTCCGAGACTTTATAACCACAGCTTTGATATAAAGCCTTAGCGGTTTCAATCCAGTTACTACTCATAATGCTTTCAATGGGATAAGTAGTAGCTAAACCAACAAATACTAGAATATCATTTACACGAATGGTGCTGCAACTACCATTCCAATACTTCTTTATAAGCTGATTAATTACAGCTATGACAACATTAGGAAGAGATGGAGTTTGTTCCAACGTCTTCGGATTTAATACTTGAACCTCATTCATAACAATAAGTTTTTAAGTTATAATAAAAGTTCCAAACATTCGCGGAGAGCAGTGGAATCGAACCACATACACTTTTATGTACGAAACTACTTAGCAGGTAGCCCCTATCACCATCAAGGTTTACTCTCCATACAGAATTTCTTTACCCTGTAATTCTGTAAAACAGCTAAGGACTATCTTTGTTATTAGGCTGCTGCTCTACCGCCTGAGCTACTATTAGACGAATCTAATGTGGGGACTCGAACCCCAGACCCGCTGCTTTGGCTACAAAAGATAAATTGCTGTTAGTCCTTATCTACTAATCGACGTGGGGCGGGGAGGAATCGAACCTCCAACGCCAGGCTCTTCAGACCTGCGCTCTACCATTGAGCTACCGCCCCAAGAGGAAGGATTGTTATCTCGTGTAACCCTTCTAAACCACGTTAAGTAATGGTAAACAAACAGGAAGATTTTATTTTAAAACCCATTACTAAAGGGTGTCTAGTGGTAGTCGAAACCACGTCTACTGAACCACAATCAGTTATTCTAACCGTTGAACTATAAACACCATATAAGACCTACACGTACATCCACTTCCATTTATGACCAGTGACGCGTCACCAGTGAGTTGTACCCTCATCCTACTTAAGGCATTTCACCTAACCTCGGTCTAATTTATTGTAAAAGGCTAGCTATCCGCACTTAGAACTACTTCCCCATTTTAACCTTTTGGTGTACGGAATTGGGTACTTGAGTTTAGTTAGCCTTTAAAGGACACCAATCTGGAATTATTACCTTTTCATAAGGTCTTAACATTCCTTCAATCAGTCTATTTCCTGATTCTGTGCAGAGAGCCTTCTCATCATCGTTGAACCAGTCATCAGGGTCAGGAACAATTCTACAATAGGGGCATTCTCTACATTGTGTAATCTCTTTCTTAATTTCCACCATAATTTTATCAATTAGTACCCCGTGATGGATTCAAACCATCGACCCACGCCTTAGAAGGGCGTTGCTCTATTCACTGAGCTAACGGGGCATCATCAGAAGTCATTTTTTGCATATACTGTGCTAATAAAGTTGCTGTTAGACTTCTTATAGATTAAATAACTTAAAACATTTCTATCTCAAGTTTAGTTTCTTCCTTAAATTTTCTTCTATTATATCTTTCACCTTTACACAACCAACAACTACATGGGGTACTTGTAGTTTTGTAAGATAAAGTCCAGTGTTGATTATCACACCATAACTACTTGCAGGAAACTTCTTTAGTCTAGTAATATATTTCTGGACTAATTTCTGCCTGCGCCAATGCTTGTTGCGTGGATTCATCCACTTCATTTGATTCTTTCTTTCCATCGTCTCTTTCAATTAAAGGTTCGAGGAAAGTCCAATCAAATACAATGTCTGCTATTAATACGTCAATCATGCTTCTTTCTTGTTTATAAGTTTATAATCATCCCATTGATTCAGGACAATCACGCACAGATTAAATCTAGCAGATATATCCTTGCATATTCTCTTCTTTAGTTTACGTGGTGTTTTGTAAAACTTACCAGTAGATATAACAGCTTCAAGATACTCAAACCGTTCTTCTACCGACTTCTTACATTCATCACTAAACCCACCTGCGATAGCTTTAATTATTACAGGTTCTTTGCCTACAGCCTTCATAGCTGTGTCATAAATGTGCCCTAGTTTCTTCTTACTAAGCACATTAGCTTTTCTAAATCTTCCTAACATAATAATCTGTTTGTTTAAAGTAGAGGAGGCTGTAGGAGTCGAACCTACTCAACGAATGGGTACGTTACATCGGATTTCAAGTCCGTTCCATTACCGTTCTGGCAAACCTCCATAAGTTTTTATTGACATTCCCTTCAGCAGCATAGGAACTTACTCCTTTATAATAGGGAGAGTTCCAGTAGGGTAAATATAGGAATTAGCAGTCCTATCAAAATACCACTTAACAGCTTTCTTAATCAATTTAATTGCTTTCATAATTAATAAGCGTTACTGAATAGAATATGTCAATCTTGTTAGTGAAATAAACCCATCCTACCTCCCGAAACAGAAATTCTAGGATGGGTTTAACAGGGGACATGGGTTTACTTTTAATGTCTACCATTCTCCCAATTCAGAATGTGAGACACCATACTTACCCAGCATGGTCAGAGCTAATTCACAGCTTATTACATTTTATTCGAGTGTACTTCTCTAGCCCATCTGCACCCATTGAAGGGATTACTTCGACAGACACGGTTTAACCATTTGTTAGTATAAGTACATTTTGCTGTACGTCCCCTTATGGTTGAAAGGAGGTGTCTGAGCACCTTGTCACTCCGCTGGGATTTGAACCCAGAACCTTATCAGAGAGATGCGCCACCGCCTAATTTAACAGGAAACATTGTTTAGCGTTGTCAAATTAAAAGTTTGATGCTTAAATAGATTTGCTGTTTGTTTCCTTATAGTGAGTGCAAGTTTCACCGACCTTGCACTCTATCGTAACTACAACAGTCCTAAGTGAAAATTCACTCAGCATAGCCTGGTGTAATATATTTCTTACCAATGAACTAACCCAGTTACCATAGGGTGAGTGTCCTTATAATGATAGATAACAGACTCCATAAATGAAGACTGTTCATGCTTTAATTCCATCAAGTAGTTTTTTCCATAGTAGCCACTGGTGAATATTTTATCTTTAGAGAACTCAGTAAGGGTATTATCATAGATGTTTCTATTAAGCCAATCCCAAGTAGCAGCTAAAGGTGCTCCTCTCAGACATAATGTATATAACAGATACCTATTATTACATCTTTCATCCATAGCTTCTTTAATAGTTCTGAGTGTAACACCAGAGTTCTTAAAGGTGTCACAATCCATTATAGGAACTATTTCTTGTTGTATATTCTCCAGTTTAACCCCAGCAGCTTTTCTTTCCTTGCTCCAAGTAAGGTCAACTAAAGTTAATTCTGAAGGTTTTATAGTTTCTAAGATGAGTTCCTTATACACTAATGGCTCCTCTCCTGCCAATCCTCTCATAGTTAAGCCAGGTTCTATCTTACTGAATAATAGTCTCTGGACAATTCTCTTAATCTTGTGTTCCATTTTCAATCTAATACTTTAATAGACGCGGGGGAGGGACTCGAACCCTCGACCTCTAGGTTATGAGCCTAGTGAGCTACCAACTGCTACCACCCCACACGTTATTGTCTTCCAGTGAATCCCTGCATAAGAATATCACCTAATACATTAAGAAGATATTCAGAGGCATTATTCTCAGTAGATGGTTCAGTATCTTTGTGAATACGTTTTGCTAAATATAGCAATTCATCTAATTTTTGAATAATTAAGTCTAATTTCTCTTCCATAACATATTTAATTAGTTGCGGATGTAAGATTCGAACTTACGACACCTTGCGAGTGTTCCAGCTTATGAGACTGGTGAGATAGACCACTTCTCTAATCCGCGATGTTAATAAAAGGAACCTAGTCAATAATGGGATAACTTCAATCCTCACTTCATTGGTTTCTGCGTACCATAATATCCTAAGTTCCTGTCATTGGAGCCAGCTTTCATCCAACCTCCACTAAAAATCTTTATCAAGAGCTTTATTAGCGAATGCTCTTCACACGTTTCAAGTTAGTGTGATACTAAGGACTCCCTCACGTTGTGTCCTCAACAACACGCTCTCGTATTAACCCTCAGAGAGTATTGGGGAAGATGCGGTGCATACGAGAATCGAACTCGTACCCCAAGATAGACAGTCTAGTATCCTAACCATTAGACCAATGCACCATTTTAGCGTCACCAACTCAAAAAGTCACCGTTTGAATAAACTCGGAGGCTGTAACGCTAAACAGTAGACTTCACGGATTATCTACTTACAAATTTTAAGCTTATTCTGTGGACCAACTGGGAATCGAACCCAGACTCTCTGCGTGCAAAGCAGAAGTGCTCGCCATTATCACTATCAGCCCATAAAAGAGAATTTCCTTTATACATTCACATCGTTCATGCACAATATAACATCCATTCTCTTATTCACCTATTGCTAGGCTCTGTCCTCTTTACTATCCTGTCGAAAGAGTAATCTCAAAAGACATACTGGACAATTCACACTCACCAGTCTTAGGACTCATAACGCAGTCAGCGCAAGCCTATTCCTGCCAGCTCGCAGCAGCCACATACCCTTAACGTCTGATGTGGATAGACGGAACGAAGAGCAGGTAATGAGAATCGAACTCACATCCTCGGCATGGCAAGCCGATGCACTGAACCGTTGTGCTACACCTACAGACTAAATATGCCCATCTTCACAGACGAGCATACTCTTTACCAAAGCACTTGACTTTAGCAGATATTGTTGTGGTAGTGGTAGGATTCGAACCTACTCAGCCCGAAGGCAACAGATTTACAGTCTGTCCCACCTCTCCAACTGTGGCGCACTCCCCTCAACAATGGGATAAATAAAACACAAACACAATCACGTTCTCTCAACGTTTCTGAGTACAAAGATAGTGCAATCTTTAGACTCTACAAAGTGAATAATGTTAAATTTTGTAACAATCAAATATATTGCTATATCCCATCGTAATGTCGAAATTACTAATACTCTGCTAACGGTTATCTATCTTCACAGACCAATAACATGGATAAAATGCAAATTTACAAAGAATTTGTAAGGGAAGTGGGATTCGAACCCACAATAATACTGACCTAGAATGTGTATCACAATCATCTCGATTGCCGCTCTACCGTTCGCGTATTCCCTTATTTTTACTACCCATCTTCACAGACGGGTAGTATTATTAGTTAATATTATAAACATGACACAAAATGGAGCAGGGATTGGGGGATTCGAACCCCCAACCTCACGATTAAAAATTCGTGTGCTCTAACCAACTGAGCTAAACCCCCAAAGACTAACTCGAAACTCCTCGATGATAGTCCTCGGTTTGTGAGATAACGTTCAATAGCCTGATGCTAATGCTGTTTTATAGTCTAGCGTGTTAATCCACTTCACCAGCGCGCCATGTTAGAGAGGGTGAGAATCATACACATAAGAGTCATATTGATTGCTGCTTACTTGCAATACTGCTCATCTAATATGTTGATTCCTATGCTTCTATCCCACCCATAAACAAAGGATTTAGAGGCGCGCACGGGATTCGAACCCGTGAATGGCTAGATTTAATAATTAATTAATTATTTTGAACCATAGCTACTGGTTTCTCACAATAAGGCTAAAGCTGAAGCTCTTGACTCAATGCTTATGCTAAATATCTAGGATTTAGTAACGCTGAGGCTTAAGCTAAAGCTTTAGTCAATATTTTTATTTTTTATTTACCATGATGTAAGAAGGTAATCAACTTGTCCACGTCAAGATTAGGATTCTCGGCGGGAGTATCATTAACAACCTTCAACGCTTCTGTCACTGCTGCCAGGATGTTACTCCTTCTTCTCAGCAATTCAGCACGTTGTCTCTGAGTCCATTCACCAGTAAACTTCTGCAATGTATAATCACCAGTTTCTACCGTCTTTTTCTTGATAGTAACTTTAGCATTATAATTAGCAGGAAGACGTGCTGGGTCAAGATTCGGGTCTTTAAGGATACATTCCTCAGATTCTGTGGTACGTGTTACACCTTTCAACATTTCTGTTTGACAGATGCTACGTCCAGCATATTCTGGGTCAGTACCTTCAAGCCATACCTCTGCATCAGAGCGGACAGGAATGTTGTTGTACATATCCTCCAGTGGTTTACTTGTCAGGATAGTCTTGAGCCTCATAAGGTCAAGAGCAGTCAATTTACCGAATGATATACCATCTACTATCAATTCAACTCTCGGTGCACCAGCAGAGTTAGTTGCTTCAACAGCAAATAGTTCATTCAGATAAGGAATAGAGTTCTGCTCAAACCATTCGAGTTTCTCCTCTACAGTTGTGGCTACCTTAGTTGTGCCCATATAACGAGCATCTTCAGCATAGCCATCTCTGGGCTTAAAGGTCTTCTTAATACCTTGGAACATGCCCTGATTCTTCTTAAAGAAGGCAGCATAGTCACCAACCATTCTGTTGAACATTGATTGACTATGGTCTACTTTAGCCAGTAGTGTGTTAAGCTTAATCATTTCTTATTCTTTTTAAAGTTTTTCTTTTTGTTTTCAACAATAACAAGTCGATTCAGTAGTTCTTGGTCCATAGCTGCATTGAACAACTCTGTAGCATTTCTAGGACTAGCCTTAAATGGCTTAGTTCCCATGATGAATGCAATAGCGGCAGGGTCATAGCCACTTAGATAGAAGTTGTTAGGAGCATCAGCAAAGTCTTCAAACTTAGGCTTCATTCCCCTACCATAATAACCATTAGGCAAATCCCAGAGGATTAACTTAAAGTTATCAACATACTCCTTACTAAAGCCACCTCTGCGGAGTCTATTTCTAAATTCCTCAAAGTTGGTTACATTGCTACCACACCAGTTGAACTCACCATCACTAATGAGCAACGCTCCAGTTGGGAACTCATTCTCAGATACTTTCATTGAGCTTTTCAGCTTAACGAACATATCTGCCACAGATTGCAAGTTAGTACTTCCAAAGTTGCTGTCTTTGTCATTAGCCCACCTTTCAATAGCAGTCTTACCTTGCCACTTGCAAAGCTTACAAGTATTGCTAAATGTGGCATAGGCATCCTTAAATGGACCATCCAATAATGCAGAGAAATAGAGAGCCATTGCTTTACCAATAGCATAAGATGACATATTAGTTCCGATAGCCTCTGCGGTCATAGAACCTGAAATGTCTCTAACTACCAACAACTTGCTGTCTTGGTTGAGGTTCTGTCTTCCAGTCTCAACTAATCCATTAAATTGTGCATTGATAGTCTCTTCTCTGTAGTCTTCCAGCCTGTTAGTATAATAACTGTTACCAAGCGGTTGGAACAGTTCAAACACAAATCCAGTATATTTAGCCGTTTTACGACCACCAATCCACTTCGCATACTTCTCTGTCAATCCTTGATTTTTCAAGAACTTAGAGCCTACCAGAAGGCTCAGAGCGCGTCCATGAATGGTACTGAAGTCAAGTTCGAGCAACTTCTTCTGGCTGATTATTTGCTGCCAAGTATGAGCAGTTCCACTCTGTTTGAGCTTTCTATACTTACGTTGTGCAGCACGGCTATCAGAAGCATCTTTATCGGACTTCTTATCAGCCTTCTTACCATAAATGCAAGAAGCCAAATACTGACCAATAATAGTACGGGCTTGTGATTCAACAGTTTTACATTCCTTTACTGAACGAATAGTTGGCAGATATTTCTTTACCAATTCACTTGTATGACCATTAGCTAATCCAGCTAAGATAGTCTTACGCATGAAGTTCCAATCCAACTTTCTTCCTTCCCAGCCATGATATTGTAAATCAAGGCTCATCATTTCAAATACATCCTTCCAAGAACCAGCAGCAATGAAATAAGGTAGGTTAGCCATGAATGTTAGTTTGTGATGCATTGCTAACCATAGCATACGCATAATACCTTCATTCTTTAAACCTTGTCCTCTTTGAACATCTAAGGTGATGGTTTCATTAGGAAGAACAATCTGAGTCTCACGAGTAATCAAGCGGATATACACTGCGAGTTGCAAACACTTCTTTGGACTAATACTCCACAATTTATACATGTCCTTAGCTACCTCAGAATATTCACGAGGAGCTTTGAAATTTGCAATCATTGCGAAGTTATCCACAAATGCATCATTACTAGTGCTATACTTCTTAGCACCATTACCACTCACAGTCTCCGCAGACACTTTCAATCCTGCCTTAACAAAGGCATTTTCTTGCGCAGGAGTTTCAGTCTTGTACAGACTTTTCTTCTTCTTACTAAATTCCATTGTTTATCTCTTAATTTATAATTAAATTGAGATAATTATATAGCGTGTCTTTACCTACATAATCTATCCTTTTTACTATCACAATAAAAACAATCACTCAGCTACTTACATGGCAAATGAAAGATATAGCTGAGTGAAAGGTCGAAAATGGAACTGACGACCTACTCTTGTATTTTGCTTGACCATTAATCAAAATATTGTTAAACATTTAGATAATTACAAGAGACATAAGGATTTTCTCCTTACATAATTCATTGAGGAGTTGCACCTCATCCTCCCACTTCTGCAGTGGGTGAACACTTCTTATTCGTATGAACTAGGTTTCAACTTTTATTTATACACGTTTAAGTCAACTATATGTGCGCACATATAGCCTAACTCATCAGGTCAGTTTCGTGTCTCGCAGTAGGAATTGCCCTACAACAGTTATGTTTACCAATTTGGAAGTCCCTCTCTCCAACCCATGCACGAGTAGGTAGTTAGGCATCCCAGGTATTTCATGCCCAGTTTCACCCATAGCTTCATAATCCTCATCAGCTGAAAGATTATAATATCTAAGAGTAGCTTCCACAGCCTGATTATACTCATCAGGATATTCATGGCACGCATTTACACACGTGCCATTAATTGGGTCAATGATTTGAATGTACACTCTTTTCATAATCCAGCAACTTTGAGATACATAGTAAACCACGCTTCAATACTATCCTTGGGTTCTTCCCAAGTATCAGCCTTCTTTCGCAGTCTAACTACAAATTTATTAAAGGATATACCTAATCTATCTCTAGCCTTATCCCATGCAGTTGAGTGGTCTCTGGCAAATACTGAATTGGTATTCAATATCTCCGAAATCAAGATAAGTTCCTCCATCAACTCTTTACCATGAGAGATAGCTTCCTCTGTTATTACTAATTTACCAGAGTTAAAGGCATTTCGCATAGATTGTCTGGTCCTTCCAGATGCTAGTATACACAAAGCAGCCTGGATTGAATATACGTTAGCCAGCTTGAAGACTGATGGGTACGAATCCATAAACTCTTTAAGACGAACATATGCTTCTTTTCTCTCATAGATATATGAATCTAACCTATCGTTAGCTTTCCATCTATCTTGGGAATTATTGATGAGGCGAGCTGTTTCTAATGAATCATCGTCCTTATACATATATACTCTAAGGGTAAACGGAATACCTTTTTCTATACACTCCAGAGCTGCAGCTAATCTATGATTACCCTCAGTTACAAATCTGTAGGGTACAGCTACTAATATCGGTGGAATGTATACACCTTGTTTGTAAGCCTCTATTAAGGATTCTACCTTCTTAGCCTTTATAGGTCTATTGCCAGGAAGTAATCTGAGTGCTTTAATAACATCAGCATTCTTTTCTGTAAGTACATAGACATTCTCTGTGGGAATGTCCTTAATCATGTCAGCAAAGTCTAAATTTTCCATTTTCAATTTGTCGATTAGTTAAACATAAAATAGCGGGAGAGATGCAGGTGACATCTCTCATTCTGTATTTCAAGACCTATTGCCTAAACCAATATGAAGCGTATAGTACCGATTCTTCGGCATCCCGCTTTGTGGACTAACAGGGATTCGAACCCATCACTAAATTACCTACCTGCGGAGTAGCATCATTAGTGTCCTATAACAAGTGCACTCATTATAGGCGTTAATCCATGTGGACTTGGGCGGAGTCGAACCGCCGTCCAGACAATCCTTATTATAAGGATAACGTGTGTCTCATTTATATTACATCAGCCAGTGAGTTCTGGCATATAGATAGTTTTATTAGTTAGGAACCCAACTGCTTTACACAGTCCAAACCTATTACAAAACCATATCACTACTAATTTACAAACTACCAAACTAGGGCTGACCGAAGTCATCCTCTCCACCACTTCATTTACGTTGAAGAACGAGTAGCACTTTTAGGTAAAACCCTTGCGTCCCTACTATACACATTTTGCGGAGAATCTCAGCTTTACTAACCTTTGGCTTTCAAGTTAAGTGGGCTGCTCCTATAATGCTTCTTCCCACACCTCTTCTGTTTCTAGGTCTTCTCCATTAACCCGACTATATTAATATGTTAATACTAATAAGCCAGTAGCTTAAGCTACCATTCTGTAAACAGTGTTGCCACTTAAATTTGCGCATCATTTTTATAAGAGTTGGTGCCAACTCTACACGTCCTCATAACTTGTAATCACCTGTCAAAACCATGCAAGCCCAGTTAGTGCAGTTATACTCCTGCACTATGAGTTATTTCTCTGCTACTAATCCTAACTATTATACCACTAGGTGTACATTCTTCCCAATATCGTATATTACCTTTTACATATGTTTTAACTATAGTAATTGGTTCAACTCCTGGTCGTTTGTACGATGAGTATTTCTCCTTAGCTATCTGACGTTCCTCTATAGGGTCATCAGCAGCTACTTGGGTACTTAGAGGTACTAACATTAGAACGGTAAGTCAGTTATGTGTTTATACTTACAAAACTCATAGACACGCACATTGCTAATCTGTGCATCCTCTACAGCTTTGAGCGTTCTCTCGTAATCCCAACAAGTAGTGATTATTCTCTCAGGCTCTTTAAAGAACCATTCCTTAATAATATCTTTGTCAGGAATCGGCTCATCAATATTCCATTCCCAATCTTGCTGTAATTGTAAGTCATAGCGATGTAGTATTTTATACTCACCTCTACCAAACAATTCATCAAGTAGGTAATGAATTAATAAGCCACTTATAGCATCACACCCACAGAAGATAACCTTTTCCTCCTTAGAGTGTAATTTTCTTAGTGCGTAGTCCTTAGGCATAGTTATTTGTATTTCTTTGCCATTTCTAATGCAGCTGGAGATGTTAACCTATTAACAGCAGATTTATATCCAGCTAGTACAGATTCTCTCTGTTCTTCTGGAACCAAATAAGTACAGGTTAATAATGGTTCAGTACCATTACCAAACTTCTTACATATTGGTGGTCTTCTGTCATATATATTGCATCTGCAATTCTCTGTTAGAAATGGGCATTTGTTCTTTTCTGGGTCATAATCAGTAATGGGATATCTCATTCTTCATATTCTCATTATCAAGAACCATGATTTCTTTGACTGGATTAACAATCCTATTCTTTAATGCAAATATGTATTTCTTAGGCAATGGAGCATTATAACAACAACTCGCATGGCATTTAGATATATCACACTTACTCATAGGAAATAATAATCACCACGTTCAAAACCCCAGATAGTATGTTGGAGTTCCCAACCTTCATGCCATCTAGTTCCATCCTTATCACAAATAACTATCAGAGTATCACCATCTATTGATTGAGGTTCAACTCTACCAGTAAAAGCTCCATTTCTTCCTGAAAATGGTTTGCCTTGTAATAATTGTTCTTTTATATTCATTCTCAATTATGTTTAAAAGAGTGTGGACTAACGTGCTTCACAGCAAATTAGCCCAATGATATTTGTCTTCAAAAACCTTCTTTAGTTATCCCTCCCTTGCGGAGTCTTGATACTGCAATAGCGGCTCCGAGAAGTGATTTGAGTTCCTTAGGCATACCATCGATAATGTCCTTAACAGGGTCAATGTCATCACGATGTTTCAATGCTTCCAGTACATTCTTTACAGACTGAGCATCTTCAGTAGATATAGAGAAATGTTCACCACCGAACACAGAGGCTTCCATCTTCTTCAGGTCTACATGAGCCAAGTCATTGCCTTCTATGCTGAATATGAAAGCACCACATTCTTTACACTCTTTGACTGCCATTTCTTCAGCAATGCGTCCTATGTATACAGGAGCATTACCTGTTGCCAGCAGTGCAAACGGTTCAAGAATCATAGATAATTTGTTGATAAGAGCAGGATACTTTTCTTGTTCTCTGTTCAAAATTGCATCAATCTTTTTCATGCTAAATCTTTGTTTTTAAGTGAAATAATAAAAATCATAAGTAATACACACAATACTAATGGCAACCAAAAGGATGCCATATAGCAATGAAAGCCTAAATATCCTGCAAATAACAGGAATACGGCTTTAGTCAATCTTGCTTTCCACATACTTATCGAGATTAGTACGAGACAGCAGGATACACACGTTCCAATCCAAGTTGGACTCTACACACATTTCTTTAGCTGATTTGATGTACTCAGTACAATCATTAACTATAGCTTTGTGTTGTTCCTCAGTGACTTCCCCACTGCTGAGCTTAGCATTTGTCTGTTCGATTATAGATGCCATTTCAGCAACAGAATAGGCAATTACACCTAACTGAATGTCTGGGTTTAATACTTGAGCACGATTCACCAATTTGTTCTTTTCAATTTTCATTGTCGATTAGTTATTAAATTAAACAATATGACTAATTAGTTTCTATCTAATTATAAGATATACTTATAGCATCGCCACGTAAAGGCTTAGTCATGATGCCGACCCCTTCACGGGGGGTATCGAGAAATTATATTCTCCAATATGCAATTCAAAATTACGAACGAATTTTGTTTTATGAGTAATCAAGAAAGACTTTCCTGTGCCTACAGTCATTTAATAACCTCTGTCATTAAATCGTACGTGACTGTCTTCAGTTGCTAGTGCGCAAACAACTTCACGATACTTTGCCTTACCGTCTCGATAAGACATCTCTCCAGTATCAAGGTCATACTGTTTGGAATAAGAGATGCTCTGCATTAGTCTCAGGGCGTACCCATTATAGTCTTTTCAGAGTATTTATTCATAAGAAACTGGTGTCTTGGAAAGTTATTGAGTTTTTACCACATTGGTTGCATTACGAGTTCTATGTGGGCTGACTCAACCTAAATTAATAGACTAAATGAATAGTCTAAAGATGTCTGTCTATTCCAGACTGCCAACCTGCGTTGCAGATAACTAAGGATGCATCCTTAGTACAGACTAGATTTAAGTGCGAGTCTGCATACACACCATACGTTTTTAAAGTGGTGTCATGGCTAATTCCCACCTTAGTTTACCTACAACCATACTTGGTGCTCTGAGTATCCACGCTTTTATGTACACTATTAAACGCTTCTTCTTATACCAAGTGAGCACAGGTCTTCAGTTACTCGATTCACAGTAATCAACCTAAGCCTCCTGCCTTAATTATGGATAAATAGTGCTAGCTATTAAACTAGCACCCATTACGTAGGTTTATTGTTCTTTTATATATTTATTATAATCCTTGACCATTTGATTGAACTTGGCTCTTATGGAATCTATTTGAGCATTGTAGGGAACAGTATGAATTTCATCCCTCCTGTTAATACATTCCTTAATAGCTACTATACTCTCTTGGAACGACTGCAGCTCCCTTTCTAGACTAAATATACTATCCTTGAGAGTGTTCATATTTGCAGTGTTACGGTCTGGAGTTGGGATTTTAGATAGTAAGTATAACCATCCATTGGTCTTTAATGCTGCCATTCTTCTCTTTACATCAAGACTATGTATGATTCTGCCATCTCTAGCTTTGAAGTCATCCTCATTGGTATATATCAATACACCTTCACGATACACTTCAACTTGTACAGTTACGATTTCTGGTAGTGAGAAAGTCTTGGTACTTAAAGTGAACCCAAACTCTTTCTTTAATCTCCTCTCTATAGTAGAGTTTATTTTGCCCAGTTTGTAGTTGAAGAGTCTTTTTATATGGTCTTCAATAGTCATGTCCGCAATCTTTATCTCTTCCTGTTTACCAGGTTGAAAGTTGGGCTGAGATAGAATATAATTGCAAGCCAAGTCTATAAGATACAACTCTGCTAATGTATAATTATAGCAAGTAACTCTTAATGAGGTAAGGACAGAATTATTTATTAATAGAGTTCTAATTCCCACTCCTTGTGTCAGCTTTATGTTATATACACTGTTTAGGTATCTCAAAGTAGATTTGCTTCTACAAGAGATATTTTTCTTAGGTACACACATAATAGTAGAAAGCTTTTCCGCTATTTCGGATTTATACTTCTCTGTAAGAGGATACATATCATCCCAACTTAGTTGAAGTGCTTTTTCTATATCTCTAGGTAATTGTAAAGTGTTCATTATGAGATTGATTTGCGATTAGTTTAAACTTGCCTATCCTTTACAGCGATAGGCGTTCTGTATAGTGTTAAAGACCTTTGGCTGATAGTAGAGAATTAATTACATTTTTACTATGCTCTCTTATATCTTTTGTTGTCATTTTGTGAAGTTTTAAGTTATTTTCCAAAATAATATTGAAGTGCTTGCATCAAATTAACATCTTGGCCATCAAAGTCATTAGTATGCTCTGCTGCATATTCTAATGAATCCATACACTTAAATGCTTCTTCCATGCTATCAAAGGTTATATCATGTATCGTTGATGGTATAATAACCTTATTGGCTACTGCTCTACCATAACGTAATGATAATGATGTTGCTTTACCATTATCCAATAGGGATTTCATAAATTCCTCCTGCTGAGGAGTAAGGAGTAAGTCACTACTCTTATTCGTAACTTGTCCAAATTTGTTTATTCTCATAAGAAGTAATGCTTTATGTTTAGTCTTTAAATACACATGAAAGTACTCCTACCAAGAATATACAAAATAAAAGAAAATAAATGGGTATATCCATGTTATTACGGTTAGTTAATTTAGTTATTGTGACGCCTAGTTAAAGGCGTTTCGTCTTAATTTTCGAAGACTCGTCAGACAATTTCCTAAATTTGGAATTAAATAGTGTAAGAGAACACAACAAACCATTAGAAAAGTGTATTCTCTTACTTAGTCCTTAACCAGTCCCATTTGAATGTTTGGAAAATTTGGAATTTGGTAGGACTTTGGGCTGCTTTTTCTACCCTGTTGCTCTCGTTGTGCAGACTCAATACAACATAGTTTAAGATAGCATATACATATCCTACTTTCTGTAGCAGAAAGAAACATGTATCATACTTAGGAACATCTGGGTTAGGTAGAACTGAGTAGATGACAGTTCCTACTCTGAGGATTCTGTCACCTACTAATTCACCTTTAACGGTTACGGTTATGCGAGGTCGATTTTGAATACCCATTGATTGCCCAATGTTCTAGTACCATTAGCTCTCTGTCGCATGGTCTGTACTGATTGGATTTGGGAGATTTTCAACTTCTTACCCGCGATGCTGTTCAAAGCTAACTCAGCATCTGCCGACTGTTTCCAAAGGTCAACGGCTGTACCCGTAGCAATCACAGCAGGCAGATTGTTTCCAGCAGCGTCCTTTGCTCTTGTGCTATCATCATTGTAAGGTACAACAGCCTTTACGAATGAACTGAGATACAATTCTTTCGGCTGACCAGCAACCTCAACAAAGATACCAGGAGCAGGATTGCCATTGAACTTACGAATGAACTTACAAGCTTGCAAATCTTCACCAGAAGGAATTTCAAATTCATCCCCTTCAGCAAACATATTACTGCCGTCGTTCACACGTACTTCGATGTTTGCAAAGCTAACACCATTACCTACTTGACCACCAGCAACCTTCACTCTCTGGAGTGCAGTTGCAACATTCTGACTTAATGCCATAATACTTAAATTTTTTAAAAAAGTTAATCTATTCCCAAGCTAGTTAATTGTTCCTATACCGCCTCTTGGGACAGACAGATATAGAAGAGAGTGTTTAAGGTACACTCTCTAAACCTTTTGGAATATGTAACGTTCCCCTAACGCATACGTTCTATCACATAATTCATAGGAGTATGAATCCCATAATGAGCTGTACTATAACTTGCCCGCTTTTAATTACGTCCCTTGGGCTTCAGG
>ERZ1027247.10-NODE-10-length-185314-cov-16.412282_pt1 | contig 185314 bp, 154 predicted proteins | sample MGYA00519262_ERZ1027247 | MGnify/ENA primary metagenome ERZ1027247 (study PRJEB26926, sample SAMN06164776) | human gut metagenome | biome: ENVO:00009003; feature: ENVO:2100002; material: ENVO:00002003 | host: Homo sapiens | place: USA | collected 2012 ... | reverse complement strand
CCAAATATTATGTCGGTTACATTTTATACCACCAACCACTTTTGGCATCATTACCTTTTTCGGGGATTATCGGGGTGTCGGATGCTGGCATGGATGAATTCGGAGCCGATCCGGTTCATGGGGGCGGGACGCGGGCAGCCTCCGGCTCGACGGACGAGCGGACGGCCGCCGGGCATTGCCACAGCACCCCGGCTGCGTTCTCCCGGATTGTTTTTAGCGGGGCAGGGTCTCAGAATCGTTCTTCGACGACCGTCTCCGACAGCGGCTTGCGCAGCAGCTCATGGCGGCCGGGGTCGGCCGGGATGCCGGCGCCGTAGCCCACGAGCAGGATATTCACCGGTTCGACATACTCCGGCAGGTTGAATTCCGCGCGTACGGCTTCAGGTTTGAACATGCAGATCCACAGCGTGTCGAGTCCCAGCGACGCGGCGCAAAGCATCATGTGGTCGGTGACGATCGAAGCGTCGATGTCGCCGATCACCTTGCCGTCGTATTTCCGCTCCCAGGCTTGGCCGGTATCGGCGCATACGATGATGGCGCAGGGCGCCCCGAAATCGCGCGTGCAGCGTGCCAGGCGTGCCATGCCTTCTTCGGAACGCACGACGATGAGCCGCTGGGGCTGGCGGTTGGCGCCCGTGGGAGCCACGCGGCCGGCTTCGAGGATCGTGTCGAGTTTTGCCTGTTCGACCTTTTGGGCCGTATATTTACGGCAGGCATACCGTTTCTTGGCTAACGAGAGGAAATCCATAGTTGGTCGTGTGTTTGAATCCGTCGTACAAATATAAGGCAAAACTCTCGCTGCGGCAACTTTTTTTCGGCATATGCTGTCATGCGCGACTGACAGTTTGGCAGGAATCGGGGGCTGGCACACGGTTTGTTGAAACTGGGGCAGAGACGAATCAAATTATAATACAACGATAAAACTATGAAAAACGGAAAAATCGGAGTGACGACGGAGAACATATTCCCCGTGATCAAAAAGTTCCTTTATTCAGACCATGAGATTTTCCTGCGCGAGCTGATCTCCAATGCAGTCGACGCAACCCAGAAACTGAAGACCCTCTCGTCGATCGGCGAAATGAAGGGCGACCTGGGCGACCTGACGATCCGCGTTTCGGCGGACAAGGATGCCAAAACGCTGACCGTGACCGACCGCGGCGTGGGCATGACGGCCGAAGAGGTCGACAAATACATCAACCAGATCGCTTTCTCGGGCGCCGAAGAGTTCATGGAGAAGTACAAGAACCAGGCGATCATCGGGCATTTCGGACTGGGTTTCTACTCGTCGTTCATGGTGGCGGACAAGGTCGAGATCATTACGAAGTCCTGGAAGGAGGGTGCCAAGACCGTGCGCTGGAGCTGCACCGGGACGCCCGAATTCGAAATGGAGGAGACCGGCGAGGCGCATGACCGCGGTACGACCATCGTCCTGCACCTGTCGGAGGATGCGCTCGAATATGCCGAGGATTCGAAGGTCGAGGGGCTGCTGCGCAAGTACTGCCGTTTCCTGCCGATCCCGATTGCCTTCGGCAAGGTCAAGGAGTGGAAGGACGGCAAGTACGTCGACACGGACAAGGACAACGTCATCAACGACGTCGACCCGCTGTGGACGCGCAAGCCTGCCGACATTACCGAGGAGCAGTACAAGGAGTTCTACCACGAGCTCTATCCCATGAGCGACGAGCCGCTGTTCTCGATCCACCTGAACATCGACTATCCGTTCCATCTGACGGGTATCCTCTATTTCCCGAAGATCCACAACAACTTCGAGATCCAGAAGAACAAGATACAGCTCTATTCGAACCAGGTCTACGTGACCGACCAGGTCGAAGGCATCGTGCCCGAATACCTGACGCTGTTGCACGGCGTGATCGACTCGCCGGACATTCCGCTGAACGTGTCGCGGAGCTACCTGCAGAGCGATGCCAACGTGAAGAAGATCTCGAATTACATCACCCGCAAGGTCGCAGACCGGCTGCAGGAGCTGTTCAACACGATGCGCCCGGATTACGAGTCGAAATGGGACGACCTGAAGATCTTTATCCAGTACGGCATCCTCACCGACGAGAAGTTCGCCGAGAAGGCGCAGGATTTCATGCTCTGGAAGAACGTCGAGGGCAAGTATTTCACGCCCAAGGAGTATCTCGAGAAGGTAAAGGAGAACCAGACCGACAAGAACAAGACCGTCGTGCTGCTCTATGTGGACGACCCCGTGGAAAAACACACGTTCCTCGAAGCCGCCAGGGGCAAGGGCTACGACGTACTGCTGATGGACGGCCAGCTGGACAACCACTACGTCAACTGGTACGAGTCGAAAAACAAGGAGACGCGTTTCGTGCGCGTGGACAGCGATGTGATCGACAAGCTCATCCAGAAGGAGGATAACATCAGGATGTCGCTCACCGAAGCGCAGCAGGAGTTGTTGCGCCCGGTATTCGAAAGCCAGATGCCCAAGGACGACAAGATACACTACAACATTTCGTTCGAGGCCATGTCGCCCGACGAGGCGCCCGTGGTGATTACGCAGAACGAATTCATGCGCCGTATGAAGGAGATGGCCGCAGCGGGCGGCGGGGGCATGAGCCAGTTCTACGGGCAGATGCCCGACAACTTCACCATCGCGGTGAACGGCAACCACCCCATCGTCGCGGACATCCTCTCCGATGCCGAGAAGGCTTACGGCGACAAGCTGAAGTCCATCACCAAGAAGATCGACGCGGCCGTGGCCGAGGAGAACCGCTTCGAGGAGCTTACCAAGGGCAAGAAGGAGGAAGAGCTTACCGCAGAGGAAAAGGCCATGCGCGAGGAGTTGTCGAAGAAGGTCGTCACGCTGCGCGATGAGCGCAACGAGCGGCTGCGCGAGATCGGCGGTGAAAACAAGCTCGTGAAGCAGATCATCGACCTGGCGTTGCTGACCAACGGGATGCTCAAGGGCAAGAGCCTGACGGATTTCATCCAGCGCTCGATTTCGCTGATCGAAAAGTAACGGGCAGGGGTTAATGAGGAGGGGGCTGCGCCGCAGGGTGCAGCCCCCTTTTATTTGCCGGTGGACCGTAAAATACTTGTGCGGAAATAGTTGCGCAAAGGAATAAAAGGTTATATTTGTCATAACCTAAAACCCTGAGTTATGAGAAAACTGCTCACCTCCGGTGCGGTGGCGGTCGGGATGCTCCTTGCGTCGTGCACCCCGGCGAACCGTGTCGTCGAGAACCCCCTGATCGGGGCTGCCAACACCATGACGCTCGACTTTCCGAAAATCGAACTGAGCGACACGGCGACCATGTTGCATGCCGATGCTTATTTCCGGCCGCATAACTGGATACGTATCGACGCCGGGACATACCTGCTGGCCGACGGGCAGAAATACATGTTGCAGGGCAGCGAGGGCATTCAGCCCGATTCGCTCTTCTGGATGCCCGATTCGGGCCAAGCGTCGTTCGTGCTGAAATTCGGGCCGCTGCCGCGGGGAACGAAGTCGTTCGATTTCATCGAATCGGACTGCGACGACTGCTTCAAACTCTACGGGGTCGACCTGACGGGTAAGAAGGAGTATCCGCGTTATCCCGAGGGGTTACCCCGCGAACTGCGGAAGGCCCCCGAAGACGGCCCCGTTCCCGAACCGATACTCGCGGTGGGGACAACCACCGTGAACGTCCGCCTGCTGGGGTACCGCAGGGGAATGGCGAAGGAGGTCGCCATGTATGTCAATTCGCTGCTGAACGGGCAGGAAGAGCATACGGCGGCCATCGACCCCGAAAGCGGCACGGCAACCCTGCAATTCGAACAGTACGGCACGGCCATGGCCTATGTTTCGTGCGGCCCGGTATTCGGGATGTGCTGGATTGCCCCCGGTGAAACGCTGGACATGTATGTCGATATGGGGGCAGGCGGCCGGGCCGTCGTGCAGCGCCGCGACAAGGAGCGCGAGCCCACGCCCGGGCGCAAGCTCTATACGAGCGGGACGTATGCGGATCTCAATGCGCAGGTGGATGCGAGTGGCGGCAGCAGTATCCGCATGAACCTCTATTCGGGCGATTTCGCGGATTACCGCATGAGTGCCGACGAGTATACGCAGATGGTCGTGTCGAAATACGAAAGCCTGGCGGACAGCATCGCGCGCAGCCCGGTGTCCGGGATGATGAAGGAATTGTCCCTGCTCACGTTGCAGCAGGAGGCGCTGACTGCGATCTCGATGGGCGGATTCTTTTTGGCGCATAATTACCGCAGTGTAAACAATGAGTGGGACTACCGCGTCGAACCCGATTATGAGTTCGCCTCGCTGAAGCCCGAACACTATACGGCCGTCGCCGGGCTTTTCGACATCAATAACCTGAAATTGCTGATGGGAATAGACCTCTCCGATTATGTAAATGCGGTATCCCGCAGCTATACGGATATCGAGTGGGCAGACCTTGTCCATGTGACGGACGGCATCGTCCACGACCTGCCCAAAGTCGTGGGGCTGCCGTCCAAGGCCGAGAACAACGCCCTTACGCAGGAAGACCTCGACCTGTTGCATTCGCTCAGGGAGCCGTTCTACGCCGAGGTCTGTGAGGCGATGCAGGCGCGTGCGCGCAAGGAGCTGGAGTCGGTGAAGGACGTCCGTATCGAAACGACGCCCGAGGTTGCCGTCGACAAGCTGTTCGATGCGATTGTTGCGCCCTACAAGGGCAAGGTGGTGTTCGTCGATTTCTGGAACACGTGGTGCGGCCCCTGCCGGGCTTCGATCAAAGCGAACGAGCCGCTCAAGAGCGGGGAACTGAAGAGCGACGACCTGGTGTGGATATACATCGCCAACGAGACCTCGCCGCTGGTAGCCTACAAGACCGGCATCGCCAAAATCGCGGGCAAGCATTACCGGCTCAACGACACACAGTGGAAATACCTTTGCGAGAAATTCCGGATCGACGGCATTCCGTCCTACGTGCTGGTCGACCGCGACGGCAGCTATAAGCTGCGCAACGACTTCCGCAATCACGACCTGATGAAAAATACGCTCAAAGGGATGCTCGAATAACCGCCGGAAGGGTTTTCCTGCCATTGGGAATTGAAACGAAAAGGCCGCCCCCGCAATGGGACGGCCTTTTTTCGGTGCCGGGGCTTCCCGGCTGTATCTCAGAGTTTCCACCACTGCATGTCGCCGGGGCGGATGGGGCTGAACCCGGTTCTTTGCAGGATGCGCTGTGAGGCGGAGTTCTCCGGATCGGTTTCTGCCATGATATGCCTGACGCCCGGTTGCCGCAATGCCCAGCGGCACAGGGCGGCGACGGCTTCGGCCATATATCCCTGTTTTTCGTGCGATTTTTCCAGTCCGTAGCCTATTTCGACTTCGCCGCCGGTACTCGGCGCGCCTTTGAAGCAGGCGGAGCCGACGATAATCCCGCCGGGGTGCGTAACCAGCAGCCAAAAAGTGTAGAACAAATGGTTGGCCGTGTCTCCGGCAGCCGCGATCCGCTGTCCTTCGACGATTTGCCGGAACCCGTCGGCAAGCGGGGCCGCAGGGCCGGCACATTGCAGTTCCCGGCCGAGCGCCGCCGATCCCTCGGCCCAAAGTTGTAACTGTGCGGGCGTCAGCGGAATGATCCGGAGCCTTTCGGTCGTGAGCTGCATGGCTGTTGCCCTACGCCTTCTCCGTCCATTTGTCCCTGACCAGTTGCATGAACCAGTCGGGGACGCGGCACGGGCGGCGCGTGTCGCTGTGGATGAAGCCCAGCTGTGTCATGCCCGTATTGAGCAGGTCGCCCTTTTCGTTGTAGATTTCGTAGAAAAAGTTGATGCGCGCCGTCGGCAGCTCCCGGAGCATGATGCGCACGGTGAGCAGCTCGTCGTAATAGGCCGGGCGGTGGTATTTGGACTGCACCTCGAGGATGGGCATCATGATGCCCCGCTTCTCGACTTCGGCGAAGGACATGCCCAGATAGCGGAGCAGTTCGCTGCGTGCGGCTTCATAGTAACAGATGTAGTTCGAATGGTGGCAGATGCCCATCTGGTCGGTGTGCTTGTACCACACGCGGATTTGGCAATCGTAACTCAGCATGGTGCTTAAAAGGTTAGGACGGCACGCCCGTCGGGGCAGCCGTCGCGGATTATCAGATTTTGTGATGTGTCGACAGTCAGCCTTGCAGGCCGGCCGCCGATGCGGACTTGGTACGACCCTGCGGGCGGCAGGAGCTTGAGGGGGTCGTCGGTGCGGATGCGGCCGGCCGCCGCCGTCCCGATGACGAGGTAGGGATGCGACAACAGGCGGGCTGCACGGGCCATGTCGCCCTGCGCCACCAGGCGGCGGATGACGGTGGAGCTGACCTTTTCGGCGTCCACGTCGCATTCGCCGACTTCCACGACCTCCAGTCCGAAGCCGTGGCTGCCCAGGTAGTCGTAACTGCCCTGCTTGTCGCGCCCGAAGCGGTGGTTGAAGCCCACGACCAGCGTTTCGGCGCCGATGCGCCCCACGAGGTAGTCGCGGATGAACGTGTCGGGCGCAAGGGCGCTGAATGCCTTGTCGAACGGGATGACGATCAGGTTGTCGATGCCCTGCTGTCCGAGCAGGTAAATTTTCTCTTCGAGCGAGGTCAGCAGCCGCAGGCCGTCGGCCCGGCCGAGCGTCACGCGGGGATGGGGTTCGAACGTGAGTACGACGCTCTCGCCGCCCTGTGCGCGGGCCCTCCCGGCAACGGTACGCAACAGGGCCAGGTGCCCGCTGTGCACGCCGTCGTACGATCCGACGGTCACCGTCGGACGGACGAAATGCGGAAGTGCATCGAACCCGTAAAAAACCCGCATGTCCGGCCGCCCGGCAACCGGACGGTGTTCCGCAAGGTCGCCGTGTATGTCGTGGCTGCCTGTTTTTCCGCCCTCCGCTGCGTTTTTTGCTTCGCGTTGCATCATGCGTTGCTGCTGTTGCTTTCTTCGTTTTCCTTGACGAAATAGGCCACCTTTTCGAGCAGCGTGGTGATGTCGTAGTTCTCGACGACGATGCCCTGCGGGAAATTCAGCGGCGTGGAGGTGAAATTGAGCACGCCCTTGATGCCGGCGTTGATGATCGGCACCACGAGGCTCGGGGCGACCTTCGTCGGCGAAGAGACGATGACGATGCTGATGTCCTGGTTGACGACCATGTTCTCGAAGGTGTCCATGTGGTAGCACGGGATGCCGTCGATGGTCTTGCCGACCTTCTCGGGATCGACGTCGAAGGCAGCCGTGATCTTCAGCTTGAGCCCCTTGCCGTTGAAATATTTGGTGATGGCCTGTCCCAGGTGTCCCATGCCCAGCACGGCGATGTTCATCTGCGAGGGGCTGTCGAGTATCTTGCTGATGTACTCGATGAGCACCTGTACGTCGTATCCCTTTTTCGTATCGCTCGAAAAGCCGATGAGCATCAGGTCGCGGCGCACCTGCACGGCCGTGATGCCGTGGATGCCCGCCAATACGTGCGAGAAAATATGTGTAATGCCCTGCTTGTGGCTGGCCAGGAGCGTACGGCGATATTCGCTCAGCCGCTCGATGGTTTTTTCGGGGATCGTATTGGTCAATGCTGCCATAGGGGTCGCTTTATTCGATGGTGATCGTAAAGTCGCTGTTGTAGTTCACCCGCGTCCAGTTGCGGTTGACGTGGTTGTCGCGCTGCTCGCCCTGGCCGAAGACATAGGTGGTTTGCAGCGGCGTATAGCTGCGTCCTTCCATGTCGTATTCGATGTCGTTGTACATCGCGGGGCAGAAGATCAGGGCGGCGTCGTAACCGCGGTAGGAGTAGAGCGAAGGCAATGCGCCGAAGGCGCGGATATAGGCACGGTCGAAATCGAGGATCGCCTGCGAGTCGCGCTTGGCGTGGTAGGTGGAGATGAATACGACACGGTCTTTGAAGAACACCGTGCGGTCGAGGTTGCCGTAGCGGTTCCAGCGGGTGTTGCCCAGCACGACGAAGCGCGGAGCCGTGCGCCCGCGGCCCGTGATGCTCGTATCGGCCGAGGCGATGGCCGCGAGGATGCGCTCGACCTCGACTTCGTCGTCGGTCATGACGATGAAAACATTGTCCTCGCCGTTATCCAGCAGCGGCGTCAGGTCGCCCGGGTTGTTGGCGGGGCGGTTCGAAGGGTGCACATAAGTATAGGTGTACTTCCGGTAGTCGGAGTCGCCCAGCAGGGCGAGGATCTCGGATTCGAAGTCCTTGTCCGTGCTGTCGCTGTAAATCAGCGTCACCTGTTTGTCGCCGTTCACCAGGTCGGCGACCTTGTCCCATTTGTGCGACGGGTCGGGTGCCATCTGGAACAGGGCGTCGCTGTTCATCCCCGTGATGCTGGCCAGCGGCGAGACGACGGGGACGTCGTGCTCCTCGGCATAGAGGATGACGGGATGGAGCCCCTCCTCGTATACGGGGCCGACGATCAGCCCGGTGCCGGCGAAGGCGTCGCTTTTGACGATTTCGCGGATCGCATCCACATTGCGGGCCGTGTTGTAAAGCGTGAGGTCTATCGAGTTGCCGTATTTCGTCCGCACGCTGTCCAGCCCCAGCAGGAAGCCCTGGTAGAATTCGAGGTAGTTGCCGTTGGGCTCGTTGCCGACGGCCATCGGCAGCATCAGCGCCACCTTGAGCGGTGCGCTGCGGCGCAGGGCGCGGAATTCGACCTGCTTCGGACTGCTGCCGGCAAAGATTCCCGGGAGCGAGTCCCGCCCTTGCAGGCTGTCGGCCTGCGGGCCGTTTTCGGCTGCTGAGAGCTGTTCCGCAGAGCCCGGCACCTTGATGATCGCCCCGGCTTTCAGGTCGGCGGGTTTCAGCCCCCCGTTGAGCGTCCCGAGCCGATCCTCGGTGATGCCGAAGCGGCGCGAAAGCGAATAGAAGGTTTCGCCCGGCTTCACGATGTGGTAGGCGAAGCCCTCCTCGGCCACGCTGTTGAGCGAATTGCGGTAAGCCTCCCACTGCTCCCTCGTGCCGGCCTCGTCTTCGGAGCCGATCTCCTTCTTGCGGATCAGGATGCGCTCCCCGAGGCGCAGGTGCGCCGGGTCGAGGTTCGGATTGTCCTCGATGACGGTCTGGATCGGGATCTCGTATTTGCGCGAGATGCCGTAGAGCGTCTCGCCCTGCGTCACGGTATGGATGTCGAAGGTCTTGCGTAGTTTGCGATCCGACTTGGGCTGGGGAACGTCCGATACGAAGGGTATCTTGATGCTCTCCCCTGCGCGCAACCCCTGCGCTGCCGCGGGGTTATGTTGCAGGATGACCTTCTCCCCCACCTCGTAGGCCTTCGAAAGCCCGTAGAGCGTTTCGCCGGGCTGCACCGTGTGGACGTAGAATTTCGAGCCGTTGATATACACGATCGTCCCGGATTTCTGCACCGCAAGGGCGCACAGGCTCCACAGGAGCAGCAGGGCTGTCGCACAGAATCGCTTCATCGTCATTTCGTTTTTTCACGCATACGGATCTCCGTGATGACCTTCTTGGTGTAGAGCGGGAAGTCCCCGTTCATCATCCATGCGTAGTAGCTCGGCTCTGCGCGGAAGACCTCGGCGACGGGGCGCCCCTTGTACTTGCCGAACCCGAAGACCTCCTCGCCCTTTTCGTTGAAAAGGATGCGCCCGGCGTAGTCAGCCGCCTCGCCGCGGGTCGAGAACTCGGCCAGTTTGTCGATGTCGTTCTCCAGGTCGGGGTAGCGTTCCAGCTGCGCCATGAGCACTTCGTAGGTCGCCAGCGTATCGGCCTCTGCCGAATGGGCGTCCTCCAGATCCTTGTCGCAATAGAATTTATAGGCCGCCACCAGCGTGCGCTGTTCCTTCTTGTGGAAGATGTTCTGCACGTCGACGAAACGTCGGCGTTTGAAATCCACGTCGACGCCCGCCCGCAGGAACTCCTCGACCAGCACCGGCAGGTCGAAGCGGTTGGAGTTGAAGCCGCCGAAGTCGCAGCCGCGGATGAACTGTTCGAGCGATTTGGCGACCTGCGCGAAGGTCGGGCAATCCCTGACGTCTTCGTCCGTGATGCCGTGGATGGCCGTGGCTTCCGCCGGGATATGCATCCCGGGGTTGAGCTTGCGGGTCTTGACGATCTGCTCGCCGTCGGGCATCACTTTGACCATCGAGATCTCGACGATGCGGTCTTTGGCCGTGTCCACGCCGGTGGTTTCGAGGTCGAAGAAGACGATCGGGCGCTTGAGGTTTAACTTCATCTGTCGGGCGTTATGCGTTGATCATCATCGGCATGAGCAGCATGAGCGTCGCGCTGGTCTGCTTGTCGTCGTAGACGGGTTTGAATACGCCCGCGCGGGTCGAGTCGGCCAGTTCGACCACCACGGTCGGGGTGTCCATGTTCGAGAGTATCTCGACCAGGAACGTCGATTTGAAACCGATCGAGATCGGCTCGCCGTCGTAGCTGCACGTGATGGTCTCGTTGGCCGAAACCGAGAAGTCGATGTCCTGCGCCGTGAGGTTGATCCGGTTGTCGCCGATGTCCATGCGGATCAGGTTGGTGGTCGGGTTCGAGCAGACGGCCACGCGCTTGATGCCGTTCACCAGCTCGATGCGGTCGACGAGCACCTTGTTGGGGTTGTTGGCCGGGATCACGGCGTTGTAGTTCGGGTAGTTGCCCTCGATCAGGCGGCATACGAGCGTGTGGCTCTTGAGCTTGAACATGGCGTTCTTCGAGTCGAAGCTGACCTCGATGGCGTCGTCCTCCTTCAGGAGCACCGACTTGAGCAGGTTGGCCGGTTTCTTGGGCAGGATGAACGATGCGCCGACCTCGTTTTCGGCTTCGGACTCGTATTTCACGAGTTTGTGCGCATCGGTTCCCACGAACGTCAGCGCCCCGGGCGCGAGGTTGATGTAGATGCCGTTCATCACCGGGCGCAACTCGTCGTCGGCCGTGGCGAAGATGGTCTTGTTGATGCCGTTCACGAGCATGTCCACATCCAGCCGGAGCTCCTTCTTCTCGGCGCTCAGCTGCGGCACGGCGGGATAGCTCACGGCGCTGGCGCCGGGGATCGAGAGCGAACCGCTCTTCCAGTTGATCGTTATCTCCCAGTTCTTGTCGTTGACGTCGATGGTCAGCGGCAGCTCGGAAAACTCCTTCAGCGAGTCGAGCATCAGTTTGGCGGGAGCCGCGATGGTGCCCTCGCTTTCCACGCTGTCGACCGTGATAGAGCCTATGAGCGTCGTTTCGAGGTCGGAAGTGGTGACCTTCAGTTCGTTGCCATTGAGCTCCATGAGGAAGTAATCCAGGATGGGCAGCGTGTTTTTATTGCTGATAACCTTGCCGGTGGTAGCCAGAAGCGAAAGCAGGGCCGAGCTTGATACTGAAAATTTCATACGTTGTTTCCTTTCTTTTATTTTCTGTTATATGGATTGCTTATTTCAATACTGCCAATTTGTCGAGCGCCGTCGAGATCATCTTGCGCACGAAGGGCTTGTAATCGGTGTCGACATTCTGGGCGATACGCTGTGCGATGATCGTGCAGATGGTCGCGGCGCGGTGTCCCATCAGGGCTGCCAGGCCGGCCAGCGCCGAGCCCTCCATCTCGAAATTGGTGATGCGGCGGCCGTGGTAGCCGAACGATTCGATCTTCGCGTTGAGCTCGGCATCCTGCGGTTCGAGGCGAACCCAGCGGCCCTGTGGCGCATAGAAGCCCGGGGCGGCGATGGTGATGCCCTCGCGCGTCACGTCGCTGAAATGCTCGAAGAGCGTCTTGTCGGCGTCGATGAAATAGGGTTTGGGCAGCAGCTCGTTCCAGCCGACATGCTCCATGAAAGCCTTTTCGATCTCCAGGTCGCAGACCTCGTTGCGCCCCTTGTAGTAGTTGAGCAGGCCGTCGAAGCCTACCGACGTGCGCGAGAAGACGAACTCCCCCACCTTGATATCGGGCTGGATGGCCCCCGACGTGCCGAGCCTGACCAGCGTGAGCTGCCTTTTGTGGGCCTTCTCCTGCCGGGTGGCGAAATCGACGTTGGCCAGCGCATCGAGCTCCGTGACCGAGATGTCGATGTTGCCGATGCCGATGCCCGTCGAGAGCACCGTCATGCGTTTGCCTTTGTAGGTGCCGGTCACCGTTTTGAACTCACGGTTTGCGACTTCGCACTCTTTCGTATCGAAATGTTCCGCCACGAGGGCCACGCGGCCCGGATCCCCGACGAGGATCACCGTATCGGCCAACTGCTCCGGAAGCAGGTGCAGATGGAAAATGGAACCGTCGTCGTTGATAATCAATTCGGAAGCTGGAATCGTTCTCATAATAGTCGTTTTTTAATTTTCATAATTGGCATAAAAGTAATATATTTACCTCGAATATCAAAACTTCGAAGGGAATTTTTCATAAATATATGTATAGCGGAAACTCCGCATCAAAGCCTTGAAATATGACATTGATTAAATCCATTTCCGGCATCCGGGGCACCGTGGGAGGGGCCCAGCCCGGGAACCTGACGCCGCCCGACGTGGTGAAGTTCACCACGGCCTACGCCCGTCTTGCCGCCCGCCGTAACCCGGGCAAAAAACTTACCATAGTCGTCGGCCGCGACGCCCGGATTTCGGGCGAGATGGTCGCCGACCTGGTCGAAGGCACCCTGCTGGCGTGCGGTGCGGATGTGATAAACGTCGGCCTGTGCACCACGCCGGGGGTCGAGATGGCCGTCATCACGCACAAAGCCGACGGCGGCATCATCATCACCGCCTCGCACAACCCCCGCCAGTGGAACGCCCTGAAGCTGCTCAACGCCGACGGGGAATTCCTCAGCGACGCCGAGGGGAAACAGGTGCTTGTGATGGCGGAAGAGGAGGATTACGAATACCCCACCGTCGACGGCATCGGGCGCGTCCTTTCGCGCGAACCGTTCAACGAACGGCACATCACGCAGGTGCTGGCGCTCCCGCTGGTCGATGCCCAGGCCATCCGTGCGCGCCGCTACAAGGTCGTCGTGGACGCCGTGAATTCGGTGGGCGGCATCGTGATGCCCGAATTGCTGCGACGGCTGGGGTGCGAGGTCGTGGAGCTGAACTGCGACCCCACGGGCGAATTCGCCCACAACCCCGAGCCGTTGCCGGAGAACCTGACCGAAATAGCCGGGGTGATCCGCCGCGAGAAGGCCGACCTGGGGATAGTCGTGGATCCCGATGTCGACCGGCTGGCACTGGTCAGCGAGGACGGCTCGATGTTCGTCGAGGAGTACACGCTGGTGGCTGTGGCCGACTACATCCTCACGAAGCACCCGGGCGGGAACACCGTTTCCAACCTGAGCTCGTCGCGGGCGCTGCGCGACGTGACGGAGCGGCACGGCGGCAAATATTATGCTTCGGCCGTCGGCGAGGTGAACGTCGTGGCCAGGATGAAGGAGGTAGGCGCCGTGATCGGCGGAGAAGGCAACGGGGGCGTGATCTACCCGGGGCTGCACTACGGGCGCGATGCGCTGGTGGGAACGGCACTCTTTTTGACATGGCTCGCACAGACGGGGATGACCATGACGCAGTTGCGTGCGACCTATCCGGCATACTATGCGTCGAAGAATAAAATCGAGCTGACACCGGCGATCGACGTGGATAAAGTGCTGCGTGAGATAAAGGAACGTTATGCCGATGAGAATGTGAACGATACGGACGGGGTGAAAATCGACTTCCCGGAGAACTGGGTGCACCTGCGCAAGTCGAATACCGAACCCATTATCCGGGTCTATACCGAGGCGAAGTCGATGGCTGCGGCCGAGGCGCTGGCACAGCGGTTCATCGGGGAAATCAAGGAAATCTGCAAAATATAAACAGTTTAAACGAAACGACTATGAAGAATAAAGTCATGATCCTCGCGGCTGCGATAACGCTTGTCGCCTGCGGGGGCAACCAACAGAAAAAGGCGGTATCTGAAAAGGTCAAAGCGGATGCCGTGAAGGTCGACATGCACGATGCGGAGAGCTCGCTCGACTACCAGGGGACATACACCGGGGTTTTCCCGGCGGCGGACTGCCCGGGGATTGACATGCGCCTCACGCTGAAGAAGGACGGCACGTACAGCCTGCACATGAAATACCTGGATCGCGACTCGGAATTCGATGAGAAGGGCGCCTACAAGGTGAAGGGGAACCTGCTGACGCTGACCCCCATGGACGGGCAGCCGGAGTACTACAAGGTGGAGGAGAATCAGGTGCGCAAGCTCGATGCCGACAAACAACCCGTCACGGGGGCGCTGGCCGAAAATTACGTATTGAAGAAAACCGAATAAAACCCTTGCCGGATGGATAAAGTAAAAAGTTATATAGAAGCCAATAAAGAACGGTTTATCAGCGAGTTGTTCGACTTGCTCCGCATTCCTTCGATCAGCGCCCAGAGCGAGCATAAGCCCGACATGACGCGGTGCGCCGAATGGCTGGCCGCGGCACTGGCCAGGGCGGGCGCCGACCGCACCGAAGTCTTCCCGACGGAGGGCAACCCGGTCGTTTACGCCGAGAAGATTGTCGATCCCAAGGCCAAGACCGTATTGGTTTACGGCCACTACGACGTGATGCCCGTAGACCCGCGCGGGGAGTGGCGCACGGAGCCTTTCGAGCCGGTCATAAAGGACGGCCGTATCTGGGGGCGCGCTGCCGACGACGACAAGGGGCAGCTGTGGATGCACGCCAAGGCATTCGAGGCGATGTGCGCCACGGAGAGCCTGCCCTGCAACGTGAAATTCATGCTCGAAGGCGAGGAGGAGATCGGCTCGCCGAGCCTCTACAAGTTCTGCGAACAGAACAAAAAAATGCTCAAGGCGGATATAATATTGGTGTCGGACACCTCGATGATCTCGATGCAGACCCCGTCGATCACCTGCGGCCTGCGCGGGCTGGCCTATATGGAGGTCGAGGTGACGGGCCCCGACAAAGACCTCCACTCGGGGCTGTTCGGCGGCGCCGTGGCCAACCCGGCCAACGTGTTGACGCGCCTCGTGGCACAGCTCGTGGACAAGGACGGCCGCGTGACGATCCCCGGGTTCTACGACGACGTGCGCGAACTGACGCCTGCCGAGCGCAAGGCGTTCAACAAGGCCCCGTTCAGCCTCGCGGGCTATAAGAAATCGTTGTCGATCGGCGACGTGGAGGGTGAAGCGGGCTATACGACGCTGGAACGCACCGGCGTACGCCCGTCGCTCGACGTCAACGGCATCTGGGGCGGCTACACCGAGGAGGGAACCAAGACGGTGATCCCGTCGAAGGCCTCGGCCAAGATTTCGATGCGCCTGGTGCCGAACCAGGACTATCGCAAGATCAGCAGGCTGTTCGAAAAATATTTCAGGTCGATAGCGCCCAAGAGCGTGAAGGTCAAAGTGAAATCGCTGCACGGCGGCATGCCCTACGTGGCACCGACCGACATGCCGGCCTACAAGGCTGCCCAGAAGGCCATCGCCGAGACCTTCGGTAAGAAACCCCTGCCCTTCTATTCGGGCGGTTCGATCCCGATCATCAGCGGGTTCGAGTCGATCCTGGGCATCAAGTCGCTGCTCATCGGCTTCGGGCTCGCGGAGGATGCGATCCACTCGCCCAACGAGAGCTACGGGCTGGAGCAGTTCGACCGGGGCGTGGAGACCATCCCGCTGTTCTACAAGTATTTCGCAGCGGAGAAATAGCGCCATGTACGACGAATTCCTGAATTTCATCTTCCCGCTCGCAAAGGGGGCCGGGGAGATACAACTCGCCTATTTTCGGGGCGACGATCTGGGGATAGAGACCAAATCGAACGCGTATGACGTGGTGACGCGGGCCGACAAGGAGAGCGAAGCCTACATCGTGCAGGCGATCCTCGGCCGCTATCCCGGTCACGGGATACTGGGCGAAGAAGGCGGCGTAATGGGCACGGAGGGGAGCGATTACCGCTGGGTGATAGACCCGCTCGACGGCACGACCAATTACAGCCAGGGGCTGCCGATCTTCTCGGTGTCGATCGCACTCCAGCACGACGGGGAAACCGTCGTCGGGGTGGTCTATGCACCCTACCTGGGGGAGCTGTTCTGGGCGTCGAAAGGCGGCGGGGCTTACATGAAGAGCCGTTCAGGCGAGGTGAAGCGGCTGCAAGTCTCCGCCAAGCAGACCCTCGCCACGTCGGTGCTCGCCACGGGTTTCCCTTACGACAAGGATGTCGATCCGGACAATAACAGCGACAACGTCGCGCGGATCGTACCCTATGTGCGCGACATACGGCGGCTGGGATCGGCGGCCTATGACCTGAGCTGCATCGCGGCGGGGCTGCTGGACGGGTATTGGGAGCTGGATTTGCACGAGTGGGACGTCTGTGCCGCGAACCTGATCGTGCGGGAAGCCGGGGGCGTCGTCTGCGATTTCAGGCGCAACCGCGGCGTCTCGCAGGCCGCGGGCAACGAGGTGCTCGTCGGGGAGATGCTCAAATATATCCGATAGGCCGGGCAGCACGGCGCTGCGACGGCAGGCAATCAGTATTACGGGGTGCGGACATTCGATCCGCATCCCGTTTTTTGCGCTCCGGAGGCAGTTGCCCGTTTGCGGCAAATGACGCAAAGTTATGCCTGAATGTCCTTTTTTATTCCCACAGGGAATATGTTTTTAAAATTTTTTCTTATTTTTGGCAGGATAAAAATTTTGAGAACGAATGTGTGGGATTGTAGGATATGTCGGGGGGCGCGAGGCCTGCCCGGTTCTGTTGAAGGGTTTGCACCGGCTCGAATACCGCGGATACGACAGCGCGGGGGTCGCCATGGTCGGCAAGGACGGTGCGCTCAACGTATACAAGTGTAAGGGCAAGGTCTCCGACCTGGAGCATTTCCTCGAGGGCAAGGAGCTGGATGGTAGCATCGGCATCGCGCATACGCGCTGGGCGACGCACGGCGTGCCGAACGACGTGAATGCCCATCCGCACTACTCCGAATCGGAGAATATCGCACTGATACACAACGGTATCATCGAGAATTACCGGGTGCTCAAGGACGTGCTCGAGGAGAACGGCTACACGTTCCGCAGCAGCACCGATTCCGAGGTGCTCGTGAACCTGATCGAGTACATCCGCATCACGGGCGGCTGCACGCTGCTCGAAGCCGTGCAGCAGGCCCTGCGGCAGGTCGTGGGCGCCTATGCCATCGCCGTGATCGAGAAGGGCAACCGCGACGAGATCATCGCCGCGCGTCAGAGCAGCCCGATGGCCATCGGCATCGGCGAGGGGGAATTTTTCCTTAGCTCGGACGCCGCTTCGGTCATCGAATACACGCAGGATTTCGTCTATGTGAACGACGGCGAGATTGCCGTCATCAACCGCCATAAGCCCCTCAAGATCGTCACGCTCGACAACCACGAGGGCCGGGTCAATATCAAGAAGCTGCAGATGAGCATCTCGCAGCTGGAAAAGGGCGGCTACCCGCATTTCATGCTCAAGGAGATATACGAGCAGCCCAAGACCATCGTAGACTGTATCCGCGGGCGCATAAGCCCCGACACGTACGAGGTGAAGCTGTCGGGCGTGATCGACAACCGCGGGAAATTCCTCGCGGCCCGCCGCATCGTATTCGTGGCGTGCGGGACATCGTGGCATGCGGCGCTGATCGGCGAGCACCTGATCGAGAATATATGCCGGATCCCCGTGGAGGTGGAGTATGCTTCGGAATTCCGCTACCGCAACCCGATCATCAATGCCGACGACATCGTGATCGCCGTGTCGCAGTCGGGCGAGACGGCCGACACGCTGGCCGCCGTGGAGCTGGCCCGCAAGGCCGGGGCATTCGTCTTCGGCATCTGCAACGTCGTGGGATCGTCCATCGCCCGGGCGACCGACTCGGGGGCATACATCCATGTGGGGCCCGAGATCGGCGTGGCTTCGACCAAGGCCTTCACGGGGCAGGTGACCGTCATGGCGATGCTGGCGCTGGCCGTAGGCCGCGAAAAGGGCACCGTGACGGAAGAGTATTACCGCGAAGTGGCGAAGGGACTGCTGGAACTGCCCGCCGTGCTGGAGGACGTGCTCGGGCTGGGCGACCAGATCGCCGACCTCTCGAAGATATTTACCTATGCGCACAACTTCATCTACCTGGGGCGCGGCTACAACTACCCCACGGCGCTCGAGGGGGCGCTCAAATTGAAGGAGATCTCCTATATCCACGCCGAGGGCTACCCCGCCGCCGAGATGAAACACGGCGCCATCGCGCTTATCGACAACGAGATGCCGACCGTGGCGATCGCCACGCCGGACAACACCTACGAGAAAACGGCCAGCAATATCGAGGAGATCCGCGCCCGGGGCGGCAAGATCATCGCCGTGATCGCCCGCGACGACACGCATGTGCGCCGCAGTGCCGACTATACGATCGAGGTGCCGGTGGTCACCGACTGCCTGATGCCGATCGTCGTGTCGGTGCCGTTGCAGCTACTGGCATATTACATCGCCGTCAACAAGGGCCGCAACGTCGACCAGCCGCGCAACCTGGCCAAGTCGGTGACGGTGGAATAACCTCCCGGCGGAAAGAGTGCCGCAGCCGGCCGTGCGATCCGCCCGGAAAGCGGCTGCAAACGAAACCCCCGCAGTCAAGGAAGTCTGCGGGGGTTTCTCTACACACAATTATCATTAACCTAAAACTGCGTCAGTCGTCGTAGCCGTTCGGCTTGGCTTTCCATGCGGCGGCGAAGACCGCCGTGCCGACAAGCGCCATGCCGACCAGCGTGTAGAGCGCCACGCTCCAGTCGGTGTACTGCACCAGTATACCCATCCCCCAGCCCGAGACGATCGTACTGCCGTAGCCGAACAGGCCGCAGAAACCGCCTGCCGTGGCGGCGGCGCGCTTGGTGGCGATGTTCGCCGCGGCGATGCCGACGAGTGCCTGCGGGCCGTAGATGAAGAATCCGGCCGACATCAGGATGGCGATGGCAACGGCCAGCGGCGTATGTTCATTGAGGGTATAGAGCCCCACGAGGCAGAGCGCGGTCATCAGCATGCAGATCACGCAGGTGCGGGGCGCGCGGCCGCCGAAGAAACGGTCGGTGGCCCAGCCTGCGGCGAGCATACCCGCGATGCCGGCGATTTCGAATGCCGCGACCGTCCATCCGGCGTGGCTGATGTCCATGTGGAGGTGCTCCTTGAGCATCGTGGGTCCCCAGTCCAGCACGGCGAAGCGCACGATGTAGACGAAGAAATTGCCCACGGCGATGATCCAGATCGTCGGGTTCAGGAAGACCTTGCGGCGCAGGAACGCCTTGTGTTCGGCTTTTTGCTCGGCCTTGGTATGCGGTTTGGCGTCGGCCGGGGCCGCCTTGCCGGTCTTCAGTTCGGGCAGCCCTACCGATGAGGGGGTGTCGCGCACGAAAGCCCAGACGACGGCGGCGCCCAGGATGGCGATCGTCGCCGGGAGCAGGAAACACCAGCGCCAGTGCTGCGAGAGGATCGACGAGGCGTCGAACCATGCGCCCCAGTTCAGGCTGACGACATAGCCGCAGAAGATGATGGCCAGGCCGGCGCCGATCGAGTGGGAGGTGTTCCAGACCGACATCTTGGTGGCGAGCCGCTCGGGGACGATCCAGTGGGTCATCAGCCGCGTGCAGGGCGGGACGCCCATGCCCTGGAACCAGCCGTTGAGTACCCAGAAGATACCCAGCGCCAGCACCGACGAACTGAACCCGAAAAGCAGGTTACAGATGCCGCAGAAGACGAGCCCCGTCACCAGGAAATAGCGTGCGTTGCTGCGGTCGCCCCAGATGCCGTTGAAGAATTTGGAGAGCCCGTAGATCAGTCCGTGGAGCGTGAGGAACAGGCCGAGGTCGGATTTCGAGATGCCCATCTCCTCGTTGAGATAAGGCATGGCGATGCTCAGGTTCTTGCGCACGAAATAGAAGAGCGCATAGCCGAAGATGCACATCGCCATGGTGCGGAATTCCCAGTATTTAAAACGCTTGACCTGTTGGTCGGTCATGCCGTCATAGGCCGGATTGAGTTGTTTTGCAGACATTTATTCAGGTTGGTTCGGGTTTTACTTCAGGTTGGTGCGGTGGCTGCGCATCGCAGCTTCCTGCAGGGCGTGGATCGCATCGCGCGACCACGGCAGGCCGATGAATTCCGACGGGTAGTCGGTCTCGATGATGTCGGGTTCGGCGACCAGCTCGCGCAGGTAGGCCACACGGCGGTCGTAGGGGTTTTTCACCTTGTCGGACGAGCCGGTGATCGAGGTCATCGTCATGACACCCTCGGCGTGCAGCAGGTCGTAGACCGGTTGCAGGTCGGGGTTTACGGCCAGGCGGATATAGGCCATGATGTATTTCCAGGGGATGGGCGATGCGTCGTAAGCCCTGAAATGTTCCATCGAGCTGATCTCGACGCAGAACATGACGTTGCGGATGCCGTGCTCCCAGTAGTAGAGCGCCTCTTCGACGGAGCGGACGCTCAGCATGATGTTGTGGTACATCGACCAGTCGCCGCCCGGCTGCAACTGCTCGATATAGTAGTCGAGGCTGGCGCGGCGCACCTCGTCGCTCACGCCCTTGGTGTTGATGTACTTGTTGTCGAAATTGAAGACGACCTTGTCCTTGCCCCATTCCAGCAGGTCTTTCAGGCGCGGGATCTTGTAGGGGGTGACGTTGCGGTCGCGGTCTACGAGGCAGAACTGTTGCAGCTCTTCGTAGGTATAGTCGGCCACGCGCCCCTTGCCGGTGGTCGTGCGGTCGATCGTCAGGTCGTGCATCAGTACCATGACGCTGTCGCGGGTGAAGCTGAAGTCGACCTCGAAGAAGGTCGGCATCATCGACAGCGTCTTTTCGCACGATTCGATGCAGTTTTCGGGATAGCCGGGCATCATGCCCCCGCGGTGTCCGCTGACGATGATGTCACGGCCGGGGTCATAGGTGAAATAGGCTTGCAGTTCTTCGATCGACCCGATCCGCACGGCGTGCGGTATCGGGGCCTGGGCGCACGCGGGCAGCACGGCGGCGCAGCATACGGCCAGGAGCAGGAGAAGGGGGCTCGGTCTTTTCATTGTGCTTCGGGGATTTTGGCGATGATACGTTCCACTTCGTCGTAGGCCTGTGCGGCGAGCGGCAGCAGCGGGTCGGTGTCGGGAAGGGAGGCGATGCGGGCCAGGGCGGCCTTGACACCCTCTTTTTCGACCAGACGGCGCATTTCCACGCTCTGCACGTCCTCGGGGTTGTCGTAATGCAGCGCGGCGCCGACGCCCAGCAGCAGGTCGGGCGTGCCGATACCGTAGCGGCGGGCCGTGAGGATGGGCCTGACGAGGCGGTCGCCTGCCGAAAGCTTGCGCAGCGGCTCGCGTCCCACGCGGGTCACGTCGTCGCAGAGGTAGGGGTTGCGGAAGCGCCCGATGATCTTGTCGATATAGGCGAAGTGGGCGTCGCGGTCGAAGCCGTAGAGCGCCACCAGCCCCCGTCCGCTTTCGCGCATGGCGGCTTTCACGATGGTATGGATATGTTCGTCGGAGATGCTCTGGCAGATGGTCATGTAGCCTTTCATCCGTCCCAGGTAAGCTGTGATGGCGTGGCCGGTATTGAGCGTGAAGAGCTTGCGCTCGATATAGGCGATCAGGTTGTCGGCCGGATTCATGCCGGGGATTTCGGGCACGGCGCCCTTGAATGCGGCGCGCTCGACGTTCCACTCGAAGAAGCGTTCGACGACCACGTCGATCGGGTTCTCGCTCTTGACCGGCGGCACGATGCGGTCGACCGAGCAGTCGGGGAAGCCGACGTACTGCTCGCACCAGTCACGTTGGGCCTCGTCGAGGTGCTTGAGGACAGCCTCCCGGAGCTGTGCGGTGGCGCGGACGCCGTTTTCGCAGGCGATGACATTGAGCGGCTCGGTGACGCCTGCATCCCTGCGTGCGGCGATACCCGCCGCGATGGCCCCGGCGATGCGGGGCAGCACGGTCAGCCCCACCGCCGTGGTGACGAGTTCCGCCCCGGCGATCTGGGCGGCAAGTTCTGGGCTCCGGGAGTCCATTGCCGAAATGTCGGTAATGCGCATCTGCTCGCAGACCGTGTCCATGATCTGAACCGTATAGGCCCTGTCCGAGTTGATCCTCGCGACGACCTGTTCGTTCACATCGGCGAATACCACATGGTAGCCCGCCTGTTCCAGCACGGCGCCGATAAATCCGCGGCCGATGTTCCCGGCTCCGAATTGAATAGCTTTCTTCATTGCATTCGTGGTTTAAATATAGCTTCTGTAACAAAATACCGTATCGGTTGCCGCGGCCCGTCGCAGCGCTGAGCCCCGGCGGCGTATGCCCTGCGCCCTATTCCCAGAATATGCGGGTGTAATACCTGCCCTTGCCGAGGATGCAGTTCGTGAATTCGACCTGCTCGCCCTGCCTGATGTCGATGCGCAGCACCTGCCCCGCATAGACGGGCATGGGATAGTCGTAGGAGACCGGACGGACGGCGAAACGCAGGTCGGACTTGTTGGCGATCTCGAACGTGCGTTTGGTCTTGCTGACCTGGCGGATCTCGCGGATTTCGAGCGCAGCGTCTATCATCTGGCCGATGTACTCCCCGCGCCCCATCAGGTTGCCGTCGAAGCAGGCCAGGGCCCGCCCGGCGAGGAGGGCTTCGTGGATCGCCCCGGCCGTGCGGGCGGTGGCGAAGACCAGGGTCATCGGACGGCTGCCGCGCACGGGATAGATGCTCCCGCTCATATAATGTATGTCGCTGTTGGCGAACGGCACGAGGCCGTACCGAACCGCGTAGTCGAATGCGCGGGGATAGGATTCGGTCTTGTTGAACACCTCGACGCCACGGAGTTTGCCCTGGGCGATCAGGTGTTCGTGGACGGGATAGATGTCGCTTTTCCGGTCGGGGTAGCCGGGATGGTTCCACAGCAGGAAGGCGCCCTGGCGGCAGGCCTCCTCGACGGCCTGCATCTCGTCCTCGACGTCGAGTTTGTCGGCATCCTGGATAAAGAGCGTGCAGATGTGCCCCAACGGCTTCTTGCGGGTGATTTCCGCACCGGGGATCACGATCATCCCGATCATGTCGCCGCGTGCCTTGGCCAGTTCGTAGGGTTTATTGAGGCCGCAACGGATGATGTCGGCGTTCTTGTGCACCTCGATGTGGTCGGTCATGGCGATCGCGTCCAGTCCGTCGTTCCACGCTTCGTTGACCCGGCCGACGGGCCACACCTGTCCGTCGGAGATGTCGGAATGGACGTGGAAATCGCATTTGAGCGTGATATAGCCGCCGATGTCGGGTATGCGGAGGTATTGGCGGTAGTTCTGGCGGCTGACGGCCTCATGGACGTGGACATCGTCGTTATGCAGTTGTGCGGCGGCGGTCAGGGCACAGAAAAGGGCAAAAAATGCGAGGGTAAGGTTTTTTCTCATCGGTCGTGTAGTTTGGTCGTGTCATATTAAATACAACCGATCGCGGGAAACCACCTAACCGGATTACAAAAAAATTAAAAAAGCACCGGACATTGTTTCGTTCGGCGAGAATGTTTATTTTTGTACCGAATCTGATTATCCGATGGAGAAAATCTCGCTTATATCACGGGTTCGCGCGGGCGACCGCAAGGCGTTCGACGAACTGTGCCGGAAATATTATGCCATGCTGGTTTCCTATGCCCGCCTGTTCCTGAAAGACGACTGGGCCGAGGACGTGGTGCAGGACGTGTTCTACAACGTATGGCAGCGGCGGGAGACGCTCGACGATTCGAACTCGCTGTACAAGTACCTGCTGCGTTCGGTCTACAACCGCTCGCTCAACTACCTGGACAAGAACAGGCGCGCCGGCGAATACGGCGCCTACTATCGGGAGCGCATCGCCGCGCTGGGCAGTTCGTACTATGCACCCGACAACAGCCCCGTCGTGCAGAAACTCTACAACGACGACCTGCGCGCCAGCCTCGATGCGGCCATCGAGTCGCTGCCGCCCAAATGCCGCGAAGTGTTCCGTCTGAGCTACATCGAAGACCTTTCGAACCGCGAGATCGGAGAGCAACTGGGCATTTCGCCGCGCACGGTGGAAAACCACATGTATGCGGCGCTCAAGCAACTGCGCCGGAAACTCTCCAAGGAACAACTGTTGCTGCTGCTTTCGCTGCTCTTCATGCGGGGCGTATAAGCCGGAGCGGCACAGACCCCAAGGCGTCGGGATACATAGTATCCCGGCGCTTTTTCGTTTGATCCCGCTCCCGATTTTTTCAATTTCCGGTAAGTGGTTTGGGCGGGTCGGCTGTATGTATCTATGAACACCGCCTAAACTACACGACCGATGGAAACGACATTCCCGAAGGCGCCTTCAGCCGCCGACCGCACCCTCATTCGCAGAGGTGCCATGAATTTGATATATAAATATATCGTATGATTTACCTGCGCGATGGCTTTAAGTATGTTTTTCCGCCGTCAGAGCCGGTACGCGACAGCCGTACGAAAGGTTTGCCCGCGCCGGGCAAACCCTGCAACCCGTATTTCCACCAACCAAATATTTCTTAACCAACAAAACAAAACCATGCGAAAAATTTTTCTTTTCACAGCAGCAATGCTGGCGATCGCAGGCTGTTCGGAGGACAACACGCATCCGAAGGTATCCCCCGTGGACGAACCTTCGGCGGATGCCGTGACGATCCTTGCGACGATCGATGCGATCCCGTCCGCTACCGGGGACGGCGAGGCGTATGCTCCCCTATGGCAGGAAGGCGACCAGATCATCGTCGGCTACAAGGGGATGTCTTATGTGTACGAAACCTACGACGCCGGCAACGGTGTCGAGTTCCATCCGGTGGCCCTCTCGCTGCCCGCGGACGCACGCGGCGAAGTGACGGCCTATTTCAAGGCCGTCGACGGCGTATTTGCGGTCGGTGCCGACCAGACGGGCGCTACCCTGCCGATGTATGCCTATGCGGCCGATGCCGCACTCGCCCAGGGCAGCCTCGGCCTGCACTTCAAGCCGCTGGCTTCGGTGCTGTCGCTCACGATCGGCGAGGAGGCTTCGAAGACCATTTCGAAAATCACGCTCGAACCGGTCGACCCCGACGGTGTGGAGGGGCACCTGGCCGTATCGGAGGCCGTGGTCGATCCCCGGACGGGTGCGGTGACTGTCGGCGAGGATGCCGCGGTGTCGGACATCCTTACGATGGAGATCGGCGAAATGTCGCTGGTGCAGGCCCAGACGGTGAATTTCCTGATCGCCAGCGGTACGAAGGTGGACGGCGGGCTGAAGGCGACGATCTCCTGTACGGACGGGAGCGTCTTCGTTAAAAACCTGTTCGAAACGCAGGAAGTGGCCTTTGCGGGGAACTGCGTCGGAGCCGTGACCGAGCTTTTCTTCCGGCTGAGGATCGCCACCTATGAAGACATGGTGAACTTCGCGCAGGAGTGTGCCGACGACAACGGCGGTGCCATCGTCGACCTCCAGGCCGACATCGACATGCGGAATGTCCCGTGGACGCCGATCGAGAATTTCACGGGGACGTTCAACGGCAACGGCCACCGTATCTACAATATCAACGTATCGGCCGACGGGCGTTATGCCGGGTTCTTCGCCTATGCCAAGGGGGCGATCTCGGATGTGGTTTTCGGGTCGAAGGACGGCACCTCCTATGACGGGACGAGCCGCATCGAGCTCAAATACAGCGCCGACACCGATACGTGGTGTTATGCGGGCATCGTCGCACAATCGAACAATACGCTCACCGGCGTGACCAGCTTCGTACCCGTGACCGTCACGGCGGATTCCCGATGCAAGTCGCGCACGGGCGGCATCGTCGGCAGCCTGTATAACGGGAAGATGAGCGGCTGCAGGAACTACGGCGCGGTGAGCAACGTGGCGACGGCGGGCGTGGCGAGCTATGTGGCCGGTATCGCGGGCATCGTCGACGGCTCGGGCGACGCGGCCGGGGCGATCACGCTGGACGGATGCCACAACCACGGCCCGGTGATGACTTCGCTCGGGCTGGGCAACGCCGTGGCGGGAATTACGGCCTCGGTGATGAAGACCGCGGTCAATACGACCATCAGCAACTGCACCAATGCGGGCGAGATCCGGTTCGACAACGCGGGCGCGTCGGCAGCCCACCGCATCGGCGGCATCGTCGCCTATATCGTGGACAGCTGCCCGACGCTGGTGATCGACAACTGCACCAACAAAGGCACCGTCGTCTCGAACATGAACGGCAACTGCTTCATCGGCGGGATCGCGGGCGTGAACTATGCGGCGGCGATCCGGGATTGCACGAACGAAGCCGAGGTGAAATTCGTGCAGGCCAATGCCGCAGGCGCGGGTTACCTCTGCATCGGCGGCATCGCGGGGCAGACGTACAGCGGGGCGAAGGTCACGGGATGTGCCAACAGGGCGGCCGTCAGCTCCGACAAACTGCAGGTGACCCGCATCGGCGGTATCGTCGGTACGCACAACGCCAGCACGATAGACGACTGTTCGAACAGCGGCGACATCACCCTGGCCTATACGGCGACGGCCAACAACTGGGAGGCCGCAGGCGGCATCGTGGGTTTCTACGACGGCACGGACGGCACGGCGGTGACCAACGGCTGCACGAACAGCGGCAAGGTCTGGGCGACGGTAAATTCCAGCAACGCCAATATCGGCGCCGGAGGCATAGCGGGCATCATCAAGTCGGGCAATGCGACCAACAACACCAACGACGGTGCGGTCTGGATGCACAATGCCCAGGCGGGCAAGAGCTCCTATGCGGGCGGCATCGTCGGCTACGACTACAATACCAAGGACAAGTCGGCCGTCACGGGCAATGTCAACAACGGTGCGGTACAGGCCACTGTCGAGGGCACTTCGGCGCTGCTGGCGGCCGGGGGCATCATCGGGCGCAACGACGTGGGCGCCGTGTCCGGATGCAGGAATTTCGGCGCGGTGGCATGTGCGCTGCATGCGGGGGCGCTCGTGGGCTGGAACAAGAAAAGCGTGGAGGACAGCGCCGCAGGCGGTTCGGTGAACGGCACGGCACTCACCGGGACGAACTATGCGGAACTGGCGGTCGGCTTCCAGGACGGGGGCTCGTCGTCGGGCATCACCTTCGGGGAGAAATAGCCCGGCAAATCATTAATTACTTAACTGAAAGAAACCTATTATGAAAAGAGTCCTTACGACACTTTTGAAAAGTGTATGTATAATTGCTCTGGTGTTGTGCGGGATGGACGCGCAGGCGCAGGGCAACCTCGTAACGGGTGCGGTCAGGGATGCGAAGGGCGAACCGGTGATCGGCGCCACCGTCATCGTGAAGGGAACCGCAACCGGCGCGACATCCGGGGCCGACGGCCGCTATTCGATCCAGGCGGGCCCCGATGCGACGCTCGAATTCAGCTTCATAGGCTACAAGAAACAGGAGGTGCCCGTAGGTACCCGCTCGGTGATCGACGTTGTGCTCGAAGAGGATGCGCTGATGGTGGACGACGTGGTGGTGATCGGCTACGGCACGCAGTCGCGCCGCACGATCACGGCCGCAGTTTCGAAGGTGGACGGCGAGAAACTCGCCGGGGCGCCGGTCAACTCGATCGGCGATGCCCTGAAGGGGCGTGTGGGCGGCGTGCGCGTATCGTCGGCCGACAACCAGCCGGGTTCCGACCCCGTGTTCCTGATCCGCGGCGGTTCGTCGATCAACCAGTCGAACGCCCCGATCATCATCATCGACGGCGTGAACCGTGAAATGACCGGCCTGAACCCCAACGATATCGAGTCGATCGAGGTGCTGAAGGACGCCGCTTCGGCGGGTATCTACGGCGCCCGCGCCTCGAACGGTGTAATCCTCATCACGACCAAGAAGGGCAGCATGGCACGGGGCCCGCAGGTGACATTCGAGGCGCAGGCCGCATGGACTTCGCCTGCCGTGAGGTTCGACCTGATGAACGGCGGTGACTACCTGCGCACGATGCGCACGATGCTGAACGAATACCCTTCGACCTACGCCTACGGCTCGGGCATCCTGACGGGCGCCAACTCCGCCGGCATCGGCAACGGCGACAATTCGGTGTGGACGCCCAAATTCGTGGATACGCCGGCCGATGTCCCCGCAGGCTGGAAGGTGATGGTCGACCCCATCGACCACTCGAAACTGATCGCCTACCAGGACAACGACCAGCAGAAGCAATGGTTCGACGACTCGTACTGGATGAACTACTACGTCGGCGTGAACGGCGGCAACGACAAGGTGCAGTATGCCGCGTCGGCCGGCTATACGAAGGACGGCGGCATCGGAATCAACACCGATTTCTCGCGTTTCACCTTCCACGGCAACACCTCGTTCAAGATACTCAGGAACCTGAAGGCGACGACCGTGTTCGACTACTCGGAAACGAAGGGCAACACGCTCCCCTCGTCGGGTATCGCCACCTACTGGACAACCGTGGGCCGCGGCATGTTCATGCCCGCCACGCACCGCGACTACCTGGACGACGGCACGCCCGCCCAGGGAACCAACAACACGACCATCTCGGCCGCATGGTTCGACCGTTACTATACGAGCAACTACACGGCACGCCGCATGACGGCCAATTTCAACCTCGAATGGGAAATCGTCGACGGGCTGCGCGCCGTGATGCAGGTGGCCAACCACAACTACTACCGGATCGACAACCAGCGCCTGGCGGGAAATGCCATTTCGAACCAGCGCCGCACCTACGAGAAATGGGGGCAGACCAACCGCTTCAGCACGCAGGGATACCTGAACTACCGCAAGACCTTCGCGCAGGATCATACGATCGAGGGCACGGTCGGGTTCGACTACATGAAAAACACGGTCAACGGCCTGTCACTGACCGTCACGGGTGCCGATTCGGACAAGGTACCGACGCTGGCTGCCGGGACGGACGCCACAGGATGGGCAGACACTAACACCAACGAGGCTCTCTCCTCCTATTTCGGGCGCCTGAACTACGACTACAAGAAGAAGTACCTCTTCATGTTCACGTTCCGCGCCGACGGCTCGTCGAAATTCGCCGCCGGAAACCGCTGGGGATATTTCCCTGCGGCGTCGGCCGGCTGGGTGGTCTCGGAGGAGAAATTCTGGAACGTGCGCAATTTCAACAGCTTCAAGATACGCGCCTCGTATGGCCTGACGGGTAACAACTACATCGGCCTTTACGATGCCTACGGAGGGTTCGGCGCCACGTCGATTTACAACGGCTCGGGGGCTATCCTACCCACGGCGCTGCCCAACATGAAACTCAAATGGGAGACCACCCACCAGCTGGACATCGGCATCGACATGGGATTCTTCGACGACCGCATCCGCCTGATGGCCGACTACTACAACAAGAAGACCACCGACCTGCTCTTCAGCGTCACGCTGCCCGACACGTCGGGTTACGGTTCGGCCCGGCAGAACGTCGGTTCGGTACGTTTCTACGGCGCCGAGGTGGAACTTTCGACCGTGAACATCCGGAGCAAGAATTTCACCTGGACGACCGACTTCACCTACTCGTTCAACATGAACAAGGTGTTGTCGCTCCCTGACGAGTACAGGTACAAGGACGTCGAGGGCAAGGATGCATGGCGTATCGGCGGGTACACGATGTCGGAGACGGGATTCCGTTTCGGCGGCACGGCTGTCGGCGAACGCATGGGGCGCATCTACGGCTACAAGACCGCCTACATCATCGAAACCGAGGCGCAGGCCGACGCGGCGCTGTACGACGTCAATTCACACGGCATCCGCCGTTCGGACGGCCGTTCTATCGCCGGCCGCAAGGACATCGGCGACTACGAATGGCTCAACCGCGCCGGGTCGGCGCGTACGGCGGACGGCAGCGAGCAGATCAACGACGAGGACATGTTCCTGCTGGGGTACGTGACGCCCCACTCCACCGGCGGTATGAACAATACCTTCAAGTACAGGAACCTCTCGCTGTCGGTCTACGTCGACTATGCGCTGGGGCACTCGGTCTACAACTACATGTATACGCGCGGCCTGCAAACCTCGATGGGCAACTGCAACTGGAACCTCATCTACGATGCGAACGACTGCTGGCAGAAGCCGGGCGACAACACCAAGCTGGCGCGCCTGTCGGCCAACGACGCCGACGGCGGCAACAAGAACTATTCGCGCATCTCGGACATCAACGTGCAGAAGGGCGATTACCTCTGCCTGCGCGACGTGACGCTGTCGTACAGCTTCCCCAAGCGGTGGATCGGCAAGCTCGGGCTGGGCAACCTGACGGTCTCGGTATCGGGCAACACGCTGGTATACTGGACGAAGGTCAAGGGCGTGTCGCCCGAGTCGGCGGTGGCCTCCTCGGGATCGAGCACGGGCATGTACAGCGCGGTGAACACCAGCTCGGCCGATTATAACATTTACCCGCCCACGCGCAAGGTGATGTTCAGCCTGAAGGCCACGTTCTGAACGGGATGATTCTCAACAACTAAATCGAATATACGAATATGAAATTCCATAAGCTATATATTGCAGCGATAGGCGCCGCCTCGATGGCGATGGCGGGGTGCGAGCTCGATATCGTCAACTCCGACCAGCTCAACACGACGAACATGTGGGTGGACGAAAGCGATGTCACGGGCGCGACGACGGGTATCTATTTCGAATTGCGCAACGCCTTCCGGCAGAATTACACGAACCAGTTCTTCTGGGGCGAACTGCGCGTCGGGCCCGCCATGTGGGACCGCGGTACGAACCGTTCGCTGATGGACTCGGACATGCTGGAAGTACTGCACAGCCTGCTCAACGGAGGCACGTCGTCGGTAAGCTGGACGAACCTCTACACCTGTATCAACCAGTGCAACTCGGTGATAAAGTACGCGCCGTCGGTCGAAATGTCCGACCAGACGCGCAGCTACTGCCTCGGGAACGCCTATTTCGTCCGGGCATACGTCTACTACTGGATCGCCCGCGTATGGGGCGACGCACCCGTCATCCTGACGCCCACCGAGAGCACCGGGCGGGAGATCTACCCTTCGCGTTCGCCCAGGGCCGAGGTCTACGCCCAGGTGGCGCAGGACATCGAAAGCGCGCTCACGCACATCACTTCCAACGCCCAGGGCTGCTATTATGCCACGGTGGACAACATCAACATGCTGAAGGCCGACTTCGCGCTGTGGATGTACGCCGCACAGAGAGGCGGCGATTCCTACCTGACGATGGCCGGGGAGGCGCTCGACGCCGTTACGCGCACGCCGCTGCTCGGCAAGTTCGCCGATGTGTTCGACGTGAAGAACAAGGCCAACAAGGAGATCGCCTTCGCGCTGCATGTCGATGCGACGAACGAGGTGCATTCGGCCAGCTACATCCAGCGCTTCATCTGGGGCTCGACGCAGGTCAAGGCCTCCTACCGCAACGTCGAGGGCGGCGTGCCGGTATCGAGCAACCAGTGGTTCTGTTATGCGGACGAATTCATCGGCGAACTGAAACGGAACAAGGAGCAGAACAACGACCAGCGCAGCGACGTGACCTATATGGAGCGCACGGGCGTGAGCGACATGTACGAAAAGGTCGGATGGCCCAACAAGTTCACGGGCGACTGGTCTTCGGGAACGCTGCTCTACGACGACGACCTGATCCTCTACCGGTATGCGCAGTACTATATGTTCCGTGCCGAGCTGTACTATTACAGGAAACAATACAAGGAGGCGCTCGGAGAGCTGAACGTGGTCGCCCAGCGCGCCTACGGGAAGGCGGACTTCTACACCTCGGCCACGCAGCAGGACGTGCTCGAAGCGCTGGCTGCGGAGAACCGCTGGGAATTCGCCGAGGAGGGCAACCTGTGGTTCACCTACATCCGTCTGGGTTACATCGACACCTACTGCCCGCTCAAATACTGGCCCAATACGGGTGTCGAGGGCGGCGTGGGCGGTTCGACGAACCCCAACATCTACCTCTTCCCGATCTCGACCTCGGCGATCAACAAGAACAGCAACCTCAGGCAGACCGAAGGCTGGTCTTAATCCATTTACCCAACAGAAAACTATTCAGCTATGAGAAAATTCATATCCGGCCTGCTCGCCATCGCCGCCGCGGCATTCACAGGCTGTTACGAGTCGGGCACCGATGCGGACAACACGAGCCGGGAGGCGCGCATCTCGATTTCGCCCGCCGCGATCGGGTTCGATGCCGACGGGCGGACGACGGACGGACTGGCGTTCGGCACATACATCGTGACGGTGAACCCCTACGGCAAAATGTATAGCGACTGGTATGCCGAACTGGTCGGCACCGACTGGGCCACGCTCGACTACCATACGGCCTCGCCCGACGGCGCGGTCGAAAAGGCGCTGCGGATCACCTGCTCCGCGAATACGGACTACAAGCGCACGGGAACGCTGCGCGTAACGCTCTCCAAGACGGGCGAAAGCGTCGATTTTCCGATCACGCAGGTCGGGCTCAAACCCGATGCCACGCTCACCCTCTCGACGGAATCGGACATCGAAATGATGGCCCTGGAGCCTGCCGAGGTGACTGTGGCCTTCGAGACCAACATGCCCGCCTCGACCGTCACGGCCGAGCTGGAAGAGGGCGTGGAGTGGCTCACCTGCACGCTCGACAGGGAGGCCGGGACGGTCGTCCTCGCGGCTTCGGACAACACCTCGCCCACCGACATGCGGGAGGCGACGGTGACTGTGAGCGCCGGGACGGAGGATACGAGCCTCGCCACAAGGCAGATCAAGGTGCGGCAGCTGGCCAACGAAACCTACCTGTTTATTTACGGGTCGGGCATACCCCACTTTGCGGCTTTCGGCGATGCCGCACAGATGAACAAGAACGACCTGGTGTTCGGCCTCGACCACTATTTCCGCAGCGGCAAGGTGATCCTCTCGACTTCGCGTACGCCGGACGCCTATCCGCGCTATGCGCTGACGGCCGACGGCAAACTCGCCGTACTGGCCGACGCGGCTGCCGAGGCCGCGGCGCCCGAGCTCACGTTCGGCATTGCGGGGATGAACGCCCTGCGCGTGACGATCGCGCTCGACGACGACAACAACGTGGTGGCAGCCGACTCGAAGGCCGAGTTCACGCGCATCTCGACCGTGAACAGCATGCCCGAATCGGAACTGGCCGGCTACCCCACCAAGGAATACGTCACGCGTGACGGAAAGACCAAGACGTGGATGACGACCGGCCTGCACTGGAACGGCGGCGCGGCGATGGGCACCTACAAGCTGGGCAGCGGTCTGGTCGGGGGCTCGAAGACGGGCGGTTACGACGAAGCGGAGTATTCGATGCGCAACCCGGCCTATGACACCGAGGAGAACGGCGGTACGCTCAAGGAGCTGATGATGCCCGACGGCGTGACGACGCGCGCTTCGGTCTACGGACGCCTTTACAGTTCGTACGAAACGCTGACGGGCGACCCGGCCGGTGCGCTGAGCCCGGCCCTGCTGATGCCCTTCCCGCTGGGAGGCGCCGGGACGGTGGTCGTGGATGCCGTGGGCAACAGCATCACGCTGGAACCGATCCTCAAGGCCGACCTGAAAGACTACGCAGCCTCCGACGGCGGCAATACGCAGGCCGAGGCCGACCACCCGTCGCTCTCGATGCAGGTGCAGGGCATCTGTCCCTACGGCTGGCATATCGCCAACATGTCCGACTGGAAAGACCTGATCTACGCGGTGGCGGAGTCGTCGAAGAGCTATTCGGACTACCCCGTGGCGGCTGCGACGGCATCGTACGGCGCCATGACCTCGGGCAATGCGGCCAATGTGGCGGCGCACCTGCGCTGCAAGGAGTGGCAGGACGCCGAGTTCAACCCCGCGACCGCCATTTCGAACGGTGCCGAGGCCTTCGCTTTCAACCTCTACCCGCAGGGGTGGCGCCTCTACAAGAGCGGCTATGACTACTGTGCCAACTCGGGCAACGTGCGCTTCTACTGCCTGATTCCGATGATGGGACAGACGACGGCCTCGAAGATGGCCCTGTGGCGCGCCTACTGTACGACCTCGGCCGATATGGTATTCGACGACGGGTTCGACGTGGGCAACGGTTCGGGAGCCGCGGTGCGCTGTGTGAAAAATTACGAGAATTTCTGAATCCGGAGCGGGCCGGACGGGAGAACGCCCCTGTTCGGCCCGGGCTCCGGCCATGGAACGACAACGAATAAAAAAAGAAAAACCTATGAAATACTATAAAATGCTTATGCTCCTCACCCTTGTCGCAGCCGGCCTGGCGGCAGGATGCAGCGACGACGAAGATCCGCTGAAGGACTGGACGGGGCCGTCGAAGCCCGGCACCGAGATTAAAACCCCGGCCGAGGTCGGCAACCGTGTCGTCGCGCACCGCGGCGGTTCGACGGAGGCCGGGACACGGCAGTTCCCCGACAATTCGGTGGCGGCGCTCAACTATGCCATCGGGCTGGGCTGCTACGCGTCGGAGTGCGACATCTACCTTACGAAGGACGACGATGTCGTGGTGGCGCACGCATCGGCGGGGTGTTACATCAACAACCTCAAGCCGTGGGAGCATACGCTCGCCGAACTGCGTGCCGCCGGGACGCTGGCCAACGGGGAACAGCTGCCCTCGCTGGCCGACTTCATCGACGTGGTGCTCGAGGCGGGAACCACGCGCCTGTGGCTCGACGTGAAGAACATTACCATCGACGGCAAATCGACCGAAGAGGGGCGCGAGGCTTCGGCCAGGGCGTGTGAGCGGGCGTGCGAGATCATCGAAGAGATGGGCGCGCAGAATTTCTGCGAGTTCATCGTCACGGGCAATGCGACGAAAATCAGTTCGAGCAGCCCCGTCACCATCTGGCAGCGTTCGCTCGCCGCGGCGGGCGCCGTGGGCAGCAATGCCGGGTGGATGAGCTTCCGCAACCCGGCCGATTACATCTCCTACGGCTATCCGTGGGCGAACCTCTCGACCGAAAACCTCTATTTCGAGGGGAAGACCGTGAACAAGAACGGTTATTCGGTGCAGAAATTCCTCGATGCGGGGCTGAAGCTCAGCCTATACAATGCCGACCTGGATGTCGACATGGATTACTACCTGGCCTACAAGGACAAACTCTACGCCATCTGCACGAACTACCCCCGCAAGCTGCTGGGCAAATGGAACTGACCGAACCGTTCCGTATCCTGCCCGGCACCTGTGCCGGAGGTACGGCCGGGATGATATCCGGGCTTTGAAGCCCGGATATTTTTATTACCTTTAGCCCTGCGCAGCTTCGTCCTCGACCCGTATTTCCCGGGATTTCAGAAAAAATGCACTTTTTCGAAAAAAAAATGCAGTAGAGGATAAGAAAAGCGCAAAATACGGCGACAGAGCTGGGAAAAAGGCTTTTAGGTAAATATCAGCAAAAAAGGTAACGCCAACGGAAACCGGAAAAGAGCCAAGTAAAACCGAGGTTACGTTACCAAATCATAACCGTTTTCGGAGTATGCATGGCGGTCGGATATGCGAAAAAGTCGGTGCGAAAAGGATGCGGAGGGCTATTTTGACAGCCTTTGCTTACAGCAAAGGTAAGCATTTTCAGAAGACGCCTGCAAAAAAAGTATTCTTCGATTCTTTTGCGTTGATACGCTGCGATTTGCGTAACGACAAATAGCTCCATAGTTAATAGTTTTGTACCATTAAAAATGTGAGTTATGAGAAGTACATTCAGCGTGTTATTTTACCTGAAAAGGAAAGATGTAAGAAAAGACGGTAGTGTTCCCGTCATGGGACGTATTACCATCGACGGCGGCAAGCCCGCGCAGTTCAGTTGCAAGATGACGGTCGATCCGTCGCTTTGGAATACCGAAACGGGACGTATGACGGGGCGGAGCGTTGCCGCGCAAGAGACGAACAAGATGCTCGACGGCATCCGAGTAAAAATCAACCACCACTATCGTGAAATTATGGATCGGGACGGGTTCGTTACGGCAGAGAAGGTAAAGAACGCCTTTTTAGGGCTGGAATACCGCCACGAAACCTTAATGAAGGTTTACGATCAGTTCAACAGCGATTTCGACAAGATGGTAAAGGCCAGGATGAGGGCGAAATCCACCCAACAAAAATACCTCGCCGTTTACGACCACCTGAAACGATTTCTCGAAACGCGATACCATGTGAGCGACATCGCGTTGAAAGAGGTCGCTCCCGCGTTCATCAACGATTTCGAGATGTACCTGCGCACGGAAAACCGTTGCAGCCACAACACGGTCTGGGTTTATCTTATGCCGCTGCGCAAGATGATAAGCATCGCCATCGAAAACGGCTGGCTTCTGCGTGATCCGTTCATCAAGCATGAAATCGGCATGGAGGAAACGGAGCGGACGTTTCTGACGAACGAGGAATTGAAAAAATTGATGGATATGCGTTTCAAGAAACCCAAACATGAACTCGTGCGCGACCTGTTCGTGTTCTGCTGCTTCACGGGCTTGTCCTATTGTGAGCTGTACAACTTGTCGGAAGATAATATCCGCACCTATTTCGACGATCACGAGTGGATTCATATCTCGCGCCAGAAAACGACGGTTCTTTCGGAAGTACAACTGCTCGACATTCCGAAAATAATCTATGAAAAGTATAAAGGAATAGGCGAAGGCGGCAAGATATTTCCCGTGCCCAAGTACAGTACGATTCTCGGAAACATCAAAAAAATCATGAAACTGTGCGGCATCGACAAGGAGGTCACGTGGCACATCGGGCGGCACACGATGGCCACGACGGTCTGTCTGTCGAACAATATGCCGATTGAAACAGTCAGCTCGATATTAGGACATAAGAATATCCGCACGACGCAGATTTATGCGAAGATTACGAAAGAGAAAGTCAAACGGGACATGAGTGCCCTCGCCTCGCAACTGAACTCCATCGAGGAATTTGCAGGAGTGGCTATTTAATGAAATATTTACCATTCAAACGATTAAGGATATGAAAAGAGATAAAATCACAATCAGCGAAAATACGGTTATCGTAACGGGCGGTCATATATGGATGACGGAAACGGAAATAGTCGAATTATTCGGCACTACCGCCGGAACGATACGTGCGGCTATCAAAGCCATTCTCAAAGAAAACGCCCTGCACGACTACGAAGTCTGCAAATGTATTCGTCTGGACAGTGGCAACAGTGCGGACGTGTATAATATGGAGGTCGTCGTAGCCCTTGCGTTCCGGCTGAATACCTACCCTGCGTCGGTTTTCAGAAAGTGGCTGGTAAAGACAACCACCGCACCCCGACGCACGACACCTCCGATTGTCATTCGATATAAGGACGGGCTTCCGAATTGAACCGGACAAGCAAGGAAACGGGCAGGCTTCGACACCTGCCCGTTTTCGTTTTCAGAAGATTGCCTTGCGGTAGTTTTCCGCGAGCATCTTCTCGATGTCGGATTCCCGATAGAGGACTTTGCCGCCGAACACGATATAGGGTATCTTGCGTTCGGTACGATACTCCTGCAAGGTGCGGCGGCTGACTTTCAGCCGGGCGATCACCTCCTTGTCGGTCATGTACCGTTCTCCTCCGAGCGGCGGATGAAATCCGTCCGTGAGCTTATCTACCTCTTTCGTACATATCTTCAAGGCGTGCAATGCCGACGCTATGCGTCCGTCCTCCGACGTGATTACGTTACTGTCATTCATCTTTTCTGTGGATTTAGTGGTTGGTAAAAATAAATATTAGCCGGAACCATCCCTGAACTGCCCGGTTATGGGCATGAGCCTCTCTATCTCTTCCGGCTTGTAATAGAATTTCCGGTTGATTTGCGTACAGCCGATAGTGCGATTATCCCGCAGGGATTGCAGCGTGCGGGGACTTATGCGCAGCAGGCGGCACACCTCCTCCCCGTCGAGCCACTTTTGCATCTGCTTGTCATTGCAACGGCGACATAACGCCCCGACTTTTCCCGTCAGCGTCTCCACGCCGGAAAGGAGCGCTTCAAAGGTTTTCTTTTCGATAATTACTACTTCCATATACCATGTTTTGAGTTCGGGGCAAATGTAGCCAAACCTGCGCTCGCTGCCTCCGTTTTCGGTTTCGTGGCAGCTTGTGGCGTCCGTTTGGCACACATTGGCTTCCTCGTCCCGCTTCGCCGTGCGGAAAATCTTTCCCGTGTCGGTAACGACAATGGAAAGTACCCCGCCGCAATAGGCCACCTTTGCCGCGTAATAAAAAGCAAAGGTTATGGAAATCATCACGATGGAGAGCGCCGCCTACAAAGAGCTGGTGGGAAAAATAGACCGAATCGCGGGTTACGTCCGCGAGAGTGAACGCACGAAACAGAAGGATATGCCGGAGGTGTGGTTGAACCGCGAGCAGGTCATGTCACTGCTGGGTATCAGCCGCCGCACGCTGCAACGGCTTCGGGACAGCAAGCGGATCGAGTATGCGATTTTTCGCGGTGCGTGCCGCTACCGTCTCTCGGAGGTGGAGCGGCTGGTCGAGGAATCGGTTATCGACGGCAATCCGCAACGGATCGAGGACTTCAAACGGAATTACCTGCTGCGCACGGGCAACCAGAGAAAGAAAGGATAGACGTATGGGATTACTGGATACGGAAACATTCGAGATGTGGATGGAGAAGATCATGGAACGCTTCGACCGCCACGAACGGCTGCTCGCCTCGCTTGCGGGCAAGGAGATAAAAGAGGTGAAATATCTGGATGGCGAGCGTTTGTTGGACAATCAGGACTTGTGCCAACTTCTGCAAGCGAGTAAACGCTCGCTGCAACGCTACCGCAGTTCGGGCGTGCTGCGCTACCAGATGCTCTGGCACAAAATCTATTACAAGGAATCGGACGTGCAGGAGTTTCTGAAATATCATTTCGACGAGTTCGCGGGCTGCCGCAAGGTCGAGAAAAGCAAGGGTTGAACGCCAAATGCTGCCATCCCGACGCCACAAGCTGCCACGCGGCGCTAAAACGGATGCGGCGGCGAATCCTCTGCTTACATTCGCAGGGCATCGGCAAGATGCGATCATATAACAACAATAGATTATGGAACAGAAAAAGAAAGAACAAGACGTGCTGATCGTCAGAGACGAGAAGACGGGCGAGATCGGCGTGGTCGCGGGATTGAAACGCGACGGTACGCCGAACCTGAAAGCCGCCAAAGCGGAGAATACGCAGGATTTCCTGCGTTTCGACCGTCACGGCGACGTGCTGGACAACTTCTTCGCCAATTTCTACCGCCAATGCAAAGAGCCGAAACGCTTCGGTTTCTACCGTGTCGCGGCAGAGGGTGCGGACAAGGTCGTGGAGGTATTGAAAGAGTTGCTGAAGAACCCGAAAAAGAATGAGGAGCTGCTCGCCCCGCACAAGGTCGATACGACCAAGTACGAGCAGGCTGCCGCGCAGCAGCAGACGCAGGAGGGCGAGACGCAAGCAGCCCCCGCCGAGCAGGCGGAGGAAACGCCGCAGCAGGCCGAACAGTCGTCCGCCGGAGAGCGGCAGAGCAACGACGGGGGCTACAAGCCCATCGACGACAGCCGCCTCGACCGTGAGGCGGTCGCCGAACGCTGGGGCATCGACCTCGCGGCGTTGGAACAGTCGGGCGATCTGGAGCGTATGCGTCATTACGGCAAGTCGCAACTTGTCGAGTGCAATCCCGATTTCGGCGGCATCCGTGTGCCGATGCAGGCGCGGTTGTCGCTGCGTGAGAATCCCGACGGCACGGTGTCGATTGTCCCGCACCCGATTCGCCGCGAGCCGAACCTCGACGAATACCTGAACGTGAAGTTCACGCCGGAGGATCAGGACAACCTGAAAAAGACGGGCAACCTCGGACGTGTCGCCGAGGTCGTCGATCCGGCTACGGGCGAGCTTATCCCCTCCTTTATCAGTATCGACCGCCTGACCAACGAGACGGTGGCCGTTCCCGTCTCGGCGATTCGCATCCCCGATGAAGTCAAGGGCGTGAAACTCGATCCGGAGCAAAAGGCCGCCCTTTCGCGCGGCGAGGGCGTCTATGTAGAGGGCATGACGGCCAAGAGCGGCAAGAAGTTCAACGCCACGCTCCAAATCAACGCCGACAAACGAGGGCTGGACTTTCATTTCGGCGGCCAGAAGAAAGCCCAACAGCAGGAGCAGACACAGACGGCTGACGGAGCGCCGAAAGAACGTCGCCTGCGCATCGGCAAAACCCTGCTCGGCGCGGAGGTCAAGCCGGAGTACAAGGCGGGCTGGGAGCAGAACAAATGGGTATATATCGAAGGTATGACCGACAAGAAAGGCCAAAAGTTCAACGCTTATGTACGCCCGAACCACGAAAAGGTCAAGTACGACTTCAGCCGCAAGCGGCCGGAGCAGTCGCAGATCTACGAGGTCAAGCCCGATACCGCCTCCCGCACACAGGTCGCCGTCAATTCCGAGGGCAAGACCGACGAGGCGACCAAGCACATCGGCGAGCCGCTGCAACGGGGACAGACCGCCCCGGCCAACGAGGAGCAGCAACGCAGGCAGCAGAACGCGAACAAACCCCGAATGAGGATGTAGCTATGGTGGCCTTTATCATCCTCCTGCTCTTCTGCCTTGTATCCGTTGCGGGCGGTTACGCCCTGCGGCGTGTCGATTGGCAGGCCATAGAGCGGGACAACGAACGCTACTACACCTCCGACGGGTATCACGTCTATTATGACCGTAAAATCCTGCGGCGCTTGCGAGACAAGGAACAAGAGGCGCAGGAGCCGAACGACGAGAATTAAAAACGGGGTTCTTAACCCCGACCACTAAATCCACATTAAATAAATCAATTCAGAATGAAAACAATTATTGCAGAAAAACCGAGCGTGGCACATGAAATCGCCCGCATCGTGAAAGCGACGAAAAAAGAGAACGGCTACTACACGGGAAACGGCTATAACGTAACGTGGGCGTTCGGGCATCTGGTGCAGCCCGCCCTGCCGGACGGCTACGGCATCAAGGGATTCCACCGCGACAACCTGCCGATCATCCCTCCCGTGTTCCAGCTCGTGCCGCGTCAGGTCAAGACCGACAAAGGCTATAAACCGGACGGCAACGTCGCGGCGCAAATCAAGCTGGTCGGCAGTCTGTTCCGCAAGAGCGAACGTATCATCGTGGCGACGGATGCCGGACGCGAGGGAGAGCTGATCTTCCGCTATCTGTACGAATACATCGGCTGTGCCACGCCGTTCGACCGCCTCTGGATCAGTTCGCTCACGGACAAGGCCATCCGCGAGGGGCTGGAGCGGATCGAAAGCGGCAACAAGTACGACAACCTCTACTATGCCGCCAAAGCCCGCAGTGAGGCCGACTGGCTGGTGGGCATCAACGCCACGCAAGCCATCACGCTGGCCGCAGGACGCGGCACGTATTCGCTGGGGCGCGTACAGACGCCCGCGCTGGCGATGGTGTGCAGCCGCTTCTGGGAGAACAAGCGTTTCACGCCGGAGGACGTCTTTCAGGCGCACTTCTCCACACCGGGCAACAAAGCCAATACGGTCGTGAAGTTGTCCTCCGCCGAGAAATGGAAGGAGAAAGCCTCCGCCACCGCTGCCTATCAGTCGCTCAAAGAGCAGGGCGCGGCCACCGTTACCAAAGTCGAACGCAAGGAGACCGTGCAGGAAACGCCCCTACTGTACGACCTGACGACGCTCCAAAAAGAGGCGAACACCAAGCACGGCTTCTCGGCGGACAAGACGCTCTCCATCGCCCAGAAGCTCTACGAGGCGAAACTCGTTACCTATCCCCGCACGGGCAGCCGCTATATCCCCGAAGACGTGTTCGCGGAAATCCCCTCGCTGCTGCTGACGCTGAAAAACAATCCCACATGGGGCCGCCGCCTTGCGCTGCTGGGCGATGCCCCGACACGCCGCAGCGTGGACGACGGCAAAGTAACCGACCACCATGCCCTGCTGCCGACGGGGGTAAAACCGAAGATACTCTCCACCGATGAGCAGACCGTCTATGATATGATCGTCGGGCGTATGCTGGAGGCTTTCGCGGAGCGGTGCATCAAGGATGTAACGACCGTTATGGCGGAATGCGGAGGCGTAGCATACACCGCCAAAGGCACGATTGTCCGTCAGAAGGGATGGCGTGCCGTGTACGGCGAGGAGACGGAGGACACCCTACTGCCCGAATGGACGGAGGGCACGACGCTGGCCGTCGCGGGCTGCTCGATGACCGAGGGCAAGACGAAGCCCAAACCGCTGCATACGGAAGCCTCGCTGCTCGCGGCAATGGAGACCGCAGGCAAGGAGGCCGAGGACGAGGAGGTGCGGCAGTCGCTCAAAGAGTGCGGCATCGGCACTCCGGCCACCCGTGCTGCCATCATCGAAACGCTCTTTTCACGGGAATACATCGTGCGGCACAAGAAATCGCTCGTACCGACGGAAAAGGGGCTGGCGCTCTATTCGGTCGTCAAACAGATGCGCATCGCCGACGTCGAGATGACGGGGGCATGGGAAGCGGCGCTCGCCGAGATCGAACGGGGCGAGCTGCGTGCCGAGACGTTCCGCAAGGAGATCGAGGAGTACACCGCCGAGATTGTCTCCGAACTGCTGACCTGCGACAAGCTCTTCACGAGTGCCGCTTCGGGGTGCGTATGCCCCAAGTGCAAGACGGGACGGATGCAGTTCTTCGGAAAGGTCGTGCGCTGCGACAATGCCGCGTGCGGGCTTCCGGTATTCCGAGTGAAAGCGGGAAAGACGCTTTCAGACGCGGAGATTACGGAGCTGCTGACCAACGGGCGCACCTCGCCGATCAAGGGTTTCAACAGCAAACGGGGCAAACCGTTCTCGGCTGTTGTCGCCTTCGACGGGGATTTCAACACCGTCTTCGAGTTCCCTGAAGCGAAAAACGACAGCAAAGACGCAAAGAGAGAGAAATAATGCCTATATTCGCCACTGAATACACGGAAATAGATTGTCTTCCCGGATTTACCGTCGATACCGATTTATTCTCTGTGGATTTAGTGGTGGCACTCGACGGGGACGTTGAGTGCCTTTTTCTATTCTTTCTCGAACTATTCAAACGCTTTCAATTCAACATTTTCATTATCGTCATGTTGGCCACCGCGACATAAAATTGTTGTAAAAATAACTACTACAATTAAATTGAGCGGATATAACCAACTTCCTTTTAATGAAAATTGGCAATTACATATAATATCGACAGATGTCAGAATCATAAGTAAGAACCAAATCAAGGTTATAAAGCAACTGATGATCTGATTGATTCGAGATACGGAAAAACGATATGATAATGTTAAGCTCCAAAATGAATTGTGATTGTTAATGTGATTTTTCATAAGTGGGCCTGTAATATCGTCTTCTAAAGAATCAATAACTTTTTCCCAATTCAATTGCCAATGCTTGCTGGCTCTATTAACAAAAAACCAGCCGAGTGAAAAAACAAAGCCAATAGATTCGATTAAAAATAGGTATTGTTCCTGAAAGGAAATGCTTTTTGATGTAAGTATGGCGAAATATCCGGCAAATGAAGCCGCTATAAAGGCCCAGAAATAGGTAGTACGTTTCCAATACAATTCTATTTCAAATTTTCTTATATCATGTGCTTTTTCAAAAGCCTTTTCTTTTTTGTATCTATCCATAAGTAAATCCATAAAGTTAAAGTATTTACAAAATTAGCAATAAAAATCCACTAAATCCATAGAATTATGAATAAGAAAGAAAAGCCTACGGAGTTGTCCTACTACGGGCTTTACCTGTTATCCCACCTCAAGGAGAACCACCCCGACAAGGTGCATGACACGGCCTTTATCGAAAGCCGCTCCGATCATGTCGCCGACGTGTACGAACAAGCCCGCCTCGAAGGGTATCTGCCCGAAGGGGCGCACGAGCTGGCGATGGCCGCGCTACTGGAGGGGCTGCGCTTCTCCAAGTACGACACCATCATCGAGGTGCTCTGGAACGAGTGCTCGGACGAGGTGGCGCAGAGCGACGCCCCGTCCGTCGCATTGAGATTGCAGCCCTCGCTGGAGGGCATCTTCTCCCAATACCCGCTCTCGGACGATTTCGCCTACTCGCCCGAATACGAGCAGCTCTATACGGAGCTTACGGGGGCTATCCTAATCTTGTTGGAAGAGGATGGCATTTAACCGTAAGACCAAACTGAGCGATAACATCGAGGCGATACGCACGGCGTTCGAGTTAGGCAAGGCAGGGCGGGCGGCCACTCCCGAAGAGCGGGAGCGGCTTGCCCGCTATTGCGGTTTCGGAGGGTTGAAATGTATTCTCAACCCGGCCTCCGACCTGACCGATGCCGTGCAATGGGCGAAATCCGACCTCGATCTGTTCCCGATGACGGCGGAGCTGCATCGGCTGATCCGCGAGAACAGCGCAAGCGAGAACGAATACAAGCGTTATATCGACAGCCTGAAAAGCTCCGTGCTGACGGCGTTCTATACCCCTGCGGCGATAACGGAGGCTCTGGCTGACGTGCTGCACGACTATAATGTGCGCCCGCTGCGGATGCTCGAACCCTCCGCAGGACACGGGGCGTTCCTCGAAGCCTTTGCCCGCAAGAACACCCGTGCGGACGTGATGGCCTTTGAGAAAGACCTCCTGACGGGCAGGATTCTCGCTTGCCTGCACCCCGACAAGAAAGTGCGTGTGGAGGGTTTCGAGCGTATCGAGAAGCCCTTTAACGACTATTTCGACGTGGCGGCCTCCAACATCCCGTTCGGGGATGTGGCGGTCTTCGATCCGGCGTTCTCCGCAAGCGAGGCGTTCGGGCGTCGGACGGCGACCAAAGCCATCCACAACTACTTTTTCCTCAAAGGGCTGGATGCCGTGCGGGACGGCGGTATCGTGGCGTTCATTACCTCGCAGGGCGTGTTGAATTCGCCCCAGAACGAAGCCTCCCGCGTCGAGATGCTCAAACAAGCGGACGTGGTCTCCATCGTCCGCCTGCCGAATAATCTCTTTGCCGACAACGCCGGAACGGAGGTCGGCAGCGATCTCGTCATCCTGCAAAAGAACGTCCGAAAAGAGAGGCTGACAGAGGACGACAAGTCGCTGTGCCGGGTGCATTTCGACAGTCGCGGTTTTAACGCCAACGAATACCTGCACCGCCATCCCGAACGGATCATCCATACGAAAGCGGTGCTGGACACCGATCCCTACGGCAAGCCCGCGATGGTCTATCGGCACGAGGGCGGTGCGGAAGGCATCGCAGCGGATTTGCGTCGTATGCTCTCGGAGGATTTCTACAAGCGCCTCGACATAGGCCGCTACATGGATGTCGCGGGGATGCTCGAAGGTGTCCGCCAGCGGAGAGAGCAGCAAGAGGTGGGTACGACGTCTGAACCCGTCTTGCAGGAAGCACCGACAAGGACGGAGCAGACGGAGGCCGTCGGGCAGCAAACCTTGTGGGGACAAGAGGCCATAGCGGAGGATACGCAAACAGATAAGGCGACTGCCGCACCCCCGAAAGAGGAGAAACCCGAAATAGAGCCTCCGGTAATGAGCCTTTACGATCTGTTCGGCTTCACTGAAGAGGAGCGGCGCATCGCCCAGACGGGCGGCAAGTCCCGGCGCAGGAACAACCGTCCCAAGCTGGCGCAGCCCCGTCAGCCGTCGCTGTTCGACACGCCGATGCAGGCGGCGACGACAGCCACCCGAACGGAGCAGGCGGAGCATACCTCCGGTGCATCCGATACCCTCTATCCCGTTGAAAACGGAGTGACGGAGGAGATGAACCGTCGTATCGGCGAGGTCGAGCGGCAGATGCGCGAGGAGGAAGCGAAACTCTCGGCGGAAGAGCGGCAGCGCAAGCACGAGGAGGAGATGAAACCCCGGCCTTTCGAAGGATTGTTGGAGCCGCACCACCGCGAGGGGGCGTTTGTTAAAGTAAACACCGAAGGGACGCGCTATCAAGTCGGCTACCTGAAAGACGTTACTCGCTACGGGGCGACATTCCACCCGCTCGATTTGGACAAGGCGCAGCGCGAGAAGATAGCGGCCTATATTCCCGTGCGCGATGCTTACGAGCGGCTCTATGCCTACGAAGCCGAATATCACGACGAGGGCAACGCCATGCGTAAAGACCTCAATGCCCGTTACGATGCGTTCGTCGCGCGTTACGGCAATCTGAACGCCAAAGCGAACGTCAAGCTCCTTATGATGGACGCATCGGGACGCGACATCCTCGCCCTCGAACGGGCAGAGAACGGGCAGTTCGTCAAGGCCGACATCTTCGACCATCCTGTTACTTTTTCATTGAATCAGGTTACGCACGTCGATACGCCGGAAGAGGCGCTCGCCGCCTCGCTCAACCGATACGGAGGCGTGAATCTCGATTACATGGAATCCTTGTCGGACAACAGCCGCGAGGAGCTGATCGACGAACTGAAAGGGCGCATCTTCTACAATCCGCTCGCCGGAAGTTACGAGATCAAAGACCGCTTCATCGCGGGCAACGTCGTCGATAAGGCGGAGCGCATCGAGGCATGGATGGCCGGAAACCCGCACGGCGAGCGCGAGAAGGAAGCCCTTGTCGCCTTGCAGGAGGCCACGCCGCGACCGATTACGTTCGACGAGCTGGACTTCAACCTCGGCGAGCGGTGGATACCGACGGGAATCTATGCGGCCTACGCCTCCTATCTGTTCGATACCGATGTGCGCATCGGCTTCTCGGAGACGATGGACGAGTATTCTGTCAAGTGCAGCGGGAGGAACGCCAAAATCTCCGACCAATATTGCGTCAAAGGTTACTACCGCACCTACGACGGTATCGCTCTGCTGAAGCACGCCCTTGTGAACACCGTGCCCGACATGACCAAGAGTATCGGCAAAGATGAACACGGCAACGACATCAAGGTACGCGACAGCGAGGGCATACAGCTCGCCAACGCCAAGATCGACGAAATCCGAAACGGGTTTTCCGAATGGCTCGCGGAGCAGTCGCCGGAGTTCCAGAAGAGGCTGACGGATATGTACAACCGCAAGTTCAACTGTTTCGTGCGACCGCAGTACGACGGCAGCCATCAGATGTTCCCCGACCTCGACCTGAAAGCCCTCGAACGGCGTTTTGGCATCAAGGACGTGTATCAGAGCCAGAAGGATTGTATCTGGATGCTCAAACAGAATGGCGGCGGCATCTGCGACCATGAGGTAGGCACGGGTAAGACGCTGATCATGTGCGTGGCGGCACATGAGATGAAGCGGTTGGGGCTGGCGCACAAGCCGATGATTATCGGGCTGAAAGCCAACGTCGCGGAGATTGCAGAGTGCTACCGCACGGCCTACCCGAACGCGAAGATACTCTACGCCTCGGAGAAGGACTTTACGCCCGCCAACCGCGTGCGGTTCTTCAACAACATCAAGAACAACGACTACGACTGCGTGATCATGTCGCACGACCAGTTCGGCAAGATACCGCAGTCGCCCGAATTGCAGCAGCGCATCCTGCAAGCGGAGCTGGACACGGTGGAGGAGAATCTCGAAGTGCTGCGCAGTCAGGGCAAGGATATTTCCAAAGCGCTGCTGCGGGGATTGGAGAAGCGGAAAATAAATCTCTCTGTCAAGTTGGAGACCATTGCGCACGCCATCAAGTCGCGCACGGATAACGTGGTGGACTTCAAGCAGATGGGTATCGACCACATCTTCGTGGACGAGAGCCACCAATTCAAAAACTTGATGTTCAACACGCGCCATGACCGGGTGGCAGGGCTGGGCAATCAGGACGGCAGCCAAAAGGCGCTCAATATGCTTTATGCCATCCGCACCGTTCAGGAGCGGACGGGGAAGGATTTGGGCGCGACGTTCCTCTCCGGTACGACGATCTCCAACTCGCTTACGGAGCTGTACCTACTGTTCAAATACCTGCGGCCGCAGGAGTTGGAGCGGCAGAACATCAACTCGTTCGACGCATGGGCGGCCATCTTCGCCAAGAAAAGCGTGGACTTCGAGTTTTCGGTAACGAACAACATCGTGCAGAAAGAGCGCTTTCGTTACTTTATCAAAGTGCCGGAGCTGGCGGCGTTCTACTCCGAGATTACCGACTACCGCACGGCGGAGGACGTGGGTGTGGATCGCCCCGATAAGAACGAGGTGTTGCACAACATACCGCCTACGCCGCAGCAGGAGGAGTTCATCGGGAAGTTGATGGAGTTCGCCAAGTCGGGCGATGCTACGCTACTCGGCAGGGAAAAACTATCGGAAACCGAGGAAAAGGCCAAGATGCTTATCGCAACGGACTATGCCCGAAAGATGGCGCTTGATATGCGTCTGATCGATTCTGCCTTGTACGAAGACCACCCGGACAACAAGGCGAGCCGTTGTGCGAAAATGATTGCGGAGTATTACCACAAATACGACGCGCAGAAAGGTACGCAGTTCGTTTTCTCGGATTTGGGGACATTCCAGCCGGGGCAGTGGAACGTGTACAGCGAGATCAAACGCAAGCTCGTGGAGGATTACGGCATACCCTCCTCGGAGATACGCTTCATTCAGGAGTGCAAAAACGAAAAGGCTCGCAAGGGCGTTATCGACGCGATGAACGAGGGAAAGGTGCGGGTGATCTTCGGCTCGACCTCCATGCTCGGAACGGGCGTAAACGCGCAGAAACGGGCGGTGGCGGTGCATCATCTCGATACGCCGTGGCGACCGTCCGATCTCGCGCAGCGCGACGGGCGTGCCGTGCGCAAAGGCAATGAGATTGCCAAAATGTTCACGGGAGACAAGGTGGACGTGATTATCTACGCGGTGGAGAAGTCGCTCGACAGCTACAAGTTCAACCTGCTGCACTGCAAGCAGACCTTCATCTCGCAGCTCAAAAGCGGCGCGATGGGTGCGCGTACCATCGACGAGGGGGCGATGGACGAGAAGTCGGGTATGAATTTCTCGGAGTACATGGCTATTCTTTCAGGGAACACGGATTTGCTCGACAAAGCCCGTTTAGAGAAAAAGGTCGCGGCATTGGAGAGCGAGCGCAAGACGTTCCATAAGGCCAAGAGCACCTCCTCGTGGAAATTGGAGGAGTACACTAAGACACTCGCTTTCAACAATGACTGCATCGCCAAGATGTCCGCCGACTTCGAGACATTCCTCGCACGGGTACAGACCGACAAGGAGGGCAACAAGCTCAATGCCGTGCGGCTCGACGGACTGGAGGCTACCGACCACAAGAGCGTCGGGACACGCTTGCAGGAGATCGCCAAGAATGCCACGACGGGCGGCGAGTATATGCGTATCGGCGAGTTGTACGGTTTCCCGTTGCTCGTAAAGACCGAACCGTTGTTGAAAGACGGCAAGGAGAGCAAACTAAACCGTTTCTTCGTGGAGGGAGCCTTCAAGTACACCTACAACAACGGGCAGGTGGCGATGGCCGACACCAAAGCAGCGTCGATGAACTTCTTGAATGCGCTGGAGCGCATACCAAAACTCGTAGAGCAATACAAAGCGCAGAACGTAACCTACGAGCGGGATATTCCGATTTTGCAGGAAACGGTCGGCGGAGTATGGAAAAAAGAGGATGAACTGAAAGCGCTGAAAGCGGACGTCGCGGCGTTGGAGAGAAAGATACAACTTACACTCGCTCCGCCTAAACCTGAAACCGGGCAGGAACAGACCGACGGCGTGCAGCAAGAGAATGAAAAACGCGAACAACCGACGCAAACCGTTAAACCCGAAACGAGCGGCGATTTTATCCGTGATCATGTGCTTGTAGTGAGGCCGGGTGTATCGGATATACAACGACAATCAGGAAAGAATATGAAATTGTAGCACACAAACAGCCGTCATATAGGCGGCTGTTTCTATTATGAAATAGAAGATTTGTTCTTCATTTATCTATTCAGAAGGAAAAATAGTATGAGTGAAATTGCATGAACTATTTTTTTGCTAAATTATAGTACAAAACAATTATTATTCCCGAAAGGTTATATTTTCTTCCTACTTTATTATCTATCAGCATGTTCAAGAAGACATAACTTTGCAACCTAATATAACGATATCACTTTAGAGAATATGGATACAAATAAATTAAATTCAGGCGAATTATATGATTGTATAGGTAAGGAACTTATAGCTTATCAGCATGAATTAGTTCAGAAATTAAATGATTTTTATCGTACATCAGACATCCCGGAAGGGCTGGAAGAAAGGAAACGTATATTGAAAGAGATTGTTGGAACCTATGGAGAAGGATTATATATTCTTCCTCCTGTACCTGTCAATTTTGGTCTTCATAATGTGTACTTTGGAAGAAATAATTTCAATGTGAGTTTTGTGAATGATACAAAAGCATTTCGGTCATGCGGCACATAAGTATGAAAGCAATAGAATCATATGTGAAATGTGATTCTACTGTTTTTATTTGCATCTTGATAATTTAATCATGCCTTCTACTTATTTGTTGATATTCTTCCGACTTTAATAGTAAAGCGTCTATAATTAGATAAATTATTACTATTTTGTATACTGAAATATCAATTAGCATCAAGGATAACATAGTAACATTGCTATCGTATTTCACAGACTTATATTAACTACAATATGACAAATTATAAATCTCGCATAACATTTTATAAGTTCAATGCCGAACAGAAGAAACTTGGTGTTAACGTGTTTGATATAGATGAATTGAGACCATCACTTAATGAAGGGCCAGTGTTTCGGGAAGCTTGTATCACCACCTATTTTATTTGCGGTGGACAAGAAAGGCTTACCGTAAATGGTCATACACGAGAAGTAAACAGTGGCGATGTCATCTGCACTTTACCTGGAGAAATATGGGAATGGACTGGCGATACGCATCTTGAAGGTTATTGCGTCATCTTCGAGAAAAGTTTTATCGCAAATTTTTTTCGTGACGACCGCTTCCTCAACCGTTTCCGATACTTGCGTCCGGATCGACCAACGCCATTCATGCGTCCAAATGATGAGCTTTTGCAGCGGGAGTTGCGATTGCTTAAGGAGATGCAGCACGAACAGCACAATAACTGTTCTCTCGAAGATAAAAGCCATATCATGAGAGCTCAACTTTACGAATTACTTATGCTCTTAGACCGGGCCGTTCCGGTAGGTGATGATATGTCACCGATGAATGCTAATCCCGTAAACCGACATATTAACTTTTTCGTACAACTTGTTGACGACCACTTCTGTGAAGAGCATGGAGTGGAATATTATGCTCGCCAAATGGCAGTCAGCAGTAACTATCTGAACAAAATCGTGCATTTAATATATGGTATGTCGACTAAAGAGTATATCAACGAGAAACTGCTTAAAGAAGCATGTCAGCAACTCATCTACACCCACCGGTCTCTGAAGGAAATAGCTCTGATACTTTGTTTTGAGGATGTGCCATACTTTGTTCGTTTTTTCAGCAAGAACAAGGGTATGTCACCCATTAAATTTAGAAATCTGTACAAAGAAATCGGAACATTTTAAGCTAACTAATAGAATAAAAGACAGAGATAAGCTATAATGGCATGGATAAGACCATATCATTGATAGAATCTTCGAAGAGTTCTGCAATATGGACTTTCTGATTAATATCGCCGAAAGCTATTTAAGGAAGCCTACAGAGGTATTTGTAAGACAGGAAAATATGTAGATAAATACATGTAGTCACGAAAAGTACAATTATAGTCCGTTTTTGTTTATCTGTTAGTTATGAAACTTTCGGTAACTTTGCAGACGTGAAATTAAATACAATAATTGTTTATGACAATGGATGTAAACGGACAGAAGAAAATAAAAGCAGTGATTGTCGGATGCGGCAATATGGGAAGAATCGGCGTGAAGTATCTTCTCGAAAAAGGAATTGAAATTGTCGGAGCGTATGGTGTAAACCCGAAGACACTCGGCGAAGACCTCGGTATTGTTTCCGGTCTGGACAAACCTCTTGATATAAAGATTTCCTCGGATTTGGAGGGACTGTTGAAGAAGACAAACCCAGATGTGGCCGTCCACGCCATGTACAGTACAATGGCGCAGAACGAAGCTGTTTTCACAACGCTTCTGGAACATGGAGTGAACATAGTCACGACCTGCGATGATAGTCACTACTCTCGGGATTTGGAACCGGATGCTACCGGACGCATTGACGCAGCTGCCAAGCGCGGTGGCGCCAGTCTTATTGGCACGGGCATCCAAGATGTGTTTTTCTTAAACATCGGATATGCGGCTGCAGGTGCATCAGTGTCGCTCCACAGCATAGACCTTTCGATAACCAACAACCTCGACGACTATGGTCTTACCTCTGCGCAAAGCGCTGGAGTGAATCTTACGCCGGAGGAATTCCAAACCATGATGGAAAGCCGCAGGCAAGCACAAAGCGTCATGACCGCCCCCATCAACAGTGCCATCTGTACTAAATTCGGGCTGACTCCCGTAAAGCAGACACTTCGTCAATTACCCAAAGTCAATGATTATGCCATATATTCAAATGCCCTGCAGAGGAAGGTTGAAGCAGGAAGGGTCACAGGCATCACGGAACAACTGACGACTGAAACGGCAGAAGGTATCACTGTAAACTGCGAATACGGTCTTTACATATACGATGAGGGCGAATACGATGTAACAAGATGGCATCTACACGGTAGTCCTGACTGCGAGGTTGAGATACCGCGATGCAAGACTCCGGAGGGAACGATGGCGACTCTCATCAACCGCATTCCTGATGCCATTAATGCCTCTCCGGGATATTATCCGAACTGCGAACTTGACATTGCCAGAATGTGCGTAGGTAATATAAGAATGTAAAAGAGAGATAACAATGAAGAACCTAATTAAATCCAAAGTCGGTGTAACCGCAAAAATCGTTGCATTGATGCTGGCTGCCAATATCACAGTATCATGTACAAACAAAACCGCTGGAACTAAGAATATGGTCACAGGAAATATGGCAAAAGCTGAAGACTGCAACTATGAGCTGAACGGCGTCAGGCTCACGAAACTTTTCAACCCTGACATGGGGACATTGAAACAGTTAGATGATGCAATAGTTTTTACTGCCAAAAAAGGTTCGGACTATTTCAGCGATCCGCAGGGACAGTTGAGCAACTTTACGGCTCCGATGCTTATGACTGAACTGGATAATACCAAGCCCTTTACCGTAACGGTAAAAGTGGAGCCTGAATTCAATCCGGCCACCGAGGGTGTATATTCAGCTGGCACTGTCGTAATTTATGCAGACAACAGCCATTGGCAAAAAATCTGCTATGAGCAGGATGAAGCCGGGGCACACCGCCTCGTCACCATGCGTACCGTAGGTCTGTCAGATGATGTCAACCATGAAATCAGCGAGGCAAAAAGCCTGTGGTTGCGCCTTTCGTCGGATACCAGAATCATAGGCAACTACTATTCCAAAGACGGAGAGCATTGGCAGCTGCTGCGCGACTATGCAAACGACTATCCGGAGCGTCTACATATTGGCATCATGTCGCAAAGTCCGCAGGATAGCATCCATACATGCCGCTATTCTGACATGGAGTTAGTGTATCAACCTGTAAGGGATTTCAGAACAGGAGATTTGTAATCAAGTAACTCACTTAACCAAACAATAATTGATTTATAGTATTCGCAATCTTGGGGGAGTAGGAAGTTATTTTGGTAGTCCGAAATATAAACTTGCCACTCTCCCGTTTTAATCAAGTACAATTGTTTCAATCTTCATTTGGCACACAACATAGAAAGCTATGTTCACTGCATTGAAGCATATTATATTACTCTATTCCAACATTCTTTATGATTCCCTATTTCCTTAAATTTTCATTCCTGTATTGTAAAGGAGTTATAGATTTTTTCTGCCTGAATACCTTAATAAAATAGGCTGTATCCAAACCCAACTCCGAGGCTATATCATTGATTGTAAGTGTAGTGTATTTCAATAATCGTTCCGCTTCGTTATACAAGAGATTTGAGAGATATTGTTTTGTGGAGATCCCCAATGATTGGCGAACTATTTTATTAAGGTAGTTACTTGTTATATATAATCGTCCGGCATAATATTCCACGTGACGCTCCTTCTTGTAATGAGTTTGAGCCAGTTTTTGAAATTCATTGATATAATATGAAGTGCGGCTATAATCCATATCCTTGGTGGGAGGTATATTGTTTGCCCGTTCCAATAACATTAAAGTTTCATACACCATTGCTCGCAAAATATGTTGTGCCTCATTCAGCTTTTTACTGGCAATTTCTTCCCGCATCTGGCTGAAAAGAGCCAATAATCTTCTGAACAACCGGGCATCGGGATAAAGGAAAGAGCTTGAACGTCCCGCTTGAAAAAAAGTAAAACTATCTATAAAATGAGAATCTCTAAAGAATGAGTTCAGAAAATCATCCGTCCAATAAAGGTACTCTCCTTCTTGTCGGGATTGCTCTTCCCAGCGCCATAATTCTCCGGGCCTGCTGCAAACGATCATCCCCGGACGAGCGGGGACACTCTTGCCGTCCACTTCTAACATTTCCGTACTATGGGTGATTAAGTAGATACTATAATAGTTAGTTCCATAAACAGGATTTTTCCATAGATAATCCCGAAAAGACTCTATATCGACTACATCCACACTCATTAACTGACCGTATTTTGTAGGGTCAAATTCGCATAAGGCTATCTTTTTCATCTTATTTCATCTTGAATATAAATGCAAAAATAAGAGGTGAATAATAACAAAACAAGCGTTAGTCCCGAAAAGTTATATTTTCTTCCTTTTTTATCATCCGAAAGTGTTCGTCAATTCCGATAATTTTGCGGCCAAATCAAAACATTAAAAATAAAATAGATATGAAACAGACTAAGATTTTAAGGATTGTCGTAATTGTTCTTGCGATAGGTGCTATCGCCCTGACGACATACAAAAAGATGAATAAACAAGAAGCAATCAATTCAAGTGCAATGATGGAAAAGATGAAAGATAAACGCGTATTGGTTCTGTTCTTTTCACGGGCAGGCGATAACTACAAAGTCGGTAAGGTTGAAAAAGGGAATACCGCTTTTTTAGCTGAATACATAGCAGAGATAACCGATGCAGACGTATTTGAAATTACTTCCAAAAAGAATTATGATATCCCTTATACGGAAATGTTGAAAGTGGTACGGGAGGAATGGAAAAATGATGAATACCCGGAGTTTGACAAATCGCTACGTGCTATCAATAAATATGATATAATATTTGTAGGTGGCCCAATCTGGTGGGGAACTTATCCGAGAGTAATGTTCTCTTTTTTCAAAGAACATGATCTGAATGGAAAAATTATCATTCCTTTTGTTACCCATGAAGGTAGTGGTCTCGGAAATACAAAAGTAGATTTGCAAAGGTTATTCCCTAAAGCCACTGTTATTGACGGATTTTCTATGCCCGGACAAGAAGCGAGGAAACCGGAAGCCCGTGAAACTGTAAAGCAATGGCTTGCCAGCTTGGATTTTCAAGATAAAGCCTTGTCGAAAAATGATAATACAGATGGCCTGACCGGTGCCACAACGCTAAATAATCAATTGACAGAGAAAGGCCAAGAATGTGAGAAACAAATTAAAAGAGTTCTGGACATTAAATTTCCAGATGGGCATATTGAGAAACGGGAATTGGTGGTCAAAGGAGTTGTCGATATGGGACTCGGCACATTATGGAGTGCCACTAATCTTGGAGCAGACTTTGCGTGGGAAATAGGGCATCATTATGCTTGGGGAGAAACAGAGCCCAAACAGAGTTATGTGGAAAACAATTATCCATATTATCGTCAAGTAATAGGAGATGATATAAGCAAGACATGGTACGATGCGGCTCAAAAGGAACTGGGAGGTGATTGGCGGATGCCGACGCGAGAGGAATGGGATGAATTGCTTTTCAGCGTCGAGCATGAGTGGGTATCTATACAAGGTAATCAAGGCTACTTGTTTACAGCAAAAAACGGTTCCCGTTTGTTTTTTCCGGCAAACGGGTATATATACGATCAAAATGTCGGTACGCCTGACGAGGGGTATTATTGGGCATCAACATTCTCCAATATAGACAATGCCTATGTAACCTATCTGCCGTCAAATTCATGGGGGATGAGTAATTACGGACGACATATCGGAATAGGTATAAGGCCGGTTAAATAACAGCCTGACATATCTGCACTTTCAACAATGCAATATAAATGAATTCATGTATAAACAATGAACATCCATGATATAATAAATAGTATCTATAAGCTGCCTTTAGCTTCTCTTGAGACTTTAACCCGTTCCGTGTCGGAAGTTGGATATCCTAAATGTTTTCATCTATTCCGAGAAAATAGAAAAGAAGCCAAATCTTATTTCATTAAAGAAGGGATTGTCCGGGCATACGCCAATAAAAAGGAAAAGGAAGTTACGTTTTGGTTCGGTCAAGAAGGGGATTTGATATTCCCTTTCCAAACCCTCTTTGCGGGTTTGGAAGAATATGCAAGTATAGAACTGCTGGAGGATAGCATTTTATACGAGATTGATTTGAAACGATTACGGGATTTGTATTTGACTGATATACACATAGCGAATTGGGGACGTAGATTTGCAGAATACACTTGCATCAAATCTGAGCAGCTCTTTATTGCCCGGCAATTCAAGACACCGACAGAAATGTATAAGGAATTGCTAACCGAATGTCCGGACATAATACAACGGGTTCCGCTTGGAATTGTCGCTTCTTATTTGGGTATATCGCAAGTGAGTCTAAGCCGTATTCGTGCTAAAATCCGTTGATTTTTACTTGTGTAAAATCATTTTTTATCCTTTGTAAAAGAGAAACAAGGTAGGAATGATGAACTTTGCAACCAAAAAAAAATGAAGATTATGATGAATTGGTTTCTTTTGATTCTATCCGGGTGTATAGAACTCGTTTTTACTTTCTGTTTAAGCAAGGCAAGTAGAGCTATAGGTTTAGAAAAAGGTCTATGGAGTATAGGTGCTGTGACTGCTATTGCCTTAAGTTTGTTTATAATCACAAAGGTTATTAAGACCTTGCCAATTGGAACTGCATACGCTGTTTGGACTGGTATAGGGGCAGTTGGTACAGTCCTAATAGGAATTATTTTCTTTAAGGAACCTGTAAGTTTTGGTAGATTATTCTTTATATCTACATTAATCATTTCTATTATAGGATTGAAAACCGTATCTGCATAATTTTCAATAGCATCAAAAGAATAAGCACTGATAATACATTTGTCAGTGCTTATTATATATAAAACTATGCCTCCATGATAAATACAGAAGATTTGCAAATATCAACAAAGAGAAAATAGTGTAATTTATTTTTTAGCATACAATCTATACATAATCGTTAGACATAAAGTGTTAGAAGTAAAACTATAATCAAAAACTCTTGGTTAATTTATAATGAAATTATTACTGCAACATCGAATACTTATAGGGTACATCATATTGATAGCAGTCATCGGCAGTATGGCTGCTATCATGTTCTACGAACGAAACCGAGTACAAAATATCGAATCGGAAATAACCGAAATCCGGGAGGCCAATCGTACCATAAACGCCGCCCATCGGCATATTACCGTCCTTGCCACGTTGGGAGAATCCGCGATAACATGGGACGAAGAGGATTATCGAAAGTATCAGGTGCGGCGGTTGCGCATAGACAGCCTTTTGCAGATTTTGCAACGAGACTATGAAGAGTTTGTCCCGACCAGACAAATAGATACGCTCCGTCTTCTGCTGGCCAATAAGGAAAAGCACTTACACGAAGCCATGCAGGTGTTTCAACAACACGATAGTCTCTTGTCGGAACACCTGCCCGTCCTTGCCCAGCAAACAAGAAATTTCCGCACCGTAACCCGAAAAAAGAGAGGTCTTGCCGGGCTTTTCGGAGGTAAGGAGACCATACAAGTTCCGACTACCCCAAACACGCTTCACTCCCTGAACGAGCAGTTGATTTCGATGGAGGAAGAACGGCAGCAGGCAATCGACGCTTACACGGACAGCCTGCGTGTTCAAAACCGGGAGTTGAACCGCAAGTTGTATGTGTTGATTCAAGATATGGACGAGCAAACGCAAGCCACATTTCAAGGCAAGGAGTTGTATCTCCAACAGTCCTATGACCGCTCGACCATGATTATTACCGGACTGATCGTAAGTGCTATCATTCTTCTGGTCGTGTCGTATTGGATTATCCAACGGGATATTCGGAAGAAAGCGCGTACCAAACGGGAATTGGAGGAACTGATCGAGAAACTGCGCCTGAGCGTGAAAAAGAACAAGGAGCTGCTCACGGCTCGCCGTCAAACCATGCAGACTATCATCCATGAATTGCGTTCTCCTCTGTCCGCCATCAGCGGCAATACGGAGTTGATTATCGCCGATACCGACGAGGTGGAACGCACCCGACATATTCAAGCCGTCCGGCAGTCAGTCCGTCGTATGACCATCATGCTCACCGACCTGCTGAATTTCTTTCGGCTGGATAACGGCAAGGAGCAGGTATGCCCCAAGCCATTCCAATTACAATGTATCGCCAACGCGCTGAAACACGAGTTTACGCCGAGGACGGAGAAGAAACACCTTGCGTTTCATATCGAGGCTTGTGAAACCGATGTAGTGGTCGGCGACAAGAACATGATCCTCCGAATCGGGAGCAATCTGCTGTCCAATGCCGTGAAATTTACGGATAAGGGTTGTGTTTCATTGAAAACGAGTTACTCGGACGGAGTGTTCACACTCGAAGTCTCGGACACGGGGTTTGGAATTGCCGAAGCGCAGCAGAAAAAGATTTTCCATCCTTTTGAACGCCTGACCAATGCCGCCACACAAGACGGCTTCGGACTTGGGTTGCCTATCGTGTGCGACCTCGCAAAGTTGATGGGAGGTAAAGTTTCGCTGGAGAGCGTGGTAGGCATCGGCAGCCATTTCACGGTACGCATCCCGCTCAAAAAGGCGGAGGATGAATTTACCGGGGAAACGCCTGCCTCTCCAATATCCCGATACCTGCGCAACGCTTCCGTGCTGGTATTGGATAACGACGCGGTACAATGCACGATGACGCGGGATATGTTGGCCCGATACGAGATCGGGTGCGACACCTGCCGCAATGTGGGCGAGTTGCTGAACATGATGCGGGAACGGAATTACGACCTGTTGATTACGGATTTGAAGATGCCGGATATGAACGGCTACGAGGTGCTGGAACTGTTGCGCTCGTCTGAAATCGGCAACTCGCGGAGTATTCCGATTGTCGTGGCAACGGCATTGGACAGCAGTTCGGAAGAGGAGCTGATCGCCAACGGATTTAGCGGCTGCCTATTCAAACCGTTCTCCGCAACGGAACTGTTAGAGGCGGTCTCCCGTTGCATTGAGAATGGAGAGCAAAAGCGGGCAATCACGCTGTCGCCGCTGCTCGTTTATGGGAATAACGAGGAGATCTTGGAGCGGTTGATAACCGAGACCGAAAAAGAGATGGCGGAATTACGTGAAGCCCACGAGAAAAGAGATATGGCTGAATTGGATAACCTGCTCCACCATCTGCGCAGTTCGTGGATGCTGATTAACGCTGACGCTCCTTTGCGGGAGTTGTACGAGTTGATACATCGACCGCAATACGACGATGCCTTGTTGAATGAAAAGGTGCAGACCGTATTGAATAACGGGGAGTGGATCATCCGTCTGGCACGAGAGACAAAGGAGGGGCTATGGGCAGAGTGATTATCATCGACGATAATGTGGTCTATTGCGACCATGTGGGCAATCTTCTGTCAAAAGAGGGAATTGAAACGAAGAAGATATACAGTCTGTCGGCTGCCAAGAAAGCCGTCTTGTCCGTTTCGGATGACGATATAATCCTCTCCGACTTGCGTTTTCCCGACGGGAACGGCATAGACCTTTTGAAGTATATGCGTGAAAACGGTCGTCGCAACCCGTTCTTTATTATGACCGACTACGACGAAGTGCCGACCGCCGTTCGCTCCATGAAATCGGGTGCGGACGACTATATCAGCAAACGGACATTGGAAGAGGAGCTGCTGCCCACCATCCGCAGTTTGCTGAAACGAAAGAGCCGCAGCCTTGCGAAACGGGAGCATATACTCGACCGCGAGAGCGAGGCGTTTCAGACAATCGACCACCGCATCCGGCTGGTCGCTCCGACCAATATCAGCGTCCTTATATTGGGAGAGAACGGTACGGGCAAGGAACATATCGCAGTAAAAATACACCGCCGAAGCGACCGGGCGGATAAACCGTTCGTCGCCGTCGATTGCGGTCTGTTATCCTCGCCGCTGGCCGCCTCCATCCTTTTCGGGCATGAAAAAGGGGCGTTCACGGGTGCGACCGACAACAAGGCGGGCTATTTCGGAGAGGCCGACGGCGGTACGCTGTTTCTCGACGAGATAGGCAATCTGCCGATTGAGGTACAACAGATGTTGCTCCGCGCGATACAAAGCAAAACCTACCGCTCTGTCGGAGGAAGTCGGGACAAGGCGTCCGATGTGCGTATCATCGCCGCCACCAACGAAGATTTGAATAAGGCGGTCGAGGAAAAACGGTTTCGCCGAGACCTCTACTATCGAATTCGGGAGTTCGTCGTCGAACTGCCGCCGCTTCGGAAATGCCGGGAAGACATCCTGCCGTTGGCGGAGTTCTTCATCGGCGAGATGAACACGGAGCTGAAGAAGTCCGTAACGGGATTCGATGCGGAGGCAAAGAAACTGTTAGCCCTTTATCATTGGCCGGGCAATGTCCGAGAGCTTCGGCAGGTCGTACAGACCGCCGTACTAATGACCGGAGAGGGATTGATTCCGTCCGACGCATTGGGGTTCGATGCAACGGAGGCGGAAAGCGGAGTTTCGGACTTTTCGTTGGTCGATGAGTCGATGCAGAAAGACCGTATCATAAAGGCGTTGAAGCAGACGGACGGGAACAAGCGGCAGGCGGCCAAACTGCTCGGCATAAGCCCGCCGACGCTGTATAAGAAGATGGAACAATATAACATACAGTAGAAAAGCGATGAAACATGAAAGATATTCCGTAGAAAAAGAATATATTTGCAATACGATTGCGGAAGTGGCCTATCCATTTTTGCATGACATTTGAGGAAAAGCGGACAGAAAGCCTATGCTCTCTGTCCGACTATATATAGACATAAGACCGCAAGGCGTTTCAAGTGTAAATCTGGTAAATTGAAACTAAACGAAGCTAATTGCGTGATGCTTATGCTATGCTTTTGCATAGCGTGCACTCACGTATTTCGTTTAGGGGCTTACCAGAGCCTACACTTGAAGTAGTGTGTTTGCACGCTTCTTTTTTGCGACTTCCGGTTGAAAACCTAAAAACCGGATGATATGGCAAAAGTACAGATGCTCGCCCTCCAATCCATCGACGGATACATGATAGATAACCGTCTCGAATTGTCCGCTGTCCTTTCCGACGAGATAGCGAAGTTAAGAACTGACGCCACTCACTTGTTGAACAAAGACGTTTCGCTGACCATGTTGAGCTATTGGGCGGAAAATGAGGCGGCGAATATCACCTACCTTATCGAGGCCGACAAACAAACGGCGGCCATCATCGACGGAATGTTCCGAATGGGATTGATCGACGAGATTGTTCTCTACACGATACCCGTCATTCTCGGTCACGGCAAACGGCTGTACCAATCCTCAATGCCTGAAATTTCTTGGAAATGTACCGCTACCCATATCTGTACGGACGGCACGGTGCAGGCCGTTTTTCGTCGGAGCAACTGACAGAGGCTTAACGCATTTTACACCACATAGGCGTTAAAAAACTTAACGCCGTTAAATAATTTTACGCTTTTTACTCCTCCGAAAAAGCGGCCTCAAAATATTTTTCACATTTATATTGCTGTTTATCAGTATTATGTAAATAGCTTATTGCAATTTGTCATTGGCTGGAACTCTGTTTGTTCTAAACACTTACGTGCGCATACAGAAAACAGAGTCAATAACCGAAAAAAAGAAATGACAAATGGAATATATCGTACTGACGGAAACGGATTTCTTCCGTCGCATCAATGAGGCCGACAGCCTGAACGACCTATGTTCTTCTTATCGGGACTTTACCGATAGAGTGATACAACTCTGTATGGGAGGAATGAACCTGCACCATGCCGTCCTCGCCCTTATCCATGTGGAGACGGAGTTACAATTCCACCGGAAGTTTTACGGCGTGGAAACGGATAGCCTTTCGGGATTGTATATCCGCAAGGCCCTCGCTTTCGTGCGAAGGACACAAAAGATTCTTGTACCCCAAGTGCCACCACTATCCACCCCGCAAACCGATTCACAACCGACAAGCTCTTTCCGTTGGACGGGCAACCTTGTCGAATTGATTGAGATTATCTACGCCCTCGACGAGCTGGGCTGCATCAATGACGGGCAAAACAATATCAAGGAGCTGGCGGCTTTCTTCGGCACGCTGCTCGGTCTGGAGATTAAGGACAGACATTGCTACGACGCCTATCTGGATATGAAACGCCGCAAGAACGAGAGCCGGACTTACTTTCTCGACAAGTTGAGCGAGCGTCTGAATCTGCGGATGCAACGCGATGATGCGAAAGAAAATGCCAGACGATAAGTCTGTGAATAAACGGGAGGAGTATCCATATTCTTCCGTTTATTTTTTACCTTTGCATATAAATCATTCGTTGCCAATGAAAAAAGAAAATACAATATCGCTATATAATCCCGATTTTGTTCGGGAGATCAAACAGATCGTAACCCAAGCCCGTCAAAAGGCATACGCTGCAATCAATTCGGCAATGGTCGATGCCTACTGGCAAATGGGCAAGCGTATCGTAGAGCAGGAGCAGCAGGGAAAAGACCGCGCCGATTACGGTTCGCAATTGCTGAAATCACTCTCGAAAGAGCTTACGGCAGAGTTCGGCAAAGGGTTTTCAACCAATTCGCTATACTACTTCCGCCAATTTTATCTTGCCTTTTCCGAAAAACTCCCCACACTGTGGGGAATATTGACGTGGTCGCATTACAAACGACTGCTGAGCGTTTCCAATGCCGAAGCTCGTGCATGGTATCTGAAAGAGGCCGCCGAGCAGATGTGGAGCTACCGTACCCTCGACCGCAATATCGGTTCGCAGTATTACGAACGGTTGTTGCTCTCGCAGCACAAAGATACGGTCGAGACCGAGATGCGGACGCTGACCGAACCGTTCGAGCAAGACCGCATGGAGTTTATCAAGAATCCGACCGTGGCGGAGTTTATCGGCCTGACGCCGAACAGCGATTTCACGGAATCGGATTTAGAGGGAGCGATCATCGGCAATCTGCAAAAATTCCTGCTCGAATTGGGTAAAGGCTTCTCGTTCGTGGCGCGGCAGAAGTTGATCCGTACCGAGAAAAAGGACTATTTTATAGACCTCGTTTTCTACAACTATATCCTCAAATCGTTCGTGCTGATCGACCTTAAAACGACAACTATCACGCACCAAGACGTGGGACAGATGGATATGTACGTCAGGATGTACGATGAGCGGGTGCGCGGCGAGGGCGACAATCCTACTATCGGCATCGTCCTCTGCTCGGAAACGGACGAGGACATCGCCCGCTATTCCGTACTGCACGACAACGACCGTCTGTTCGCCTCGAAATATATGCTTTATATGCCGACCGAGGAGGAGTTGCGCAAGGAGATCGAACGGCAAAAAGAGTTCTATCGGTTGCAACACTAAAATCAGATTATAACATATTAAATATATATTTATTATGGCATTTACTCGCGCACTTTATTATCCTACAATTGATATTTTCAATGAGGTATGGCTTAAAACGGCTATCTTGTATTGGGATGAAATTAATACTATTGTACCATCATCAATAGACCATCCATATAAACAACGTACCACCCAATTTTTAGCAGATGAAGGGGTGATAAAACCTCTTTATGTTAATTCTGACATGGATTTAATAGAGGGATTAACTAATGATGTGTTAAATTACTTAAATAGCAATGAAGGATACCAAGTTTTGACTCATCCCGAAAATGGAATTGTAATGCATTCCCAAAAATTGCCGAGAGAAATTCGAGAATTTCACCGAATTCATCCAGAGAAAATGGCTCACGAGATATGGTATCAACTACGAGAGTATATGGATAGAGATGGTTGGCTTCATGTAAATGGAGGTTTTGCCAATTTCTATATGACATTACTCACAAATCGATTATGCGAGCAGCATAGCATTGCACCTCTAACAGACAATACTTACACCTCTAATTTTAGTAATTTAGCAAGGCTTGACAACCAAGTAGCAATATACAATCATTGGGATTATCCGTGGAGAGATCGTCATATTCATAATAGAGGGCATCAATTAGCTCAAGGTATCCTTATGGATTTATCCTTTAATGGAATAACTATATCGGATGAGGTTTCGATTGATGATATTCTTAAATTTAAAAGACAACATCAAGATGAATTAGGAAGGTTTAGAACTAATATCGAAAATCTTACTAAAAACATTCCAGTCGATGCAACTATCGAACAAATACGACAACAAGTCAATGATATATATGTGAATCAATTTTTGCCGGGATATAACGATTTGAAAAAATCATTGAGCGGTGCGGGGATAAAATGGGTTGCCAATAATTTTATGAAAATCTCGTTTTTTGCAACTGGAGGAACGGCATTGCCAACGGCATTGCTTGGATTGTCAATCCCTTCCGCTTTACTTGCTGGTGCTGTAGCTTCCGTAATATCATCTGTCGTTTTATATAATGCAGAAAAACAAGATACATTGAGACATAATCCTTACTCATATTTGTTAGCAATGAATAATGGAATATGAAAGAATCCTCGCTGCATAAGTAGCGAGGATTTTTTATAGGTTACTTCTGCTGCAACAGATGCGCCAGCGCCGGATCGTTCTGTATGCGCTGCAATTCGTCGGCGACAATCTGCCGCACGTCGGCTTTGATACGGTTGTAGTTTTCTTGTATCTGCTCCTTCATGCAATCCTTGCCGTTCTCGTCCGTGAAATCGGTAATAACGGGTATCGGCTTGTAGGCTTTCTCCTCCCGCTTTACTTTTTCAGCGTCCACGACAATCTCGCAGTGGAAAATCTTCTGCTCGATGCGCTCGTCGAAGGTGTCCGCTACGGAGCCGACGAACATTCCCTGTGTCAGAGAGGAAATCTTCGAGGGCGGGATGAGCGAATCCATCTGGGTATTTATGGAGGTGGACTTGTCGTTGCGGTTGATCGTGATGCTCTGCCGCCTCTGCAAAACCTTCCCGAAACGCTCGGAGAGCGTCTTGGCCGTCTCTCCGACGACCTGCCCGGAAAAGATATTGCCGACGGTATTCATCACGACTTTGGCCTCCTTGTCGCCGTAATCACGCACTAACTGCGAGAAGTCCTGAAAGCCCAAGAGTACGGCGACCTTGTTGCTTCGCGCCGTCGCTATCAAATTGTCCAAACCCTTGAAATATATGGTCGGCAACTCGTCGATGATGATCGAGGATTTGAGTTTTCCTTTCTTATTGACGAGCTTCACGATGCGCGAATTATACAGACCGAGCGCCGCGCCATAAATGTTTTGGCGGTCTGGATTGTTGCCCACGCAGAGGATTTTCGGCTCCTGCGGATTGTTGATGTCGAGTGTAAACTCGCTGTCCGACATCACCCAATAGAGTTGCGGAGAAATCATCCTCGAAAGCGGAATTTTGGCCGATGCGATCTGCCCCTGAAGCTGCTCGGCAGCGCCGCCGAGCCATGCGTCCATGAACGGCGAAAGGTAGTTTTCGAGTTCGGGGTAAGAGGATAGTATCGGGAAAATATCCTCGTACCGGCGGTTCAAAAATTCAATGGCGTGCGGGAAGGTGCAATACTTTCCGTTCTGGTAGATTTTGAGATACCAAATGATTGCAGCAAAGAGGATTATGGGCGATTCTACGAAGAAGTCGCCCTGCTTTTGCACCCACGTCTTGTTCAAATTTAATAGGATTGTGTACGCGCTCTCGTAAGCATCCGTAATGTCCTCCATGAAGTCGGGATGTATGGGGTTGCAACGGTGCGAACGCCTCGGATCGTCGAAATTGATTATATAGAATTTCGGCTTTACCTCGTACCCGTCCAAGTGGTTCAGCAGGTGGTTGTAGGCGATGGTCGAAAGGTCTGGGAACTTGAAGTCGTAGATATACATCGAGTAGCCTTTCTCGATCTGTTGCTTGATGTAGGAATTGACTACGGCATAGGATTTTCCGCTGCCGGGCGTGCCTAATACGATGGATGCACGCTGCGGCAAAAGAATGTTGATCCAGCCGTTGTTCCACCTTTTTTTGTAGTAGAAACGGGTGGGCAGGTTCACGGAGTATTCGTTGGTCAGGAGGCGTGTCTCCTGCATGAAGCTCTCGTTCTCGTTATTGAACGGATCGTCCATGAGGTTGTTCTTCAAAAGGCGGCTCGCCCACAACCCGGCCATCAGGAGGCAGACGTATCCTGCCGCCACCGTTGCGATGTAGAGTGTTACGGTCGCCGTGAGCGGCAGAGGCAGGTCGAGCAGCCACCAGTTCAGGAAGAACAGCACGAAGCCCGCCACGAGTGCCGTGCCGATTTTCGGCCACGTAATCTTCTCGTCCTTTACGCCCGTCGTGCCCAGACACGAGAGTGTGAGCAGCACGACGGCAAAGAGTTTCGTATAGAGTATGGAGTGGAACAAGTGTGCCGTGCGGTCGAAGTTCATCAGAATCTTATCGACCACACCGATATTCACACCCCACGCGAGTATCGCTTCATAGCAATACCAATACACGTTCATTACTACTAATAATATACTTACGGCACGCAGAAAATCCATGATTTTCGCCAATGCCCTCAAATCGTCTTCTTGTTGCATAATGATTAGATTTTACGATGTTTTCTTTTTTTCTTCTTTCGCCGCTGCATCTCGTGCATGAACGCCTGCTCCTCGGCATCTGCCCCGCCTGCCGACGGCGAGAACAGCCCCAAAGCGTCCGGCAGTTCTTCATAGCCGGCCGCCTGCGAGGTGTTGTCCGCCGTTTCTGCTACGGGTTGCGGCAGGTCGATAGAGAGCGGAATTCCCGGAGCGGGAGGTGCGAAATGTTCCTGCAAGGCGTTTGCTGAAAGCTCCTTGCCCATGCGCGAGCCGTTCAGGACGCAGCCCGTGCGGTGGTCGATGAACGTCGCGCCGTATATGCGCCCCGTGTCGGTCTCGCGCAGTACCACGTCCACGCCATTGGCTTCGAGTGCCGCGACAAACTCCGTCCTCTCTTTCGTGCGCCGCATGGCGGCAAGCACGGTCGCTTTTGTCATGTCGCCCGTCTTCTGCTCCTTGATCTGCGCCTTGCTTGTCTCGCACCACCTCCCGAACGCCTCGTAGCCGTAGCGTTTGCCGAAACGGGAGGCTTTGATCGGTGTGCCGACCTTTTCGCCCTGCGCGTCGATGGCCGAATAGACGAAGCCGTGATATTCGCGTCCCCGCATCTCGCCCCTGCACTCCTCGACGGTTATGCCGTAGAGCGAGAGCAGGGCGCGGTATTCTCCGAACGACTGAAAGCGGTACTTGCCGGATATGCCTTTCAGCACGTTCCCGATCTGCTTCTTCACGTCGCCTTGCGCCGCATCCACGCGCCGTAGCGGTTCGTGCTGCGTCTGCCGCTTGCGCTCGGCAGGACGCAGGCCGTACTGCTGCTCCAAAGCACGGGTGATGTTCTTGCTGCGGCGGTGCAGAAAGCTATCGCCGATTTTCTTCCCTTGCTCGTCCACGCATAGCGTCACGATGTGCACGTGGTGGCGGTCGATGTCCTCGTGCTTGAAGATCGCATAGGGCTGGTCGCCGTAACCGAGCCTTGCGAGATACTCCTCGGCGATGGCTGTCAGCTCCGTGTCGCCCAGACGGTCGTCGGGATGGGGGTTCAGGGAGATATGGACGACGGGCTTCGCCGTCCGCACCTGCTCCGGCAGGCAGCGTGCGAAGTCCTCCGCAGCCTGCCGGATGTCGAGGCGGCCTGTTCCCTCGTCGAATATTCTGTTGGTCGCCAGCAACCGCCCTTGCCCCTCGTTTACCTTCTCGCCGTTGTACGCCAAAGCCCCGTAAAGGGAGCTTCCTACGTTAATTTTGGCAACCATTGCTGCTGAAATTCGTGGGTTAGGTCAAGAATCCGACGGCTTATTTCGGCGAGTTCCACCGTCAGGCGCTCCAATTTATAGAGCAGCGCCATCGCCTTTTTCTCCGAGAAGCGGCTCTTCAGCTCCTTTACGGTCTGGTTGTAATTGACGCCTACGGCGCGGTATTGAGCGTGCAGCGAGGAGAGTTTTGTGTAATAATCGACGAGCGTCCTATCGACTTTCAGCACGCGAAACTCCGCGTCGAATACGCGGGCTTTGATGAATACCGCTTTGGCATACACGCCCGATTGTTCGTACAGAGCGAGGAAACGGGCGTATTCCTCGTCCGTGAAGCGCACCATGACCGGATGCGCGGCCTTGTCGGGTTTGGGCGGCTTGCCCCCGATGTTTCTTGTCTTACCTTTCATATACTTATGGATTTAGTGGTTGCGCGACATAAGCCACCACACGGATGCAGACCGAAGGTCTCCTCTTTGTGGCTGCCCGACTTCGGAGGGACAGCCCGGCCCCCTGCAAGGGCAAGGTTTTCGGGAGTAACCCGAAAAGTATCGAGTTACTCGATACACACCTTGCTATGTTCCGATGAACATAAAAATCCGTCCGGAGACGGATTGCGGGAGAACCGATTTCGACCGCAGCATGAAGCCGCGTGGTGCGCCCTGTCGCTTGGGTGCAAATGTAGAGGCTTCCGGCGTCGGATTCCAGAGGCCGAAAACGCCAAACACTGCCATCCCGACGCCACAAGCTGCCACATGGGGCGCAAACGATACAAGCGACATTTTTTCCTTGTTTATTTGCGGCATAAACCAATATGCAGCGGGCGGAACAGCCGGAAGTAGATAGGGGCAGACCGAGGTACGGACGGACAATCCGAGCAACCTGCGCACGTTGGGCGGACGGTTGCAGCAACCAGCCCAATGTTGGTTGGTTGCGATGTTGGGCTATCAGTCGGGATATACGCCCGTCAGGACGGCCAAACATCGGAACGGCGGTAAGGCTGACCGAATGTTTGTAAAAACAGATAACTCAATGTATAACGATTAAAATGTATGACAGTATGAACAAACCGATTTACGTGGCTTTCTCCACACAAAAGGGAGGAGCCGGAAAAACAACCATCACGGCGCTCGTCGCAAGTTACCTGCACTATGTCAAAGGATACAACATCGCGGTTGTCGATTGCGACTTTCCGCAGTACAGCATCCACGATATGCGCAGGCGCGATATGGACACGACCATGAAGGACGAGCATTATAAGGCAATGGCCTACGAGCAGTTCAAACGGCTCGACAAGAAAGCCTATCCCGTGTTGTGCTGCAAGCCGGAGGATGCAGCGGAAACGGCGGCGAAGCAGGTCGGAACGGGGCGACCTCTGGACTTCGTGTTTTTCGACCTGCCGGGCACGATCAACAATCCGAATATCGTAAAGGCCATTGCCGCGATGGATTATATTTTCTGCCCGATCATCGCCGACCGCGTCGTGATGACCAGCTCCATGCAGTTCGCCACGGTCATCAACGAACACATGATCAGCACGGGCAAGACCAACATCAAGGGGCTGTATATGCTCTGGAACATGGTGGACGGGCGCGAAAAGACGGAGATCTACTCCGCCTACGAAAAAATCTGTGCGGAGTTGGCGCTCCCGATACTGAAAACCTATCTGCCGGACAGCAAGCGTTTCCGCAAAGAGGCCGCCTCGGAGCGCAAGGCGGTATTCCGCTCGACGCTCTTCCCTGCGGACAGAACACTCGTAAGGGGCAGCAACCTCGATGCGCTGGTCGATGAAATCCTGACAATCGTAAAGCAGTAAGTCTATGGCGAAAAAAACGAATGTCGAGGGTATCGACGAGAATTTTATCATCAACTCGTTCCGGCAGGACGACCTGACGCTTCCGCCGTCGGCACGGGCGACAGAAAGTCCGACCGACGAGGCGGCGGCAGCTCCCGAACCCCTGCCGCCGGAGGAGCAGCGGGAAGAGCCTCGCCGCCGAAAGGCCAGAAACAAAGAGCAGGATTACGGAGCACTCTTTCTGAAAGAGGCGACTATACCTGCACGGATCGGCAAGACAGTTTACATCCGTAAGGAGTATCACGAACGCATACAGCTTATTCTGCGGGTAATCGGCAAAGACGAAGTGTCGTTGTTCAGCTATATCGACAACGTGCTGGCGCATCACTTCGATATGTTTCAAGAGGAGATAAAAAAACGCTATGAGATGAATAACAACATTTTCTAATAAATAAAAACGGGTAATCATGAGTAAGAAAAATTATTTCGGGCCTTCATTCGAGGAAATGCCGGAAACGAAAGTCACCGCTGCCGACTACCGAGGCAAATATCTAAAAAGCAATGAGGTCAAAACGCGCCAATGCGTCTATATCAGCAGGGAAATTCATACCAAGATTTCCAAAATCGTGAATATCCTTGCCGCCGAAAAAGGTATTTCTATCGGCGGATATATTGACACGGTTCTCACGCAACATCTCAAAGAACATCGGGAAGCGATTAACACCCTTTATAAAAAACAACTCAATAATTTGATTTAGCTATGATTTGGAAAAGATGGAACAAGCGGGAGGCGAAGAAGAATTACCGCTCGCGTTATTTGAAGAAAGCCGATACGGTCGCCCGTCAAGGCAAGCTGGTCTATGTGCGCAGGGAATACCACGAGCGAATCAGACGCATCGCCCGCGTTATCGGCGGCGACGATGTTACGCTGTTCAGTTACATCGACAATGTGCTGGCGGAGCATTTCGCCTCCCACAAGGAGGTTATCGCCTCGTTGTACGACGAACATAACCGTCCTATTTTTTAGACGGCTATGGAGACGCTTTTAGTATGCCTGCTTGTCGGTTACGGGGTATGGCTGGCCGCCTACCTTTGCTGGGAGAAGCATCAGGCGGGGAACAGTCCGCAGCCGGATGCGACACCCGCCGCGCCGCCGCAGGAGCGGCCGGACATCGTGGGGAAAAGCACCTTTCGGATAAGGCCGAGAACGCCAGATGCTGCCATCCCGACGCCACAAGCTGCCACGAAGCCGGAAAACGGGAAACCGATGGAAAATGCGGCTACATTTGCCCCCGAAACCGAAAAACGGACTTCCGCGCGTATCCCCGACGAGAAGCTGGACGAGGCTTTCGAGCATCTGGAAATTCCCGACGTGCCGCTCGAATACGAGGAGGAGGAGACGTGGGAAGAAACGGAGGAGATGCCGCTCGCGGCAGGCCGCCAGCGCTACGCTTCGGGAGCGAGCTTCGAGGAGATCGCCCGTGCGGTCAAGACCGCAGGCGACAATTCGGCCACCGACGCGGAGCGCAGGCAGGCGAGGCAGGTTTTCGGACAGCTCGGCGGCACGGAGTTTTTCGAGCGGCTGTCGAACGGTTCGGCAGCCATCGGAGCGAAAATATCGGGATTGATGGACTATTACTTAAGTCCGCCTGCCGTGGCGGTGGCCCCGTCGCCCGATATGTCGGACGAGGCCGTCGGTTTCGACATTCGGGATTTTGTATAACGATTAAAAAGTAACGAACGATGAAAGAAAAAGAGTACGGGTAGCTGCACCCCTGAAATGCAGACCACTAAATCCACAAAGTTAAAATCAGTATCAACCCGCCGGACGGCCTATCCAACCGTCCGGCACAATCCGAAAACAATTTATGAACAAGAGACATCTTCTTTTCTCGGCAGCCCTTCTTCTGGCTGCATCTTCGGCCTTTGCACAAGGCAACGGCATGGCGGGCATTACCGAAGCCACCAACATGGTGACGAGCTATTTCGATCCGGCAACGAAGTTGATTTACGCTTGCGGGGCGGTCATCGGTCTGATCGGCGGCGTCAAGGTCTATGGTAAGTTCTCGTCGGGCGATCCCGACACGTCGAAAACCGCCGCGAGCTGGTTTGGAGCGTGCATTTTCCTGATTGTCGCCGCGACCATCTTGCGCTCGTTCTTCCTGTAAAACCGCGCATCATGGCAGAGTTCCCTATCAACAAGGGGATCGGCCGTTCGGTTGAGTTCAAGGGGCTGAAAGCGCAGTACCTTTTCATCTTCTGCGGAGGTCTGCTCGTCGTATTCGTTCTCTTCATCATCCTCTACATGGTCGGCATCGACCAATGGTTCTGTATCGGCTTCGGGGTGATTTCTGCGTCCGTTCTGGTCTGGCAGACATTCGCCCTGAACGCCCGATACGGGCAATACGGATTGATGAAGCTGGGCGCAGTACGCAGCCACCCGCGCTATCTGATCAACCGTCGCCGCATCGCCCGATTATTTACCCGTAAAAAAGAGAAGAATGAGAAACATACTTAAAGCATCGACGCTCGAATCGAAATTTCCGCTGCTGGCTGTCGAGCACGGCTGCATCCTCTCCAAAGAGGCGGACATCACGGTGGCCTTCGAGGTCGAGCTGCCGGAGCTGTACACCGTGACCTCCGCCGAATACGAGGCCATACATTCGGCATGGTGCAAGGCCATCAAGGTCTTGCCCGATTACAGCATCGTCCACAAGCAGGATTGGTTCGTGCGCGAGCAGTACCGCCCCGAACTGCAAAAGGACGATATGAGCTTTCTGTCGCGTTCGTTCGAGCGTCATTTCAACGAACGTCCGTACCTGAACCACTCGTGCTTTCTGTTCCTGACGAAAACGACGAAGGAGCGCAGCCGTCAGCAGAGCAATTTCAATACCCTCTGCCGGGGGCATATCATCCCGAAGGAGATACGCGACAAGAACGCTGCGGTCAAATTCATCGAGGCGACCGAACAGTTCGAGCGCATTATGAACGACAGCGGCTTCGTCCGCCTGCGACGCCTTACTTCCGACGAGATTACCGGAACGGCCACGAGTGCGGGATTGGTCGAAAAATACTTTTCTCTTTCATTGGAGGATACCGCCTGCCTGCAGGACATCTCCCTCTCGGCCGGGGAGATGCGCATCGGCGACAATATCCTGTGCCTGCACACGCTCTCCGACGCGGAAGACCTGCCGGGCTATGTGGCGACCGATACCCGTTACGAGAAGCTCTCCACCGACCGCTCGGACTGTCGTCTGTCGTTCGCCTCGCCCGTCGGCCTGCTGTTGCCGTGCAACCATATTTATAACCAATATCTGCTGATCGACAACAGCGAGGAGAATTTGCAGCGTTTCGAGAAAAGCGCCCGCAATATGCAGTCGCTCTCGCGCTATTCGCGTTCCAACCAGATAAACAAGGAGTGGATCGACGAGTATCTCAACGAGGCGCATAGCCTTGGCCTTACCTCCGTGCGTGCCCACTTCAACGTGATGGCATGGTCGGACGATAGGGAGGAGTTGAAGCACATCAAGAACGACACGGGCAGCCAGCTCGCGGCGATGGAGTGCACCCCGCGCCATAACACGGTGGACTGCCCGACGCTGTTCTGGGCGGCCATACCGGGCGGCGAGGGCGATTTCCCCGCCGAGGAGAGCTACTACACGTTCATCGAGCAGGCGGTCTGCCTCTTTACCGAGGAGACCAACTACCGTTCGTCGCTCTCGCCGTTCGGCATCAAGATGGTCGATAGGCTCACGGGCAAGCCGCTGCATCTGGATATAAGTGACCTTCCAATGCGTAAAGGCGTGATAACCAACAGAAACCGTATAATAATCGGGCCTTCGGGCAGCGGAAAAAGTTTTTTCACTAACCACATGGTAAGGCAATACTACGAGCAGGGGACGCACGTCGTGTTGATCGACACGGGTAACTCCTATCAGGGTTTGTGCGAGATGATCCGCCGCAAGACCGCAGGCGAGGACGGAATCTATTTCACGTACACCGATGAAAGCCCCATCGCGTTCAATCCGTTCTATACCGATGACAAGGTGTTCGACATCGAGAAGCGCGAGAGCATCAAGACGCTGCTCTTGACGCTCTGGAAAAAGGACACCGAGCCTGCCACGCGCTCCGAGGAGGTTGCCCTCTCGAACGCCGTGGCGCTCTACATCGAGCGTATCAAGCGGGACGCGGGGATCGAGCCGTCGTTCAACACCTTCTACGAATTTGTGAAGAGCGACTACCGCGCCGTGCTGGAGGAGAAAAAGGTACGCGAGAAGGATTTCGATCTCGCTAATTTCCTCAATGTGCTGGAGCCGTATTATCGCGGCGGGGAGTACGACTACCTGCTGAACAGCGACAAGCAGTTAGACCTGCTGCAAAAGCGGTTCATCGTCTTCGAGATCGACGCCATCAAAGACCACCCGATCCTCTTTCCGGTAACTACGATTATCATCATGGAGCTGTTCATCAACAAGATGCGCCGTCTGAAAGGCATCCGTAAGATGATACTTATCGAGGAGGCGTGGAAGGCCATCGCCTCGGCGAACATGGCCTCCTACATCAAGTACCTCTATAAGACGGTTCGTAAGTTCTACGGAGAGGCCGTCGTGGTCACGCAAGAGGTGGACGACATCATCGCCTCGCCGATTGTCAAGGAGAGTATCATCAACAATTCGGATTGCAAAATCCTCTTGGATCAGCGCAAGTATATCAACAAATTCGACCAGATACAAGCGCTCTTGGGGCTGACCGACAAGGAGAAGGGGCAAATTCTCTCGATCAACATGGCCAATCACCCCTCGCGCCTCTATAAAGAGGTCTGGATCGGGCTGGGCGGCACGCAATCGGCGGTCTATGCTACCGAGGTCAGCGCCGAAGAGTATCTGGCCTACACGACGGAGGAGAGCGAGAAGATGGAGGTATATGCCCTTGCCGAGAAGCTGGGCGGCGACATCGAGGCGGCGATACGGCAGCTCGCCGAGAGCCGCAGAAACAAAAAGTAATCACATCAAAAAACGAAAAGTATATGAATATAAGCAGAGAAAAGTGGCTCACATTGAGCAGTTGTATGGTCTCGCTTGCGGCTTTGATGCTGCAAGCCTGCACCGAAGTAAAGGAGACGGATTGCAGCAAGCTGTGCGGGAATTGGGTAAGCGTGGGCAGGAAGCCCGACGTGCTGATCTACCGCGAGGGCGACGCCTACAAGGTTACGGTATTCAAGCGCGGCGGCCTCTCGCGCCGCATGAAACCCGAAACCTACCTGCTGCGCGAGGAGAACGGCAATCTTTTCATCAACACGGGCTACCGCATCGACATCGCCTATAACGAGGCGGCGGACGTGCTGACCTTCTCGCCGCACGGCGACTATACCCGCGTGAGCGAACAACAGTAAACAAACCGCTAAATCCCAAAAGAGAATGAAAACAAGAATCATCCTACTATTCGGCGCGTGCCTGCTTCTTGCGGGCACGGCGCGGGCGCAGTGGGTTGTCAGCGATCCGGGCAACCTCGCGCAAGGCATCATCAATGCCTCGAAGAACATCATCCACACCTCGAAGACGGCGACCAACATGGTGTCGAATTTTCAGGAGACGGTGAAAATCTACGAGCAGGGCAAGAAATATTACGACGCCCTCAAATCGGTAAACAATCTGGTCAAGGATGCCGTCAAGGTCAAGAATACGATTTTGATGATCGGCGAAATCTCGGACATCTACGTGTCAAACTTCCAGCTTATGCTGCGCGATGAGAATTATACGCCCGAAGAACTTTCGGCCATCGCTTTCGGCTACACGAAGCTGCTGGAGGAGAGCAACGACGTGCTTAAAGAGATGAAAGACGTGGTGAACATCACGACGCTCTCGATGACCGACAAGGAGCGCATGGACGTGGTGGACAGATGCTACAACCGTGTGCGCAACTACCGCAATCTGGTGATGTACTATACCAACAAGAACATCTCGGTGAGCTACCTGCGGGCACGGAAGAAGAACGATATGGATAGGGTGCTGTCTCTGTACGGCAGCGGCAGCGAACGCTATTGGTAAACCTTTGACACGATACGCTTATGATGTTAATGGCAATAGAATTTGACAACCTGCATACTATCCTGCGCTCGCTCTATTCCGAGATGATGCCGCTCTGCGCGGACATGGCGGGCGTGGCCAAAGGTATCGCGGGCTTGGGAGCGCTCTTTTATGTGGCCGTGCGCGTGTGGCAGTCGCTCGCCCGCGCCGAGGCCATCGACGTGTATCCCCTCCTGCGGCCTTTCGCCGTCGGCTTTTGTATCATGTTCTTCCCGACCGTAGTCCTCGGCACGCTTAACGCGGTGTTAAGTCCCGTCGTGCAGGGTACGAACCGGATGCTCGAAACGCAGACGCTCGACATGAACGAGTACCGCGAGCAGAAGGACAAGCTCGAATACGAGGCGATGATGCGCAACCCCGAAACGGCCTACCTCGTCTCGAACGAGGAGTTTGACCGACAGCTCGAAGAGCTGGGCTGGTCGCCGAGCGACATGATCGCGATGGCCGGAATGTATGTCGAGCGCGGCGCTTACAACATGAAGAAGAACATCCGCGACTTCTTCCGCGAGGTGCTGGAGCTGCTGTTCGCCGCTGCCGCCCTGCTGATCGACACGCTGCGGACGTTCTTTCTGATCGTGTTGAGCATACTCGGCCCGATAGCCTTTGCGATCTCCGTCTGGGACGGCTTCCACTCCACGCTCACGCAGTGGATATGCCGCTACATACAAATTTATCTGTGGCTGCCCGTTTCAGACCTTTTCAGTTCCGTGCTGGCGAAGATTCAGGTGTTGATGCTGCAAAACGACATTTCGGAGTTGCAGAACAACCCGAACTTCTCGCTCGAAGCCTCCAACGGCGTGTATATCGTGTTCCTTATCATCGGAATCATCGGCTATTTCACGATTCCGACCGTCGCCGGATGGATTATCCAAGCCGGAGGTTCGGGAAGCTACGGGCGTGCCGTAACGCAGCTCGCGGGCAAGGGAGCCGGAGTTGTGGGTGGCGTCGCCGGAGCAGCCGTGGGCAATGTGGCCGGGCGTGCCGGACGCGCGGGCATGAACATGGGCAAGGCCGCATGGAATCACACCGCAGGCAGACTGTTCAAACGAAAATAATCCTATAAAAGTAACAAGATGGAATTTAAGTCATTGAAAAATATCGAAACATCGTTCAGGCAGATACGCCTGTTCGCTATCGTCTTCATCTCGCTGTGCGCCCTCGTCGCCGTCTATTCGGTGTTCAGCGCCTACGGCTTTGCCGAGAAGCAGCGCGAGAAGATCTACGTGCTCGACGGCGGCAAGTCCTTGATGCTCGCCTTGTCGCAGGACTTGTCCCAAAACCGCCCTGCGGAGGCACGCGAGCACGTCCGCCGCTTTCACGAGCTGTTTTTTACACTCTCCCCGGAAAAGAGCGCCATCGAGCACAACCTCAAACGTGCCCTGCTGCTTTCGGACAAGAGTGCCTACAACTACTATGTGGACTTCGCCGAGAAAGGGTATTACAACCGCATCATCGCGGGCAATATCAATCAGGCGTTACAGGTCGATTCGGTGGTCTGCAATTTCGACCGCTATCCCTACGAGGTCAATACCTACGCGCGGCAGATGATTATCCGCGAGAGCAACGTGACGGAGCGCAGCCTCGTAACGCGCTGCCGTCTGCTGAACGCCTCGCGCTCGGACGACAACCCGAACGGGTTTACCATCGAGGGCTTCACGATTCTGGAAAACCGCGACTTGCAAACATTGGAGAGATAGGCGTATGGGAAAGTATATGAAACGTGTCCGCGATTGGACGGACAAGCAGGATGAGCGGCTGCGCCGAAAGTTGGAGGCGCTGCCGCAGCGGACGAAACTCGCCGTCGTTCTGGTGATCTTTACCTTTTTCGCCGTCTGCGCCCTCTTTACGTTCGGGACGGCACTCTACCAAATCGGACGGGAAAACGGACGGCAGATAGAGATCGAACATATCAGAGAGTTAAACCTGCCCCAAAAGCAGGACAGTATCAACCTTTATAAATATTACGATTATGGAACCGACGAACGAAGCGAGAGCAGAGGATAAATCCATTTATACTATGCCTCGCAAGGAGGAGGAAGCCGCAAGGCAACAGAACAAAAATCCGACTTTCTCCCCGAAAGAGGCGAAGCCTGAACAGACGCTTACGCCGCAGCAGCGGCAGCAGCGCCGAAAGATGCTCGTGTACCCGCTTATGGGGTTGCTCTTCGCGGGTTCGATGTGGCTGATCTTCGCACCCTCCGAAAAGGAGAAGGCCGAGGCGACGCAGGGCATGGGATTCAATACCGAAATGCCGCAACCCGCAGAGTCGGGCATCATCGCCGACAAACGCACCGCCTACGAGCAGGCGCGGATGGAGGAGAAACAGCAAGAGCGCCGCTCGCAGATGCACGACCTCGCCTCCTTGTTCTCGGACAAGGAGGAAGAGCCGCAGGGCGGGCATGATGATTTCGACCTGCTGAATCCCGAACCCGAACAGCCTGCCCGTACCTATGGCGGCGGCAGTTCCCGACAGACGATCCGCTCCTCGGCCTCGGCGTATCAGGACATCAACCGCACGCTGGGCGGCTTCTATGAGCAGCCTGCCGACGATCCCGAAAAGGAGGAGCTGCGCGAGCGCGTCGAGGAGCTGGAGGCGATGATGGCGCAGCAGGCCGCGCCCTCCGGCGCGTCGCTCGACGATCAGGTAGCCCTGCTGGAGAAGTCCTACGAGCTGGCGGCTAAGTATATGCCTGCGGGACAGAACGGTGTGCAGCAGCCCTCCCCGGCAGGGGACGGCAAAAGCCAAAAAGCGCATACCCGCAACGGCAAGGCGGTGGCGATGCCCGTGCAGCAGGTAACGACGCAGGTGGTGTCGGCACTGACGCAGCCGATGAGCGACGCGGAGTTTATCGAGGCGCATAGCGGGGAGCGCAACTACGGTTTCCACACGGCTATCGGGAGCGCAAGCACCGCCGAAAAGAATACCATCGCGGCCTGCGTACACTCCGACCAAACCATAACCGACGGACAGACCGTCCGCCTGCGGCTGCTGGAGCGGATGGAGGTGGCCGGAATACGCATCCCGTGCAACACCATAGTCGTGGGTGCGGCACGGGTGCAGGGCGAACGCCTCGGTGTGGAGATTACCTCGCTCGAACACGAGGGAACGATCATTCCGGTCGAACTCGCCGTATTCGACAGCGACGGGCAGGAGGGCATCTTCATCCCCAGCTCGATGGAGATCAGCGCGGTCAAGGAGATTGCCGCCAACATGGGTTCGTCGCTCGGTTCGAGTATCAACATCTCCACCGATGCCGGGGCGCAGCTCGCCTCCGACCTCGGAAAAGGAGTGATACAAGGGACGAGCCAGTACATCGCCCGGAAGATGCGCGTCGTCAAGGTGCATCTGAAAGCCGGATACAAGGTAATGCTTTACCAGCCGGAGAATTAACAGACAACCGATTATTAAACCGGGGTTCTTAACCCCACCACTAAATCCACAATGAAAATGAAAAAGATTTTTGTAATGATGTTCGCCCTTTTAACGGGCATCGGTGCAATCCATGCACAAGAACAGGTAACGACGGAGAACGGCACGCAGCAGGCTGCAGACAATGCGGTGCACAGCGCCGAAACGGAGCAGGAGCCGGAGAAGATTGCCTTGCAGAAAGAGGTCTATCCGCAGGCGGAGACCGATGGCGAGCTCTATCATGGCCTCACGAAGAAACTCACGTTCGACCGCATGATTCCCCCGCACGGGCTGGAGATTACCTACGACAAGACCGTCCATGTCATCTTTCCGGCGGCGGTGCGCTACGTCGATCTCGGCTCGCCGAACCTTATCGCGGGCAAGGCCGACGGCGCGGAGAATGTGATTCGTGTGAAGGCCACCGTGCGCGATTTCCGCACGGAGACCAATATGTCGGTCATCACCGAGGACGGCTCGTTCTATACCTTCAATGTGAAGTATGCCGCCGAACCGCTGCTGCTCAATGTCGAGATGTGCGACTTCATCCATGACGGCAGCGCCGTGAACCGCCCGAACAACGCGATGGAGATTTACCTCTCGGAGCTGGGGAGCGAATCGCCGCTTTTGGTGCGTCTTATCATGCAGTCCATCCACAAGCAGGACAAGCGCGAGGTGAAGCATATCGGCTGCAAGCGCTTCGGGATTCAGTATCTACTGAAAGGCATCTACACGCACAACGGGTTGCTCTATTTCCACACCCAGATCAAGAACGCCTCCAACGTGCCGTTCGATGTGGACTTCATCACGTTCAAAATCGTCGATAAGAAAGTGGCCAAGCGCACGGCCATCCAAGAGCAGGTCATTTTTCCGCTGCGTGCCCACAACTACGCCACGCGCGTGGCCGGAAAGAGGGACGAGCGCACCGTGTTCACGATGGCGAAGTTTACCATCCCTGACGATAAGTGTCTCGTCGTGGAGCTGAACGAGAAGAACGGAGGCCGCCATCAGTCGTTTACCATCGAGAATGAAGACCTCGTGCGTGCGAATGTCATCGACGAACTCAAAGTGAAATAGCCATGAAGCGGTTTTTAATCATCCTCGTAGCGTCGCTCGCCCTTTGTGTGGGGCGGGCTGACGCCCAACGATGCCTCCCCAAGATGCGGGGCATCGAGCTGAAGGCGGGCATGGCCGACGGATTCTACTCGCACGCGAGCCGTGCCGAGACGGGGTACTATTTCGGGGCGGCACTTGCCACCTACACCAAAGGCGGCAACAAGTGGGTGTTTGGCGGCGAATATCTGCAACGCTATAATCCTTATAAGGAGAACCGCATCCCGACGGCGCAGTTCACGGCGGAGGGAGGATTCTACTACAATTTCCTTTCCGACGCGCGAAAGATTTTCTTCGTCTATATCGGAGGTTCGGCGCTCGCCGGATATGAGACGGTGAATTGGGGCGAAAAGGTGCTGTTCGACGGTTCGCGCCTTGCGAGCAAGGACGCTTTCATCTACGGCGGGGCGCTCTCGCTCGAAGTGGAAACCTACCTCGCCGACCGCATCGCCCTTTTGGTAAATGTCCGCGAGAGGTGTTTATGGGGCGGCTCGACGGGGCATTTCCATACGCAATACGGAATAGGACTGAAATTCATCATCAACTGACGGCATGACGATAGATGAAATGCGACAGTTGCCTTTGGAAACCTTTCTGCAACGGCTGGGGCATCATCCTGCCATGCGGAAACGACACGATCTGTGGTACAACGCTCCCTACCGCGAGGAAAAGACGCCGTCGTTCAAAGTCAATACGGACAGAAATATCTGGTTTGATTTCGGGGCGGGACACGGAGGCGATATTTTCACCCTTGCCGGAGAGTTGATCCGCAGCACGGATTTTCTCACGCAGGCGAAATACATCTCGGACACCGTAGGCGGGGATTTCGTGCCGCTCCCTGCGCCGCGACCTGCAAAGGAGCGTGCCGCCGAGCCTGCATTTCACGAGGTCGAGCAAAAGACGCTGATCTACGGCGTGCTGAAAGACTATCTCGCGCAACGGGGCATCTCCCCGGAGGTGGCCGCCCGACATTGTCGGCAGATCAGCTACCGCGTACACGGGAAACCCTATTTCGCTATCGGGTTCCCGAACGTATCGGGAGGATGGGAGCTGCGCAGCAAGCTGTTCAAAGGCTGTGTTCCCCCGAAGGACATCTCCCTCGTCTCACATCGGAAGACGCCGACGGATGCCTGCGACGTGTTCGAGGGGTTCTTCGACTTCCTGTCCGCCGCGACGCTCGGAGTGGCCGAAGGCAACGATGCGGTGGTGCTCAATTCGGTCGGCAATCTGACCAAGTCGTTTCCCCGTCTGGACGGTTACGCGAAAATCAACTGCTGGCTGGACAACGACGAGGCGGGACGAAAGACGTTCGAGGCATTGCGTGCCCGCTACAAGGAGAAGGTGGTCGATTGTTCGGGGCTTTATGCCGGATGCAAAGACCTCAATGAACACCTGCAAAAGAAATTGCAGGAGAAAACGACGAATAACAAAACATTAAAATTCAGGTTATGATTAGAAGTTTCAATATCACAAGATTAGGTTTTTCTTTTTTCATCGGGATGATGGCTTGTCTGCTTTCGTCCTGCGACAATGAACTGGAGGTTCGGCAGGCGTACCCGTTTACGTTGGAAACGATGCCCGTGCAGACGAAGATCGTAAAGGGTGAGACCGCCGAGATACGATGCACGCTCCACCGCGAGGGACGCTACGACGAGGCGCGGTACACGATCCGTTACTTTCAACCCGACGGCAAGGGGACGCTCCGCATGGACGACGGCACGGTATTCCTGCCCAACGACCGCTATCCGCTCGACCGCGAGGTGTTCCGTCTCTACTATACCTCCGCATCGACCGACCAGCAGACCATCGACATCTACGTCGAGGACAATTTCGGGCAGGTCGTGCAACTGACCTTCGATTTCAACAACGAGAGTAAAGACGAAGAGGAGGTGCAGTTATGATTTACGCAGGATACAAGAAACATCCGCTCGGCGACGAGCAATACACGCCGCGTCATGCGGTGCTGCCGATTATCAAGTTCCTGCCACGACACGCCGTCGTCTGGTGTCCCTTCGATACCGAAAACAGCGAATTTGTCATCGCGCTGAAAGAGGCAGGGCATGAGGTCGTCTTCTCGCATATCTTCACGGGGCAGGACTTCTTCGAGTATGAGCCGCCGAAGTGGGATATGATCGTTTCCAATCCGCCGTTCAGTCTCAAGCAGCAGGTCGTGGAACGCTGCCTTGCGCTGGGCAAGCCGTTCGCACTTCTGTTGTCGAATTTGTGGTTGAACAGCAGTGCTCCCTGCCGATTTTTCAAAGAACGGGAGATGCAGATACTTCTGTTCGACAAACGGATAAACTACTCGGAAAAGAACGCCGTGTATTTCGGTTCGAGCTACTTTTGTCACAAGGTGCTGCCCAAGCAAATCGTGTTTGAACACCTTGCGACGGTCAAAGGGGAAAAGAGCCGGATGTGGGCGGATATGGAGAAAGTAAGGGCGTTGTAATATCGGCTATGTTATATAGACAATACCTCCGGCAGTTCGGGCTGTCGGAGGTATTCTTTTTTCGAGGCGGTTTCAAGCGACGTCGAACAAGGAGAGTTGCTTTGGCTCCAAATACTGCCGTTTGATCTCTTTGAGTTTCGCCATGAGTCTGCGAATTTTTGAGACGTTGTAGTTGCAACCGTCGGAGCTATGCTCCATCGCATAGGCGTAACGCTGTTCCAACTCGGTGATGCCTTGTTTTACGGCGGTTTTATAGTCGCTGATAGGCTCGTCCCAGACCGACGGGTGGCTGCCGCCGCCTGCACCGCCCGTACTCCAATCGACCGTAACGGCATACGTGCCGTCTATCGACTGCCCGATAAGGATTGTATTGAATAGATCCAACTCGATACGCTCCACGATAGGGAGCATCCCGCGTATCCATCCGTACTCGTCGAATTGCTTGGCCGCATAGCCGAAAAGCAGTCCGCGTTCGTATGTCCGCACGTTAAGGATAATCTTGTGGACGCTGTTTCCGAAACTCTCGAAATAGGCGATCAGTTCGGCGTTGTCCCGACGGACGGCCAAGAGGTAACGCAGGACTGCGTTACGCTCTACTCGGCACGGATTGTATTCCAAAATCGCCTCTAACTTCTCTTGCTTGGTATATTCTTGTATAGGTTTCATAATGATTCTATTTAGGTGGGTTGAACTTATGCCGAAATGAGGTTGGCGATGGAGGTATGGCGTTGCAGCCACTCCTGCACATATTCTGCGTTGTATTCCGAGGTAATGACCGCCGTGCAGTCGTCCGTCTGCGTGAAGCGTGTGCTTTCGTAGCTGTCGATCCACTCTTTGAGCGAGGCGACGCCCCATGCTTCCGCGTCGTCGAAATAGTTGTCCAATGTGCGGATCGGCTCCGCAAAGGTTACTATCAATGTCCGGTAATTTACTCTGTTCTTTTTCATCGTTCGTCTATTTATTGTTTCTATTATTCAACCATGTATCCCGTTTTGCTCGGCACTCCTCCAATGTCGGGGCGACGCAGGAGAACAATTCGCCGTCCGTATGTCGGTAGTCGTATTGACAAAGCCGTTTCTTTCTGCGTGGGGAAAGGGTGAGGATAAAATACTCGTGGCATTCTTCTCCCGTCGGGCAAACCGATACGCCGTTTACAGTCATTTTCGTTTTCATTGTCGTAATCTTTTAGGGGTTAAAACTCTGCTTTCATCAGCCTGCACCTGAAATATTGGGTTTGGTCGCTGGGCTTGCGCTGGTGTACCCATAGATGATGTGCGCCGAAACCGTACACGAAATAGTCGTCGAGCGGCACTTGGGTTTTCAAGCGTTCGAGACCTTGCCGCAGGCTCTCTTCGCCATCGGCAAAAAGAATGGTGTTCACAAGGCGGAAATAGATCTCCGTCACTTCGTCGCAATAAGGACAAAAGAAAGATTCGATTGTTACGTTCATAATGCTTTGTAATTAGAGTGTTAATAACCAGAAGAGGAAACCGAAAAGGGCGACCGCAGAAAGCAGGAAGACGATGCAGCCGAACAGAAAGCGGATAATACCCTCTATAATCTCCTTGCAGAGCCATAGACCTATCGACCATGCCCAAATGCTGCCGCCGAACATACTGCTGACAAACATTGCCAGAACCAACCAAAATGCGATTTTTAATGTTGCTTTCATCTTTGACCTCCTTTTCTTGATTGATGCGGATTTGAGAGTGGAGGGAGTGAGTTTCTTATCCTAATCTGCCGCTCGTTTATCCGACATTTTTTTTGATGCGTCTTTCGGTCGCGTCGGTCGTTTCGTTTCAGGGGCTTTTCGGTGTAGAGGTTAGGACGTACAAGGTTTTTGAGAACAAATACCTCGCAACCGAAGGGCGCAGGGAAGATTTTTCGCAAAACCGCAAGGCTTGACCTTGTACGTCCGTCAAGACCTCGTAAACACCTTTGCACCTGCAACGTAACGACGCCACGACGCGATGGGAAGACAGCGAAAATGGAGGTAAACGAATTATTAGGCAGATTCGAGAAAGTAAAAAATAGCACGCCGTGCTATTACGGATTGGGCTTGCCAATCCTGAACGAAACGCTTGGAAAAGCGCATAAAAAATCCCTCGCTCCAAAGAAACGAGGGATCTAATATCTATGGTTATGTTGTTGCCGGAAAATCGGCTTTATTACCCGGCGATGAACTTTCCGGTGGCAATTTCATATTTGCCCAATTTCCCATCCGAGTTTTCCAAGTGGACGTATTCGCGTCCTACTACGGACAGACTTTCGTTTGGCTGGCTGAAAATGTAGCCGTTCTTCTTGCAGTATTTGGCATAAGCCCTTACTGCATCTTCAAAAATCGAGGTTTCCATAAAATCAAGGTTTGAGGTACACGAATATACATATATTCTTTGTTATATCCGATTTTTGAGCTATATTTGCATAGAGTTATTTGAAGTAATGCAAAACGCAGCAATCCGAAGCAGTTGCACTTTTGCCTTATCATTACCTACCGTATTTTGGAGCCTAAATCTATGGCTTATCTTCAATAACTTATCTCAAACCTGCATTTTTTTGCAAAAAAAGTGAAAACAGACTAGGTATTTTTGTGCCTATGGCTGTATAGTATAGGTAACACCCTAAAAGTATACATATTGGAACGCCATACAGATACCCCTACCATAACCGACATGGAGGGACTGCTATACAGATACCTCGTCCGCCGGACGAGCGGGGCCGAAGACCGGGAGGTATATGCCTGGCTCGAAGCCTCAGAGAAGAACCGCAGCCTGTTTTTCGAAGTCGCGGCCGTATGGAGCGCACACAGGACGCTCATCTCCCCCGCCACCGGCGAGCGCTGCGATGCCATGCTACGGCGGCTCAACGCGCGTATCGACGCCGACGACGCCATGCAGCGCCCCGCGCGGTTCGCATGGCGGCGTTGGATGTCCGCAGCGGCTGCGGCAGCCGTGGTCGTGATCGCGGTCGCGGCAGCCTGGCTGGCAGGGCTGCGCTTGCCGGAAGCCGGGCGGTTCCAGTCCTATGCCAACCATACCGGCGACGTGGCCGTCCTGCATCTGGAGGACGGGACGCAGGTGTGGCTGCAAGACGGCACCGAGTTGCGCTATGCCGTAGGCAAGGGGGACGGGGAGCGGATCGTGCGGCTCGACGGCGAGGCCTATTTCGACGTGTCGCACGATCCGCGGCATCCCTTCGTCGTGGAGACCCGCGAGCTGGCGATCCGGGTGCTGGGCACGGCCTTCAATGTCCGGGCGCTCGCCGGCGACCCGTTCACGGAGGTGGTGCTCGAACGCGGCGCCGTACGCCTCGAAACCCCCGGCGGCGACAACCTCGTGCGGCTGCATCCCAACCAGCGCGCCGTGTACGACGCCCGGATGGGCGACATGGAGGTGGCCGAAATCAACGCGCCGCTCTATGTGACCAGGCGTTACAACCTGGTCACGATGAAGGGCGCCACGATCACGGAGATCATCGCCGGCATCGAAAAGAGCTACGGCGTACGCATACGCATCATGTCGCCCGACGACGGCAAACGCTATGACATCAACTACTTGCGGAGCAATTCGCTCGAGGAGGTCGTCGACATCGTCGAGTTCATGACCGGAACGCATTGCGAGGTGATCCGCAACGAATGATACGGGGCCTGCGGCCGACCACCGCAGGCCTTTTGCACCGCACAACCCGGAACACGCTTCACGAACCTTAAAATATGAAGAAAAATTCCATCCCCAAGCTGGAATTGGTATTTCTTCTCCTGTTGACCGGCATGTGTCCGCAGGCCCATGCTACGGATGACGGCAGAAATGCCTCGCCACAAAAGACCTACGCTGTGGATCTCACGCTCGGATCCGCAACGGTGCTGACCTTCACGGAGGCCGTCACCTCACAGACGGGCGTACTGTTCTCCTACGAATCGGCACTGTCGCAGATGCCGCTCGGCGACGTGTCGGTGCATGAAACCGCGGCGTCGCTGGAACATATCCTGGAAAAGGTATTCAAGGGACGGGGATTCCGTTACAAGGTCGTCGACCGCATCGTGGTGCTGACCTACGACACGGATTCCGCGCGTTCGCAGCTGGTACTCGTGACGGGGCGCGTCAAGGACGGCTCGGGGACGCCGCTGGTCGGCGCCTCGGTCGTCGTGAAGGATACGATGCGGGGCGTTTCGGCCGGGGCGGAGGGCAATTACCGGATTTTCGCCGATCCGGACGCCACCCTCGTTTTCTCATACATAGGCTATGCCGACCGGGAGGAACGCATCGGGACGAGGTCGGCTATCGACGTCGTACTGGAGGAATACGAAGCCGTGCTCGAGGACGTGGTGGTGGTCGGATACGGCACGCAGTCGCGCAGGACGGTGACTGCGGCCATCAGCAAATTCGACGGGCATCTCCTGGAGGGTATCCCCGTCAATTCGGTCGGCGACGCCCTGAAGGGACGCATCCCCGGCGTGAGGGTCGCCACGACCGATGCGACACCGGGCGCAGACCCCAAATTCCTGATCCGCGGCGGATCGTCGATCAACCAGTCGAACGACCCGATCGTGCTGGTCGACGGCGTAGTCCGCGAAATGGCCGGGCTGAATCCCAACGACATCGAATCCGTTTCGTTCCTCAAGGATGCCGCGGCGGCGGGCATCTACGGTTCCCGCGCGTCGAACGGCGTGATCCTCATCACCACGAAGAAAGGTTCGAAACACCTCGGCCCCCGGATCGTATTCGAGGGGCAGTGGGCTTGGGCGTCGCCCGCCACGAAGTTCGACCTGATGAACGCCCGCGATTACATCCTCACGGTGCGTCCGGCGCTCATGGAGGGGTATTGCGGCGGCATGGATCCGGCATCGGTGCTGGGCGGCGAACAGTCGGCAGGCACGGGCAATACGGCCAAATCGCTCTGGACGACCCGTTACCTCCGGCCGGACGAGCAGGTTCCCGCCGGCTACCAATGGGTTGAAGACCCGGTGAACCCCGGGCGCATCATCGTCTTCGAGGACAACGACCAGCAGAGCCAATGGTTCGGCGACGCATGTTGGCAGAATTACTACGTCGGCATCGACGGGGGCGGCGACAACATCCAATACGCCGCCTCGGCGGGTTATACGGACGACAGCGGGATCGGGATCACGACGGGCTATTCGCGCTTCACGTTCCACGGCAACACGACCTTCCAGGTGACGCGGCGGCTCAGGGCCTCGACGACGTTCGACTATTCGCAGATCGAGCAGCAGACCTTCGAGAGTGCGCCGCTCAGCCTGCGCAACTCGGTCATACGCGGGCTCTCCGTCCCCAACACCCACCGCGACTGGTACGGCGAGGAGGCGGGCGAGGAGCTGGCGGGCACGCCCGCGCTGGGCACCAACAACACGACGATACCGGCCGCCTACTACGCCTATTACTACCACAATGCCGGGTCGACGATCAAGCGTTCGACGGCCACGATCAACCTCGACTGGGAGGTGTTCGACGGGCTGCGCCTGGTCGGGCAGTTCACCAACTACAACCGCCATACGCGCAGCTATTTCTATGTCGAGGACAACCCCACGACGGGCTCGAACATCCGGCCCATGAAGGAGGGCTTTTCGGAGACCAACCGCATGGATTTCCAGGCCTATGCCGACTACAAGGGTACGTTCGGCAACGGGCACCGCCTGGGTGCCGTGGCGGGCTACGAATACATGCTCGACAAACTCAACAGCTTCGACGTGCGGGTGCAGGGCGCCGTGTCGGACAAGCTGCCCGTGCTCGACGCCGGGACTTCGAATATCGCCAACTATCCGAAGAGTACCCGCACGCGGGAGTGCCTGATCTCCTATTTCGGGCGTGTGAACTACGATTACGGCGGGCGTTACCTCCTCGCCGCGACGATGCGCATCGACGGTTCGTCGAAATTCGCCGCAGGCCACCGCTGGGGCTATTTCCCGGCGGCATCGGCCGGATGGGTGGTCAGCAAGGAGGGCTTCTGGCCCGAAAACAGTGCGGTCAGCATGCTCAAGGCGCGCGTGAGCTACGGGCTGACGGGCAACAACGGGATCGGGCTGTACGACACCTACGGCAGCTACAATTCGCTCTACACCTACAACGGCAACGCGACCACCACGACCAATACGATGCCCAACAACGGCCTGATCTGGGAGAAGACCCTCCAGTTCAACGCCGGCATCGACCTCGGGCTGCCGGACAACCGCATCACGCTGGCGCTCGACTATTACAACAAGGAGACGCGCGACCTGCTGTTCGACGTCAGCCTCCCCAATACGACGGGCTACAATTCGGTTTCGACCAACCTGGGGCGTGTCAGGTTCTACGGCACGGAACTGTCGCTGTCGTCGGTCAACATCGACCGCAAGGGTTTTTCGTGGAGGACGGATTTCACGTACAGCTACAACATGAACCGCGTGCTCGAACTGCCCGACAACGGCAATCCCCGCAACCGCATCAACGGCATCTCGGTCGGCGACGGGAGCCAGTTCGGGGGCATCGCCGAGGGCGAGCGCATGGGGCGTATCTTCGGCTATGTCGCAGAGCGCATCATCGAGACGCAGGAGGAGGCCGACGCGGCCCGGTACGACACGCAGTCGCGCGGCTACCGGCGCAGCGACCGGCGGCAGATAGCCGGGCGCAAGGACATCGGCGACTACGAGTGGAAAGACCGTCCGGGATCGACGCGCATGGACGGCCGGCAGATCATCAACGCCGAAGACCAGTTCCTGCTGGGGTATGCCCTGCCCCACTCGACGGGCGGCATCGGCAATACGTTCCGCTACCGGAACTGGACGCTGAACGTCTACATGGACTACGCCCTGGGACATTCGGTGCGCAACGACATGCAGATGCGCTATTTCCAGTCGACGATGGGCAACTGCAACTACAACCTGGTGAACGAGGTGAAAAAATGCTGGTCGCAGCCGGGCGACGATACACGCTACGCCCGTTTCACGGCCAACGATACGGACTGGGGCAACCGCAACTACGGGCGCACGTCCGACATATTCGTCGAGAAGGCCGACTACCTCTGCCTGCGCGATGTTTCGCTCTCGTGGTCGCTCCCGAAGGCGTGGCTGCGCAAACTGCACATAAGCGACGTGACGCTCACCGTCTCGGGCAACACGCTTTGCTACTGGACGGCCGTGCACGGGGTCTCGCCCGAGGCCGCGACCACCGGCGGCCTCTACACCGCGTCGTCGACCTACGACACCGGGTTCAGTCCCTACCCGCCGACGCGCAAAGTGCTCTTCACGGCCAAACTCACGTTCTGACACCCTACTGCCATGAAAACGAAATTCGGAAAGACTATAGCCGGAGTCGCGCTGCTGTTCTGCGCATACGGGGCGGGCGGCTGTCACGGCGACCTGGACATCATGCAGGACAACAAGCTCTCGGCCAGCAACATGTGGAAAGAGGAGAGCGACGCCACGTCGGCCACCTACGGGCTGTACGTCTACCTGCGCAGTGCGCTCAAGAGCATGAACGACGTCTACCTCTGCTGGGGCGAGCTGCGCAACGGGCTGTGGGGCCCGGGGACGCACAACACGCTCAACGGCGTCGACCAGTCGCAGGTGCGCACCAGCACCATGAGCTCGGTCAACGAGTATGCCGACTGGACGGCGCTCTACACGACGGTCAACCAGGCAAACTTGGTCATCAGGCATGTCCCTGCGATGGGGTTGAAGGAGAAACCGCGGGCCTTCTGCCTGGGGAACGCCCACTTCATCCGCGCGTACTGCTTCTTCCAGATCGCACGCATCTGGGGCGATGCCCCGCTGCCGCTCTGGGGCTACGAATCGACCGACACGGAGCTGTTCCTCGGACGCACCCCCGTCTCGGAAGTGCTGATGCGCGTGGAACGCGACATTGCCGACGCGGAAAGGTACGTCGCCGATACGTCGGACAAGACCGTGGCCACGCCGGCCGCCGTGGCGATGCTGAAGGCCGACTATGCCCTGTGGATGTACCGTATGCAGGCCGGGGGCGAGGCTTACCTGGCGATGGCCCAAGAGGCGCTCGGGGAACTCGGCCTGTCGGACGCCCTGCTCGAGCCCGCGTATGCCGATATTTTCAGTTCGTCGAACAAATGCGGCCGCGAGGTCATTTTCGCCGTGCACCAGGATGTGTCGGAAGCCCTGAACGGCCCGGCCTACTACCTCGGCTGGAACGAGAGTTACGTCGAAGCGGCCTACCGCAATAACCCCGTCCCCACCACCGGGGGCAACCAGTGGTGGTGGTATACCGACACTTACCGGGCCCTGCTGCAGGCCGACCCCGCCGATACGCGTGCAGCGCTGACCTGCCGCACGGCCGATTACGGCACGGGCGGCCGCAGGATCGGCTGGACGGAGAAACTGATGGGGCGCGTGGACAACGGCACACGCATTTTCGACTCGGATTTCATCCTTTACCGCTACGGCGAAGCCTTCCTGATGGCGGCCGAAGCCCGGTATTACGGGAAGGACTACGCGGGTGCGCTCGAAGCCCTGGCACCGCTGGCCGCCAGGGCCTACGGGCGGAAGGATTACTACACCGACACGTCGCCCGAAGCCGTCCTGCAGGCGATCGTCGACGAATACCTCAGGGAGATGGTCGGCGAAGGCCGCACCTGGTGGATGCTCCTGCGCACGGACAAGATATGGGAGTACAGCGCCGACATCGCGGCGCAGCGCGACAAGAACCCCAACATACTGCTATGGCCCATCACGCAGGCGGCCATGAGCCGAAATTACAACCTCACGCAGACCGAAGGCTGGTATTGACCGCCCGGGACGGAACGCCGCCGTATAGGGGCGGCGACGGCGGTCCCGCAAGGCGGGAGGAGGAACCTGCGCCCGGGAGGCGACGTGCCTGCAACCGCGCCTGTGAACCGGCAAGAAAAATGCCGCGCCCCGAAAAAGGCGCGGCATCGCTTTTAGGAGCGAGAGGGTCAGAAGCCGATGAAGTCGGTCTGGAGTTTCGAGGTGCGGTAGGTGTTGCCCATGCCGTCCTCCGCCACGATTTCGAAATCGGCGGTCTCTGGCGTTCCCGACGCCAGGTTCCCGTAATAGTAATGGTCGAGGTTCTTGCCCCAGGTCGTGCCCACGCTCTTGCTGTAATAGAGCACGTGGTAGGCATAGGCCCAGTAATCGTAGGTCTTGACGCGGGTCATGTCGCAGACTTTCGTGCCGTTCTGCCAGAGCGAAACTTTCCAGCTGCCCGAGGGGTCGGAGTTCCAGACGTTGGCCACGATGCATTTCGCATTGTTCATCGCCGAGGAGTTGGCCGCCCAGCCGAAGGTGAGGCTGCCCGACTTGCCGAATACCTGTGTGGCCGAATAGGCCCGGATCTGGTAGCCGGCGTCCTTGTTGGTCGACTTGTAATACTGGTTGGCGACGGTGTTGCCCGAAATCTCGTAGACTCCGTAACCGTTCGGCGTACCGTCGGCGCAGAGGTTCGCCGTCCACCACGCACCGCAGGCGGCGCCGTGGACATGCTCGAAGATCGTCTTGCCGTTACGCTTGTGGATGTATTTCTGGTTGTAGTGCGTATGGCCGATCATGATGTGCGCCTCGGTGAATTCGGCCAGCAGGTCGAGCACGCCATCGTAGTTCTCGTGGCTCTCGTCCGTCACGCTCGTACCCCCGCGGAACGGGATGTGCGCACAGAAGATCACGAGCTTGTCCTTGTCTACATGCGACAAGTCCTGGCGCAGCCACTCGAGCTGCTTGTCGGTGATGCCGCCCTTGTACTTCTTCTTGCCTTCGTAGAGCACGTTGTCCATCGACACGATGTGCACGTCGCCGCGGTTGAACGAGTAGTTGCGCGGGCCGAACTGCGTTTCGAAATTGGCTGCGGCATTGTCGTCCGAAGTCTCGGTTTGCAGGTGGTCGTGGTTGCCGATGGTCTGGAAGATGGGCAGGTTGCGGTTGGCCATCGACTCCTTCATGTTGCTCCACAGGTCGGGTGTGTCGAAGACGATGTCGCCGAGCGTGATGCCGTAGACCGGCGTGCCCTTGGCCTTGTAACCGTCGACCGTAGCCTCGACGTCGGGGATCGTCTCGTTGACGTAGCGGCTGATCTCGGCCGTGGTAGAGCACTGCGGGTCGGCGATGCATACCAACGTGAAATCTGTTTCCGGGGCCGGCAGCGGCGTCAGCACGAAGTCGTGGCGGTCGGCGATGTTCTTATGGACGATCTCGGCGTAGAAGAGCGGGTAGTTGTCGGCCGACGTGTTGACGGCATACCCTGCCGGCGTGCTGTAATGTACGAAGCGCGCCTTCTTGTAGCGCTCCATCTGGTAGACGCCGTTGGCATCGGTCGTGACGCAGCCGTAGCCGTCCGACACGACCACGCCCGGGACGGGGTTCCCCGACGTGTCGGTCACCAGTCCGTAGAGGGTCGTATTGCCGTCGAGCTGCGTGCCGTTGACTTCGGTTTCGACTCCCTCGTCGCCGTCATGCCCGCCGGATTTGTCGTTGCTGCATGCCAGCATCAGCGTCGCCGCCATACAGCATAATAACATGATTTTCGTTTTCATATCCTGAGTTTTTTATTGCTTATTTCCAGAGCGCGTTCTGTTCGAGGTTCGGGTTGCGGGTGATCGCCGTCTGGGGGATCGGACGCAGGTATTTCTTTTCGCCCCACGTGCGCTTGTACTCCCAGACGATATTCCCCGCGGCGTTGAGCGAGAAGGTCTGGTTGGCCCCCGTATTGGAAATGGCGATCGAATGTTCGGTATCCTCGCCCGGGCGGATGTAGAAGTCGGGTACGGGATCGCCGTTGTCGTCGGTGCTCTGCCCCGTGAAATCGTAGGTGTAGCCCGTGTTGCCGATCCAGATGCCCGTCCAGGGGTTGTTGTCGCTCGTGAGCAGGTCGCCCATGTGCCAGCGCATGTCGTCGTCCCAGCGCAGCCCCATTTCGAGGCAGAGCTCGATGCCGCGCTCACGGCGCACTTCGAGTATCCACTTGTCGGTCACGGTATTGAGGAAATAGGCCTCCATGTAGGGGTCGGCCTTGTCCGGGACGACCGGGGTCACGCCGGCACGGCTGCGCAGCTGCGCGATGGTCTGATCCCATACCGCGGCGTCCATTTCGCCCAGCTCGGCCTTCGCCTCGGCGTAGTTCAGCAGCACCTCGGCATAGCGGAGGATCGGCAGCGAATTCCAGCTCGCGGCCTTCGACAGCACGTTGTCGGCATCGTCGTCGATCGACCACTTGATCGGATGGTAGCCCGTACGGGTTACTTTCCAGTTGGGCGAATAGAGCCGTTCGCGGCCGCTGATCTTCATCTTGTAGGTCGGGCTGATGACCGTCTGCGCCATGCGGGCGTCACGGCCGTCGAACTCGCGGATGAAGTCGATGGTCTGGTAACCGTCGATGTCGGTGAACGGCGTGCCCCGGGTCGTGAGGTAGGTGTTCATGAACTTCTTGGTCATGGCGATCTTGGCACCGTAGGTCGGCGAATAGTAGTACCAGCTGGTCTCGTGGAACGCCGAGAGCTCCTTGCTGTACTCGCGGCCGAAGATCACCTCCTGCGTGAGCAGCCCGGCGCTGGTGAAGAGCGAGCGGTAGGCGGTCTTCACATCGCCCGTGACGAGCGAATAGGGCCCCTTGTCCATGATCTCCTTGGCGGCGGCAGCGGCCTCGCGCAGGAATTTGTTGTCGGCGTTATACTCGGCCTGCCACGGTTTGTCGGACGACGGCTCGCGCGAGTGGTACTTGCGGAAGGTGCCTTCATAGAGGCAGACGCGCGACTTGAAGGCCAGCGCCACCCACTTGTTGATGAGCGCCGAGCCTTTGGTGAACTTGGCGTCGGAGAGGCAGTAGGTGCTTGCGAAGGTGAGGTCTTCCAGCACTTTGTCCATGACGTACTCGCGGCTGTCGCGGGGTTTCATCATCGCCTCCTTGTCGCTGGCCGCGATCGTGAAGTCGTACCAGGGCACGGCGCCGAAGGTCTGCACCTTGTCGTAGTAGAACCAGGCGCGCCAGAAACGGGCGACGCCCTCGTAGTGGTTGTAGATCTCGTCGCTCACACGCCCCCTGCACTTGTGCATGTTGTCGAGCATGTAGTTCACGCGGCGAAGGTTCGTCCAGTTGCTCTCAGCCCATCCGGTCTGGTTGTCGGGCGAGACGTTGCCGTCGGGGCGCAGCAGGTCGGTCGGGATGTCCACGGCGCAGTAGTCGGCATAGATGTCGCCGCGCGTGATGGTTCCGTCGCCGGGGATCATCTTCTGGATGAAACCGTTGGCATAGAGTTCCAGGTCGGTTTCCGATTTCCAGAACTCGTCGCTGCCGATCTGGTCGTAGGTGTCGCGCGTCAGGAAATCCTCGCAGGAGGCCATTCCCGCAGCAGCGAGGGTCGTCAGCGTATATAGCAGTATCTTTCTCATGGTTGCTGTCGGTTAAAATGTTACGTTTATACCCAGGGTCACGGTCTTGAGCATCGGGTAGGAATAGCCGTTACCCGTACCGTTCAGGCCCGAAGTGGTCGAGGCTGCGAAATCGGAGTCGCCGCTGGTGATGACTTCGGGGTCGAACATGTCCGTGTGCTTGAACATCGGCGAGTGGGTGAAGAGGTTCTCGCCCGACAGGTAGACCTTCAGCCCCTCGAGGCGCAGCTTCTTGCAGATGTGCTTGGGGAAGGTGTAGTCGATGGTGATGTTCTTCAGTCGGATGTACGAAGCGTCCTGCAGGTAGTGGTCGTTCTCCCACGTCAGCGGGCCGTCGTTGCGGTTGGCGGCGAGCGATACCATGCGTGTCCAGTAGGGGTTCTTGTCCATGTTCGTGACGCGCCAGTTGTCGGTGCTCTTGTCGATCCGGACCACGTTGTCGCCCGTCTGCGTCTTCATCAGCGAGTTGTAGGCGCGGTTCCATTTGCCCCAGAAGAATCCGGACTCCGTCCACGGGTACCAGTCGCGCTTGCCCACGCCCTGCCACAGCATCGAAAGCCCGATGCCGTTCCAGTTCAGCGACATGTTGATGCTGTACTGGTAGCGCGGCGACTGGTTGCCGATGATCTCCAGGTCGCCGTGGTTGGACAGCGTGCGGTTGCCCTTGGTCATGATGCCGTCGCCGTCCACGTCGACGAAGCGCAGGTCGCCGGCATAGGCGCGGAACATCTCGCCGTTCTTGAAGAAGTTGTAGGCCGGGCCGTTCAGGGCGTCGGCGTTGCTGGCGTAGATGCCCGCCGTGCGGAAACCCCATATCTCGCCGATTTCCATGCCCTTGTAGTAGGTCGTCAGGTCGCCCGTTTCGTTATAGTAGTCGGTGATCCAGCTGCGGCTGTCCCACAGCATACCCTTGATGCTGTAACTGAACGGCTTGCCGCCCAGGTTGAACGAGTCGCGCCACGAAAGGCTCAGCTCCCATCCCTTGGTCTTGAGGCTGGCGTAGTTGCCGTAGGGCGCGGCGCTTCCGAGTACCTGCGGGAGGTTCGGGCCGACGGTGTAGAGGTCGGTCGTATTGCGGCGGTAGTAGTCGCCGGTGAACGAAAGCCGGTTGTGGAACAGGTCGAGGTCGAGGCCGATGTTGTAGGTGGTGACCTTTTCCCAGGTGATGTCGTCGGGGATCAGGCTGGGCACCGACGTGTAAGGTACGTTCTGGCCGTTGATGATGACCGACGACTTGGCGATCGAGGCGCTGCCCGAAGCGGTCATGGTCTCGAGGTACTGGTAGGGGTCGATGTTGGCATTGCCGAGCGAACCGATGCTGGCGCGAACCTTGAAGTTGTCCAGCCACCCTTCGACGTGCGGTTTGAGCCACGGCTCTTCGGAGAGGCGCCATCCGACCGATGCCGAGGGGAAGAAGCCCCACTGCGAACTGGACGGGAATTTCGACGAACCGTCGTAACGGGCGCTCACTTCGGCCAGGTAGCGGCCTGCATAGGCGTAGTTGACGCGGCCGAAGAATCCGACCAGCCCCCACGTGTAGCCGCCCGAGGTGGTCGAGTAATACTCGCCGTCCATGAGCGTGAAGCTCGGCTTCGAGGGATAGAGGTTGCCCTGGCGGTAGGTCTTCTGCGTGCGGTAGTCGTAGTCCTCGAGGTTCCATCCGGCGACCACGTTCAGGTCGTGGTCGGCACCCAGCTTGGGCGTGACCGTACCGACGATGTTCGTCGAGATGTAGTCCGAGCGGTACGTCCAGTTTTCGAGCGACGAGAAACTGTTGTCCTGCCCCGAAACGTTCACGCCGGTGTAGTAGGTGTAGAGGTTCTCCATGCGGTCGCGCGACCAGCGGGAGCCCTTGTAGGTCACGTCGGCCGAGACCTTGAAGACGTCGGGGACGAATTCGAAGTTGAACGTCGTGGTATTGGCCACTTCGAGCTTGTTGTTCTCCTGCCACGAGGTGCCCTCGGCGAAGGCCGCATAACCGGTCTTGGCCGCGGTCTGCGTCCAGGTGCCGTCGGGGTTCTTCAGCAGGGCGAACGGGAAGGCGAACATGTCGATCTGGCGCGAGATCACCTGCTGGCCGTAGTGCACCATGGGCTGGTGGTACTTGCTGCTCATCAGGCTGGTGTTGTTGTCCAGCGTCAGCCACGGGCGGATGCGGATCGAACCCTTGGCGCGGAGGTTATACTTCTTGTAGGTCTCCTCGCCCACCTTGTAGATGCCGTCCTGGTTGTAGTAACGGCCCGAAATGTAGTAACTGACCCCTTCGCGGCCGCCCTGGATGCTGACGGCGTGGGTGGTCGAATAGTTCACCGACTTGTAGATCTCCTTGAGCCAGTTGGTCTCGCCGTAGTAGTTGTAGTTGCCGTTGGCGTCGATGTCGTAGTTGTCCATCGTCGGATCGGCACGGCGGCGCTTGAGCTCCTCGAACCAGGCGTTCGAATAGGGCATGTAGTTGTTGAAGAGCGACGGTACGGTCGCCGTCGGCGAGGAGTTGAGATACGACTCGCGGAAGGCATCGACCCACTGCACGGGGTCGGTGACCACGTTGTCCTCCCAGATCACCGTGCGGCGGTGCAGCGATACGGAGCCGTTGTAACTCACGCGCACCTTGCCCTTCTCGGGGTTCTTGGTCGTGATGAGGATCACGCCGAATGCGCCGCGGGCGCCGTATACTGCGGCCGACGAAGCGTCCTTGAGCACCGAAATCGAGGCGATGTCGTCGGGGTTCACCGAACCCATGTCGCCTTCGGCACCGTCGATGAGCACCAGCGCACCGCCGCCCTGTCCGAGTTTGTTGGTCTTTTCACCGCCGCTCACACGGGCCTTGAACGTGTTGTTCACGCCGCGGATGGTGACTTCGCCGGCATGATCGGCCTTACCGTCGACCTGCACGATGTTCAGGCCGGGGATCTGGCCCTGCAACGAACGGGTGATGTTGGCATTGGGCCGGTTTTCGACCGCGTCGCCCGAAAGGTTCTCGACCGCGCCCACGATATTGCGTTTCTTGAGTGTGCCGTAGCCTACGACGACTACTTCGTCCATCACCAGCTCGTCCTCCTGCATCGTGACGTCGATCTGCGTGCGGCGCCCTACCACCTCCTCATGGGGGCGGTAGCCGATATACGAGAAGAGCAGCGTGGCGTTCCCGTCGGCCGGGATCGCATAGCCGCCGTCGACACCCGTCGAGACGCCGACCAGCGTCCCCTTGATAGTGACCGTCACGCCGATCATCGGGTTGCCCGCAGCGTCGCGGACGACCCCTTTCACCTCCGATTTGGCGGCGGCCCTGGCTGCCGGGACGGGGCGCGTGCTGCGCGTCAGTACGACCACTTTGTCAACCACCCGGTAGTCGATGCCGCGGGGCGTGAATACGGTCGCAAGGATGGCCTCGATGGCGGCACCCTTCTCCGAGACCTCCAGGTTCTCCATCGGATAGCCGGCCAGTGCCGTTTCGTAGGAGAAGGCGATGCCCGCCTGCTGCGTAATAGCATCGGCAACGGCCTTGAGCGTCGTCCGCGAGTAGGATAAATTCAGGTCATACCCCTGCCCTTGCGCACCGGGGAGCGATCCTTGGGCGGCATATCCGCCGAAAGCCCCCGCGCAGAGCACCATGACCAGACATAGTCCTTTATGGAATAATTTCTTCATAGTTTCAATTCGGTTAATTGGTTATTTCCCGCTGCCGCGTGCAAAGCACGTCCGCAGCCGCGCCGTGCAGGCGGGCTCCGGGGAAATTCGTTCCGATACGGCAGACAGAACCTTGCAAGTCATCCGTCGTCCGATAAAAAACCGTGTAGTGCTGGTGTAGGGGGATTAGTCAGGCATTTTTCGAAGCTGTTTTAAAGTTTCCGGTTAATAATCGCTTTTTTAAGTTTACATTGGGTCGGTTGCGGCCGGCGTTTTCCGCCCGGTCTGCATTAGATACAAGCGACCGGGGCAAACTACCCAATGCCGGAAGCTTTTTTCACAAGATTGCAATGCAAATTTTCACACCTATATATTACAGATATTTTATTTTTCGGTTTTTCGTCGCAAGGTTCGTAAAATTTTAAACATTTTTCTTGCGAATCCCGGAAAATTGCTATATTTGCAGTGCAAGTCATTCGATATCGTTAGAAACCGTGTAGGAAATTGACATCCGGCAGTGTATCCGGAGTCGGTTTCTGTTTTTTTTATTGGTTTTACAAACAAACTAACGATCCAATCATGATGAAATTTATTCATAAACTGACGATAGTTCTCGCGTTGGGCGGGATCTGTGGCCTTGCCGCGTGCAGCGACGACGACCAGGGGTTCCTCAAACGCAACCTGCGCGAGATGAGTTTCCCGTACGTCGAGTCGAGCGATACGTTTACGATCCGCGCCACGGGGGACTGGCAAATCAGCGACGCCCCCGACAGCCGCGAGTGGACGAACGCCTACGGCTGGGTGCATGTCGACCAGCTCTCGGGCAAGGGAGACCCCGGCACCTACCAGAAGGTGACGGTCACCTGCGACCAGAACACCTCCGAGGAGCGCAGCGCCACCATCTACCTGCACGGCTGCGGCGAAGAGAACGTCGCCATCGCCATCAGGCAGGACAACGGTATCTTCGAGTGGAAACCCTTAGACAACGGACAGCAGTTCGACGTCTCGGGTATGCTCAAACTCAACGCGGAAGCCGGGGCCAAGCTCCGCATCCCCTACATCAAGGCGCTCGGCACGGAAAAATACACCGTCACGGTGACGCAGACCGGCGGCGACGGGATCACGGCCGCCAGCGGCAGCTATTCGATCTCGACGGCCGGCAACGGCTACATCGAAGTGCCCCTGACGGGCACCGCCACCAAGCAGGGCATCGTGACCTTCGGCGTGAAGGCTACCGACGAGGCTGGCACGGAGAAGGATTTCGGCTCCGTTTCGACCATCGTCCGCGCCGGGTTCGACGCCCAGGGCGAGGAGCTTCCCCTGCTGACGCAGAACTTCGGCAAATTCCCCTGGGGCGGCGACTGCATCGGCCAGAAGGCGGGTGTCACGACGGCCGACAAGACCGTGGCCAACCTGAGCCTCGACAACGAGACGGTGAGCGTCTCGGCGGGCACCAACGCCAGCATCGGCGGCATCACCTCGACCGTACGCAACGGCAACGCGGCATTCTACCGCGCCATCGGCATGGAGGGATGGACGGGCTACCTGAATTATATGTGCCCGGGTTACATCCAGCTGGGCGCTGCGAGCGACAATGCCGACGGGCAGCCGGGCAACCTCATCTCCCCGGTGCTGAACATCCCCGCGGGCTACGACCTGCTGCTGACCTGCAAGGTCGCCATCTGGGCCGCAGCCCCCGACCAGGGCATGGTGGGCATCTGCGAGAAGAACGACGGGTTCTGGATCTCGAAGGGCACGCTGGACAAGATCGTAGCTTCGACCAAGAGCTACGTTTCGCTCGACATCCCCGCCTACACGTGGGTCGAGGTCACGGCCGTCATCCCCAATCCCGGCGCGAAAGCCAATCCGGCATTCTTCATCTCCACGGCCGACAGCTGGTTCTCGGGCTCCTCGGTGAAGGCGGGCCGCTGGTACATCGACGACATCAAGCTCGTATACTAAAACCGGACAACAATCATGAAAAAAAGCATTTTATATATTCTGTTCGCCCTCTTCTCGCTATCGGCCGCAGTCTCGCTGACGGCCTGCAAGGACGACGGCGTGGAAATATCGGGGGCCAACAAGTCCAAGACCCCGAAGAACGTGAAACTGCTCGAATACGGGGCCACGTCGCTTACGATCTGCTGGGATTTCATCCGCGGCGCGACATCGTACACCGTACAGCTCGTCGACGGGGAGATGAACCCCGTCAGCGAAGCGCTCTGCAAGACCACGGACGCAATCGACTACCATGAATTCACCGACCTGGCGGCCGACCGGATATATTACGGCCGCGTCAGGGCCAACTTCCCCTACTCCTCCACCTCGGACTGGGTATACGTCACGGCAAACGAGCAGCCGGCCATGCTGATGGCCTCGGTGGGTATCCTCGAACTCGACCCGAAGCTCACGCTCAATGCCGCGACGGGGTCGACGCTCACCTACGAGTGGTCGTATACCGACGATGCGGCGACCGACGCCACGCGCCTCTACAACATCGAACTGTTCCGTGACGAGGCGTGCAGCGAGCTGCATGTCAGCTGGCTGGCCGACGGAAAACTCGCGTCGGACAAAGGCATCTTCACCGCCCTGGCGGGTTATCCCGTCGTGAGGTTCACCTTCTCGGGGCTCGATCCCGAAACGACCTACTACGCCCGGGTCACTAATGCCAGCTTCGGCAACATCATGACCCCCGTCGTCGCCGGGACCACGGCCAAGGCCGGGCCCAAAGCCTCGCAGAATAACCCGGCACAGGCCGGAGATATCGTGCTGGCGCAGGATTTCGCGGCATTCATCCACGGCGGCGACATCGTCCGCTCGGCGGCAGGTTACAACGCCGTATCGGGTACCGAGTACCGCAAGACGTGGGAACCTGCCACGGGCGAGAACCCGCAGGCCGACGGCGACCGTCCGGTCTGCAACTGGACGACGGAGTTCAACGTATTCACCGGAGGCACGTCGGCCGAGTACATCGAAAGCGTCGGCATGAAAGGCTGGGGGCTGTCGGGCAACACCTCGACCCGTCCGGGCTACATCAAGTGCGGCGGCGGTGGCGGCGGTATCGGCATCCTCTATACGCCCGAGCTGGCGGCCCTGCCCAAGAACACGACCGTAACGGTGAGTTTCTCGGCCAGCGCCTATGCCGAAGGCGAAAACGTATACGGCAGCGACATCGTGGTCGAGGCCATCGAGGGCGCCGAGTTCGGGTCGAACAACTCCGTGAGCAAGAAAGGCACGGCCGTGGCTTCGAAAGTCGTGGACATCTCGTCGGCCGTAGGTCGGTTCGAGACCTTCACGGTGACGCTCGACGGCCTCTCGCCCACTTCGCGCATCGCATTTTCGTCGAACCCCGCACAGGCGGGCGCCAACAAGACCCGCTACCTGCTCGACGACATCGTCGTGGTTTACGACGGTGAGACCAGACTGGAGAAACTCACCGTTCCGGCGAACGTGAAATTCGATGCCGAAGCCGTCTATTCCGACAAGCTGACCCTCGAATGGGACGAAGTGGCCGGGGCGGCTTCCTATACGGTGGCATGGTGGGCCGACGGCACCGAGGAGAAGGACGCCACGGTAGCGGAGGGCATCACCTCGGCCTCGTACCTGCTCAAGGAACTGGAGGCCGGCACCGAGTACCACGCGAAGGTCAAGGCGTGCCGCTACAACAACCCCGACTACGATTCGGACTACTCTGCCGTCGTGTCGCAGAAGACGGACATAGCCCCGGTACAGGCCGGGATCGTCGTGTCGAAAGTGCTGGCGACCTCCTCGACCCTCACGGTCGAATGGGCCCGTGCGGACGGCCAGGCATGTGTCAACAGCAGTGCTCAGGTTTACCACGTGAAACTTTACAGCGACGCCGAATGCAAGGATCTGGTCGTCGGCTGGAATGCCTCGAACGTCTTCGGCATCACGGCCGGGAACCGCTTCCGCTTCACCTTCTCGGGACTGGCCCCCGCCACGACCTACTACGTCTGCGTGGACGACAAGACCAACGATTTCTTCTCCGACCCGCTCGCATATGCGACTGCCGCCGCAGGGCCGCAGGCGGGTGCCACGACGGCAGGCTCGGCAAAGGCGGGCGACATCCTCCTGGCGGAAGATTTCTCCAGGGTGATCCACGGCGGCGACATCGCCAATTTCGCCGCGGGCTACTATCCCCCGAGCTCGAACCGCGGGACTTACGCCGCAGCTTCGGGCGACAATCCTTCGGGGTTCTCGGCCACCCGCTGTACGGCCAATGAGTTCGACGTGTTCAGCGGCGGCGGCGTGGCTGCGCCCTACACCGAGGGCACGGGCCTTGCGGCCTGGGGCAAGTCGGGCAACATCGCAGGCCGCCCGGGCTATGTCAAGATGGGCGCCGGAAGTGCGGCTGCCTCGCTTTACACCCCCGAACTGACCGCCCTGCCCGATGCGGCGACCGTCAAGGTGCGCTTCTCGGCACAGGCTTACAGCGAGAAATACGACGGTTCGGGCGCCGATGCCGGGAAAATCCTCGTCAAGGCCGTCCGCGGCGCCGTGCTCGGCGCAAAGGGCGCCATCACCGGCACGGTCACGGAGGTCTCCGCGGCCGACCCTGTGGATATTTCGGCTGCCAAAGCCCGGTTCCGCGAGTTCGAGGCAACCCTCACGAACGTGACGCCCGATTGCCGCATCGTGATCTCGACGAGCGAGAAACGCGCCCTGCTGGACAACGTGGTCGTCACCTGCACGGCCATCACCCCCGCGACCAAACCCGCAGCACCGGGCGGGGTTTCGTTCGACGCCGCAGCGGCGGCCGACAGGCTGACGCTCAAATGGAACGCTGTCCCCGATGCGACTTCCTACACGGTCGCCTACTGGAAAGGTTCGGCCTCAGCCCCCGAAAGCGAGTATGCCTACAAGACCGGCATCGCGTCCACGGCAACGTCGCAGGAGCTGACCAACCTGGAGAGCAACACCTCCTACTGGGCCAAGGTCAAGGCGGTCGGCAGCCTCGATTCCGACTGGTCGGAAACGGCGAACGCCACGACCATGGACAGCGGCGGCGAGCCGCTCCTTCCGACGGCCGACCTGCTCGACGTGGTGTTCCGCAACGACGGTTCGGCCATGGACAACTCCCCGTCGGCAACGCCCGTGCGGGCGCTCGAAGGTACGGCGATGATGACCTATTACAACGACCTCTACTCGAGGTATGCGGCCCATTTCAACCACACGCCGGGCACGTCCGTCAACGAGGGGTTCTACAAGGCCGACTACTCGGCCAACAAGCAGTTCCAGGATGCACTCGCCGACGGGCACACGCTCGAGGCGCTCTTCAAGCTGGATGAGAAGTCGGACGGTTCGGCCGAGCTGAAGATGTTCAGTTCGATGTCGAGCGGCGGCACGGGTTTCCTGATTTCCAAGGCCGACAAGGGTACCGAACTGACCTTCCTTCCCAACGTCAGCACGACGGGGAAATCCAACTGGATATGGACGAAGAGCGGCATCAACCCCGAGGCGGGGCGCTATTACCACGTCGTGGGCGTATGGAACAAGCAGGAAGCCAAGACCTATATCTACGTCGACGGCGAACTGAAAGGTACGATGGACGCCCCGGGCAACTACGTGCCGCCTACCACCACGACGAGCTATTGGTTCGGCATCGGCGTCGACGCCAGTGCGACCGTGGGTCAGAACGCCTGGAAAGGCGACGTGGCCATCGCACGCGTCTACGACGCCCCGCTCACGGCCGAAAAGGTGAAGGCTCTGTGGGAAACCGTCAAACGCGACCAGCAGCCCGCCGCGATCAACATTACCGGGCTGCTCTATCTTTCGGGCTGCGAGGTGGGCGCCGATTACACCTACACGCTCTACGGCAAGGGGTTTGCCGCCGGGGACAGGATCCGCTTCGAACCGCTCGCCGGCAGTGCCGGGGCTTTCACGCTCGACGGGTCGGCCGCAGCGGAGTCGCTTTCGGTGCGCATCCCGAACGGATTTGCCTCGGGCAGGTACCGGATGGTGCTGATGCGCGGCCAGAACCAGTACCCGCTGGGCATCACGCAGCTCACCTATTCGAATAATCCCGCCCGAGTCGCCAAACCCCGGGTGATCGCCCACAGGGGCTACCACAAGGACGGCGCTGCCCAAAACTCCGTAGCTGCGCTCGCCAAGGCGCAGGAGCTGGGCATCTACGGCTCGGAATTCGATGTCTGGATCACGGCCGACGGCAAGGTCGTCATCAACCACGACAGCACCGTTCCCGGGAGCAGCCTCGTGATCGAGAACGTCAATTACGACCAGATCAAGGATCTGACGCTCGCCAACGGCGAAAAGCTCCCGACGCTCGACGATTACCTGGAGCAGGCCACGAAAAATGCGGACACCAAGCTGATCCTCGAAATCAAGAGGCACAGTTCGGCCGCCAACAACGCCCGTGCGGCGGATGCCGTCATCGAGGCTGTCAAGGCAAAGGGGCTGACCGACCGTGTGGAATACATCGCTTTCGACTATACGACCTGCAAACGCATCGTCAACGCCCTTCCGGGTGCCATGGTGCAATACCTGAACGGCGACCTGGCTCCCGCCGCAGTCCGGCAGGACGGCATCGGGGGTATCGACTACCGCTTCTCGGCTTATTCGGGCAATCCGGGATGGGTCAAGGAGGCACATGCCAACGGCATGGTCACGAACGTATGGACGGTCGACACGGTGCAGGACATGATGACCTGCATCGCATGGGGAATGGATTTCATCACCACCAACAACCCCGAGACCCTGAAGGAGCTCCTCACCAGGACATTCGTGTCGGCCAACTGACTGCCGCAGGGCGGTGCGCCTGTGCCCGGGGATTTCACCCGGCACTCCGCAGTTCCCTGAAGGCGCGACCGACAGCCGACGGCGGCGGGTATCATGCCCGCCGCCGTTTTTATTGCCCTGCGGAAAACAAAAAAGGCAGGCGGGCTCGCCAATCTGCAAATATTTTCTAACTTTGTGCATACGATACGAACATGGAGCCTGCAGAACTCATATCCGCCATACGCGCCGGGAGCCGCGAAGCCTTCGACGAGATGTGCGGCCGTTATTATGCGCCGCTGACGGCCTACGCACGCCTCTTCCTGAACGGGAACTGGGCGCAGGACGTCGTGCAGGACGTATTCGTTAACGTATGGGTGCGCCGCGAGGCGCTCGACCCGGGGCAGTCGCTCTATGGGTACCTGCTCCGCTCGGTCTATAACCAGTCGGTCAACTACGTCAACAAGCACCGCCATGCGTGCAGCTACCGCTCCTACTATCAGGAACGTATCGAAAGTATCGGCTACGCCTATTACGATCCCGACCGGAATCCGGTCATCGAAAAGCTCTACTCGCAGGATCTGCGCACGAGCATCAACGAGGCGATCGCAGCCCTCCCGGCCAAATGCCGCGAGGTCTTTTCGCTGAGTTACCTGCAAGGGTTCTCCCACCGCGAGATCAGCGAACAGATGGGGATTGCGCAGAGCACGGTCGAAAACCATATTTACCTTGCCCTGAGGCAACTGCGGGCAAAATTGTCGAAATCGGAGCTGATTCTGCTGCTGTTTTTCATTTTTTTACAAAATAATTCCCATCCGCTTGGGTAGATTTCTCCCGTGGATTGTATACTAAACGGACACAGAACAAATGGACGATACGATTATAATGGACTCAGTCATACAAAAATATTTTGCCGGGGAGACTTCGGAACAGGAGGAAAAGTACCTCCTCGCGTGGCTGGAGGAGTCGGAGGAGCACCGCAAATACTTCTTCGAACTGAAGAGCCTGTGGGGGGCACGCCGCGTCTTCGAGGAGAGCACCGACCTGTCGCGCTTCGCGTCGTTCATGCGCAGCACCGACCATCGGATCGGGAGTATCGTCGCCGGCGAGCGATCCACCCGTCGCCGCAGACTGGTGCGGTGGACGCTGGGAGCAGCTGCCGCCGTCCTGCTCGCCGTTTGCGCCGGCACGGCATGGCATTTCCTCTCGACACCCGACATATACCGGGTTTACGAGAATACGGGCGATGCGGTGACGACCGTCACGCTCGACGACGGGACGCACGTGTGGCTCAACGCCCGTACGAAACTGACGCTGCCCGAAGCCTTCGGCCCGACGCAGCGCAACGTGCAGTTGGCCGGCGCGGCCTTCTTCGAGGTGGCGCGGGACGAAGCCGCCCCGTTCGTCGTGTCCACCGACAAACTGCGCGTGCGCGTGCTGGGCACCTCCTTCTGCATGCAGGCCTACGAAGGTTCGCAGCAGGCCGAAGTCGTCCTCGAACACGGTTCCGTACGCCTTCAGACGCCCGCAGGGGTCAACCTGGTGACGCTGCAACCCGACCAGCGCGCCCTGTACGACGCTGCGGATGACAACCTCGCCATTACGCAGGTCAACGCTTCGCATCTCGTGCTGACCCAGTACGACCTGGTGACGATGTCCGACGCTACGCTGCACGAGATCATCTCGCACATCGAGACGACCTTCGGCGTGCGGCTTTCGGTGCCGGGACGCTACGGCGACAAACGCTATACGTTCAATTACCAGCGATCCAGTTCGCTCGAAGAGGTGCTCAATATCGTCGAATACCTCACGGGCGAACATTGCGAGGTCATCTACCGCAAGAAATAAGCGCAGCGGGGAATACCGGCCGCCGGATTCCCGGGATCGGCCGCACGCGGCACCGGCGCCGGCTCCCGTAGCGGAATGCCGGCAGGATCGCACAACAAAAAGAGGCTCTGGAAAGAGCCTCTTTTGTCGTTTCACGGGCCGCAGGCGCCGCGGGATCAGAGCGTCGAAAGCCAGTCGAGCGTGGCTTTCTGCCAGTCGTCGTAATAGCGGAAGCGGGAGTTCATGCCCCAGCCGTGGCCGCCCGACGGATAGATGTGCAGCGTGGCCTTGATGCCGTGTTCCTTGAGCTTCTGGTAGAACAGCGCGCTGTTCACGGCCGGTACCACCTTGTCGTCGTCGCAATGGAACAACAGCGTCGGCGGCGTGGCGGCATCGACCTTCTTCTCGAGCGAGAACTCCTGTGCAAGGGGCTTGTCGGCATCTTCGGCGCCGAGCAGCTGTACGAAAGTCCCCTTATGGCGTTTGTCCGGGTCGGCCGAGATCACCGGGTAGAAGAGGATCATGAAGCCCGGCTTCACGTCCGAAAGCGTCCCGACGCTCCCGGCGAGGTAACCCCCGGCCGAAGTCCCCGACACCCCCACTTTCGCGGGGTCGATGTTCAGCTCCGCAGCCATCGAACGCATCACGCGCAGCGCCTCGTCGGCATCGTTGCGCGGAACCTCGCTGTGGCCGTTGGGCAGGCGGTATTTCACCACCGCGGCCGTGATGCCGTTCCGGGCGAACCACTGGGCCTCCTTATGCCCATTGCCGACCGAGAGCGACGAATAGCCGCCCCCGGGGAAAAACACGAGCGCCTGTCCCGTGGCATTGTCCCCGGCCTTGTAAATCCACATTTCGGCCGTCTGCGTGTTTTTCCACTGTCCGGGCTTGGATTCGACCTCGTCGCCCGAAAGCCCGTTCGAGGAGGGTGCCGTCGTGTTGTCCCACAGGACAACGTGGTAATCCTGCGCACAAATCGCCGACGACAGCATGAGGGCGAAGAGCAGGAGCATTGTTTTCTTCATAATTCGAGTTTTAGACGTTGGGATAAAGATAAAAATTATTTGTCAGTCCGTATACGGTGTTTCAACGGGGCGATGGCCGGGGGGCCGACGCTGAATTCCCCGAGGCCGAGCGCCACGAGGCGCTGCGTGGCGCGCGGGTCGGCGGCCAGTTCGCCGCACATCCCGGCTTCGATACCCGCCCGGTGCGCGGCGTCGAGCACCATGCCGATGCTGCGTTGCACGGCCGGGTCGAATGCGTCGCAAAGGTAGGCTACGCGGGGGTTTCCACGGTCGGCGGCCATCACGTACTGCGTCAGGTCGTTGGTGCCGATGCTGAAAAACCGCGCCCGGGCAGCCAGTTCGTCGGCGATGAATACGGCGGCCGGGGTCTCGATCATCACCCCCAGCGCTATGTCGCGGTCGTAGGCAACCCCTTCTGCGTCGAGTTCCGCCATGCAGGTCTCGACAACCGCTTTGGCGGCGCGGAACTCCCCGACCGAAGCTATCATCGGGAACATCACCCGCACGTTGCCGAATGCGCTCGCGCGCAGCAATGCCCGCAGCTGGGTGCGGAACAGCTCCGGCATGGCCAGCGAAACCCGGATCGCACGCCATCCCAGAAACGGGTTTTCCTCCGGCTCGAAGTGCATGTAAGGCAATGCTTTATCCCCGCCTATATCAAGTGTCCGTACAGTCAGCGGACGCGCCCCGCAAAGCTCCGCTGCGGCACGGTATGCCGCAAACTGCGTCTCTTCGTCGGGGAGCGCCGGGCCCTGCATGTAGAGGAACTCGCTCCGGAAAAGTCCGATGCCCTCGGCGCCTGCATTGAGCGCGCGTCGCACTTCGTCGACGTTCGCGGCATTGCCCAGCACCGTGATCCGCCGCCCGGCGGGCGTAACGGCGGGCGCCTGTGCATCCGCCGCGCAGCGGAACGCATCCTGGCGCAGCGATTCGAGCCGCGCGGCGTATTTGCGTCCGGTAGCCGGATCGGGGTCGACGATCAGTTCGCCACGCTCCCCGTCGATTATCAGTCGGTCGCCGGTTCTGACCTGCCGCATGCACCCGGCAACGCCGACCAGCGCCGCGATGCCCTTGTTCCGGGCGATGATCGCGACATGGCTCGTCACGCTTCCGTGCGCCGTCACCAATCCGGCGACCCTGCCGAAATCCATCTGTGCCGTATCCGAAGGCGCCAGTTCGTCGGCCACCACGATCGTCCCCGGAGCCAGCCCGGCAAAGGGATCGTGGGCGGTTTCGCCCGACAGGATGCGGCCGATACGCGCACATACGTCCCGCACATCGTCGGTACGTCCGCGCAGGTAGTCGTCGTCGAGCGCCGCGAACATGCCGCACACCTCTTCGCAGGCTTCACCGAGTGCCTGCTCGGCGGACAGGTGCTTTTCCGCAATCCTCCCCTCGACCAGCCCGGCGAGCATCGGGTCGCCGGCCATCTCCAGATGGGCGGCGAAAACAGCCTCCCCTTCCGCCAGTGCGGACAGCTCCGCCTTCGCACGCTCCAGCGCCGCATGGAACCGCCCGGCCTCGGCCACGGGGTCGCCTGCCGCGGCCGTAGCAGCGGCGGATGTGCGGCGTTGCAGCACGAACGCCGTCCCGACGGCGATCCCCGCCGTCGGGATTCCTCGGATCGTGAACATCATTCGCGGATGCCGGCGATGAAATCCGTTACGGCCCGCACGGCGGCGGCTTCGTCGCCGCCCTCGGCGCAGACTTCCACTTCGGTGCCGTGTTTGAGCCCCAATGCCAGGAGCGAAAGAATGCTCACGGCACTGGCCTCCCGGGCCGCGGTGCGCAGGGTGATCCTGGCGGGCGCAAGCCCCCTGATTAACTTTACAAGTTCGCCCGCAGGCCGCGCATGCATGCCGTTCGGGGCGGTGATCGTTACTTTTCCGGTTGTCATATAGGTAGTTATTTCAGTGCTTCGTATATCGCCTGCGGATCGCCTTCGGTCGTCAGCCTCCGCAACATATCTTCGTCCCCGAATACCCCGCCCAGCCGGGCCAGGATATCGAGGTGGGCGTCCCCCACGCCGGCAATGCCCACTACGAGGTATGCCTTTTCGTCGCCGAACGCAACCCCGCCGGGGTATTGCAGCACCACGATGCCCGAGTGCAGGACGCACTTCTTGGCGTCGGACGTCCCGTGCGGAATGGCGATGCCCATGCCCATATAGGTCGTTGCCGACTCCTCGCGGCGCAGCATGGCATCCGCATATCCGGGTTCGACATATCCGCCCGCTGCGAGCAGTTCCCCGGCCCGCCGGATCGCGGCTTCCTTGGGTTCGGAGGAAAGTCCCGTCCGGATATTCCCGGGGCGCAAGACCTCGCCGGGAGACCGCCCCGCGGCATCGTCCGGCTGCGGGGAGGCCATGCGATCCGGGGCATCGCCCGCCCTTCGCAGGCCGGCGTCGGAGGGCTGTGCGTCCGCCGTCCCGGCAGGCAGACCGCCGGCTCGGGGAATGGCGTCCGCACCGTCCTGTTGCGCCAACCGGGCGAACAGGACGTCGAGGGCCGGGTCTGCCAGGAAATTGTCGATCACGACCAGCGCGGCTCCATGTGCCGATCCGGCGATCCGCCCGGCCAGCACGGACTGGCAGACAACGACGTCGGCATCGGCGGGAATGCCGTCCGCGGCACAGTTGCCGACCGCCGTGCCGATGCCCGCATCGGAGAGCCTTTTTCGAAACCGCGTGGCACCCAGCGCACTCGACCCCATGCCCGCATCGCAGGCGAAAACCACCTTGCGGATATGTGCCGGGAAGTGCAGCGCGGCCTTTACGTCGGGCGCCCCGGCCTGCGGGGCGGGAACCCCGCCTGTCGGCATATCCTCCGCAGCGGCGGCACGCCGGACGAAAGGCGCCGCCATGAGCAGCGACACCGCCGTGGAGATCAGCACCCCGGCCAGCACGACGAGGGTCTGGCCTTTGGGAGCCATGGCCAGCACCGAAATGATGCTGCCGGGCGAAGCCGGTGCCACCAGTCCGGCCCCGGCAAGCGAAAAGAACAGCAGCCCGGCGGCACTGCCCGCAACAGGGGCGAGGATCAGCGCCGGGCGCGCCAGGATATAGGGAAAATAGATTTCGTGGATACCGCCGAAGAACTGGATGATTACGGCGCCGGGCGCCGACTGGCGCATATTGCCGCGGCCGAAAAACCAGCAGGCCAGCAGTACGCCCAGCCCGGGCCCGGGATTCGTTTCCAGCAGGAACATGATCGACTGCCCGGTTTCGCGGGCCTGCTCGATGCCGATGGGCGAGAAGATGCCGTGGTTCAGGGCATTATTGAGGAACAGCACCTTGGACGGCTCGACCAGAAGCGACACGAGCGGCAGCAGTCCGTGGCGGATCACGACCTCCACGCCGTTGCTGACCAGCAGCGTCAGCCCAGTCACCGCACCGCCGATGACCCAATAGCCCAGTATGGCCAGCAGCATACCGAGGATGCCTATCGAGAAATTGCTCACGAGCATCTCGAAGCCCGCCTTTATGCGTCCCTGCGTAAGTTTGTCGAACCACCGGATCGTATACCCGCCCAGCGGGCCCATGACCATGGCTCCGATGAACATCGGGATGTCGCTGCCGACGATGACGCCCATGGCGGCAATGGCCCCGATTACCCCGCCGCGTTCGCCGGCGACGTTGCGCCCGGCCGTATAGGCGATCAGCAACGGCAGCAGATAGGTCAGCATCGGGTCGACCAGGCGTGCCATCTGGGTGTTGGGCCACCATCCCGAGGGAATGAAGAGCGCCGTGACGAATCCCCACGCGATGAACGCGCCGATGTTGGGCATGACCATGCCGCTCAGAGCCCTGCCAAATTTCTGTATTTGTTGTCGCATAGCTTTTCTTCTTGTATATAATACAAGGAAAGCCCGCGAATCACCTATCCCGCAGGCAAAGAATCGCCCTGTTTTTTTCGGGCGGCGGCGGATTTCGCCTTTTATTGCCCACGGGCGGAGCTTCCGGCTACGGCACCGAACCGGGGATAAGACCGCAGGAGGGGTGGAAATTGCCGTCGCGTCGGAAAGCGGGATTTCGGGATCCCTTGCGAATTTCAGCAGGATGCCGGGGAATTGTCTTTCATGCCCCTCCCCGGGCCGTACGCCGCCGACAAAAAACCGCCTCCCCCGGTCGGGGAAGGCGGTTGCATTATTGCCCGGGCAGGTTACATCATCTCTTCGTGGGCGAACTGCACGGCACGGTTCAGGATCGCGATGAACGGCTGCGTGCGGCGGAACTCCGCGAGGGTTCGCTCCAGCAGGTCGTCCGAGAGCAGGAACTCCTCGGTGATCCGCTTGGCGATATAGAAATCCTTGAGCTTCAGCATCTCGGCGTACTCGCTGTCGGCAGGGAATCCCGTAGGCACCCGCTTGAGCTTGTTCTCTTCGACGATGCCGAACCCCTTGGCCTTGCGGATGGCCGCCGCGATTTCCGCACCGTTGTCGAGGATCTCCTCGCGCACGCTGCGCAGCACGACCGGCTCGGGGCAGTAGAGCCCCGCCGAAAGCAGGTTGCTCCATACGAGGCTGTCGCAGCAGGGTTCGATGTGGAAATAGTAGCCTGCAAACCCCGACTTCTTGCCCTTGGGCGCGATATACGCACCTATATATGTTTTATAGGGCGACTTGTCGGGACTGAACCGCGTGTCGCGGGCGATGCGGTAGGTGCAGTCCTGCACCCTGAGGCCGCGCACCGTAGGATCGAACTCGGAGATGCCCTCGATCAACCGTTCCGTGAAGGCCGCGAAGCGTCCCTTCACGTGCGCCCATTCGGCGCGGTGGGCGTCGAACCATGCACGGTCGTTGTTGTCGTGCAGGCGGCGGAAAAAGTCGATGACCTCTTTCATCCTACCGGAATTTTACCACGCGAAAAGCGGATAGCCGGCCATCAGGGCGTTCACGTCCTTGCGTACGGCGGTGATATTGGCTTCGTTCTCGGGGTCGTGCAGCACCCGGTCGATCAGGCCGACGATGTAGTCCATCCTGTCCTCCTTCAGGCCGCGGGTGGTGATGGCCGGCGTCCCGAAGCGCAGCCCCGAAGTCTGGAACGGCGAGCGGCTGTCGAACGGCACCATGTTCTTGTTGGTGGTGATGTCGGCCGCCACGAGGCACTTCTCGGCCAGCTTGCCCGTCAGCTCGGGGAACTTCGTGCGCAGGTCGACCAGCATCAGGTGGTTGTCCGTGCCGCCCGAAACGATCTTGTAACCGCGTTTAACGAACGCTTCGGCCATCGCCCTGGCGTTCTTCTGCACCTGCGCCTGGTACTCCTTGTACGAGGGCTCGAGCGCCTCGCCGAACGCCACGGCCTTGGCGGCGATGACGTGTTCGAGCGGCCCGCCCTGGATGCCGGGGAATACGGCCGAATTGAGGATTTGCGACATCATCTTCACGGCACCCTTGGGCGTGGTGAGCCCCCAGGGGTTCTCGAAATCCTTGCCCATCAGGATAATACCGCCGCGCGGGCCGCGCAGGGTCTTGTGCGTCGTCGAGGTGACGATATGCGCGTATTTCACGGGGTTGTCCAGCAGCCCGGCGGCGATCAGGCCGGCCGTGTGCGCCATGTCCACGAGCAGCAACGCCCCCACCTTGTCGGCGATGGCGCGCATACGTTTGTAATCCCATTCGCGCGAATAGGCCGAGGCGCCTCCGACGATCACCTTGGGCTTGCACTCCAGCGCCTTGCGCTCCATGGCGTCGTAGTCGATGACACCCGTGGCCTCGTCGAGCTGGTACCCCACGGCGTTGAAATACTTACCCGACATGTTGACCGGCGAACCGTGCGAAAGGTGGCCTCCGTGCGCCAGGTCGAGCCCCATGAAGGTATCGCCCGGCTGCATCACCGCGAAGAATACCGCCATGTTGGCCTGTGCGCCCGAGTGGGGCTGCACGTTGGCGTATTCGGCGCCGTAGAGGCGGCAGATGCGTTCGATGGCGAGTGTCTCGACCTTGTCCACGACCTCGCAGCCGCCGTAATAGCGGGCCCCGGGATAGCCCTCGGCATATTTGTTGGTCAGCACGGAGCCCATGGCTTCCATGACCTGGTCGCTGACGAAATTCTCCGAGGCGATCAATTCGATGCCATGCATCTGACGGCTGCGCTCGGCGGCGATCAGATCGAAAATCTGGGTGTCTCTTTTCATATCGTTAAGGGTTTTACGAAATTCCGTTTACGGACGGTAAAGTTAGTAATATTTGGCGAAAATCCGGCGGCGGCGGGACGTTTCAAAATATTTTTCTTAACTTTGTTCGTCTTTTGGACGAAAAAAGGAAAAACAGAATATTTTACCGAAACTCTTAATACGTTGAAAGTTATGAAATTACTCGAAGGAAAAGTGGCTGTCGTAACGGGTGCAGCCCGCGGCATCGGCAAGGCCATCGCACTTGAATTCGCCAAGGAAGGCGCCGATGTGGCGTTCACCGACCTGGCGATCGACGAGAACGGCAAGGCCACCGAGGCCGAGATCGCAGCGCTGGGCGTCAAGGCCAAAGGCTATGCCTCGAATGCGGCGAATTTCGAAGAGACGCATGAGGTCATCGACCGGATCGTGAAGGACTTCGGCCGCATAGACATCCTGGTGAACAACGCCGGCATCACCAAGGACGGCCTGATGATGCGCATGTCCGAGGCGCAGTGGGACGCCGTGCTGACCGTAAACCTCAAGTCGGCGTTCAACTTCATCCATGCCGTGACGCCCATTATGGCCCGCCAGAAGAGCGGTTCGATCATCAACATGTCGTCGGTGGTGGGCGTCAGCGGCAACGCGGGCCAGTGCAACTATTCGGCCTCGAAGGCCGGCATGATCGGCCTGGCCAAGTCGATCGCCAAGGAGATGGGCCCGCGCGGCATCCGCGCCAACGCCATCGCCCCGGGCTTCATCATGACCGAGATGACCGACAAGCTGCCCGACGAGGTGAAAGAAGGCTGGTACAAGCAGATCCCGCTCCGCCGCGGCGGCACGCCCGAGGATGTGGCGAAAGTCGCGCTGTTCCTCGCGTCGGATCTCTCGTCGTATGTCAGCGGGCAGGTCATCCACTGCTGCGGCGCGATGAACTGCTAAAAGGCGGTACCGGCCATAGAAATACGTAAAACCATGCCGCAAGGCATCGGACGCGAATCGAAGCATCCGTCCCGAACAGGTTCGGGCGGGTGCTTTTTTTACGGCCACCCCCCCCGCAGGGAACTTATCGTATTGCCGCTGCTCCGCAGCCGGCCGCGGAGCGTCACGCAACGGAGCGCGTGCAATTGCACCATGCCGCGGCGGTCACGCAGCGGGAAGCGGACGTAATTGCCTCCCCCGCCCCAAGATGCCCGCCGCACAACGGCAATCGTCCGGCATGCAAAATTCCGCCGGCCGCACGACAAACTGCAATGGGAATCGCTATCTTTGCGGAAAATTTCCGCCATGAAACATATCGTAGACCTCGAAACATGGGAGCGGCGCGACAATTACGCCTTCTTCCGCAATTTCCTCAATTCCTGGATTTCGGTAGCGACCGAGGTCGACTGTACCGAAGCCCGCGCGGCGGCGAAGGCCACCGGGCGTTCGTTCTTCCTCTACTACCTCTATGCCGTCCTGCGTTCGGTAAACGAGATCGAAGAGTTTCGCTACCGCACCGACAGCAGCGGCAACGTGGTTTACCACGACAGGGTGGACGTCATCACGCCGATCGCCGTCCCGGGACGCACGTTCTACACCGTCCGCATCCCCTACCACGCCGAGTTCGACAGGTTCTATGCCCGGGCGCGCGCCATCGTCACCGGCATTCCTTCCGACGGGGATCCTTACGGGGAGGAAAAAGTGTTGCAGGCACAGGGCGACTACGATGTCTTCCTCCTGAGCGCCACGCCGAAACTCTATTTCACCTCGGTCACCTATGCCCAGGGAGCACCCGGCCAGCCCACCGAATACCCGTTGATGAACGCCGGCAAGGCGGTCGCACGCGAAGGCCGGCTCGTGATGCCCCTCTCGATCTTCGTCAACCACGCCTTCGTCGACGGGGAGCATATTTCGTGCTTCTTCGAACTGGTGGCAGCGCACCTGAAACGGATTTCGTGCTGACGGAACGTGCGCAGGCAGCGCCCCGGAATGGAAGTTGCATCTTTTTTGCTATATTTGCCGTATGAAACGTCTGACAACCACCCTGGCACTCCTTGCCGCCGCGCTGTATGCCTCGGCACAGGAGGCTACGCTCCCGACACCCGACGCCAAGGCGCTCGGCATGGGCGGCGTAGCCATGACGACCCTGTCGGGTTCGCACGCCATCTATAATAATTCGGCGACGGCCATCTTTTCGCAGATGCCCTCGCAGGTCTCCTCGTCCTACTACGGGCAGGGCGAGTTCGACTACTATGCCGTGACCGGGTTCTGCCGGTTCGACAACGTCAACATGGCACAAATCGGCTGGCGGCAGTACCTGCGCGAACGGGGCAACAACGACATGGCCGTCGACCTGGGCTATTCGCGCCGCCTGGGCGAGAGGTGGGCCGTCGGCATCGTGGGGCGCTACATGCACCTCAAACGCCACGACGACACGGCTGACGCACTGGCCGTCGACCTGAGCGCGGCGTGGTCGCAGCCGCTGGAGAACGTCGGCAGCTACTCTACGCTGCGCGTCGGCGGCAAGCTGGGCAACCTGGGCGGTTACCTCGGGAAAACGGACTATACGCTGCCGATGGATCTCACGGCGGGCGTGGCGCTGGATACGTTCCTCACCGATGCCCACGAAATAACCGTCGGGGCGGACTGGGGCTACTATTTCTCCCCGGCGCGGGTGCGCGGGTTCCAGATGTCGGTGGGCGCCGAATACAACCTCATGCAGCTCATCCAGCTGCGGGCGGGCTACCACTACGGCGAACGGCGGAATTACTACCCCACCTACGGGTCGGTCGGCGCCGGCGTGCGGTTCCTGCACCTGCGCCTCGATTTCGCCTACCTGATCGCACGCAAGGAGACGCTGCTGCACAACACGTACAGCATCAGCTTCGGTCTCGATTTCTAAGGGATTTCCGGAACATGAAAACACCGGCCCGGGTACTTCCGGGCCGGTGTTTCGCATTCCGAGCCGCGGTGCCGGCAGGGTTTTCCGACAAATGACACCTGCACCCGTCGCCCGGTATTCCGGCAGTCTATTTCCCGAGGTGCGCGAGGATTCCCTCGCAGCCGTCTTCCAGCATGTCGAGCACCAGCTCGAAGCCCTCGGCACCTTCGTAATAGGGATCGGGAACATGATCCCGGCCGGGATGGCGGCTGAAAAACTCCCGCATACGGAAGATCCTGGCGGCATCCGCACGCGACGGCGCCAGCCGGTGCACGTGCTCGTAGTTGCGGTCGTCCATCACCACGATCAGGTCGAATTTCCCGAAGTCCTCCTCGCGGATCTGCCGGGCACGGTGCGTCAGTTCATAGCCGCGGCGCGACGCCGCCCGCCGCATGCGCGCATCGGGCAGTTCGCCCGTGTGCCCGGCATACGTTCCGGCCGAGTCGACCGCAATCTCCGCCCCGAGCCCGCGTTCGCGGACTATGTGCCGCATGATTCCGTCGGCAGCCGGGGAACGGCAGATATTCCCCAGACAAACGAAAAGTATCTTTGTTTCCATGGCCCCAAAGATAGCGATTCGCCTTTTGGAATGCAAATTGCACGGCACGGGGCATGGAAAAAAGAATCGGAGAACGGATCGCACAATGCAGGCACATGGATTGGGCCGTATTGTACATGCGCCTGTTCGCGGGAGGCATGATGTTCTTCCACAACATAGGCAAAATACAGGATTACAACGAGATCGTCGACTCGTATCCCTCTTTCGCATTCGCCGGCAGCCCGGCCGTGTTCGTCATCGTCTCGCTCGTCGAGGTGGTGCTCGCCACCCTGATAATCATGGGCCTGTGGGTGCGGGCATCGGCCATCGTCATGGCCGCGGGAATCCTCGGGGTACTGCTCTGGGGCGCCCCGGGTTTCGGGACGCTGGCATTCACCTGGCTGGGGGTCTATATTTTTCTGGCCATGTCCGGCGGCGGGCTGTACGCATTCGACACGGCCCTTTTCCCTGCGAAACGAAAAAATTGAACGAAGAGAACAATATTATATAGCCTGCCGGTCGGTATGTTAGCGGAAATGTTGTAACTTTGTCCCGATTTGTTTTCATTTAAAACCAAAAAACAGAATATAATGAAGATGAAAGTAATCGCGATGCTGGCGGCCCTCTCGCTCACGGCATCCGCAGCCATGGCCCAGGGGCTGCCGCGCAAAGTGAACAATGTCGAAGTGCTCGACCTCGACGGCAAACCGACCAAATTGCCGTACTGGGGAGAGAAGAACCTGATGATATTCTATGTAGATCCCGACCGCCACAAGCAGAACAACGACTTCACGGTCGAGCTGGAGGAGAACCACCGGGCACAGGGGGACAACATCTACGGCTTCGGGGTGATGAACCTCAAGGACGCCCCGATGGTGCCCAACGGCATGGCCCGCAACATGGCCAAGAAGCGCACGGCCAAGAACGGCGCGCTGGTACTGGCCGACCAGGACCGTATCCTGAGCACGGCATGGGAGCTGGGCGACTGCAACAACCAGTTCGTGCTGATGATCGTATCGAAGGAAGGCGAGCTGGTATTCCTGCGCAAGGGCGTGCTCTCGGAGCAGGACAAGGCCGATTTCTACGAAACAATCGAGAAGTACAAATAGCCGGATGCTGCGCAGGATAGCCGTTGTATGCTTCGCCTTGGGCTGCGCCCTGCACGGACGGGCACAGGAGCAGGAGCAGGAGGTATACATCAACGGCAGCGATACGCTGCACTATACGTACACCCCGCTTCCGGGGGCGCAGGCTCCGCAGGCCGAAAAACGCCCGCCGTTCCTGCGCCGCGTCGTAAAATATTTCGAAGGTTCGACCACCGACCGCACGTTCGAAAAGAAGATCGACTTCACCTTCGCGGGGGGCCCGAGCTACTCGAAGAATACGAGCCTCGGCATCGGGCTGCTGGCCGCGGGCCTCTACCGCATCGACCGCACGGACTCGGTGACGGCGCCCTCGGACATCTCGATCTTCGCCAATGTCTCGATCTCGGGGTTCTATGCGCTGGGGGTCACGGGCAACAACATCTTCGCCCGCAACAGCAAACGCATCGACTACACGGTAATGTTCGCCTCGGCGCCCCGCGACATGTGGGGCATCGGCTACCACGACGGGCGGTATAACGAAGAGGGGGCGTACAACGAAAAACGCTACCTCGTGAAGGGGCGCTACCTGCACCGCGTGCTGCCCAACACCTATGTGGGCGGCATCCTGAGCTTCGAGCACACGCAGGGCAAGAAATTCGACGCCCGCAGCGAGCGTTACCTGTCGCAGTACGGACAGAAGACGCACTACACGGCCACCGGCATCGGGGCCATCCTCGAGTACGACTCGCGCGACTTCATCCCCAACCCGTACCGGGGCATCTATGTCAGCCTGGAGGAGACCTTCTTCGCCAAGGGGCTGGGCAATTGCGGCAAGTCGCTGTGGCGCACGACCTTCACGGCCGACTGGTACCGTCAGGTATGGAAAGGGGGACTGATCGCCACCGACCTCTACGCGGAATTCAACTCCAAAGGCACCCCGTGGCCGATGCTGGCCCGCATGGGCGGTTCGCAGCGCATGCGCGGCTACTACCAGGGGCGCTATACGGACAACGACATGATTACCTTCCAGGTAGAGTTGCGCCAGCGCATCTGGCGGCGTATCGGCTGCACGGTATGGGGCGGTGCCGGCAACGTATTCGAGAGCCTCGACCGGTTCGACTGGTCGGAAACGCTTCCAAACTATGGCGTCGGCCTGCGATGGGAGCTGAAAAAACGGGTCAATGTGCGGCTCGATTACGGCTTCGGCAAGAAAACCAGCGGGTTCCTGCTGAGCCTGAACGAAGCTTTTTAGGTTAGTAAAGATATGAATGCTGATCCGAATAAAAACAACGGGCGACGGACGGTCAAAACCCGCAGCCGTTTCACCACGCTGCTGACCGTCTATTTCTTTGTCGCGCTGATTATCCCCAACTGCGTGCTGGCCAACACCGAACCCTACTCCGTCTGGACGGTCGAGGCGCTGATACTGATGCCGTTGGGATTTTATATGATGTGGAGCGTGGCACTGCGCCGTTCGGGCATAATGATCTGGCTGGCGTTCCCGTTCATTTTCCTGTGCGCGTTCCAGATCGTACTGCTGTACCTCTTCGGCAACTCGATCATCGCCACGGACATGTTCACCAACCTGGTGACGACCAACCCGGGCGAGGCGGGCGAGCTGCTGAGCAACATCTACCCCTCCGTGATCCTGGTCTGCGTGATGTACCTGCCGCTGCTGTGGTTCGCCGCGCGCGAAATCGGGCACAAACGGCAGATATCGCGCACCACGCGCATGAACGTCGGGCTGACCGGGGCGGTGCTCATGGCGCTGGGCATGCTGGCGCTGTGGCCGGCCTACCGCGTGAGCGAAGACCGGCACGTGCTGCGGGACGAGATCTTTCCGCTCAACGTGCTCTACAACGTACACCTGAGCGCCACGGAATTCCGCAAGGCCTACAATTTCGAGGAGACCTCGGAGGATTTCACCTACGGTGCGTCGCGCACGGCCCAGGCGCCGGGGCGCGAGATATACGTCTACGTCATCGGCGAAGCCTCGCGTGCGATGAACTGGCAGCTGTACGGTTACGACCGCGAGACGAATCCCCGCCTTTCGCAGGTCGATGACCTGATCGTTTTCCGCGACATGCTCACGCAGAGCAACACCACGCACAAGAGCGTGCCGCTGATCCTCTCGTCCGTTGCGACCGACGAGCATCCCGAACTCTACCGCCGCAAGGGGCTCCCGGCGCTGTTCAACGAAGCCGGTTTCGAGACCTGGTTCATCTCCAACCAGTCGCCGCAGGGCGCCATGATCGACAAACTCGCCCGCGACGCCGACCACCTGATCTATATCCGCTCGCCGCGCCACGACATGCAGCTGCTGGACGAGGTGCGCCGCGCCGTGGAAAGCAACAAGGCGCAGAAGATGCTCTTCATACTCCACTGCTACGGCTCGCACTTCAGTTACCACCAGCGTTACCCGCGCGAGTTCGCGCATTTCCGCCCCGACGACGACGTGGCGATCTCGCGGGAACACGTGCAGACGCTCCGCAACGCCTACGACAATTCGATCCTCTACACGGATTTCTTCCTCTCGGAAACGATCCAGTACCTGCGCGGACTGCGCGGGACTTCGTCGGCGCTGCTCTACTGCGCCGACCATGGCGAGGACATCCTCGACGACAGGCGCGAACGCTTCCTGCACGCTTCGCCCACAACGACGGCCTACCAGCTCTACGTCGCTTCGCTGGCGTGGTTCTCCGACGCTTACCGGCAGAATTTCCCCGACAAGGCCGCTGCCGCCGAGGCAAACGCCACGGTACCCGCCACGACCCACGCGCTGTTCCACACCATGGCCGACATGGCTTCGATCCGGGGGAATTACATCGACACGGGCGTGTCGCTGGTCAACGCGGGCTACGACCGCACCCGGCCGCGCCGTTATCTGAACGACCACAACGAGGCCGTACCCTTCCGCAAGACGGGCCTCGCCGGGGAGGACATGGAGGTATTCCGCAAATTCGGCATCGAGCCCTGACCTGCACCCGTACCCGCCCGGCTTGCCGCGGGAGCACTCCGCATGCGGCACGAAAACAACAAAGGCTGCCCGCAAGGACAGCCTTTGTTGCGTCTTTGTAGTCGGCGATTATTTCGCAGCCTCTACGGAAACCTTGCGGAATTCCTTCATCAGCTTCGAAATCTCCAGTGCTGATTTGCGGGCACGCGTACCGGCGGCCTTGTTGCCTTTCTCTACCTGTGCTGCTGCATTTGCTGCGAATACCTCGTACTCGGCATTGATCTTTGCTACTAATTCTTTCATAACTTTTATATTAATTTGGGTTTGTTATCAACGCAAAGATATAAAAATTATCTAAACATCATCATTTGCAGTTAAAAAAATCAGCTTTTTTTAGCATATAATCCCCTTTTTAACTAGCTGTCACCCTGTTCACGGTACGTTTTTTGCCCCTGCAAGGGTGTAAAACATCCCGGTATGAACAGACTTTTCCTTATCACGGGGCTGCTCGCCGTACTCCTTGCGGGGTGCCGCAGGCACAAGCCCGAAACCGCCATGCCCCCGCTCAGGGTCGGCGTGGCCGAAGCCGTCACGGACAGCGTTCCCAACCGCATGGAGTTCATCGGTTACCTGGCGAGCAATTTCGATGCGGTGATCCAGCCGCGCGTGAACGGCTACCTGCTTACGAAGCAGTTTGCCAACGGTATGCCCGTGAAGCGCGGGCAGCTGTTGTTCACGATCGACCCCGACCAGCTTTCGACCTCGATGCTCGCAGCCGAGGCCGCCCTGCAATCGGCCCGGGCGCAGGCGATCGAAGCCCGCAACAACTACGACCGCGCCGTGCCGCTGGCCAGGATCAACGCCATCAGCCAGTCGCAGTTGGATCAGTATACGGCCCAGTACAAAGCCGCCGAAGCCACCGTCCGCTCGGCCGAGCAGACCCTCAGCAGCGCCCGCATGAACGTCGGCTATACGGAGCTTCGCTCGCCCATCGACGGTATCATCTCCAACACCTCGGCACACGTGGGCGACTACGTGGGCCCGGGCACGCAGTTCGGGGTGCTGACGACCATTTCGAACATCGACACGCTGACCGTCGACGTGGCGATCCCGATGGCGCAATACCTGCGCTCGGCGGGGCCGCGCACCTCGATCTTCGACAACGCGGGACTGCTCACCGACATTCGCCTGATGCTGGCCGACGGCACGGAATACCCCTATGAGGGGCTTTACGACTATACGCGTAAGGACGTGTCGAGCACGACCGGGACGCTCGTGCTGGTAGTGATGTTCCCCAACCCCGACCGTTCGCTCAAACCCGGGCAGTTCGCCCGTGTGGAGGCCAGCGTCGGCCCCGTACGGCCGCGCGTGGTCGTGCCGCAGGCGTGCGTGAGCCAGGCGCAGGGTGTCAATTCGGTCTGGGTGGTACGCCCCGACAGCACGGCCATGTACCGCCGGGTGATCCCGGGCGACACGTACGGGTCGATGTGGTGCATCGACGAAGGGCTCATCGACGGGGAACTGGTGGTAACGGCCGGGCAGCAGAAACTGCACAACGGCATGAAGGTCATCCCCGAAAAAAAGTGACGCCATGGAGAAATTTTTCGTTTCGCGCCCGATCTTCGCCCTGTCGCTGGCCATCGTCATCGTCATCGTGGGGCTGATTTCGATCCTGAACCTGCCGATCGAACAATACCCCGACATCACGCCGCCCGTGGTCGAGGTCTCGGCCACGTACGACGGCGCCGATGCCGAGACGGTCAACAACGCCGTGGCGACGCCCGTGGCGCAGAGCGTCATGGGCGTGAGCGACATGCTCTACCTGCAAACCACCAGTGCTAACGACGGTTCGATGGTCATGCAGGTGACCTTCGACATCGGTTCCGACCCCGACCTGGACGCCATCTTCACGCAGAACAACGTCTCTTCGGCTACCGCACAGCTCCCGGCGACGGTCACCAAGCAGGGCGTCACCACGCGCAAGACCATGACCGGCTTCCTGCTGGTCTTCTCGCTGCACAGCGACGGACGCTATGACGCCGAGTTCCTCTCCAACTACGCTTACATCAACCTCCAGAACGAGCTGCTCAAGATCGACGGCGTAGGCAAAGTGTCGATCATGGGCGCCGGCGAGTACGCCATGCGCGTATGGCTCAAGCCCGACGTGCTGAAATACTACGGCATCCCGGTTTCGGCCGTCACCGCGGCCATCGAGAACCAGGGAGGCATCTACCCCGCCGGGCAGTTCGGGGCCGAACCCGCGCCCGACGGCACCACCTATACTTATACGGTGACCATGCCGCCGCAGATCACCACCCCCGCGCAGTTCGGCGACATCGTGGTCGTCACGACTTCGGAAGGCCAGCAGATCCGGCTGTGCGATGTGGCCGAGGTTTCGCTCGGCAGCCAGAGCTACGGCGTGAGCTCCCTCTTCGAGGGCAAGCCCACGGCCATGATCGTCGTCTACCAGCAACCCGGCAGCAACGCCGTGGAGGTGGGCAAGAAGGTCAGGGCGGCGATGGCACGGCTCGAAAAACGCATGCCCGACGGCATTGCGGCCACCACGATCGTCGACACCACGACCAGCATCGACGCCGGTATTCGGGACATATTCCACACGCTGGTGATCGCCCTCATCCTGGTGATCTTCATCATCTACCTCTTCATCCAGGACTGGCGGGCGACCGTCATCCCGCTCGTGGCGATCCCCGTCTCGCTCATCGGGGCCTTCGCGCTCTTCCCGCTGCTGGGCTTCTCGGTCAACATCATCTCGCTGCTGGGGCTGGTGCTGGCCATCGGCCTGGTGGTCGACGACGCCATCGTAGTCGTCGAGGCCGCGCAGGTCAATATCGCCGCCGGCATGCGGCCCCGCGCCGCGGCGCTCGAAGCCATGAAAAACGTCGCCTCGCCCATCGTCGCCACGACGGTCGTGCTGCTGGCCGTATTCGTCCCCGTGTCGTTCACGGGCGGCATCACGGGGCGGCTGTTCCAGCAGTTCTCCATCACGATCGCCGTCTCGGTAGTGATCTCGGCATTCAACGCCCTGACGCTCTCCCCGGCGCTTTGCGCCCTGCTGCTGCGCCGCCGCGAACCACCGCAGAAAGGCTTTTTCGCCGCCTTCAACCGCTCCTTCTCCCGCAACATGGATCGCTATACGGCCTTTACGCCGACGCTTATCCGCCACGTGACGCGCACGGGCGTATTCATAGCCGTGGTACTCGCGGTCATCTTCGTCGTATGGCGCAAGCTGCCCGCGGGGTTCCTCCCCGAGGAAGACCAGGGCTACGTCATGGTGATGGTCTCCACGCCCGAAGCCTCGGCGCTTCCCGTCACACAGGCCGCCATGGAAGAGGCCGACGCCGTGATCCGCACCCTGCCCGAAGTGGCCTCGACCTCGTTCGCCGCGGGTTTCAACATGATGGCGGGCATCGCCTCGACCGACAGCGGCATCATCTTCGTCTCGCTGGTCGACTTCGCCGACCGCAAACTCTCGGCCATGGAAATCGCACAGAAACTCACCGACGAGCTGTACGTCGCCGTGCCGGGAGCCGAGTGCTATGCCTTCATCCCGCCCTCGATCCCCGGGCTGGGCATCACGTCGGGCGTATCGGTCGAGGTGCAGGATCTCGAAGGGCGCGGCACGGCCTACCTGCTCGCCCAGGCCGGACGGCTGATGGATTCGTTGCGCAAACAGCCCTCGATCGCCTCGGTGACCACGCAGTTCAACGCCGGGGTGCCCCAGCGCCGCCTGCGCATCGACAAGGAGCAGGCGCTCGCCGCAGGCGTCGACCTGGGCGTGCTGTACGGCGACCTGACGACCCTGCTGGGAGGCGCCTACATCAACAACTTTTCGCGTTTCGGCAAGCTCTACCAGACCTATATTCAGGCGGCTCCCGAATACCGCCTCGACAAACGCTCGCTCGACAATTACTACGTCGCCTCGTCCTCGGGCGAGAGCGTGCCCGTATCGTCGTTCGTGGAGGTCGTCGACACGGTGGGCGTGGAATACGTCTCGCAGTTCAACCTCTACCGCTCGATCTCCCTCACGGTGACGCCCGCGGCGCGCGCCTCGACCACGACCGTCATGCAGCAGATCACCCGTACGGCCGGCGAGGTGCTGCCCGACGACATCGGCACGGCGTGGAGCGGCACCTCCTACCAGGAAGCCAACGCCTCGAAGACCGGAGGGCTGGTCTACCTGCTGGCGCTGGTGTTTGTCTTCCTGGCCCTCGCGGCGCTCTACGAATCGTGGGGACTGCCGCTGGCGATCCTGATGAGCGTCCCCGTCGCAGTGCTGGGCGCCGTGCTCTTCATCGGGGTATCGCACCTTTTGGACGCCTTCTTCGTCAACGACGTCTACATGCAGATTTCGCTGGTCATGCTCATCGGCCTGGCGGCCAAGAACGCCATCCTGGTCGTGGAGTACGCCGACCGGCTGTTCAACGAAAAGGGCCTGTCGCTGATGGACGCCGCGATCGGCGCCGCCAAACTGCGCGTGCGGCCGATCATCATGACCGCCTTCGCGTTCATCCTCGGCGTCATGCCGCTGGTATTCGCCAGCGGGGTCTACGCCACGGCACGCAACATCATGGGCGTGGCACTGGTGGGCGGTATGCTGTTCGCCACGCTGCTGGGCATCTTCGTCTACCCGGCACTCTACTATTTCGTGGGGCGCATCGGGAATTTCGAACGCCGCCGCGAACGCAAAAAACAGGAGGAAAAACTATGAAAACCGGATACCTTACCGTAATCTTCGCGCTCGCCTGCGCGGCCTGCACACCCCGTTTCTACCCGCCAAAGGTCGACGTGCCCGACGACTACCTCTACGGCGAAGGCTTCCCGCGGGACACCGCGGCGCTCGCCTCCGACTGGTGGCGGCTGTTCGGAGACACGGTGCTCGACAACCTCGTGCAGCGGGCGCTGGAGAACAACCGCGACGTGGCCGTAGCGGCTTCGCGCGTGGAAGAGGCGCGGCAGAACCTCGGCGTCGTGCGGGCGCAGTTCCTGCCCCAGGTGGGCATAGGCGTCACGGCCGAGGGGGAATACACGCCGCAGACCAAGATCGTACAGACCTACGCCGTCGAACCGTCGCTCTCGTGGGAAATCGCCCTGTTCGGGCAGCTGCGCAACGCCAAACGGGCGGCCAGGGCGCAGATCGCCTCCTCGGAATGGGCGCTGCGGGGCGTGCGGCTGTCGCTGGCTGCGGAGGTCGCCACGACCTACTTCACGTTGCTCGAATACGAACGCGACCTGGCGATCGCCCGGCGCAGCTGCACCCTGCGGCGCGAATCGGCCGCACTGATCGACTCGATGTTCCGCTACGGCATGTCGGACGGCGTGGCGCTGGAGCAGGCACGCAGCCTGGTCTACACGGCCGAGGCGGACATCCCGCAATACGAACGTGCCGTGAAGCAGACGCGGCTGTCGCTCGACATCCTGCTGGGCGAAACGCCGCAGGCGGCGGACAGCACGGGCTCGGGGCTGCGCCTGCTCGCAGACCGCCATCCCGCCGACATCCCCGTAGGGCTTCCGTCGGAACTGCTCGAGCGGCGCCCGGACATCATGGAAGCGCGTTACGACATGCTCCAGGCGGCTGCCGAAGCCGGGGTCGCACGCGGGGCAAGGTTCCCGTCCATCGCACTGACGGCCAAAGGCGGAATAGCATCCAACTCGATCAAAGGTTTAACTGCGGCAAACCCCTGGGCGTGGGATGCGCTGGGCTCGCTCACGCAACCCCTGTTCGCCTTCGGCAAGCTGCGCCGCTCGGAGCTGGCAGCCATGGAACGTTATACGCAGGCGGCAAAGACTTACGAGCAAACCGTGCTGACGGCATTCGCAGATGTCGAGAAGGCGCTGGTCGCCATCACCACCTACCGCGGGCAGGCGGAGCGTTACTGCGAACTGGTCGTCTCGAACGACCGTATCGCCACCATGACGCAGGCGCTCTACCGCAGCGGGCTGTCGGACTACCTCGACGTGATCGACGCCCAACGAAGCCTCTACCAGTCGCAGATGGGGCTGGTGAACCTCGTGGCGCAGCAGTACATCAACTACGTGAACCTCTGCAAGGCGCTGGGCGGCGGGTGGTAGCGCCGCCCGACGCAGGCAGAAAACGGCGCGCCGACGGGCCGGCCCCGCCCCGCCGCACAAAAGCGGCAGGCCGGACACGCGCCCCAATATACCCACAAATGGGGATTGCATATCCGGCCGCAAAGTCGTATCTTTGGCGCCAAAACAAAGAGCGACAATGCGTTTATCCGAACTTAAAACCGGCGAGTCGGCCACGATCCTCAAGGTAACGGGTCACGGAGGCTTCCGCCGACGTATCATGGAGATGGGGTTCGTCCGCGGGCAGCGGGTCGAAGTGATACTCAACGCCCCCCTGAAAGACCCGATCGAATATAAAATCATGGGCTACGACATCTCGCTGCGCCGTACCGAGGCCGACATGGTCGTCGTACTCTCCGACAGCGAAGTGAACGAATACCTTGCCGGAGGACATCACCGTCACCGCCCTCATCACGGGCACCGCCACGAACATTGCGGCTGCGAAACGGCAGAACAGTCCGCCGGGGAGTACCCAGCCGCCGAAACGCCGGGCGCGGACGACGACTGCGCCACGGCCGACGAGGTCATCTCGCGCCACAGCCGCACGATCAGCGTGGCGCTCGTGGGCAACCCCAACAGCGGCAAGACCTCGCTTTTCAACGCTATATCGGGCGGCCATGAACACGTGGGCAACTACGGCGGCGTGACCGTCGGCGCCAAGAGCGGCCACCGCTACTACCGCGGCTACCGCTTCGAGGTGACCGACCTGCCGGGCACCTATGCCCTTTCGGCCTATACCCCCGAGGAGCGTTACGTCCGCAGCCATATCGCCGAAAAGACGCCCGACGTCATCATCAACTCGGTCGTGGCGTCGAACCTCGAACGCAACCTTTACCTGACGACCGAGCTGATCGACATAAACCCGCGCATGGTGGTGGCTCTCAATATGTATGACGAGCTCAATTCACGCGGTTCGGAGCTCGATTACGACAACCTGGGACGGATGCTCGGCGTACCGATGGTACCCGTCGAGGCACGCAACGGCAAAGGCATCGAGGCGCTGTTGGACACCGTGATCGCCGTGTACGAAAACCAGGACGAGCGCGTACGTCACATCCATATAAACATGGGCCCCGTCATCGAGGAGGGGCTCCGGCGGCTCAAGGACGACATGAGCGACTACCGCGGCGAACTGCCCAAGGCCTTCCCGCCACGCTACTATGCCATGAAGATGCTCGAAGGCGACAGGCAGGTCGAGGAACAACTGCGCGGCAGCAGCCGCTATCCCGAGTGGGTGGAGATCCGCGACCGCGAGGCGAAGCGCATCGCCGAAGCCCTGGGCGAGGATGTCGAGACGGCTTTCGCCAACCAGAAATACGGGTTCATACGGGGGGCGCTCAAGGAGACCTACACCCCCGGCAAACGCGAAGAGGCCTCGGCCACGAAGCTGATCGACACCTTCGTGACGCACAAGCTGTGGGGCTTCCCGATCTTCTTTTTCCTGATGTGGCTGATGTTCTGGTGCACGTTCAGCCTCGGCGCCTACCCGCAGGAGTGGATCGACACGCTCGTGGGATGGATCGGCAGCGGCGTGGACGCGCTGATCCCCGCGGGGCCGCTGCGCGACCTCTTGGTCGACGGCATCATCGGCGGCGTGGGGGCGGTCATCGTCTTCCTGCCCAACATCATGATCCTCTATCTGTTCATCTCGTTCATGGAGGATTCGGGCTATCTGGCGCGCGCCGCGTTCATCATGGATCGCGTGATGCACCGCATCGGCCTGCACGGCAAATCGTTCATCCCGCTGATCATGGGCTTCGGCTGCAATGTCCCGGCCATCATGGCCTGCAGGACGATCGAGAGCCGGAGCAGCAGGCTGATAACCATATTGATAACCCCGTTCATGTCATGCAGTGCCCGAATACCGATCTACCTCCTGCTCGCCGGGACGTTCTTCGCCGCCGACGCCAGTCTGGTGATGATCGGGCTCTATGTGCTGGGAGTCGTGCTGGCCGTCGTCACGGCACGCCTGATGCGGCGCTTCATGTTCCCGGTGGACGAAACGCCCTTCGTCATGGAACTGCCGCCCTACCGCCTGCCGACATGGAAGACGACGCTCACCCACATGTGGGACAAATGCGCGCAATACCTGCGCAAGATGGGAGGCATGATCCTGATCGCTTCGATGGTCGTATGGTTCCTGAGCTATTACCCCCGCAGCGAAGAGGGCGGCACGACGGCCCACTACGAGAACTCCTACCTCGGGCGTCTGGGGCAAAGCTGTGCGCCGATATTCAGTCCGCTGGGGCTGAACTGGAAGGCGGGCGTGGCACTGCTGTCGGGTGTCCCGGCCAAGGAGATCGTCGTCAGCACGCTCGGCGTGCTCTATCCCGACGGCGGGGAGGCGGCAAGCTCCCCCGGTGCCGGCACGACGGAGATCGTCACGGGATCGGGCGAAAAGATCGAGATCGGGAACCTGCCGGAAGGCAGCATCGCCATTATCGGCGGGGCGGACGGACAGACGGCGATCCGCATTGCGGAAAACACTGACGCACAGGTCGGCACGGGTACGCAGGCGGGCAAGGTCGCAGAGCTGGCCGGCGAAGACGAGGAAACCGTGAACCTCTCCCGCAAGCTGCTGGCAAGCGGCGACTTCACGCAGGCATCGGCACTAGCTTTCCTGGTATTCATCCTCCTCTACTTCCCCTGCATTGCGACCATCGCCGCCATCGGCGCCGAGGCCGGGTGGAAATGGGCCACGGCAGCCGTGGCCTACAACACGGTGCTGGCGTGGGTCGTAGCATGGGCGGTCTACCGCCTTTTCATGTGGCTCTGACATGGGGTGGCAGGACTTTGCGGTCTGGGGTATCGGCATCGTGGTCGCAGCCGTCGTACTGCGGCGGATGTGGTGCTTTTTCAGGGGCAGGCGGCGCGGCGGATGCGCGTCGTGCGCCAGTACGTATTGTGCGCTGAAGACGGCACGCCGCAGGGGCCGCGGCGGCAACGGCAGACCATAGCCCGAAAAATACCGGGCTGAAAAGGCCCGCTCGCCGGAAAGGGGTGCGAACCGGACGGATCCTCCCTTTCCGCCATTTTTCCACCGGCATGCCGGGTTACCTCCCCGAAAAAAAGAGGTTTCCGGCGGCCACACCCGCAGGATGGCGCCCGTCCACGGACAACGGCAAGGCCGGCATCTCCTGCAAGCCCGATCCGGAATGCGCCTCCGAAGCCGGAGGCGGCACGCCGCGCATAAAATCGCAGGCGGGAGGAACAATTTCCGCCGGGAAACATTATCTTTGCCCCGGAATCAAGCGCACACGCAATGTCCGGACTTTTTTACATCCTTCTTTTCTGGCTGATCGGCAATGCATTGAGCATCCTTACCGGAGGTTATGTTTCAGGTAACATCATCGGCATGATCCTGCTCTTCGCAGCCTTGTGCCTGCATTGGGTCAAAGCCGAAACGGTACGTCCCGCAGCCCGGTTCCTGCTGGGAGCCATGGCACTCTTCTTCGTCCCCTACGGCGTAGGGCTGATGGACTCCTACCGCGTGATCCTCGACAACCTGTGGGCGATCGTGATCTCGGGCATCGCCTCGACGATCATCGTACTGCTGGTGACGGGGCAGACGTTCCAGAGCCTGAACCGCCGCTCGCGCCTGCGCCGTATCCGGCACCTTCGTGAAACCGCCGTAAACACCCCGGACAATGATTGACAAGGCGTTCCTCTCCACCGACCTCTTCCTGCTGACGCTCACCGTGGGGCTTTACTGCCTCGGGACGGCGGTCTACCGCCGTTTCCGAATGCCGCTGCTGCATCCCGTGCTGCTCACGTTCGTCGCCGTCATCGTATTCCTCCGTGCGGCGGACATCGGCTATGCCCGCTACCAGGAAGCCACGGGCATCCTCGACTTTGCCCTGGGCATGTCGGTCGTCGCACTCGGCTACCTGCTCTACGAACAGGTCGAACAACTGCGCGGAAGCCTGCTCCCGGTCGGCATCGCCACCCTTGCGGGTTGCGTGGCGGGCGTGCTGAGCGTCGTATATATCGCCATGGCGTTCGGCGCCGGGCGCGAGATACTCAACTCGATAGCCCCCAAGTCGGTCACCGTGCCGATCGCCGTATCGGTTTCGGGGCCGCTGGGCGGCATCGTCCCCGTAACGTCGGTCGTGGTGTTCTGCGTGGGGATTTTCGGCAGCATCTTCGGCGAGTGGATCCTGCGCCGTTGCGGCGTGCGGGACGCCGAGGCACGGGGATTCGCGCTGGGGGCCGCGGCGCACGGCATCGGTACGGCGCGCGCCATCGAGATGGGAGCCGTCGAAGGAGCCCTGAGCGGGCTGGCGATGGCCCTGATGGGATTGGCTACGGCGCTGCTGATGCCGCTGATGGAGCGGTATCTGTATTAGCAGTAAGCCCTGCGGCAGGCGGACGGGCATATATCGGGCTTATAAAAGTCGCATCAAAGTTTTTTAAATTCTATAATAAATACTACTTTTGCACAATTGCTGGCAATTCGCACAAAAGTAGGTTAATATGGAGTGGTTACACACCTTGTTCTTCGGCAGCGGCATCGCCCATGCCGTGTTGACCTTCGCATTGGTCATCACCATCGGCATTTTGCTCGGAAAAGTCAAAATCGGCGGCATCTCGCTCGGAATCACATGGATTCTGTTCGTAGGTATCGTCCTGAGTCATTTCGGAATGACGGTGGACGGCGAGGTCAGGCACTTCGTGCAGGAATTCGGGCTGATTCTGTTCGTCTTCTCGATCGGTCTGCAAGTCGGACCGGGATTTTTCGCATCGTTCAAACACGGCGGCATGACGCTGGTCATGTGTGCCGTAGCGATCGTACTGCTGGGCGTGGCGACGGCCTATGTAGTTCATCTGGCGACGGGCACGCCGATTCCGACGATGGTCGGCATCCTTTCGGGCGCAGTGACCAACACCCCCGGACTGGGTGCCGCGCAGCAGGCTTACACCGATGCGTTGGGAATCGAAGACCCCACGATCGCGCTGGGATACGCCGTGGCTTATCCGCTCGGCGTCGTGGGCATCATATTCACGATGATCTTCATCCGCTACGCCCTGCGCGTGAAGTTCGAAAAGGAGGACGAGGGGCTGGCGGCGCTGAGCCGTGAACACAAACTCGCCGACAAGGTTTCGGTCGAATTCACCAACAAGACGCTCGACGGCCGCACGGTGGCCTATGTCCGCGACCTGATCAACCGTCAGTTCGTCATATCGCGCATCCTGCGTCCCGACGGAACGATCTCGATGGCCGATGCGGAGAGCGTGATACATATCGGCGACCGGCTGTGGCTGATCTCGCAGGCCGAGGACATCGAGGCGATCGTGGCCTTCTTCGGCCGCCGCGTGGAGATGACCGACGAGCAGTGGGGCAACAATACGCCCAATGCCGAGCTGGTGTCGCGCCGCATCCTGATTACGAAATCGTCGCTCAACGGCAAGAAATTCTCCGACCTGCGCCTGCGCACGAAATACGGCATCACCATCACGCGCGTAAACCGCGCGGGCGTCGATCTGATCCCCTATCAGGGCTTGGAACTGCAGGTCGGCGACCGTGTGATGGTCGTAGGGTCCGCGAAAGCCGTGGCGCAGGTGGCCGACGTATTGGGCAACTCGCTCAAGAAGCTGAACCAGCCTAATTTGGTGACGATCTTCGTAGGTATCGCTTTAGGTGTGCTGCTGGGGTCGATTCCGCTGCTCAACGTACCCCAGCCCGTGAAGCTCGGACTGGCAGGAGGCCCGCTGATCGTGGCCATCCTGATCGGACGCTTCGGCACGCATTTCCACCTGGTCACCTACACTACGATGAGCGCCAACCTGATGCTGCGCGAAATCGGCATCGCGCTGTTCCTCGCGGCGGTGGGCATCGGCGCGGGCGACGGATTCATCGACGCCATCGTCGACGGCGGTTACCGCTGGATCGGATACGGCGTCGCCATCACCGTCCTGCCGCTGATAATCGTCGCGCTGGTAGCGCGGCTGTGGCTCAAGATGAACTACTACACGCTGATGGGACTTATCGCCGGATCGACGACCGATCCCCCGGCGCTGGCCTACGCCAATGCGACGGCAGGCAACGACATGCCGGCCGTGGGTTATTCGACGGTCTATCCCGTAGTGATGTTCCTGCGCGTGCTGACGGCGCAGATATTCATCCTCTTCTCGCTGTAAGCGGGACGGTTCGTAAAAAATGTTACGAACTGTTACCCGTCCCGCATGTCGCTCAAAAGCAGTTTGGGGCGAGAAATGAAGCGGCGGAGAGAGTCGGATGGCAGATAAAATTCAACGATGGCTTTTAAATTTTAATCGGAATACCTATCTTTGCTGCTGGCAAAAATCCAAACACCCTTATACTATGGCAAAAGCAGTCAACATCGCCCGTTCCCATCGGTTGGACGGCATCGGAGAGTACTATTTTTCGCGCCGTCTGCGCGAGATCGCCGAAATCGAAGCGGCAACGGGCCGTCAGATCGTGAAACTCGCTATGGGCAGCCCCGACCTGCCCCCGCACCAGTCGGTCATCGACCGCCTCGCAAAGGAGGCACAGCGCCCCGACGTACACAAATACATGTCTTACAAGGGAGAACCCATCCTGCGCAAGGCTTTTGCGGACTGGTATAAGAAATGGTACCGCACGGAACTGGACTACAACAACGAAGTACTGCCCCTGATCGGCTCGAAGGAGGGCATCATGCACATATGCATGACGTTCCTCAATAAGGGAGACAAGGTGCTCGTGCCCAACCCCGGCTACCCCACCTACTCGGCAGCCGTGCGCCTCTCGGGCGGCGAGATGGTTCCCTATGCGCTGAACAAACAGACCGGCTTCTACCCCGACTTCGAGGCGATCGAGAAGGCCGGGTTGGACGGCGTGAAGATGATGCTGGTCAACTACCCCAACATGCCGACGGGCCAGACCCCGACGATGGAGCTGTTCCAGAAAATCGTGGATTTCGGCGCCCGGCACAACATCCTGATCGTGCACGACAACCCGTACAGTTTCATCCGCAATGCCGCCGCCCCGATCTCGATCATGGAGGCCGAGGGCGCACGCGACGTCGCACTGGAGATGAACTCGCTGTCGAAAGGTCACTCGATGGCCGGCTGGCGCGTGGGCGTCGTCGTGGGCAAGAAGGAGTGGATCGACTCGATCCTGACGTTCAAGTCGAACATGGACTCGGGCATGTTCTACCCGATCCAGGCGGCGGCCGACACGGCGCTGGCTTTGGGCGAAGAGTGGTTCAAGGAGCTGAACGACATCTATTACGGCCGCGAGAAGCAGGCCTATGCGCTGCTCGACGCGCTGGGATGCAAATACCGCGAGCACCAGGCCGGCCTGTTCGTATGGGCCGAGCTGCCCGAGTCGTATGAGGGCGACAGCTTTGCGTTCTCGGACGAGGTGATGGACAAATGCGACGTGTTCCTGACCCCGGGCGGCATTTTCGGCTCGGAGGGCAACCGTTACATCCGCATCACCCTCTGCTGCCCCGAGGAATTGCTGAAAAAAGCTACGGACAATATCATCGCCAAGTTCGGGAAGTAACTCCCGGGCAATACGGAATAAGGCGCTCCCCTCGCGGACATCGGTTCCCGAGGGGAGTTTTTTTCAGTTCGCTTTCCGGCGAAGAGGGGGCGGTGCCCGGCGTAAAGCGCGATCCCGCAGCGGGAAGAAGCTGCAACCGACGACTCTTGAAAAGAGAGGACGGAGCCCTGTCCCCCGAAATCCGAAACAGACGCATATGGAGATAAAATCACTGGAAAATACATGTTTCGGCACGCTGTTCGAGGCATTCGGCCAGGCATTCGCCGATTACGAAGTCCAACTGGACGAAACGCAGCTCCGGCGCATGCTGCGAAGGCGCGGTTTCGATCCCCGCCTGTCGTTCGCCGCGTTCGACGGGGAGCGGATCGCCGCGTTCACCCTGAACGGGACAGGGAATTTCAACGGCCTGCCGACGGCCTACGACACCGGCACGGGAACCCTCGAAGCCTATCGCGGGCAGGGGCTCGCCGCAAAGGTCTTCGAACACTCCATTCCCTATTTGCGGGAGGCAGGAATCCGGCAATACCTGCTGGAAGTCCTGCAACACAACACAAAGGCGGTATCGGTCTACCGGAAGCTCGGGTTCGAAACGGCGCGTGAATTCAATTATTCCATACAACAGGACGCGCAGGTGCACCTCGGCCCGAAAATCCCGGACATTGCCTGTACGGTAACGCCCGTCGATGTGGGACGGTTCGCCCCCCGACCCGCAGTTCTGGGATTTCATGCCCTCCTGGCAGAATAGCCCCGAGGCCATAAGGCGGGCTGCGGGGGACTTCGCCGGGCTGAGCGCCCGCGCAGAAGGGACACAGGTGGGATACTGCATCTTCGAACCCGCCTCGGGCGACATTGCCCTGATCGCTATCGACAAGCGGTACAGGCGGCGGGGGATCGCCACCTCGCTGCTGCGGGAAGCGCTCCGGCTCAACAAGGCGGATTCGGTCAAGGCCATAAACACCGAGGCCGGCTGCGAATCGTTAACGGCGTTCCTGGAGGTGGCGAACATCGCCGTGACGGGGCGGCAGTTCGAAATGGTGAAAAAAATATAAGGGGGGGGGCAAGGACAAAGCCCTCCGCACAGGGAGGGCTTTGTTCATGTACACGCGGGCGGTATGCCTACTCCTCCACGATGCGGATCGAGAGGATCAGGTCGCCGGGACGGATGTCGTCGATGACGTCCAGCCCCTCGACCACCCGGCCGAAGCAGGTGTGGCGGCCGTCGAGGTGCTGCGTCGACTCGCGGGCGCAGCAGATAAAAAATTGCGAGCCGCCCGTGTCCTTTCCGGCATGGGCCATCGAGAGCACGCCCCGGTCGTGGTACTGGCGCGGCGCCGAGGTCTCGCATTTGATCTTGTACCCGGGGCCGCCCGTGCCGTCGCCCCGCGGGCAGCCGCCCTGGATGACGAAGCCCGGGATCACCCGGTGGAAGGTCAGCCCGTCGTAGAAATTGTGGTTGGCCAGCTCGACGAAGTTCGCCACCGTACCGGGGGTCTCCTCCGTATAGAGCTCGGCCTTCATGTCGCCTTTCTCGGTCGAAATAATTGCATATTGTGCCATATCGAAACAGGTTTTTAAGGTTCGAGGACTTTGATTTCGGCGGCCGCGGCCTTCACCCGACCGCGCAGGGCATCGAGGTCGTCGCCCAGCGGCGCATAGCCCACGACGATGCCCATACGGCGGTTGACGCGCGCCGAAGGTTTGCCGAAGATCCGCACGTCGGTACGGGGATCGGAGGCCAGCGCCCGGTCGATCCCCTCGTAACGCGGCGCCACGGGGCTTGCCAGGGGCGAGAGCACCACGGCCGTGGCGCCCAGGCGTTCGAAAGTCACCGCGGGGATCGGCAGCCCCAGCACGGCGCGCAGGTGCAGTTCGAACTCATTGAGGTTCTGCGTCCCGGCCAGCGTCACCATGCCCGTGTCGTGCGGGCGCGGCGAAAGTTCGGAGAAATAAACCCCGTTTTCGTGGCTCAGGAAGAATTCCACGCCCCACAGCCCGGCACCGGTCAGGGCTTCGGTGACGGCGGCCGCCATGCGCTGCGCCTGGGCAAGGTGTTCCGGTGCCACGTAGGGCGACTGGAAACTCTCGCGGTAGTCGCCGCCCTTCTGCACATGGCCGATCGGCGGGCAAAAGAGCGTCGGGCCATCCTTCTGCGTGACGGTCAGCAGCGTGATTTCGCTGTCGAAGCGGATGAATTCCTCGATGATCAGCTCGCGGATATCGCCGCGCGACCCTTCGCAGCCGTAGTGCCAGGCCCTCTCCAGTTCGCCGGCATTCCTGACGAGCGACTGCCCCTTGCCCGAGGAGGACATCAGCGGCTTGACCACGCACGGGAACCCGATCCGGGCGGCAGCCTCCTCCAGTTCGGCGAGCGACGTGGCGTAGAAATAACGGGCGGTCTTCAGCCCCAGCTCCCGGGCGGCAAGGTCGCGGATGGCCTTGCGATTCATCGTGAAATTGACGGCGCGGGCGCTCGGCACGACCTGGATGCCCTCGCGTTCGAAGTCGTAGAGGCGTTCGGTGCGGATCGCCTCGATCTCGGGGACGATGACGTCGGGGCGGTGCCGGGCCACGGCGGCGGCGAGCGCATCGCCGTCGAGCATCGGGAACACCTCGCAGGCGTCGGCCACCTGCATGGCAGGGGCGCCTGCATAGGAATCGCACGCCACGACGGTCTGTCCCAGCCGCTGCGCCGCGATTACGAACTCCTTGCCCAGTTCGCCCGAACCGAGCAGCATGATCTTTTTAGCCATATGTCTGTATTTTTCAGTGGCACAAAGATATGTTTTTTGCCCTGAATTTCGTACCTTACCGCATTAAAACTTACCTCGACGGCCATGAAAAAACAGATCCTCCGGCTGAGCCTCGGCATGGCGTGGTGCCTGTCGGCACTCGTCCCCGTGCATGCGCCTGCGGCGGGAGCCTCCGCTACGGCGGATCACGCAGCGCGGCGGGACACCCGAACCGCCGCCGCGCAAACACGCCCCACCCCGGCCGATACGCTGCACGTCGTCTTTTTCACCGACATACATGTCTCGCCGGGCAATGCACAGGACTCGCTCTTCCGCGTGGCCATAGCCGAAGCCAACGCGTCGGATGCCGAACTGGTCATCTTCGGCGGGGATCTCACCAACACGGGCAGCGACGAGGAACTGGAGCACGTGTACGGGCTGATGTCGCAGCTCGAAAAACCGTGGTTCACCGTCATGGGCAACCACGAAACGACCTGGTCTGAGAGCGGATGCACGACGTTCCGCCGCATATTCGGCCATGATGGGCGCGTCGCGCACCGTGCGGGAGGCTACCTTTTCCTGGGCTACAACTGCGGGCCCTACATGAAAATGGCCGACGGCGTCGTGCGCACCGAAGACCTCGCATGGCTCGGAGCGCAGGCCGCCGGGGCCCGTCCCGGCGAACGTATCGTAAGCCTCTGCCACTACCCGCTCAACAAAGACCTCACCAACAGGCAGGAGGTGGTCGCAACGCTCAAACGGCTGGGCATCACCGCCTCGCTCTACGGGCACTACCACCAGCTCGACCTGCGCAATTTCGACGGCATCGCGGGCATACCCGGCCGGGCACTGGCCGGCAGGCCGGGCGAGGCGCCGGGATATACCCTGCTCGATTTCTTCGCCGACTCGGTGCGCATCCGCGAAAAGCCGCTCGGACATGCCGCACGCACCCGCCATACGGTATGCCTGGAGGGGGATCCGCAGATACTCGCCCTGCCCTGCGACCCGCCGCCCGCCGCACCCGACTACGAAGGCCGCATGGAATGCGTCCTGCAGGACAGCGCCATGGTACTGACGGGTGCGGGATGCTGCGGCGACATGCTTTACTACGGCAATTCACAGGGCGTATTGCGGGCGTACGACACACGCCGGGGGCGCGAAGTGTGGCGGCACAGGTTTCCCGACGCGCTCTACACGACCCCGCTCTGCACGGACGGGCTCGTGATCGTCGGCGCCGCCTCGGGCGGGATATGGGCTTTCGACGCCCGGACAGGCCGCCGAAGGTGGCATCTGCCGACCGCCACGGCCGTCGTCGGCGACGGGCTCGTCGACCGCAGCTCGCTCTACATCGGGCTGGGCGCCGGCTCCGTGGGCCGTATAGACCTGCGCAGCGGCAAACTGCTCTGGCGTTACGACTACGGACAGGGACAGGAGCAGGGGCGCCCGACGCTTGCGGACAGGAAACTGGTATTCGGGGCATGGGACAGGCACCTTTATTGCCTCGACGCCGCGACGGGCAGATGCCTCTGGAAATGGAACAACGGCCGCCCCGGCGTGTTCCTCTCCCCGGGGCATGTCGTGCCCCGCATCGCCGGCGGCAAGGTCTTCATCGTAGCGCCCGACCGGGCCGTGACCTGCCTCGACCTGGCTACCGGACGGCAGCTATGGCGCGACAACAGCCGCAAAGCGCGCGAAACGACGGGCCTCGGCGACGACGGACGGCAATTCTATTACAAGACGATGGACGGCGAGCTGGCGGCCGTGGACACCTCGGCGGACACCTACCGCGAAACATGGTGCACCGATCTGGGATGGGGATACGAATACAACTCCTGCCCGGCCTGTGTGCGCGACGGTGTGGTCTATGTCGCCGGGAGGCTCGGGCAGGTTGCCGCCGTGCGCGAAGACGGCACGCTGCTGTGGAGTGTGAAATGCTGCAATTCGGCAGGAAACGATTTCCGGCAGGCACCCGACGGGTCGCTGTGGGTTACCTTCGCCGAAGGCAAACTCTTCCGGATTCCCTGACGGCAAATAAAAATCATTCTCAGGAAAAGAAAGTATATTTATATTGCAACTCACGAAAAAAACGCCCGGTTCGATTGTTTTTTTAGCAAAAAAAAGCTAATTTTATATTGCAATTTTAAATTAATCGTCATGAACCAGGGAGTTGGCAACAAGATCTTAGAAACATTACCCCAAAGGATCGACAGGCAACATGTTCTTTTTTTCGACATGGACGGCACCTTGATTGACACGAACTATGCCAACTATCTTTCTTATACTCAGGCGATCCAGCAGGTCTTGAAAACGGAATCGGATATTTCATATGCTCCTGACATAAGATTTACCCGAATGCATCTGAAAAAAATATTCCCCTCTCTCGAAAAGGCAGAATATGAAAAAATTATTCAATTGAAAAACAACTTTTACACCGAGCAGTTGTCTAAAACTGAATTGAATGTTGCCATTGTTCAAATATTAAAAAAATACTCCAAAACAAATACAACGGTACTGGTCACAAACTGCCGGGAAGATAGAGCGGTGCTGACATTAAGATACCATGGATTGTTCAATGATTTTGACCACAAATTTTACAGGAACCAATATAACAAGTACGAATATGCGCTTGCTTCATTAAGAATGTCCCCCGCATCTGTTTTCGTCTTTGAAAATGAAAAAACAGAGATAGAAAATGCTGTTTCAGCAGGAATTCCTTGCGAAAATATTATTTATGTCACACCTTAAAACCCACAATCATGCGCACTTTCACAATCCTGGCCAATGAGTATTTGGATCGGAATATTCAGGCTTATTACCACACAGATTACGTAGGGCATAATAACCCCGGCAACCCAGACTATTTAAATACCTTGAAAAATACATTTGGAAATTTCACATCCGAAAGATTAAATAATGCCTGTCATGAGTTGGAAACCGTCTTGATGCAAGATATTCCCCAAATCTTCGAATCATTGCATTGCGAATCTTTAACCGTATGCGTAATCCCACGGGCTAAAGCCGAGTATCAATCGAATCAGTTGCTGTTTAAATCGACGGTTAAAAATGTCATAAATCGACTCGGAGAAAATTATTGCGACGGCACAAATTACATCAAGCGATATAAGGATACAAAAACTACGCATCTTCCCAATCTTAAAGGTAATGAAGGAGCAACACCCTACCCAGGAATTACATTCGATACATGTACAATTTCAGGCAACGTAAAGGATAAGGATATCTTATTGATCGACGACATATATACCAAAACCATAAATATAGACGAAGATGCCATTCAGGCACTAATTGAAAGCGGAGCTAGATCCGTAACTTTTTACGCTGTCGGCCGCACCCGCAGCCATTAAACAACAAACTGAAATGAAATACACGACAAACGCAATCAATATTTTAACAATACAGACCTTCAAAGGTATAGGAAGGGCCTGGATTGTAAAAAATCTTAGGGGAAATGAATCCACTGATACTATTGTCGAAAAGTTAAATATGAATTCTAAAGAAGGGTTGGTTACCATTAGTGAATTCAAAAAAAGACGAGAGGCAGTAGGACGCGAAATATTGAAATTAGAAGGGCATCTGGATGGAATCGTTGCACTTGGAGATAATCTGTTCCCCCCTTATCGTGGCGAAGTGAAAAACAGTGACCGGCCTGTCGTTATTTTTTATCGCGGCAACTTAAACTTATTAAATTCAGAGAATAAAAACATTGCCGTTATCGGACTATTGACGCCAGACGCCCAAATTGAAATGATAGAACAAGAGGTTGTCGCAAAATTGGTAAAAAACGGAGCAACCATAATTAGTGGATTGGCTTTAGGCTGCGATTCGATCGCCCATCGACAAGCATTATGCTCTAATGGGAAAACGGTCGCCATTCTTCCAAGCTCACTAAACAATATCATACCTGCTACAAACAAAGAGCTTGCTGCCGAAATTGTCGACCATGGCGGATTGCTGATTAGTGAATATTATAATGCAGCCAAATCCAAAATGGAATTAAGCAGCAGGTATCAGGAGCGCGACAGATTACAGGCGCTTTTTAGTGATTGCGTAGTTTTATCCGCAAGTTATTCGAAAACTGATATGGGAAAGGACAGCGGTGCGAGATTGGCTATGGAATACGCATTAAAATATTCTATCCCAAGAGCTGTAATTTATGATTCGAATTCAGACATGAACAATCCGATGTATAATTTAAACAGGCAGTTGATTCAGGAAGAAAGGGAAATCACAATAATAAACAGGATCAATTTGATTTCGTCGATAACAAAAATAATATCAGACAAGAAAAAGCACCAACCTACCTTATTTGATTCTTTATAAAATAGTGCCAACAGTAAATATTCATCATCGAGATATAGAGAACAAAAACAACGCATCTGGTTAATAATAAACCAGATGCGTTTTACATTCGTGGAGGTGGCGGGAGTCGAACCCGCGTCCAAACAGGGAACCCGAAAGCTTTCTACACGCTTAGCCGCCGTTTGATCCTTCTACCCGGGCCTGGCAGGCGGCAACCGAACCTGAGTCCCAGTCCCTGAATTTCGCACACCGGCCGGGACGCTCCGATGCACTATCCCTGAATTGATGATACCCCATATGGAAAGCGGTTAAAGGGCGGAACCACTCCCCGGGATACTCGTCGCCAAGCCGCCTTGGGCCCGGCGATTAAGCTAATTTTCCTTGAAAATTATGCAGCGAGTGCATAGCTGTTATTGCCATTTGAATCTTGAGTGTCGGGATTTACGAGCCGCCACACAGCGCTCGGCGTGCTTACAATCAAACTCTGCCTGCTGTCAAAACCGGGCACCCCCAGAATTTCGCGGGGCAAAGCCTCATGGAAACAGTGCAAAAATAATACTTTTTTTTCAAATATCGACCCTCCGGCAGGAAATAGCGTCGGGAAGGTGCAGATTTTCCGGAAACAGGGCAGGAACGGACGCGGCCATACCGGCTGCAGCCGTCGGAGAGCCGCAACGATCCCCCGGCGGACGTGCAGCAGCGGGAATCTTACCATATCGGCGCGACCGTCGAGGGCACCAGAATGATTACCGTGAGGAGTGCTGCAACAGGATATTACCCTATCGGATACAGCCGTCGAAAATCACCGCGACGTCTCCCGGAAGGGGTGCGGCAACGAGGTACGCCCCATCGGCAGGCGGCTGCGGGAGAGGCACTGGGCAATCCCGCCCGCAGACGTTTCCCTGCGGGGAGGGCTATGCCGTGCCATTGTTTCCCGGCGGGCGAACTCCCCGAAAACGGCGGATACTTCCCGGCCGGCGAAGCCCGTAACGCGCGGCGCGGTTATACCCCCGCCAGCAATGTCCCCAATACGCGGCGGATATGCTCCCCGCTCAGCGGCTTGGCGACGTATTCGTTGGCTCCGGCGGCGAGGGCTTTCTGCCGGTCGCGGTCGTAGGCGAATGCCGTGACCGCGACGATCGGCACGGCGGGATCGAACCTGCGGATCTGCCGCGTAGCCTCGAACCCGTCCATCACGGGCATCTTGATGTCCATCAGGATGGCCGCAGGGTTCATTTCCCGGCATATCCGCACCGCTTCTTCGCCATTGACGGCCCGCACGATGTCGAACTCCTTGCGGAACATCAGCGACACCAGCAGGAAATTGCTGTCGGTATCCTCGGCCACGAGCAGCAACGGGAGTTTCCCGTCAGGACGGGAAACGGGATGCGGAGCCTCAGCCACAACGGACGGTTCGTCGTCCGGCCCGGCATTGCATGCCACGGCAGGTATGGTGAACCAGAAGCGGGAGCCCCGGCCTTCCTCCGACTCGACGCCGATATGCCCGCCCATCTGCTCGACGATGCTCTTCGAGATCGAAAGCCCCAGCCCGGTGCCCTGCGCAAAGCTGTTGAGTTTGACGAAACGGTCGAAAACAGTGCGCAGATGCTCTTCGGAGATGCCTTTTCCCGTATCCTCGACGTAGAACAGCAAATCCCCGGCCTCCCGGCGGTAGCCCAGCGTGATGGAGCCTTGCTCGGTGAATTTCACCGCATTGTTGATAAAATTGGTGATGACCTGCATCAGCCGGTTCTTGTCCCCGACGATGCGGCATTGCTCCTCATGGTCGCCGAAAAGCAATTCGACGGGCCTGTCCTGCACCTTGAGGCGCAGCGAACGCACCGCCTCCTCGCACATGCGGTTGACGTCGACCATGCCGTAATTGAATTCGAACGTCCCGGCCTCGATCTTCGAAAGGTCGAGGATGTCGGATATCAATTTGAGCAGCAGGTCGTTGTTTTCCTCGACGACCTGCATGTACTCGCGGCGCTCGCCGATTTCGTCGGTTTCGGCCAGCAGGTTCGAGAACCCCACGATGGCATTGAGCGGCGTACGTATCTCGTGGCTCATATTGGCCAGGAAGGCCGATTTCAGGCGGTCGCTGACCTCGGCCTTGTTCTTGGCTTCGATCAGGCTTTTCTCCGTCTGCTTGAGTTCCGTGACATCGAAATTGACGCATACCATCTCGATCTTCGAGGGGTCGGTATTCAGCGGGTTGCGCACCACGTTGACGCGCGTCCACCCGTTCTTGCCGTCGCGGAGCCCGACCCGCAGGTCGAGCGTGAAGCCGTTCGACTCGTTGGCCTTGACCCGCCCGATCTCCCGGAATACAGCCTCGCGGTCTTCGGGGTTGACGTGGTTGTAGATGCCGATCACCTGCGTCATGGGGGTGTCGCTCTCCTCGCCCAGGTTGTGGTACCATTGCGGCACGGCATACCCGTCGCGGGTCACCAGGTCGAAGCGGGCATACCCCACCTTGCCGAAGCGGCTCACCAGCGAGAAGGAGCTTTCGAACTCCTCCAGCCGGTTGTGGGCTTCGTTGATCTCGGTATTGTCGATATTGAGCACCAGGAAATTGACCAGTTCGCCGGACATGCCGTACAGCATGGTCACCTTCGTATATATCTGCACGCTGCCCTTTTTGCGGGAGGGATAGTAGCCGCCCAGCCGGTCGAAGGGGTAATCGAGCCTGAAACTCTGCTCCAGCCCGTTGCGCACGTTGCGGGCGATCTCCCCGGGCACGATCGGGTTCTCGAAGAAATTGACCCCCAACACATCCTCCTTCGCCTCGATGCCGAAGATGTCGAGGTCTTTGGTGTTGATGTCGACCAGATAGCCCTCTTTGTCATAAAGTTCCACCCCGACCTGAACGTTGTCGAAGATATTGCGCAGCATTTTTTCGCTGTTGAACAGCGCCTCGTGGGCATTGCGCATTTCGGTAGTATCGGAAAAGAGGCTGATCACCTCGTCGGGCCGGGTCGTATAGAGGATGGAGTGTATCCAGCGTTTCGAGATCTCGTAAAAGGAGTCGCGCTCGATGAAGCCGTTGCTGCGAAGCACCTCCGCAAAGGTTTCCAGATATTGCTCCATATCCAGCCCCAGTTCGGAAATACGCCTGCCGATATAGGTTTCGCGCTTGGCACCCATGATCTTGTCGGCGGTGTAGTTGGTATCCAGCACCAGCAGGTCGACGGGTTTCCCCTGCCTGTCCCGGATGACCCGCAGCTGGGCATACCCCAGGGGCATGTGGTGGTAGAGGCTCTGGAGGTATTTGCGTTCGGACTGCGCCTCGCGCTCGGAGCGCTGCAATTCGATGCAGAGGCTGATGATGTTGATCAGCGACGAAAACCACTGGTAATCTTCACCCGTCCATATCCGGGGCCTGTTCACGATGTCGATGCCGGCATACCCCCAGACCTTGTCCCGCGAAAGGAGCGGCACGGCGATCAGCGACTTGATGTCCTGCATGGCCAGCACTTCGCGCTCGCGGAAAGCCTCGTCGGGCAATTCGTCGAGCGAAGAGATGATTACGGGCTGGCCGTTGGCGATGCGCTGCGTCCACCAGGGCACCTCGTCCATCGAAATGCCGCTTACCAGCTCCTGCTCCCCGGTGACGTTCTCGGCCGTGACTTCGTAGGTGCAATTATATAAGCGGTGTTCGGGGTCGGATTCGATGATATAGGCCCTGCCGCCATCGAACATGGTCAGCACGTCGGCCAGGATTTTGTTCACCACGGCATCCAGGTCGTCGACCTTGAGCAGCGAAAGCAGCGTCTGCGAAATGCTGTTCAGCCTGAACAGCAGGTCATTGATGCGTTGCTTTTCCTGCGAATTCACCACTTCGGACGGCGGATCGACCACCCGGAAATAGCCCGTCAGCAGCATTCCCCCGTCGTCGGCGACCTCTTCGCGCAACAGTTTCCAGTAGCACCATATCTCTCCCTCCGCCCCTTGCAGCGGATAGAGGCGTTCGGCGCCGCCCCGCACCCCGATCGAGGCGAGGGCGTATTCCCGGTAGGCCGGAGTTATCATCTTCCCGAACTCTTCGTAGGTCACTTCGCACGAGCAAACTCCCAGCAGGTCGCGGAGCCCTTCCGAAATATGGAACACGCGGCGGTTACGGTCGGCTTGCCACCAACCGATTTTGGCATCCCGCATAATCTCCCGCAGGATCTCGTTTTCTTTCATTCAAAGATTTTTTGCTTACTGTCAGGCCGAGGCGTCACGGCCCGTTGTGCAAATTTAATCACCCTCGGGCGGAAATGCAAATTATACGGTTGTTTTCATTCAGCCGAAAGGGCTTTTTTGTTATATACTTCCGGCCGGAAAGCATCGGAACCGTCGTCCCGGGACGGTTTACGGCGTTTTTTTCTCCCGGACGGCATCCCCGTACGGATATTTTGACTATCTTTGAAAAATAATTCCAGCGACCAGAACCTATGAGCGAAAAATATGTCGTAAGGCTGAAAAACGCAGCCATCTACCATGCGGACAACCCGTTCGGCAGCACCTCGGCCGAGAAGCTGATGCGCCGGGGCGAGATGGTGCTGTCGGATGTGAACCTGTGCGTGGCTCCGGGCGAATTCGTTTACCTGATCGGGCGCGTCGGCAGCGGCAAGAGCACCCTGCTCAAAACCCTGTACGCCGAGGTGCAGCTGCTCACCGGCGAAGGGCGGGTGGCCGGCTATGACCTGCGCAGGCTCAGGCGCCGCGACATCCCCCACCTCCGCCGCCGGATCGGCATCGTATTCCAGGACTACCAGCTGCTCACCGACCGCAACGTCTTCATGAACCTCTATTACGTGATGAAAGCCACGGGATGGAAGCGCGAAGACGAGATCCGGGAGCGGATCGACCAGGTGCTCAAGCTCGTAGACCTCGGGGCCAAAAGCTACAAAATGCCGTTCGAACTCTCGGGGGGCGAGCAGCAGCGGCTGGTCATCGCCCGCGCGATCCTGAACAACCCGCAGGTGCTGCTGGCCGACGAACCGACAGGCAACCTCGACCCCGTGACGGCCGAAGGCATCATGCAGCTTTTCCAGGAGATCGCCGGCCGCGGCTGTGCCGTGGTCATGTCCACGCACAACACCGCCCTGATCGAGAACTACCCTGCGCGCGCCATCCTCTTTGCGCAGGGCCATATCCGCGAAGTCGACCTCAAGGCGGAACTCGGGTAGCAGACCGCGAATCCCGCACGCCCCAGCCCCGTCCGGGGGATGTTGCGGCACGTCCTGCCCGATGCGGGCGCAACGCCCTCCGAAACGTCCTGCAAATGCAAAAAATCGTCTGGCGGAAGCCATGCGGCTATTGTTTATTCGGGATATATTTCGTATATTTGTACGATATTTTAAAGACGACAGATGAGTACCGAATTAGAAAACGTAAAAAAGCAAGAAGAAGAATATTCCGCTTCGAATATCCAGGTTCTCGAAGGGCTTGAGGCGGTGCGCAAGCGCCCCGCCATGTATATCGGCGACATAGGTGAGAAGGGTCTGCACCATCTGGTCTACGAGGTGGTCGACAACTCGATCGACGAGGCGCTGGCGGGCTATTGCACCGACATCGACGTGACGATCAACGAGGACAACTCCATCACCGTACGCGACAACGGCCGCGGCATCCCGACCGACTACCACGAAAAGGAGGGCAAATCGGCACTCGAAGTCGTGCTTACGGTGCTCCATGCGGGCGGTAAGTTCGACAAAGGCAGCTACAAGGTTTCGGGCGGCCTGCACGGCGTGGGCGTATCGTGCGTGAACGCGCTTTCGACGCTGCTGATCGCCGAGATCCGCAGCCGCGACGGCAAGGTATACCGTCAGACGTACAGCAAGGGCGCCCCCACGTCGCAGGTCGAGGTCATCGGCGAATGCTCCGACCGCGGCACCACCATCACGTTCAAACCCGACGAGAGCATCTTCACGCTCACGACGGAATACAAATACGACATCCTGGCCAACCGCCTGCGCGAACTGGCATTCCTGAACAAGGGCATCCGCCTGAACCTCTACGACAAGCGCAAGGACGACGAAGGCAAGACCCGCGAAGACCACTTCTATTCGGAAGAGGGCCTCAAAGAGTTCGTCCAGTACCTCGACGCTACGCGCGGTACGCCGATCATCGAACAGATCATCTACCTTGACACCGAAAAGAACGGCGTCCCGGTGGAAGTAGCCATGCAGTACAACGACTCGTTCTCGGAGAACGTGCACTCCTATGTAAATAACATCAACACCATCGAGGGCGGTACGCACCTGACGGGCTTCCGCCGCGCGCTGACCCGCACGCTCAAGAAATACGCCGAGGATTCGGGCATGCTCGCCAAGCTGAAGTTCGACATCAACGGCGACGACTTTCGCGAGGGCCTCACGGCCGTGGTTTCGGTGAAGGTGCAGGAACCGCAGTTCGAGGGCCAGACCAAGACCAAGCTGGGCAACGACGAGGTCTCGGCTGCCGTAGATCAGGCGATGTCCGCCGCCCTGGGGCACTATCTGGAGGAGAACCCCAAGGATGCCAAGGCCATCGTTTCGAAAGTCATCCTGGCCGCAACGGCACGCCATGCGGCACGCCACGCCCGTGAGATGGTGCAGCGAAAGACCGTGCTTTCGGGAGCCGGGCTCCCCGGCAAACTGGCCGACTGTTCGAGCCGCGACCGTTCGATCGCCGAAATCTTCTTCGTCGAGGGTGACTCGGCAGGCGGCACGGCCAAATCGGGCCGCGACCGTAATTTCCAGGCCATCATGCCGCTGCGCGGTAAGATCCTGAACATCGAAAAGGCGCAGGAGCACCGCATGTGGGAGAACGAGGAGATCAAGAACATGTTCACGGCGCTGGGCGTGACGATCGGCACCGAGGAGGACAGCAAGGCGCTCAACCTGGAGAAACTCCGCTACGACAAGATCATCATCATGACCGATGCCGACGTCGACGGCAGCCACATCGCGACGCTGATGCTGACGTTCTTCTTCCGCAAGATGAAGGAGCTGATCGAGAACGGCCACGTCTACATCGCCACCCCGCCCCTCTACCTCGTGAAGAAAGGCAAGCAGGAGCGCTATTGCTGGACGGAGAAGGAACGCGACACCATCACCGCCGAATTCGGCAAGGGGGCGCACGTGCAGCGTTACAAAGGTCTCGGTGAGATGAACGCCCACCAGTTGTGGGAAACGACGATGAACCCCGACACGCGCATCCTGCGCCAGGTGAACATCGAAAACGCTGCCGAGGCAGACCGCATCTTCTCGATGCTGATGGGCGACGAAGTGCCGCCCCGACGCGAATTCATCGAGAAAAACGCGCATTACGCAAATATCGACGCATAATGGAAAGGAAAAGGATTGCCCTTGCGAAAGGAGCGATCCTTTTCTTTATATAACCGATATTACCGACTGAAACTATGAATGTTACCGTAATCGGAGTCGCCGGGGGAACCGGCTCGGGAAAGTCCACGCTCGTCAAGCGCCTGCAAGAGGCCTTCGTAGGCGACGACGTCGTGACGCTCTGCCACGACTACTATTACAAGGCGCACCCCGAGCTGACCTACGAGGAACGCACGAAACTCAATTACGACCATCCGCAGGCGTTCGACACGCAGATGCTGGTCGACCACATCAAGGCGCTGAAGGACAACGTCCCCATCGAGCACCCGGTCTACTCGTTCGTCGACCACGACCGTACGGCGGAAACCGTGTGCGTGAAGCCTTCGAAGGTAATCATCGTCGACGGCATCCTGATCTTCGAAAACAAGGAGCTGCGCGACATGATGGACATCAAGGTCTATGTGGACACGGACGCCGACATACGCCTGGCGCGCCGTATCCTGCGCGACGTCTGCGAGCGCGGGCGTACGATGCAGTCGGTCATCACGCAATACACCTCGACCGTGAAGCCCATGCACGACGAGTTCGTCGAACCCTCGAAGCGTTATGCCGATGTCATCATCCCCGAGGGCGGTTTCAACTCGGTGGCCGTAGCGATGCTGATCCAGAACATCAGTTCGCTGATCCAGAGCAACAAATAGGAGGCGCAACCCGCCCGAATGAACGAGTCCCGGATCTCTTTTCGAGAGATCCGGGACTCGTTTTATCTGCCCGACGGTCTGTTCGCTGACCACATGCCGGAACGGAGCGGCCGGCCGCAGGTCATAACCACGGCCCCCTCCGTCAGGGATTCAAAAATTCAGAGATGGCTCCAGTATACAAATTGCCGAAATTATTGGCATTGTAGACGCCGACATTTGTATAGTAAGGCATGGTACGGCAAATATCACGATACAGTTCATATATTGAAATTGACGCCGGCGAGGAAACCAGTTCATAAAATGTGTCTGTAAAACTGTTGGAGAGAGGTATTTTCCCGCCTGCATCGGTTCGGATGCCGCCTTTGGAGGTCTCACCGTCGGCAGCCGCAAAGCAGAGCATTCCCGGAATCTTCGTCTCCTCGCAGGCCCTGCCCACAACCCCGCCGTAATCGGTTTCCAATACGAGCAGGAGCTTCCGGAAAGTTTGTCGCGCACTCAATGCCTTGAAAAAGTCAGCCACTTCGAAAGCGTGAAGCGTCTCGTCGAGCCACTTCGGCCCTTCCGGAGTACCCCTGCCCGCCCAATAGACGAACAGGTTGTCATACACACCCGGCCGAAATGAAGTTCCCGTGGTCAGGGTTTCCAACAACCCGGAGAGTCCGACTTCCGAGAGTTTATAATCCACTATCACGTTTTCATACAGATTCCCCTCCCCCTCCGGCGGCAGGATGCGCCCCGGTGTCGGGTTTATCGAATGACGGGCGATGTCGTCCTCGGAAACGAGCAGGATATGGTCGTCGTCCAGGCCGTTGCTTTTCAGCATCTGATACATGAGATACGCCCCGGCCTGATGGCGGTAGTTCTCCCAGCCCGACGAGGCGGCGACAATCAGCGCATAAGACTCTTCTCTGGGCGGATACGAACGCTGGCTATTTTTGTCGAAATCCTGCAAGCTGGCGAAGTCTATCGTCACCGGAGCGGCCGCTCCGGCCTGAACCGTCACGGCGGCGTGCGCAGGGGCTGGGGCTCCGCTCAATTCGACGGAAAAGCTGCCGCCGGCATAATCCGGCGTCACGGCACACCACTCCTGGTCGCTCCGCACCTCCCAGGATTTCTGATTGGTCTCCACCTCGAAAGAATAGGTTCCGGAGGTGGAAAAAAACCTCGTCTCAGCAGGATTCAATGAAAGCAAAGGGGGGGGGGCGTTTCTGATTTCTTTTTCGAACATCCTGCCAAAAGCAGGCCTGTCAATGCAGCAAGAACAAAAGGTCGGAACAGTCGCATAAAAATCAATTTTAATAATAGGTTAACACTCGGTTTTTTCACCGGACGGCTCTTCCAGACACTACTTCAAGCGCCACTTTATCATATACCGGTTATCTTTTTGATTTCATTGAGTTTGTTGAGTGCTTCGATAGGTGTCAGCGAATTGATATCCAGCCCCTTGATCTGGTCGCGGATCTGCACCAGCACCGGATCGTCCAGCTGGAACATCGACAACTGCATGTTCTGCGGGGCACCGGCCTCGGCAGCCTCCCTGACCGACGGCGACGGTTTCTTGCCGCGGCTCTTGAGGCTGCGGCTCGGTACGATCTCGTTATTGCCGTAGACGAGTTCGAGGTTGCGCAGGATCTCGTCGGCACGCGACACCACCGACATCGGCATGCCGGCCATGCGAGCTACGTGGATACCGAACGAGTGCTCCGTACCGCCGCGTTCGAGCTTGCGCAGGAAGACGATCTGGTTGCCCAGCTCCTTGACGCTCACATGGTAGTTCTTCACGCGGGGGCACATCTGCTCCATTTCGTTCAGCTCGTGGTAGTGTGTGGCGAAGAGCGTCTTGGCGTGCGCCGTCGGGTGGTTGTGCAGGTACTCGACCATCGCCCAGGCAATGGAAATACCGTCGTAGGTGCTCGTGCCGCGGCCGATTTCGTCCAGCAGGACGATGCTGCGGTCGGAGATGTTATTGAGGATGCTGGCCGATTCGAGCATCTCGACCATGAAGGTCGATTCGCCCTGCGAGATGTTGTCCGACGCCCCGACGCGCGTGAATATTTTGTCCACCACACCGATATGCGCCGATTTGGCGGGGACGAAGGATCCCATCTGCGCCATCAGGATGATGAGCGCCGTCTGCCGCAGCAGAGCCGACTTACCCGACATGTTGGGGCCGGTGATCATCATGATCTGCTGTTCCTTGTCGTCGAGCAACACGTCGTTGGGGATATACTCCTCCCCTACGGGCATGAGCGTCTCGATGACGGGATGGCGTCCCTGGCGGATGTCGATGCGCTTGCCGTCGTCGAGCACGGGGCGGACATAGCGGCGCTCGCACGCGATGCGGGCGAAGGATTGCAGGCAGTCGACACGTGCCACGACGGCGGCGTCGCGCAGCAGCACGGCGAGCGAACGGCTTATGTGGGCGATGATGTCGGCATAGATGCGCTGTTCGATCACCAGCATCTTCTCCTCGGCGCCGAGGATCTTCTCCTCGTATTCCTTCAGCTCCTCGGTGATGTAGCGTTCGGCATTGGCGAGGGTCTGCTTGCGGATCCAGGTCTGGGGCACCTTGTCCTTATGGGCGTTGCGCACTTCGATATAGTAGCCGAAGACGTTGTTGTAGCTGATCTTGAGCGACGGGATGCCCGTCGTCTCGCTCTCGCGCTGCTGGATGCGTGCCAGGTAATCCTTGCCGTGGAGCGCGATGCGGCGCAGGTCGTCCAGCTCGGGATCCACGCCGTCGGCGATGACGCCGCCCTTCTGGATCTGGTTGTTGAGCGGATCGGGGTATATCTCCCGTGCGATGCGGTCGCGCACGCCGGTCATCAGGTCGATCTGCGCCGCCAGCGCATGCAGACGGTCATCGTCCGTGGATTCGAGCGCCGCCTTGAGCAATTCGACCGCAAAGAGCGAATTCTTGAGCTGCACCAGTTCCCGGGGCGTCACCCGCGCCGCGGCGATACGCGACGCGATACGCTCCATGTCGCCCACCAGCGCCACCTGCTCGCGCACGGTGTCGGCCAGGTCGGCATCCTCGATGAAATGCCCGACTACGTCCAGCCGCTTGTTGATCTGGACGGGATCCTTCACCGGCATGGCTATCCACCGCTTGAGCAGGCGGCCGCCCATGGGGGTCAGCGTGCGGTCGATAACGTCGGCGAAGCTACATTTCTCACGCCCCCCGTTCGACGAGAACAGCTCGAGGTTGCGGATTGTGAATTTGTCGACCCACACGTAGTCGTCCTGGTCGATGCGCGAGATCGAACGGATATGGGCGATGTCGCGGTGCTCGGTGAATTCGAGGTAGTAGAGGATGGCGCCGGCGGCGGATATGCCGCTGGTGAAATGGTCGACGCCGAAACCCTTGAGCGACGTGGTCGTGAACTGCTTGCAGAGTTTTTCACGGTTGACCTCCTCCGAGAAGACCCATTCGTCGAACCGGTAGGTGTAATGCTTCGACCCGAAAGCGGCGGAGAAGCGGTCTTCGTAACCGCGCTGGTAGATGATCTCCTTGGGTGCGAGGTTCGAAATGAGCTTGTCGACGTAGTTGTCGGAGCCTTCGGCCACGTAGAACTCGCCCGTCGAAATGTCGAGGAACGCCACACCGGTCGTCTGCCGGCCGAAGTAGACCGAAGCGAGGAAGGCGTTTTCCTTGTTGGCCAGGATATTGTCGCCCAGCACGATGCCCGGGGTGACCAGTTCGATGACGCCGCGCTTGACCAGCCCCCGCACCTGCTTGGGGTCTTCCAGCTGCTCGCAGATGGCTACGCGCTCGCCCGCCCGCACCAGCTTGGGCAGGTAGGTGTCGATGGCATGGTAGGGGAACCCCGCCAGTTCGACGTAGGTTGCCGAACCGTTGGCCCGCCGCGTGAGCGTAATGCCGAGTATGCCGCTGGCCTTGATCGCGTCCTCGCCGAAGGTTTCGTAAAAATCCCCTACCCGGAAGAGCAGGATGGCATCGGGATGCACCGCCTTGATCGAATAATATTGCTTCATCAGCGGTGTCTCGACATATTTTTTGTCTATTTTTTTCTCTGCGTTCACAATAAAAAATTGTATGTAATTTTCATACAAAGATAACGGAATTTGGTTCTCAAACCAAGCCGGGAATGGAAATTATTTTTGTTTTTTTTGCTACGCAAAGATACTCTATTTTACAGAATTTCATTTATTTCGAATACTTTTCGGTAAAATTCGGCCTTCCACTCCACAGGCCGCGGATAGGCCCGCGACGAGGAGGGCATGCGCCACAGCCGCATGTCCCGCCCGGCATATTCGAACCCGACGCACTGGCCTACGGCCGGTTCGCCGCACCCCGTGATCGCACGCAGCGTATCGGTGGCTTTCTGGCCGGTGGTGACGAGGGTGCGGCAGGCAGGGATACGCGCCAGCAGGGAGGCGAGATCCACCTCGCGCACGACTTGAAGAAAATTATCCGACGCATTGTCTTTCAGCCGGATGACTTCGACCGCCGTGTCGTAGAGTGCGATCCCGCGGCAGCGGCAGAAGGCTTCGATGCGCTCCTTGTCGAATTTCCGGCCGCCGGGCATCAGGAAATGCGACTTGTCGCCCGTGGCCAGGTAGCCCACGATCCGCCACATGTCGTTTTGCAGGTTCGGGTAGAAGAAATCCATCGACCAGCGGATGCGCTTGGGCGGGAAGCTGCCCAGCATCAGCACCCGGGCATTGGCCGGCAGGAAAGGTTCGAGGGGATGCAGTTCGCTATTCATAGAACTTCTTGTCGAAATTTACGAGGTACAGTTTATCGGTGGCGCGCGTCAGCGCCGTGTAGAGCCAGCGGAGCATGTCGCGCGTCATGGGCTCGTCGCCGAACAGGCAGCGGTCGACGAAAACGGCCTTCCACTGCCCGCCCTGGGCCTTATGGCACGTCACGGCATAGGAGAATTTCACCTGGAGCGCGTTGAAATGCGGGTTCTCGCGGATCTCCTTGAAGCGCTTGATTTTACTTTTGACGTCGAGGTAGTCCTTCTCGACCTCGTAGAAAAGGCGCGAGGACTCCTCGCGGGTCAGCGACGGGGATTCCGAGGCGATCGTGTCGAGCAGTATCCTGCATTCGATCTCCGTATCCTCGTAGTCGGGGAATTCGAGCACGACGTCGGCGAAACGGAAGCCGTAGAAATCCTCGTAGCGCCGCAGCCGTTTGAGCCGCGCGATGTCGCCGTTGGCGATAAAGTGCATCGGGCAGTTTTCGGTGTGCCCGGTATAATAATAGTTGTTCTTCACGACCATCAGCATGTCGTTGCTCTCGATCTCCTCCTCGGCATAGAGCACGTTGCGGCGGATGCCCTCGTTGTAACGGTTGGCACGCTTGTTCGAACGGGTGATGACGATGGTTTCGTCGCGGCCGTACCTGGCGTAACAATCCTGCAGCTTATCGAGAAACTCCCCGCCTTCGACCGCCTCGATGTCGGGGAAGCCCATTTCGAAATGGGGGATTTCGTGGATGCCGTTCTCGAGCATGCACCGCACGAGCGTGGCATTGAAAAGGATCCCCGACTCGGCCTCCTGGCGCACCACGTCGTCCATCGTGGCGTACTCGACATCGCCGAAACGGGCGAGCGACGCGGCGTCGAGCGCCGGGCTGCAATCGGCCCCGACGGGCGGCAGCTGGGCGCTGTCGCCGACGAGCACCAGGCGGCAGTCACGGCCGCTGCGGACGTATTGCACGAGGTCTTCGAGCAGCGACCCGGAGCCGAAAAGCGCCCCGCCGCCCGGGCTGTCGGAGAGCATCGAGGCCTCGTCGACGATGAATACCGCCCCCTTCTCGGCATTGAAGTTGAGCGAATATTTCGATTCGTAATCGGCATTGGTGCGCTGTCGGTATATCCGCTTGTGGATGGTAAAAGCCTTTTCCTGAGCGTATTGGGCGAGGACTTTGGCCGCACGGCCCGTCGGGGCGAGCAGGATGGGTTTGATATTCAAATCCTTAAGCGCCCCCACGAGTGCCGCTATCAGCGTCGTTTTGCCCGTGCCGGCATACCCGTTCAGCACGAAAATCCGCGAAAAATCGTCACCTGCAAGGTATTCGGACAATTTTTCTATGATTTTTTTTTGCCCAAGAGTTGTTTCAAAACAAATTTTAGCGTAAATTTGGGTCGCAATACGTGTGCTGAACATGCGTGTGTTATATTTTGTACAAAATTACAAACAAATATTAGATTAGCTTAAAAAATGAAAAAAATCGCTCAAATCATTCTTGCTGTAGCTATCGTGGCGCTGGTCTACGTTATCTACGACCAGATCTCGACCCCGATCAAGTTCGATGACGAGTTGAAGGCCAAGAAAGCCCAGGTCATCGACCGCATCAAGGACATCCGTACGGCACAGCGCGCATTCAAGTCGAAGTACCAGCGTTTCACGGGCAGTTTCGACACGCTGACGAATTTCATCCTGCAGGATACGCTCGAACTCGAGCGCAAGATCGTCGACGAGGATGACTCCGTAGCCATGGCACAGCTGAAGAAGATGGGCAAAAAGAACGTCGAGAAGTTCAAGATCGCCGTGATCGACACGATCTTCTCGCCCAAGCGCCTTTCGAAACAGGACGTAGAGCAGTTGCGTTACATCCCCGGCACCGATGACAAGGCCCAGTACATCATGGAGGCAGGCATCATCACCACCGAGTCGAAGGTCGTGATCCCGATCGTGGAGTGCCGCGCACCCTACAAGACGTTCCTCGACACGGTGGCTTACCGCCAGGAGATCATCAACCTGATCGACGACGAGATGAACAATTTCAACCGCTACCCCGGCGTCAAGTTCGGTTCAATGGAAGCTGGTAACAATGAAGCAGGTAACTGGGAGTAACACTCCGCAAGCTACAAATAAGGTGTCCATTCAGCTTACGTTGGATGGACACTCTTTTTCGGCGCACGGCCTCGACGGGGAATTTCCGGGGGAGGAACCCGTGGAGGCGGAGCTGCTGACGGCACGGACGATGCTCGTCCCGGAGGAGGTGCTCGGCACCGGGGACGCAGGAACGCTGCTCGCGGCAAACGGCATGGCTCCCGCCGCGGAAGAGCGCGCCGTATGCAGCCTCCCCGTGCAGGGCATCGTCGCCGTAATGGCTGCGCACCGGGCGGCGTTGCGGCAGGCGGAGGAGAAGCTGGGAGACCGCATCCGCTACACCACCCCGCTGCTCCGGGAGGTACAGGCCGCAACACCGACCGTATGGGCATACCACACGGCGGGGCTCCTATATATTAAGGTGTACGACGGCATCCTCCGCTTCGCGGGGGTGATCCCCGCACCGGACACGGCGGACGTATGCTACTTTACGGAACGGCTCGAAAAGGAGTTCGCGCTCAAAAGCTGCGAACTCAGGATTTCCGGCGACGACGCCAAGGCGTGCGGCAAGTTGCTGAAAGGTTATTTCAAACGGATCGTATGCGAATAGTCAGCGGAAAATACAAGGGGCGGGCCATCAACCCGCCGCGCAACCTGCGGGCACGCCCGACGACCGATTTCGCCAAGGAAAACCTGTTCAACGTACTGGGCAACCTGGTGGATTTCGAGCAGTGCGACGTGCTCGACCTCTTTGCCGGGACGGGGTCGATAAGCTACGAGTTCGCCTCGCGCGGAGCACGGAGCGTCATATCGGTGGAGATCAACCCGGTGCATTACAACTTTATCCGGCAGACGGCGGCACAGCTCGGCATCGGCAACCTCTATCCCGTGAAGGCCAATGCGTTCCTCTACCTGAAGAGCTGCACCAAGCAGTTCGACGTGATTTTTTCGGACGCCCCCTACGACCTGGAGGGCAGCGAACAGGTGGTGAAACTGGTGCTGGAGGGCAACCTGCTGCGCCCGGAGGGGATTTTCATCTTCGAACACTCGAAAAAAATGGATTTCTCGGCCTGCGAGGAGTTCTGGCAATTAAGGAGTTACGGAAGCGTACAATTTTCTTTCTTCAAAAAGCCGTAAAAGCGTTTGCCGTTTTGAAAAATTACACTATCTTTGCACTCGCAATAAACCAAACGGTGCGTTAGTTCAGCTGGTTAGAATACGTGCCTGTCACGCACGGGGTCAGGGGTTCGAGTCCCCTACGCACCGCCAGCAAACGGAGATGAAACTCCGACAACAAAGAACAGGAACGAGGTAGTTTACGACTGCCTCGTTTTTCGTTTCCCCGCATCGCTTGGCGGCGGATGGGGAAAGGCGAGCCAGATAAGAGGACATCGGCAAACATTAGGGACAGGGTGCACTGCCGGGACACAAGGGGAAAGCCGGCAGCCTGCCCGCCGTGCAAAACCGGAATCCGGAATGAAACTTTCGGGGAGGCTCCGACGTATTTATAAACGAGCAAATACGATTCCGCATGAAATACGATTTCGATGAAATAGTCCCGCGCCGCGGGACGAACGCGATCAAATGGGATATGGATACCGATCCCGAGGTGCTGCCCATGTGGGTGGCCGACATGGACTTCCGCACGGCGCCCGCTGTCGCAGCCGCCTTGCAGCGGCGGGTGCAACACGACATTTTCGGGTATGCGACGGCTCCTAAAGCCTACTACGACGCGATTACGGGGTGGTTCCGCCGCCGCCACGGCTGGCAGATACGGCCGGAATGGGTGCTCCATACGACAGGCGTCATCCCCGCCCTGTCGGCCGTCATCAAGGCCCTGACGCAACCGGGCGACAAAGTCCTGATCCAGACGCCGGTCTACAACCATTTCTTCACCTCGATCCACAACAGCGGATGCCAGGCGGCCGAAAGCCCGCTGGTATACCGCAACAACACCTACACGATCGACTTCGACGACCTGGAGCGTAAAGCCGCCGACCCGGCCGTGAAGCTGATGCTGCTATGCAACCCGCACAACCCTGCCGGACGGGTCTGGACGCCCGCGGAGCTGCGCCGCATCGGGGAGTTGTGCCTGCGCCACGACGTCGTGGTCGTGGCCGACGAGATACACTGCGAGCTGGTGATGCCGGGATTTAGCCATACGCCGTTCGCCTCGCTCTGCGAGGAGTTCGAACGCAGCTCGGTGACCTGCACCTCGCCGAGCAAGGCATTCAACCTCGCGGGGTTGCAGGTCGCCAACATCTTCGCGGCGGATGCGGCCTTGAGGGCAAGGATCGGGCACTCGCTCCAGATCAACGAAACCGGGGAGATCGGCCCCCTGGCCATCGAAGCGCTGATCGCAGCCTACGACGAAGGCGCCGAATGGCTCGATGCGCTCAACGAATACCTGCACGACAACTACCGCTTCCTGCGGGAGTATTTCGACCGCAACCTGCCGCAGTACCCGGTGCTGCCGCTGGAGGGGACATATCTGGTGTGGGTCGACTGCCGGGCATCGGGGCTTACGTCCGACGAGCTGGAGACGAAGCTGCTCGAAGAGGCGAAACTGCGCATAAACCCCGGGTCGATATACGGCGAGGCCGGCCGGGATTTCATCCGCCTGAACATCGCCTGCCCGCAGAAATTGCTCGCCGAGGGGCTCGACAGGTTGCGAAAGGTACTAAAACGATAGTTTGAGAACTTCATTCCGGCATCGTGCATTCAAAAAAATACGCAACGGTGTCAAAACTTGTCATTACACCTTCCGACCTTTGCACCGACTAAACACAACTGCTATGGGACGGGCAAGAGAAAATTTCAACAGCGTCTATTTTAAGGACGAAACAGGCGCACAAATGTCGTTTGCAAACGGAAGCTATGCCAACAAGCTGCGCTTTATTTTCTAGAACCTGATGGACTCGCACGTGCTGAAATTGGAAGGGCCGGCATGCGATTTCACGATCGAGGCGTGGGCAAAACGCGCCTATCTGGTGCAGGAAGACCGCAGGACGCATGAAGTAAAACGCTATGAAATAATGAACTGCACATACCGGGAGCTATCCGGGAAAATATCGAAGAAACACTCCCCCGAAGAGACGCCGTCCTGTTAAAACAGCGTATGCTGCGTGCTGCGGAGGCTTTTTACCGGCCGCTCTTTCACCACATCGTCGTCGCAGAGATGCCCGATCATCAGCGGCGAGCGGGGATCGTGCCTGCGGCGGTTATACTCCGCCGTATCGTAATTGCCCCGGATGGCGTAGCAATAGACACAGCCGTTCAGACAGCTTTCATAGGTGCCGATGTCGATGCTCTCGACGCAATTGCAGATATGGCGCTGGTTCGCATCCTTCTTCGCCGCGATCGGATAGCCCGCAATGCGTTCGACCAGCCCGCGGTCGATGCACATGCCGGCCGGGATGCCCAGGTGCCGAAGGTCGACCTTTGCGGTGCAGGTCTTCAATGCGATGGGCGTCGAGGCCGCCGTCCGGCGGAACGACACGGCCATCCGCCGGATTTCGTCCCGCTGCAGGGGCCCGATACCGAGCGCCCCGAGGACGCCGCGGATATGGCGGTAATGGTCGATGAAGCCCAGCATGCAGGTCGTCGTATGATCCCGCAGGGCATGGGCGATCCGGGCGAAGGCCTCGCAGTGGAAATCCACGTCGCAGGCCGCATTGGTGAGGATCGGGTCATAGCGCCACACCACCCTGTCGCGCCCTACCTGATCCGAGAGGCGTTTGAAGGTCTCGATCCGCCTTTCGAGCGGCGGCAGGTGCTTTTCCAGGTCGGCGCCGTAGGGATTGAGCGTATACTGGAAATAATAGTTGTAGCCCGACAACTCCCCGAGCCGCGGCAGCATCGGCGCCGGGTTCTTCGTCCAGAATACGATGCAGTCCACGACGTCGCGCCCGAGGCTGATACGGCTGAGCGTCCTCGGGTCGAAGGGATTGGGCACAAGGAGGTAACCCTCCTGCAGGCGGTTGAAGAACCACGGCGCATAGAAAGCCGGAATATCCGTCCGGCGGCTGGCACTGATGATCATATCGGTAAAACGGGTTTTCCGTCGGTTCTATTTTGTCCGGGAGTACGTTATCCGTATCCGGGAAGCCGTCCCCCGCGGCCGGATGCGCACCGCCTTTATCCGGAAGCCGCGATCCCCGGGCGGCAGCACGCCGCACTGCGGCCTGGTCAGGCTTTCCGGCTGCCGCTGTGCAGGATGACGATCGTGACGGCTGCGACGATCAGCAGGATGCCCGCAGCGCCCTGCACCGTAAAGGGTTCGCCGAAGACCGCGACGCCGATGACCACGGCCGTAAGCGGTTCCAAGGCCCCGAAAACCGAGGTCAGCGTCGGCCCGATGCGTTTGATGGCCTGCACCAGCGTCATGTTCGACACGGCCGTGGCCGGAAGCGCCACCCCGAGGATGCAGAGCCACGCCGTGCCGTCCGTCTCGATGCGAATACCGCCCGTAACGAGGCCGCCGGCAATGAAATACAAAGCCCCCAGCCCCATCACGTAACAGGTCAGCACCGTGGAGTCGATCCCCACGGCACGGCTCTTGCGCACGCCAACGATATAACCGCCGTAAGAGACGACCGAAACGGCGGCCGAGACCATGCCCAGCGTGGTATTCCCCCGGGTGAAATCGACGTTGCCCAGCGAGAGGAGCACGGCGCCGACGATGGACATGCCGATGGCCGCAAAGACCCATACGGAGCCTTTTTCGCGGAAGAAGCACATCATGGCCAGGGCGACGGCCAGCGGATACATGAAATGGATGGTCGACGCGACGCCACTGGCGATATGCTGGTAGGCGATGACCAGGCTCAGCGACGTGGCGGCGCGGAAAAGGCTCAGGAAGAATACCGTCCGCAATTCCGGCCACGAGAGGCGGAAACTGCGCCCGGCGAGCAGCGCCAGGGCACCGAGAAACAGCGACGCGACACCCCAACGGTAGGACAGCACCTCGAACGAAGAGTAGCCCAGGCCGAGCAGCAGCAGTGTGAAGAGCGGCGCCAGCCCGAAAGTCGACGACGACAGGGCCGCGTAGAGAATACCTTTGGCACGTTCCATAAAACCGGGATTTCAGGAGGCAAATGTAGGAAATATTGCCGGTTTACACGAAATTTTTTGCAATTTTGCAGCGACTATGGATAACAAGATGGACAACCAGGAAGAAATACGGCTCCGGCTCGTCCGCCCCGACACCTCGACCCGCACGGAACTTCCCGTGGCGACGAGCGGCGTCTCGGCGGGTTTTCCCTCGCCGGCCGACGACCACCTCGACCCGCCCCTCGACCTGAACCGGGAGCTGGTTCGCAATCCGGGTGCGACATTCTTCGCTCGGGTCGCGGGCGACAGCATGCAGGACGACGGCATCGCCGACGGCGACCTGCTGGTCGTGGACAAGTCGCTGGAGGCCTACGACGGCTGTGTCGCCGTATGTTTCCTCGACGGGGAATTCACCCTCAAACGCCTGCGGATGGGACAGGGCAAGATCGTCCTCATGCCCGCGAACAAGCGCTACAAACCGATCGAGATCGGCCAGGAAAGCGATTTTTCGGTATGGGGCGTGGTGACGTACGCCATCAAAAAGGTCTGAAGCGGCCGCGGGGAGGCCCAGTCACTTCACGCCGAGCAATATCCCCGTGAGGGAACCACAACGCCCGAGGGGGGGGGGCACGGACAACATGCAACACGAAAAAACGATGTACGGACTTTGCGACTGCAATAATTTCTTCGCCTCGTGCGAGCGGGTCTTCCGCCCCGAACTGGAGGGGCGGCCCGTGGTCGTGCTGTCGAACAACGACGGCTGCGTCATCGCGCGCTCGAACGAGGCCAAGGCGCTCGGCATCCGCATGGGACACCCCTATTTCCAGATCCGCGACCTCGAAAAAAGGCATAATGTAGCCGTCTTTTCGAGTAATTTCAACCTCTACGGCGACATGTCGCGGCGCGTGATCTGGACGCTCCGCCGCATGGTTCCCGCCGCCGAGGTATACTCCATCGACGAGGCGTTCCTCGACTTGCGGGGCATCGAGACAGGACGGCTGGAGGAGTTGGGACGGCACATCAGCCGCACGGTACGCCGCAATACGGGCATCCCCGTGAGCATCGGCATCGCCCCGACCAAAACGCTGGCCAAGATCGCGTCGAAACTCTGCAAGGAGTACCCCAAGTTGCAGGGCGCCTGCCTGATGTACCGTCCGCAGGACATCGAAAAGGTACTGCGCAAATTCCCGATAGAGGATGTCTGGGGCATCGGGCGCAAGCACCGGCGCATGTTGCAGGCCGCCAACGTACGTACGGCATGGGACTTCGTGCAGCGTCCCGAGGCATGGATACGCGGCCGCATGGGGGTCACGGGGCTGCGCACATGGAAAGAGCTTCAGGGCGAGGCGTGCATCGACTTCGAGAGCGCCCCGCCGGCCAAACAGCAGATCACCGTCTCGCGCAGCTTCGCGCACGAGCTGACCCAATACGAGGAGATACACACCTCGGTGGCGGCGTTCGCCTCGATGGCCGCCGAGAAACTGCGCCGCCAGCAAAGCCTCTGCGGCGAGGTGACGGTCTACATCCTCACCAACCGCCACCGCGAGGAGCTGCCCCAGTATTTCGAAAGCCAGACCGTGCGCCCCGTGGTGCCGACCGACGACACGCTGGAGCTGGTGCCGCTGGCGGCAAAGGCCCTGCAACGCATATTCCGCAAAGGCTACGGCTACAAGAAAGCCGGGATTACGCTTTCGGACATTTCGTCGCGCACGGGGCTGCAAACCGACCTGTTCGACCCCGTGGATCGTGCCAGGCACGCCCGGCTGATGGACGCCATGGATGCGACCAACCGCACCTACGGCCGCAACAGGGTCGTGGTGGCGGCACAGGGGTTCGCCCCGCTGAAAATGAACCGCCAGCACCTCTCTCAGGAATATACGACTGACTGGAAACAGATCATCACCGTAAAAGCAGACTGAAACGACCAGCCATGAATAGCAAGACCTATCCCCGCACGAACGACCGGCAAACGGTCTACCTGAACACGGTCATCGGCAACCCGATGATCGAGGTCGGAGACTACACGATCTACAACGATTTCGTGAACGACCCGACGCAATTCGAAAAGAACAACGTCCTGTACCACTACCCCGTCAACGGCGACCGGCTGGTGATCGGCAGGTTCTGTTCGATAGCGTGCGGCGCACGGTTCCTGTTCAACAGTGCCAACCACACGCTGGGTTCGCTGGCCAACTATACGTTTCCGCTCTTTTTCGAGGAGTGGGGACTGGACAGGAAGGATGTCGCCGCGGCGTGGGACAACAAAGGCGACATCGTAATCGGGAACGACGTATGGATCGGGTACGAAGCGGTCATCATGGCCGGTGTGAGGATCGGCGACGGCGCGGTAATCGCGGCGCGGGCGGTCGTCACCAGGGATGTCCCGCCCTACACCATCGTCGGCGGCGTGCCGGCCAGGGTGATCCGCAGGCGTTTCGACGCGGACACCGTAGCCAGGTTGCAGGAGATGCGATGGTGGGACTGGCCCATCGGGAAAATCCGCGAAAACCTGCACCATATCATGCGGGGCGAGATCGGGAAACTCACCGAAGAATAGGCTTTGCACGCGGCAACGGACTAAAACACAGCGACCTGTCCACAGCCGGAAGGCAGCCTGTTCACGGACGGAAGACAATCTGTCCTCGGCCGGGAGTGTTTCGCCGCAGCGGATTTTCAAAACCATTCGGCGCCGAGACCCCGTATCGCTCCAGGCCGGGATTGTGCCCGGACGGCAAGACACCCCGCTGCGAGGCGGGGTGTCTTACAATCGTATCGGAATCGAAAATGCCCCGGCGGCGGGCGCTATGCGGCGGCAAGTCCGGGACAGGACAGAGGCGGAAACGACACAACAGGATTTCCGGGCATGAAAGGCCGGGTGCAACGCGGCGGCTGCACCCGCCCCTACTCAAAACCGCTTGGTATAGGCGTGGCAGTAGGGCTGCGTACCCTTGCGTTCGTAGTATCGCTGGTGGTAATCCTCGGCGGGCCAGAAACGGCCCGCAGGGGTGACTTGCGTCACGACGTCGTAGCCTTTGCGCCGCAACTCGGCGATGAGCCTCTCGGCCGTCGCCTGCTGGGCGGGCGAGGTGTAGAATATCTCGGAACGGTACTGGTCGCCGAGGTCGGGGCCCTGCCCGTTTTCCTGGGTCGGGTCGTGGATTTCGAAGAACAGGCGTGCCAGCGTCTCGTAGGACACCTTCGCAGGATCGAACAGGACACGCACGGCTTCGGCATGTCCCGTACGGTGGCTGCATACCTCTTCATAGGTGGGATTTTCGGTCGTGCCGCCGATGTAGCCCGACTCGACCTTCAGGACTCCGGGCACTTTCGAAAGCATATATTCCACGCCCCAGAAACAACCTCCGGCAAAGATCGCGGTCGCGCCACGCTCCGCGGCTTGCCCTGCGGGCGGCATCCCGTCCCCCGGCCGGGCGGCGGCCCACGTCGAGTCAGCCCCGGACGCCTGAGCGCCGGGACTCCCGGATTGGGTTCCGGGCTGCTGCGTCTGCTTTTCGGGCTGCGAAGCAGCCCGGCCTTCGGATTCCGGGGAGGAAGCCGCGGGTTTTACGGCCGTTTCGGCCCCGGCGGAAGCTTCCCCTTCGGGTTCGAACACGAGCGAGACGGAGTTGACGCAGTGGCGCGTATTTTTGGGCGTAAAGCCTTCGCCCGTAAAGACATGCCCCAGGTGTCCGCCGCAGCGGGCACAGGTGATTTCGGTACGCCGGCCGTCGGCATCCGTCGTGCGCCTCACGGCACCGGGGATTTCGTCGTCGAAACTCGGCCAGCCGCACCCGGCGTCGAACTTGTCCTGCGAACGGTACAACGGCGCACCGCACTGGCGGCAACGGTAAACCCCCTCTCCGCGATGCTTGTAATAACGGCCCGAAAAAGGCGCTTCGGTACCCTTGTCGACGATCACACGTCTTTCTTCCGGTGTCAACGGCTTCATATCCTGTGCTTTTACGGCCCCGGCAAGCGCCAGGCCAATGATCAAAACCAACAATCTCATACGGCTCTCCCGTCAAATATTACGCCACGACCTCCTCGCCGCGCAGGAATATGCGGCTGATGAGCGGCGTGGTATAGGCATAGGGCATGAACGCCACCGAAGGCATCGGCACCGTGAGGAAAAAATTGGCGACCTTGCCGACCGTGACGGAGCCGTAGTCACGGCTAAGCCCCATGGCGTAGGCCCCGTTGAGCGTCGCGGCATTGATGGCCTCGGCAGGGGTCATCCGCATACGGATGCATGCCAGCGACACGACCATGCGCATGTTGCCCGAGGGCGACGAACCGGGATTGTAGTCCGAAGCCAGCGCCACGCCCAGCCCGGCATTTATCATCTCGCGGGCCGGCGGATAGCTCATCCCGAGGAAGAATGCCGCGCCGGGCAGCATCGTCGGCGAGGTCACCGTGCCGTGCAGGGCGTCGATCTCGGGCCCGCCCATGCGTTCGAGGTGGTCGACCGACAGGGCGTCGTACTCCACGCCCACCTGCACGCCGCCCGAGACGGCGAGTTCGTTGGCGTGGATCTTGGCGCGCATGCCCAGCTTGCGCCCGGCCTTCATGATGCGTGCCGTCTGCTCCACGGTGAAGAACCCTTCGTCGCAGAACACGTCGACGAAATCGGCCAGTCCTTTGGCCGCCACCGCAGGCAGCATTTCGTTGCAGACCAGATCGACATACTCCTCCTGCCGTCCGACGTAGGCGCGCGGCACGGCATGCGCCCCGAGGAACGTGGCGCGCACGGCCAGCGGCGCCGTTTCGCGGATGCGCCGGATGACGCGCAGCATCTTCAGCTCGTCGGCCGTAGTCAGCCCGTAGCCGCTCTTGATCTCTACGGCGCCCGTCCCCATGGCGACGATCTCGCGGATACGCCCCATGGCCTGGCGGTAAAGCTCCTCCTCGGAGGTTTCGTGCAGCAGGTCGGCGGAATTGAGGATACCTCCGCCGCGGCGTGCGATCTGCTCGTAAGTCAGGCCGTTGATCTTGTCGAGGAACTCCTGTTCGCGGCTCCCGGCATAGACCAGGTGCGTATGCGAATCGCAGAACGACGGGAAAAGCATCCCGCCCCCGGCGTCGACCACCTCGTCCGCGGCCATTTCGCCCAGCGAATCCATGCTCCCGAAGGCTGCGATACACCCGTCGTCGGCCAGCAGCCAGGCATCGTCGAACGTCTCCAGCCGATCCATCTCCCCGCCGCACAGGCGGAGGCGGCCAGCGGTCTCGATCCCGACGATCGTACCGATGTTCTTTACCAGCAGCCTCATAGTGTCCGGAGGAATTGGATGGAGGATTCGATATGGGGGTACATCACCGAGTCGTTGTCGATGAACGGCACCCGTTTGCGGTAGTCGGCGACCATCCGTTCGATCGTCGCGGAGGAACGCGCCGGGCGGCGGAAATCGAGCGCCTGCGCGGCATTGAACAGCTCGATGGCCAGCACGCGCTCGGTGTTGAGCACCACGCGGTAGAGTTTGGTCGCGGCGTTGGAACCCATGCTGACATGGTCTTCCTGTCCCTGCGACGAGGGGATCGAATCGACCGAGGCGGGCATGCACAGCCCCTTGGACTGGCTGACAATCGACGCCGCGGTGTATTGCGGGATCATGAAGCCGCTGTTCAGCCCCGGGTTGGCAACCAGAAACTTCGGAAGTTCCCGGGCGCCCGAAATCAGTTTATAGGTGCGCCGCTCGGAGATGTTGCCCAGCTCGGCGAGGGCTATGGCGAGGAAATCCATCGCCAGCGCGATGGGCTGGCCGTGGAAATTCCCCGCCGAGACGACCATGTCCTCGTCGGGGAAGACCGTCGGGTTGTCGGTGGTGCTGTTGATCTCGGTCGTCAGCACGCTTTCGACATAGTCGATGGTGTCCTTCGAAGCCCCGTGCACCTGGGGGATGCAGCGGAACGAATAGGGATCCTGTACGTGTTTCTTGGGACGTGCGGCCAGCTGGCTGCCTTCCAACAGGCGCCGGATGTTGCGTGCCGTGGCGAGCTGTCCCCGGTGGGCGCGGATCAGGTGCACCTCGTCGCAGAAAGGCTCGATGCGCCCGTCGAAAGCGTCGAGCGACAGCGCCCCGATGCGGTCGGCCCACTCGCTCAGGCGGCGGGACTGGATCAAAGCCCAGACGCCGTAGGCGCTCATGAACTGCGTGCCGTTGAGCAGCGCCAGCCCCTCCTTGGACTGGAGCTCGATCGGCTGCCATCCCCGCTCGGAGAGCACGCCGGCAGCCGGGCGCACAGCCCCCTTGTATTCCACTTCGCCCAGCCCCAGCAGCGGCAGGCTCATGTGCGCCAGCGGCGCCAGGTCGCCCGATGCGCCCAGCGAACCCTGCTGGTAGACCACGGGCAGGACGTCGTTGTTGAAAAAGTCGATCAGCCGCTCCACGGTCGCAAGCTGCACGCCCGAATGGCCGTAGGATAGCGACTGGATCTTGAGCAGCAGGATCAGCTTCACGACCTCGGAAGGCACCCGCTCGCCGGTACCGCAGGCGTGCGACATCACGAGGTTCTTCTGCAACTGCGCCAGCTCGTCGTAGCCCACCGAAATATCGCACAGCGAACCGAATCCGGTGGTGATGCCGTAGACCGGCCGCTCGGGGTTTTCCATCTTGCGGTCGAGGTATTCGCGGCAGCGGACGATGCGAGTCCGGGCATCGTCGCTCAGTGCCAGGGGAAGGTGCCGTTCGAGGATTTCACGGATGCGGGCAAGGGAAAGGTGCTCCGCGGAGATATGGTGATGTTCCATGTGAAGTGATAGGGATTTATTCGTTTTCTTTCAATATATTACGTATCAATTCCTCATCGGCGACATTGGGCAGCGTGACCTGCAGGCCGGGGGTGCGTTCCATCTCGCGGCGGATGGCCGACATGGCACCCTCGTTACGCGCCCAGCTGCGGCGGGCGATGCCGTTGTTGACATCCCACAGCAGCATCTCCCGGATGTGGCGGTCGGCATCTTCCGAGCCGTCGACCACCATGCCGAAGCCGCCGTTGATGACCTCGCCCCAGCCTACGCCGCCGCCATTGTGGATCGACACCCACGTGGCGCCGCGGAACGAGTCGCCGATGACGTTCTGCACGGCCATGTCGGCCGTGAGATTCGAGCCGTCGTAGATGTTCGACGTCTCGCGGTAGGGCGAGTCGGTGCCCGACACGTCGTGGTGGTCGCGGCCCAGCACGACGGGGGCCGAGAGACGCCCGTCGGCAACGGCCCGGTTGAAGGCCTGTGCGATCCGTGTGCGCCCCTCGCTGTCGGCATAGAGGATACGCGCCTGCGAACCGACGACCAGCCGGTTACGGCCGGCCTCGCGGATCCAGTGGATGTTGTCGTCGAGCTGCCCGGCGATCTCGGCGGGCGCCGTGGCGCGGATCTCCTCCAATACTTCGGCGGCGAGGCGGTCGGTGAGCTCGAGGTCTTCGGGGCGGCCCGAGGTGCAGACCCAGCGGAACGGGCCGAAGCCGTAGTCAAAGAACATCGGCCCCATGATGTCCTGCACATAGGAGGGATAACGGAAACGGCCGCCCTCGCCCATCACGGCAGCCCCGGCGCGCGAGGCTTCCAGCAGGAAGGCGTTGCCATAGTCGAAGAAATACATCCCCCGCGCGGTGAGTTTGTTGATGGCGTCGACCTGGCGGCGCAGCGACTCCTGCACGCACTCGCGGAAGCGGGCGGGCTCCTCGGCCATCATCTTGTTCGAAGCCTCGTAGCTTACGTCCACGGGGTAGTAGCCGCCCGCCCAGGGGTTGTGGAGCGAGGTCTGGTCGGAACCCAGGTCTACGGCAATCTCCTCGGCCGCCAGCCTTTCCCAAAGGTCGACGACGTTGCCCGCATAGGCCATCGAGACCACCTCGCAGGCACGGCAGGCCTCGCGGATGCGGGGAACCAGGGCGTCGAGCGAATCGTACATCTCGTCGACCCATCCCTGCTCGTAGCGTTTCTGCGCCGCCTTGGGGTTGATTTCGGCGATGACGCTCACCACGCCCGAGATATTACCCGCCTTGGGCTGTGCCCCGGACATGCCGCCCAGCCCTGAGGAGACGAAAAGCATTCCCCGGGCATCCTTGCGGCCGCCGGAGAAACGCTTGCGCGCGGCGTTCATCACCGTGATGGTGGTGCCGTGAACGATCCCCTGCGGGCCGATATACATATAGGAGCCGGCCGTCATCTGGCCGTACTGCGACACCCCGAGGGCGTTCATGCGCTCCCAGTCGTCGGGCTTCGAATAGTTGGGGATCACCATGCCGTTGGTCACCACGACGCGCGGGGCATCGGGATGCGACGGAAACAACCCCAGCGGGTGCCCCGAGTACATCACCAGCGTCTGGCTGTCGGTCATCTCCGACAGGTACTTCATCGTCAGGCGGTACTGCGCCCAGTTCTGGAACACGGCGCCGTTGCCGCCATAGGTGATCAGCTCGTGGGGATGTTGAGCCACGGCCTTGTCCAAGTTGTTCTGGATCATCAGCATCACAGCCGCGGCCTGGCGGCAGCGGCAGGGATATTCGTCGATCGGCCGCGCATACATCTCGTAGTCGGGACGCAGGCGGTACATGTAGATGCGCCCGTATTTGCGCAGCTCCTCGGCAAACTCCCTGGCCAGCGTGGCGTGGTGCTTCGCAGGGAAATAACGCAGTGCGTTCCGGATCGCCAGCACCTCCTCCTCGGGCGTGAGTATCTCCTTGCGCTTGGGGGCGTGGTTGATCTGTTTGTCATAGGGTTTCGCGGCGGGCAGCCGGTCGGGAATGCCCGCGCGGATGTCATTCTGGAACTCTTGCAGTGTCATATCGCTCAAATTTTACTTGCTACTATCTCCAACACCTCGCGCTCGGCCCGTTCGGCCTCGGCCGCAAGGCGGTCGGCTTCGGCCACGAGCGCATCGGCCGCGGCACGGTCTTTCAGCCCGGCGGCATTGATCCGGACATTGAGGCCTGCGCCCAGCACGGCGCTGCGGGCGGCCAGCGCCCCGACGCCCGCGTCGGACACCGAGTTGGGGTTGCCGACGGCTGCCATGGCACGCACGATTTCGAAAACCCCGAAGGCCGTCTTCATCGTCCGCAGGGGCACCTGCGTCGCATAGAGCGTCGCCTCCTGCAGGGCCGCGCTGCGGGCGGCCTTCTCCTCGTCCGTCGACTTGGGCATGGCGAAGACGGCCATGATGCGGTTGAACGCCGCCGTATCCTCGTCCACGAGGTGCAGCAACTCCCCGAGCAACGCCTGTCCCCGGTCGGCCCAATCGGAAAACTCCTCCCAGCGGTCGTCCCACCCCGCCTTATGCGACGAGAGGTTGGCGACCATCGTGCCGAGGGCTGCGCCCAGCGCTCCCATGTAGGCCGCGATCGAGCCGCCGCCCGGTGCCGGGGATTCGCTCGCGGTCTCTTCGGCAAACCCCTTGCAGGTCATGTCGATAAGCCGTTTTTGCTTATCCTCCGCTTCAAGCAGATATTCGATTACTTTCTCGGCGGGGTCGAAAGGTTTGAGGTCATCCAACCCCATCGACCTGACAGCGATGCGGACGATCTCCTGCTCGGCGACACCCGTCGAACGGCGTTGTTTGCGCAGGAAATATTTCCCGGCCTCGATGAGCGCACGTTTGGGGACGAGCCCGACGATTTCGGTGCCCGTGACGCGCACGCCGCGGGCGTCGGCCTTGCGGCACACCTCGTCGAAGGCCACGTGGAGCGGCGTGGTGGCGATGTCGGTGATGTTCATCGACACCTGTGCAATGCCGTATTCCTCGATGAACCAACCGATAGCCTTCGTGGCCGGAAGTGTGCCGGGCTGCATGACGGGATTGCCGGCGGCATCCTTTACGACCTTACCCGTGACGGGGTTGCCCTCGCGCACGGGGCGCCCCTTCTCGCGCACGTCGAACGCAATGGCGTTGGCGCGGCGCGTGGAGGTGGTATTGAGGTTGAAATTCACGGCGATCAGGAAATCGCGCGCACCGACGGTCGTGGCACCCGTGCGGGCTACCCCATCGTCGAACGGCCGCGCCCCGAAATCGGGGGCCGTCTCCTTGTGCGCCAGTTTCTCGGGCAACGCCTCGTACTCCCCGGCACGGCAGACCGCAAGGTTGCGCCGCTCGGGGGTGAAGGCCGCGGCCTCGTAGCAATAGGTCGGGACATGCAGTTCAGCGGCGATGCGTTCGGCCAGTTTGCGGGCCAGCTCGGCGCACTCGGCGAGTGTGATGCCGCAAATCGGGATCAGCGGCAACACGTCGGTAGCCCCCATGCGCGGGTGCGCACCCTTGTGACGGCGCATGTCGATCAGCTCGGCAGCCCTCTTCACCCCCGCAAAGGCGGCTTCGACGACCGCTTCGGGCGAGCCGACGAACGTGACGACAGTCCGGTTGGTCGCCTCGCCGGGATCCACGTCCAGCAGCTTGACGCCCCCGGAGGATTCGATGGCCGATGTGATCTGACGGATTACTGCCTTGTCGCGTCCCTCGCTGAAATTAGGGACACACTCCACGATACGCTTTTCCATAGGTAATGAGGTTAGATTTATACTTTCAAAGATAAAGAAAATCCGGGAGAAATACGAAAAAATCGTAACGAAAAAAGCCACTCCGGATTCTGAAACAGCAGTTTCCGGGGTTTTTCCGCAGGAGAGGCGGGCACGGAGCCGGAAATTCCCGCAGGGAAAAAAGCGAGCGGCGGGTCACGCGGTGCAGGAAAACGGGGGGGGGACGAAAGGAGGGGAAGATTTCGGAAAGAACAGGGAAATCGGAAAGATTGGAAAAATCGGGAGGTACGGGAAGCCCCCCCCCGAAGATGGTGCGCTATCCTGCACCCCGTTTCCCCGGCTGTCCACCCTGCAGGGAGAAGAGAAAGCCCCGAAGAAACGCTGCGCACGGCTGGCGGCCAACCGGCAAAAAAAAGCCCGCCGCGCGAGGCGACGGGCCGGAATGCAGCCGGAAGGGAGCGTATCAGCGGCCGATGGTCAGCGCTACGCCCGCCGTGACCCACGCCCCGGACAGCGGGATGCCGCCCAGGTCGCAGTAGCGGGAATCGGTGATGTTCGTCGCATCGACATAAAGCCGGCAGATGCCTTTCTCCCACTGGAGGCGGCCGTCGAGCAGAAAATAAGGCTCGTAATCGCGCACCTCGGAGAGGGACGGGTCGCCCGGCACGGGATAGTGCGTGTAGCTGCCGTTGCGGTCGTAGACCGACGCCGTGAGTGCCAGCGACATGCGGCGCAGGAAATGCACCTCGACGGCCAGCGCCGCCTTGTGGCGCATGTAATCCATCGCCCCCTTGGCGATGATGTCGCTGTTGCGGTCGGTGGTAATATAACCGTAGGAAAGCGTCACGCGGCGCAGAAAGCCGTCGGCGACCGTATAACCGCCCGAAAGCTCGATGCCGTAGGTGTCGAGGCGGCTAGTCTGCTCGGAGTGCCACTTGTCGCCCATATCCTCACGCCACACCCAGTCGATGATGTCGCGGCCGGCACGGTAGTAGGTCTGCAGCGACAACCTCCAGCTGTTCTTCATATAACCGGCATCAAACAGATAAGTGACAGCCCTTTCCGGCGTCAGGTCAAGGTTGTTGATCTGTGCCGGGGAAGTATAGTAAAGGTCGGTGAAGGTCGGCAGGCGCATCGACTGGAACGCCCCGATGCCGAGGTGCAGCCCCGCGGCGGGCGTATAGCCGCCCGAGAGGCTCCACAGCGCCGAAGTGCCGTAGGGCGTGAGGCTGATGCCCGCAGAAGCCGCGAGGTCGAACCGCCGCCACTGTTTGGCATGGCGCAGCCAGAAGTTGCCCGTACTGCGCGCCTTGGCGTGCGTATAGCGGCCGTGCGGCCGGGAGAGCGCCTCGCCGAGATTGGTGCTGTAAATGTGGTTGAAGGCATAATCGCCGCCGAGCGAGGTCGTACCCGCCCGCCAGTCGTAATCCGCCCACAGCCGGGCACCGACGTTGTCGGTATTGTGGCGGTTCATCGCCGTGCCGCGCGTCCAGTCGTAACGGTCGAAATTCTTGCGGTAGCTCGCCGAAGCGCCGAACGAGAAGCGCCCGGCCTGTTTCAACCAGCGCAGCGACGCCAATGCCGTGGAGGTCGCCTCCCACTGGTCGGGGTTATAGGCCGCATAGAAGCCGTTGGAACCGAACGTGCGGTTCTGGTAACCGGCCTGCAGGTCGAAGAACCCGGCGCGGGGAGCCTCGTAGGTCGCACGCACGAAAGCGTTGTAATTGGCGAAATCGGTATTGTGGCGGTAGCCGTCGCTGCGACGGTAGGAACCGGCGGCGAGCAGCGAGAAACGGCCCGAAGTCACAGCGCCCGAAAGGTTCGCATAGGCGTAGCCGTGCTGGCCGCCGGCGCCCTCGAAACGCAGGTAGGTGGGTTTCAGGGGCGCCGTGCGGATATTCACCGCGCCGGCAAAGGCCCCGACGCCCGGCACGCCGTCCAACAGGTCGACGGCCGAAATGCAGTCGATGTCGACGGGCAGCGAATGGGACTGGTGCCCGGTGCGGGCATCGGTGAAGTCGATGCCGTTGAGAAGTACCATGGTCTGGTCGAAAGAGCCCCCGCGGATGAAGATGTCGGCCTGCATGCCCTTGCCCCCGCGTTCGCGGATGTCGACCGAAGGTGCGAGGCGCAGGGCGGACTCCAGGGTCTGGACGGGCGCTGCGGCCTGTGCTTTCCGGTCGAAAAGCGGGGTTTGCGACTGCACGCTGCGCGTCGGGGCGGACTGGCTGCCCGAGATGCCGACCTCGTCGATCCTCAGCGTTTTGAGGACGGCGGCCGTATCGGCATCGTGCGCAGACGCATGTTGCGTCGCGAGCAAGAGGATCGACATCGTCACGGCGAGGACTCCGATGGTTACATGGCGGTGCAGGCTCGCAAAGGCTGCCCAGCCCTTGCGGCTCCAACGCCTGAAGCAGGGAGTCTGCTTGGTTCGGATGTTTTTCATCTTGAATTTGTTGGGTTAATAATAAAAAAATCGGAGCTCCCGGTGAGGGGCCCGGCTGCGCGCCGCCCTCCGGAAACCGCTGCAAAGATAATAGTTTCCGGCAGTATTCCGGCCTTTGCGGCCGTTTTCTTTCCCGGCACCGGAAAATGCACCGGCACATGCGGCAGGCAGCGAACAGGGACAGTGTCCCGCCCGGAATACAGGATCGGGGCAGGGAAACGTACAGGAACACACGCAAGCGTCGTGAAACGGGCAGGGAAGCGGATTGGAGGCGGACAAGACAGCGCACTCGGAATACAGGACTATACCGGGGCAGACCAGGACTCGCGCCGGCGCCGTGGAACAGGCAAGGAAGCAGACAGGACGACAGCAAAGACAGCGCACTCGGAATACAGGACTGCGCCGGAGGGCAGAGCGGGACTCGCGCCGGCGTCGTGAAACGGGCGAGGCAGCGGACGGGAAACGGGGCCAAAGTACGGAAGCTGCCGCCCCCTTGCCGCGGGGCGGCATCCGGGACGCGACGGCCCGAAAAAAAGATCCGGCCGGAGCCGGATCGTATCGGGGATCAGTTGAAGAGCGCCTCGACTTTGGCGACCACGTCGTCCGTGTCGGGTTCGAGCGGGAATACATGGCTGGGCTTGAGGTACCAGAGCTCCTTGCCCTCCTTGAAATGCTCCTCACCGCCACCCGTGACGTTAAGCATGACGGTGGCGTCCTTTTCGACCTTGCCCGCGGCGACGGCATTGATGAGCGAAGCCAATGCGACACCCGCCGCAGAGTAGATGTCCACGCCCTCCAGTTCGTGGAAGAGCTTGCGCGCCTTGCGCGCCATGGCGTTCGTCGAGACGAAGAACTCTCCGCCCGTGGCTTTCAGCGCATCGTAAAGCCCGCCGGTGATGCCGTAGGGCGGGCGGCGGTTGGAGAGCACCTTGGCGTCGATGATCTCCGCATCGCGGCGCGCCTTGTCGTCCTCGTAGGGCAGCATCTTGCGCGAATCGGCCTGCCATGCGTCGTACATCGGCACGAACGGCGCATTCTGCGACACCATGAGTTTCATGGTATTCGTCCCGAAGCGGCCGTCCCCGATCAGGCGCATGTTGGCCTCCCAGGCGGCAATGGCGCCCGTACCGCTGCCCACGGCCTGGAAATAGTAGTCGGGGATGCGGCCGATGGTCGTCACGGCCGAAAGTACCGTCGTGGCCATGCCGTCGCGGCGAGCGATGTTCTTCGCGCCGCCTTCGGCATAGAACCCGGGGCCCTTGAGGGCGAGGTCGCTCAGGTGGATGGCGTCGAAATAGTCGCCGCCCGCCGCACACGAGATGAGTTTCACGCAGGGGTCGAGCGGATGCTCGAACCACAGCGCCCCGATATTGTCGTAGGGCACCGACAGGAGCAGCTTGATATTGTTGTCGGAACACACCTTGGCGAAGGCACGGGCCGTATTGCCCGCCGAGGCGACCACCAGGACGCGATCCTCGTGTTCGGCGGCACGCCCGCAGACCGAATAGGCTTCGGTCTCCTTGAACGAACAGGTAGACATCGTGGCGCCGATGGCCGGATAGTAACCGTTGAACGTGATCCAGAGGTTTTCCAGCCCGAGGTGCGCAGCAAGCCCTTTGCTCTTGTAGGTGACGGGCGCCGAGGAACCCTTGAGGATACGCCGTACGGGCATCCAGTCACAGAAGCGGTAAAGACCGTATTCGGCGGGTTTCACTTCGAGTTGCCGGCTGGCGTATTTCGCGCGGACGAGCGAGGGCGTCTTGCACTGCGGATCGGCGAGCATCCAGCCCGTGTCCTCGAACTCACGCCCCGTAGCGACACATTCGAGCGTGTAGGAGGTAGGTGTAAAATCTTTCATTTATATATGTTTGTGTAATTTACGACATGCGGTTGCGGAAATCCTCGTAGCCGAATTCGCGGATGACGTCCGTGCGCCCGTCGCGGCGGGCGATGACGATCGCGGGATGCGCCACGCCGTTGAACATGGTGGTCTTGACCATCGTATAGTGGATCATGTCTTCGAAGACGATGCGCTCGCCGACCTTCAGCTCGTGGTCGAAAGCCCAGTCACCGTAGTAGTCGCCGGCAAGGCAGCTCGTGCCACCCATGCGCCAGCGTTTTTCGCCTTCGGCGGGTTCGTGCGCCCCGACGATGGCCGGTTTATAGGGCATTTCGAGGCAGTCGGGCATGTGGCAGGCGAACGATACGTCGAGCATGGCGGTATGCACACCGGCATTCTCGACGATGTCCTCGACCGTAGAGACGAGGTAGCCCGTCCGCCAAGTGAAGGCGCTGCCGGGTTCGAGGATCAGCCGCAGGTGCGGATGGCGGGACTTGAAATCGCGCAGCAGGGCGATCAGCTCGTCGCAGTCGTATTCGGCGTGGGTCATCAGGTGCCCGCCGCCCATGTTGAGCCACCCGATCCGGTCGAGGTATTGCCCGAAATGCTTTTCGACGGCTTCCAGCGCCAGCTTCAGGTGGTACGGGCGCGACTCGCACAACACGTGGAAGTGCAGCCCGTCGATCCCGGCGGGAAGATCGTTCAGTTCATCGGCCGTAACGCCGAGGCGCGAGCCGGGGACACAAGGGTTATAAAGGTCGGTCTCCACGGGCGAATACTGCGGGTTGATGCGCAGGCCGCACGAAATGCCGCGCAACAGCGCCATCGGCCCGAAGCGCTCGAACTGCGCGACCGAGTTGAAGGTGATATGGTCGCTGCAACGGAGTATCTCGTCGATATTGCGGTCGGTATAGACGGGAGCGTAGGTGTGCGCAGGCTTGCCGTACTCCTCGAATACAAGCCTCGCTTCGGCGGCGGAACTCGCCGTGGCACCGTCGGAATGGCGTGCCAGCTCGGGGAAAATGCTCCACATGGCGCAGGCCTTCAGGGCTACGATAATTTCGGCGCCCGACTCGCGGCGCACGCGGTCGATCACGGCCAGATTGCGATCCAGCAACGTCTCGTCGAGGACGTAGCACGGAGAAGGCAGCTTCAAGAAGTCAATCATCGAAATGTTTTCAATTGGATCCGATCCTTCGTTTTCCCTGCGTGGGAAGGTTTTATCCCTGCACAGCGGAAACGCTCAAAACGATGCAAAAATAGCAAATTACCGGCTAAAACCATGATGTCCCGAAGAGGAATTTCCGAGAAATAGGTATTTATACTTATTGCCTTACGGCCTGAAGCATGGCGAAAAGCGGCGATCCGGGAAAAGAAACGGCAGGATAGTAACGGCAATCAGGAAAAACCGACATGAGGCTGGAAAAAGGACGGGAAGCGATGGCAACAAGCTGCAACAATAGAATGCAAATGCGAGAGAGAGACGGCAGGGGTCGCGGCAGAAGAAAGGACGGAAAACGATGGCGGCAAGCGGGGAATTACGGTCGGAAAAACGGCATAGAGCAGGAAATGAGGCGGGTAGCAGCAGGAGGAAAAACGGCAGCAGACGAAGATCGTGACGATAACAACTGGCAAATTACGGTCGGGAAAGGCGGCAGAGAAAGACAAAAGCAGGGGCGGCTGCTGGAGAAAGTATAGCAGTCCCGGCACTGCAAAGCAGAAAAAAAGCGGCGGCAGGAAATCTGCCGCCGCAATAGATGCTACCCTACCCGTTTACTGGGCAATACAGATGCTTACGCGGTTCTGCTCCACACCGGGGAAAGGCTGAACGGTGTCGCCCCTGCCCTCGGTGCTGATACGGTCGGCAGCGATCCCGGCCTTTTTCAAGGCTTCGGCAACGCTTGCGGCGCGCTGCCGCGAGAGTTTCAGGTTGATGGCGTGCGAACCCGTAGCGGCATCGGCATAGCCGACGATCTCGATCCGGGCGGAAGGATTGGCCTTCAGGTACTCGACAAGCGCTGCGACCTTCGCCTGTTCGGAGGTGCGGATCTGCGCCGAACCGATACGGAAGAAGATATTTTCACGCAGTGCTGCCGGCTTCTCGGCGGCCTTCGTCACGGGCGCCTGCACGGGAGCAGACTCCTGCACGGCAGGTTCCTCCTTTTCGGCAGGCACGGTGGTTTGGGCGGGGGTTACGGGCGCAGCGGCAACTGCCGGACGCAATTTCTTATAGTTCTTGCCGAAGCGGAAGGTAAACCCGGCCAGCGCATTGAACTGCCAGTCGAGGTTCCCGGCTTTCTTCGAGTTGTATTTGTCGGAGAGCATGTTCGTATTCAGCTCCACCCCGAACAAGACACAATCCGAAAAGCGGAAATTCACACCGACACCCAGGCGTCCCGCGACAAAGACCTTGCTGTCCGACCACACGTTCTGGAGCGTATAGCCCGCATTGTTCAGGGCATTGGCCTCGTCGTTGTCGAACGCCCCGTTCACCCCTACACCCGCGAACAGGTAGGGGTTGACCACGCGGCGGTAGTTAAATTTGCCGAACAGGTTGGCCAGGTCGAGCGTCACATCGACATTGCCCTGCAAATATTTATACTGGTAGACGGTCTCGGGCGAGACCCAGGCGCCTTTGCTCTGCCAGCCGCTCAGGCCGAAGCGCATGCCCCATACGGGCGAGAACTGGTACCCGGCAGAAAGCGCGGCCGCCGGGGATACCAGCTTGCCGAAACTAACTTCGCCGAGCGTATAGGCGGCACCCGCCTGTACCTGCATGAACCAATGGCGCTTAAACTCCACTTTTTCTTTTTCATCCGCAGAAGTTGCGAACAGCGACGTCGAGCACATCATAAGAGCAGCGACGGCACATAAGATACATTTCATCTTCATAACATTCAAATGGGTTAATTGACAGACAAAGATAACAAAAATGTATCATATATAATACAACAAAAAGTACAAGTTTCACGTTACGACCGAAAATACGGCATAATAAGACCGAAAAAAGGAGATCGGCCATGAACCGATCCCCTTTTTGGTAATTTACCGCCCTGTGTATCAGAGCTCGATGTCGACATCGAACAGTTCGTGCCAAGGCAATCCCTGCTCCCCCAGTTCGGCGAGGAACGGATCGGGATCGAACTCCTCGACATTGAACACGCCGGCGCCGCGCCACAGCCCCTTGGCCCACATCGAAGCGCCCAGCGCTGCGGGTACGCCCGTGGTGAAACTGACGGCCTGCGTCCCGGTCTCGCGGAAAGCCTGTTCGTGGTCGCAGTTGTTATAAATATAATAGGTGCGCTCCTTGCCGTCCTTGACGCCGCGGATACGGCAGCCGATCGAGGTCTGGCCGTGGTAATTGGCCCCCAGCGACTTGGGATCGGGCAGCACGGCCTTGAGGAACTGGATAGGGACGATCTCGACGCCGTTGTAGATGATCGGGTCGATACGCGCCATGCCGATGTTCTGGATCACGCGCAGGTGTGTGAGGTACTCCTGGCCGAAGGTCATCCAGAAGCGCGCACGCCTGATGGTCGGATAGTTCTTGACCAGCGACTCAAGTTCCTCGTGGTAGATCACGTACGACTCGCGTTCACCGATACCGGGGTAATTGAGCGCGCGGTGGATCGCATGCGGTTCGGTAGTGACCCACTCGCCGTTCTCGAAATAACGTCCTTTCTGCGTCACCTCGCGGATATTGATCTCGGGATTGAAATTCGTGGCAAAAGCCATGCCGTGGTTGCCGGCATTGCAGTCCACGATGTCGAGGTAGTGAATCTCGTCGAAATGGTGCTTGGCGGCATAGGCCGTGAAGATGGCTGTCACGCCGGGGTCGAAACCGCAGCCGAGGATCGCCGTGAGCCCGGCGGCCTTGAAACGATCCTGGTAGGCCCACTGCCACGAATATTCGAAATGGGCCTCGTCCTTGGGTTCGTAGTTGGCCGTGTCGAGGTAATTGCAGCCGCATTCGAGGCAGGCGTCCATGATGGTCAGATCCTGGTAAGGAAGCGCCACGTTGACGACGATGTCGGGTTTGAAGGCGCGGAACAGCTCGCAGAGCTCCGGCACATTGTCGGCGTCGACCTGGGCGGTCTTCACGCGGTTGCCGCCGATGGCCGCCGCAACGGCATCGCATTTGGATTTGGTTCGGCTGGCCAGCATCACGTCCGAAAAGACGGGATTGGCTGCGATTTTCTGGGTGACGACCGTCCCGACACCTCCGGCACCGATAATTAGCGCTCTACACATAGGTATTGTGGATTTAAAGTTTATTTTTTCGTATTAACGAGTACAAAAATATCGTTTTATTTTGGTAAAACAAAAATATTCTATACATTTGCACCACCAAAACGGAAAGTAATTTCCGATTGGCACACGGAGATTCCGTAGCTCAGCTGGTAGAGCACAACACTTTTAATGTTGGGGTCCTGGGTTCGAGCCCCAGCGGGATCACGGAGAACGGCCGCCTTGAACAAGGCGGTCGTTTTTTCGTGGCTGCAAGCCGCAATTTCCTGCATAATTGATTATTCGCAAGATTGTCGTATCTTTGCGGCACTATCGGACGACAAACCTTTCAATGCCATTGGACAAGGATACCCTTTATTTCATCCGGCTGGTGAGCAGCGGAGCGGGCCTCGGGGCCGCCCCCGTGAGCGATACCGCCGGCACCGCCGTCACGCCGGGATCGTGGGAGCGGATTTACCGCATGGCCGCCGACCACGGGCTGAGCGCCGTCGCGTGGGACGGCATATGCCGGCTGCCCACAGCGGAGCAGCCGCTGCGCGAAACCCGCATACGCTGGGCGCTGTCGGCCGAGAAACTGGAGGAAAGGTACCGCCACCAGCAGCAAACGGCCTCAAAACTCGCAGCGCGGTTCTCCGAAGAGGGGCTCCGCATGTTGCTGCTCAAAGGGCTCGGGCTGAGCCGCGACTACCCCATCCCGGAGCACCGGGAATGCGGCGACATCGACATTTACCTCTACGGCCAATCGGACAAGGGCGACCGCATCCTGCATAAGATCGGGGCACACCTCTATTTCGACGTCCCCAAGCATTCGGAATACGTCTGGGACGGGGTGCTGATAGAAAACCACAGGACAATACTCAACGTGCGCCGCAACAGGACGGAGCGGGAGCTGAACGCCCTGTTGGTGCGGTTACTGGAGAAGGACGGCACGCACGGCCTGGCGCCGGGCATACAGACGCCCCCGGCGACGTTCAACGCCATATTCCTGATACGCCATGCCGCCGTGCATTTCCAGAAGGAAGGGATCGTACTGCGGCACCTCTGCGACTGGGCATGTTTCCTGACACGGCATTGGGACGAGATCGACCATGCACTGTTCCGCACGGCGATGGAGGACTACCGCATGGACAGGTTCGCCGACCTGATGACGGCCGCCGCCGTGGAATACCTCGGGGCGGAGGTTCCGGGCCCGGAATGCGAAGCGGGGATGCTCGGACGGTTCATGGAGGAGGTACTCACCCTGTCGCCGATGCCGGACAAGCCCCTGCCGCGCTTGTTCCGCAAACTCTCCGGCCCGTACCGGAACCGCTGGCGGCTGCGCGAAGTGCTCCGGACACCCGTATGGAGATATTATTACGATACGGTGCGCGGCCAGTGGAACGAGAAATTCACGGTATTCAGGTAGCCGCAGGCCGCAGGCGCCGGAATTCCCGGCCGAATCCGTCCCCGGAGAAAGCTGGCCGCGAAAGGACAAAAACAGCCATGATCCGGGAAAATCTTTTGCCGGATATTTTGGATTTAAAAATAAAGAGCTATATTTGCATCGTAAAACAACGCAAGGTATACGCTTTTTAGTGCATATCGGCAAGAAATAAGGACATAAAGAGGCGCAAAACTGGAATATCCAGCCCTTTTTGTGTCCTTTATTGTTTGTTACGCGGGCCGAATGGCCTATTCCCGGCATGGCAGCAGAGTTGTTGGCGGAGCGGGAAAAATTCGTATCTTTGCGTTCGACAGGAAAAAATGCGCAGGCCCTATCGTAGGGATGTACATGAGACAAGAGTCGTATTCCTACACAATTATTTCATCGCTTGACAACCGCACCCATGCGGAGGTGTCCCCAGGGTATGCCCATGGCTGAAAATCCGGAAAACAAACAACGCTGGTACGCATTGCGCGTCACCTACGGCCGCGAGATGCTCGTAAAGGGCTATCTGGACGGCATCGGCGTGGAGAGCTATATCCCGATGCACTTCGCCCGGCGGACATACGGGGAGCGGACGCGCAAGGTCTGGGAGCCGCTCATTCACAACCTGCTGTTCATCTGCACCTCGGCCGTGCGCCTGAAGGAGATCAAGGCCTGCACCACCCTGCCGATCCGCTACATCATGGATCGGGAGACAAAGGCACCGACGGTGATACCGGACAACCAGATGCGGGATTTCATGGCGGTCGTGGCGACACGGAACGAACATGTCGAGATCGTGGCACCGCAGGACGTCGACCTGGCCAGCGGCGATGCCGTCCGCGTGACCGGCGGGGTGTTCGCCGGGATCGAGGGCCGCTACATCCGGCACAAGGGGCACAGCAAGGTCGCCGTGGCGATCAAGGACATAGCCACCGCACTGACGGCTTACGTGCCGCTGAAGTATATCGAAAAAATAAATCAGCAGATCCTTCTTTCCACACATACGCAATCTGCGCAACGTTAATTCGAAAATTAACGCCTCTAAATTTTCGGTTATGAAACAAGTCATGCGGGAGTCTTTGCTCATAAAGCTTCCCGTCATCATCGGAGACCTATTCTTACTGAACCTGTCCTGGATACTGGCGCTCACGCTGTATCCGCAACCGGCCTGTATCGCCCGCTCGCTGGAGATATTCGCCTGTCTCAACATCTGCTTCATCCCGGGCCTCTCGTGGTTCGGCGTGATCCTCTCCTCGCGGATCGTCCCCTACGAGGAGATCATCCGCCGCGTATTCTACGTCGTACTCTGCCACCTGGGGTTCTTCGTGCTCATCCAGACCGTATGGAGCTACGGGCTGCTGCCGGTGCACCTGATGGGGACGTTCTACATCGTGCTCACCGTACTGCTGATGCTGTGGCGCTACACCTGCCGCATCGTGGTCAAGATCACGCGCGGACACGGGCGCAACGCCCGCCGCGTGATCATCGTCGGGAGCAAGGACAATGCACAGGAGGTATACCACGAAATGGTCGACAACACCAGCACGGGCTACCGCGTACTCGGTTATTTCAGCAACCACGACGACCACACCCTGCCGGACAACACCCCCTGCCTGGGAAGCGTGGACGAGGCGCTGCCGTGGCTGGAGGCACACCCGGTAAACGAAGTGTACTGCTGCCTCTCGACGGATCGTTACGCGGAAGAGATATTCCCGATCATGGATTTCTGCGAAAACAACTTCGTCCGCTTCTTCTACGTGCCCAACCTGCGCAACTACATGAAGCGCACGATGAACCTCGAACTGCTGGGCAACGTACCGATCCTCTACATCCGCGAGGAGCCGTTGCGGCAGGCGTCGAACCGGTTTATCAAACGGGCATTCGACGTCAGCGTCTCAAGCCTGTTCCTATGCACGCTGTTCCCCTTCATCTATATTTTCGTGGCCATAGGCACCAAACTGACCTCGCGCGGCCCGGTGCTCTTCCTGCAGGAGCGCAGCGGGGAGAACGGCCAGACGTTCAGGTGCATCAAATTCCGTTCGATGCGCGTCAACGCCGACGCCGACAGGGTGCAGGCGACCCGGGACGACCCGCGCAAGACCCGGTTCGGGGATTTCCTGCGCCGGTCGAGCATCGACGAGCTGCCCCAGTTCATCAACGTGCTCAGGGGCGACATGTCCATCGTGGGGCCGCGGCCGCACATGCTCCAGCACACCGAGCAATACTCGAAACTCATCAACAAATATATGGTTCGCCACCTGATCAAACCCGGCATCACGGGATGGGCCCAGGTGACGGGATACCGCGGCGAGACCCACTCCCTGAGCCAGATGGAAGGCCGCGTACGCCGCGACATCTGGTACCTGGAAAACTGGTCGCTGCTGCTCGACATCCGCATCATCTTCATGACGGTATGGAATGCCCTGCGGCAGGATGAGAACGCATATTAATTTCATAAACCTATGAAAGGCATAATCTTGGCAGGTGGCAGCGGTACACGGTTGTACCCGATCACG